>Ga0182030_10012585_pt1 | contig 16921 bp, 11 predicted proteins | sample 812S3MmetaG_FD_121299 | JGI IMG/M metagenome (GOLD analysis project Ga0182030, IMG submission 121299) | Permafrost microbial communities from Stordalen Mire, Sweden - 812S3M metaG (Illumina Assembly) | ecosystem: Environmental > Terrestrial > Soil > Wetlands > Permafrost | place: Sweden...
CGGCGTCTGCCGGCCCGTCTGCCGGTACCGACCCGGCGTCTGCTGGCCCGTCTGCCGGTACCGACCCGGCGTCTGCCGGCCCGTCTGCCGGTACCGACCCGGCGTCTGCCGGCGCACCTGCTTGTACCGACCCGGTGCGAACCAGGCCGGCGCGCCACAGCGGAGGACTCTCCATGGAGAACTGAAGCTTCTGGCGTTCCCGGATATGGGAGAACGCGGCCTCCATGCCGGGTTGTCTGGAGAACTCCAGCTCCGCATCGAGACGCGACCGAATATCGCGCCGCAGCACCCCGTCCGGATCCTCATGGAAGCCGGTGCGCAGCGCGTCGTGCCGGGTCACCAGTTCCGCCCATGCGTGTTGCCACTGTGGGTTGGGTGGGACTTTGCTTCCAACGGGGCCGGCAACTACCAGGGTCAGTGCGAGGTTGCGTGCATGCGTGTCACCGGCCTGCTGCGCCACCCAGAATTCGTGCTGCCCGACGGTAGCCCGGTCCGAGAGAACCTTAGCGGGCAAGGCGGTCCTGCTCAGCTGGCCGATTCGAGCAGCGAAGCCGCGCAAGGTCGGTTCGGCGAATAGTTCGCGGGCCGGGACCGGGTGGCCCAGCGCCTTTTGCAGCCGATGGGCGGCGGCAATGGCAAGCAGGCTGTGACCGCCCAAGCTGAAGAAATTGTCGTCGCGATGGATGACACCGCCTGGCAAATTGCCCAGCAGTTCAGCCCACACCAGCGCGATCTGCGTTTCCACCCCGGGGTGGGGTAGAGAGTCCGAGCCCGGCGCCGCGCGCCCCACCAGCAGTTTCCTCAGCGCAGCATTGTCGACCTTGCCGGAGTGCGACAGAGGAATGCTTGGAATGGCGATCACGCTCGCCGGGATCATGTAGTCGGGCAGGCGGCCGGCCAGAAACTCGCGCCAGCTTTCTTCCTCCGGAGCTTCCTTTCCATCCACGGGGCGGACGAAACCCCAAAGACTCTGGGATCGGTCCGCACCTCCATCGAGCAGCGCCACCGCCTGGGCGATGTCAGGATGGGCACTCAGGGCGCATTCAATCTCGCCCAACTCTATGCGAATGCCATTCAGCTTCACCTGATCGTCGATGCGGCCGAGGATTTCGATGTCGCCAGCCGCACTCCAGCGGCCCAGATCGCCGGTGCGATAGCGCCGCCCGCGCGCGGTTTCCACGAAAGCGGCAGCGGTGAGTTCCGGCCGTCCCACATAGCGTTGAGCGAGGCCGGCGCCGCCGAGCCACAACTCCCCGATCGCGCCCGGAGGCACGGGGTTTCCCTCCGGGTCGCAAACATGGACGCTGGTATTGGGCAGGGGGCGGCCGGCGCGGGCGTTGCTCTTATGCTCGGGCCACAGCCTCTGCATCGTGCTCGTAATCGTATTCTCGGTAGGGCCGTAGGCGTTGAAGTACTGGTGGCGGCACGCATAAGTCTCGACATCCGCTGGAATCGGAGCCTCGCCCCCGGTGACCAGGATGCGGACCGAGGGCAATGCGGCGCCTTCGAAAAGCCGGAGATAGGTGGGTGTGATGTCAGCCACTGTGACATCCAACTCCATTAAAAAGTGCTGGAAACGGATGGGCGAAGTGAGCACGTCATGGGGAACCGGACAGAGTGCACCGCCGAAGGCCAGGGGCAGCCCGATGTCGGAGAGGGAGACATCGAACGAGGGCGATGAGAACATCAGACTTCGGTCGTTGCGAGTCAGGCCAAGCGTCTCGCCCGCGCCCAGCACGGTGTTCACGTAGGCGGCATGGCCGATAAGCGCACCTTTGGGCTGTCCAGTGGAGCCCGAGGTGTAGATGATGTAGGCGGCCGATCCCGCGGCACCCGGCGGCGGGCGATGGGCATGAGTACGCAGGAATTCGGCGTCAAGCTGTTCGGGACGAAGCGGGGCAGGCAGGTCGCGAAGCAGCGCCTGTGGGACCGCCAGGCCATCGAGAGCGATCCAGCGAGCCATCCCGGCATCGCGGGCCATGAAGTCCAGGCGTTCCGCAGGCAGGTCGGCGGCCAGCGGCAGATAGGTGTCGCCGGCCTTCCAGATGCCCAGCACCGCGGCCGCCAGATTGGCGGAACGTCCCGTCAGAACTCCCACCACGCTGCCTGGCGTCACGCCTCGCTGGAGCAGACTGTGAGCGATCGAGTTGGCCTCCCGATCGAGCGACGCATAGGTCGTGATGCCGGACGGTGTGACAATGGCCGGGCGTTCGCTCTGGTCCGGGCTGGTGTCGAGGACGCGCTCGAACAGCTCGTGAAAGCGCAGCGGCGGTCGGACCGTCTGTGCGCCATACTCCCAGCTCTCTAGCAATGCCGCTTCGCTGGGTGGCAAGGGCAGATCTCCTGATGTCGTGGAAACTGAGGTGAGCCTGTTTTCGTGGCGCAGGCACTCTTGCCTGCCGGGTCGAGACTCATCTCGACCCTCTTCGGGAGTTTCAGCAAGCGCGGGAAACGCCGAGATGAGTCTCGGCGCTGCAGACACGAGTGTCTGCGCCACGTCGGGCGTCACAGAGCAGGTCTCGCTCAACTCAATTTCCCCAGTCGCCAAATTTGCCGGGGCGACCTCAGGCGTTCTGAAGGGGGGATTCTCGGCGATGAAGGCGCGGGCATTCGGGCCGGCCGCTTCGGCTGCGCGGAACTCAGTGCGCAGCGGCTCCGCCATGGGCACTACGGGCTCTCCTCCAGGCTCGTTGAAGGCTGCGCCGCTCTCTCCGGCAGTCAGCGCTTCCAAGTTATCCCGCCGCCAGTCATGACCGCTCTCCGGGGAGCTCATCTTCAAAGACTCCTTACGCTTCATTGGACCGGCGAAACAGGTTCCGGATGACTCTCCAGAATCGTCACTGGTGTGCCATTTCGGTACATGTTGAGGAAGATCGGCTTGTCGTCCAACTCGCCGGTGCCATCGAACTTATAACTGCCGTTGGCGCCCTCCCAGCGGTCCATAAACCGGATGGCGTAGGACAGGTCAAGGGGGTTGGCGGAGCCCGTGAATTGCACGGCCTTGGCGATGAGCATCAGCGAGTCATAGCCCTGGGCCGCCCACGTGTCGGGATCCCTCCCGTACCGGGCGCGAAACTTGCGAACGAATGCCTGGCTTTCAGGGCTAGCCGAGCTCGCGCTATACATATCGAAGTACATCGAGCCTTCGAGGCCGGGCCCCGCCCGTTTGCGCATTTCCGGCGTATCGCTGAAGGCCCCGATGATGTCCGCCTTGACACCCACGGCGCGCGCCTCCCGCAGGAAATCTCCCGCCCAGGGTTCGAGGCCCGCGAAGAAGATCACGTCGGCGTCGATTCCCTTGAGTTCGTTGACCGCCAGCCGAAAGTCGGCGCGTTCGCGGGCGTAGGACCAACGGTAGAGCACTTCCTCATTCAGTTCGTCCATCCTGATGTGATACTCGTAGGCCAGATCCTCGCCATAAGCATCCTGTTCCCAAAGCAGAGCGTATCTCTTGTAGCCGCGGGCCACCGACATTTTCGCCAGGGAACGCGCGATCTTCTCGCTGGACAAGGTGGTGCGAACAATGTAATTGAAACCGCGGATGGTCATCGAAGTGCTGTTGGCGCCGACGACTACCTGCAGCAACTTGCTGGCTTCAAACATCGGCGACGCCTTGATGGCGGCGATGTCGTCGTAGTAGCCGAGCACGGCGCTCATCTCGGGGATCCCGGAGAATTCGACGGCGATGCGCTTTCCCTTTTCCCAATCGAAATCGTCATCCCGCACCAGCAGGCGAACCGGGATGCCGGAGGCCAAGCCCCCGGAATTGATTTCCGACAGAGCCATTTGGAGACCGTCCCACATGCCGTCCTGGTTGGCCGCAAAAGGCCAACAAACTCCCAGCAGGATCTCCTTCGGCCGGTGGTTGAGCGCCAGGGATCTCCGGTCGCCCATGCGGGCGAAGGACTGGAATTGAAAGGACAGCCCGTACGCCAGCAGTCCGGCCATCGATACCAGGAGGAGCAGTCTTCTCATGTCTCACTCCTGTCCCAAGATAAGCGGCAGTCCGCTTTTGCCCGCTCCGATCACGATGACCTTGGAGTTCGGCGACTTGGCCAGTTCCTGGGTCGCCAGAATTCCGTGCCAGGCGAGTATGTCCGGAGTGAGGCTGCTTCTGACGGTATCGTTGTAAACCTTGATGCCATCGGATTCGACTCTCTTGCGCTCGGCTTCCTTGACGGCTATCGACTGCCGGTATTCGTAGCTGGCGTCTGCCTGCTGCTGGACCAGTTTCTCTTCGATCGCTGCCGTGATTTTGGCCGGCAAAGTGATGTTCTCAATGGGGACATCGTCCAGCGACACGAACCGCGCTTCCAGGTGAGTCTTCGAGAGGACGTTGATTCGTTCCTGCAACGCCCGCTGCGAGGTATAGATCTCCTCGGGCCGATCCTGCCCGAAGACCGTTCGTATCACCGATCGAACTTCCGGTAGCACCACCACGTTCACATAATTCGGTCCCACGTGCTGATGCAGCAGAGGCAGGGTATCTTTCTCGAGGAAGTAGCGCACCGAATAGCGTACTCCTACCGTCAGCCCGTCCACCGTGAGAACGTCGATGGTGTCGGTGAGTTGCTGCTTGCGGACGTTATAGACATACATCCTGTTGAATGGCAGGATCAGGTGCATCCCCTCGCGGTATACGGTATCGAGTTGCGTACCGCCTCCCAGGAGCCGCCACAAAACACCGAGTTCGCCAGGATGAATCGAGATCACGATCCGGTTGAAGAAGATGACCACGAGGAAAACCAGCAGAAACGAAGACAGAATCAGGTAGGGCGCCTGCTGTCTGGCAAAGACTTTCCAGCGGAACCATTGAATGGCGGTCCAGCGGCTAATCGACCTCATTCGTAACGCCCCTCAAGATGGCCTAAACAAGATGATTTCGTCGATTTGTCCTCTGTCAGACTCAGGCTCAGACCTTTCGGGGCGCGGCGAAGTACATAAATAGCAGGCTGACGATGGGCGTGAACAGGATCGAGCAGAAGAAGAAACCCCAGAAACCGATGCGCCGGTTCCGTCCCGCGATCGCCGCTACTAAGCTCAGCGCCAAATATAGAACTACCAGTTCGACGGTCATTGCAAGCTCACTTAGGCTTCAACCGTTTCTCCGGCTGTCATCGGGCCCGCCAGCTTTCTGCCCTCCTCGAATTGCGTCCGAAAATGCGCTTTGACGGCATCCGGGTTGAAGGTAAGGAATGTGCCGCCGGATTCAAAATGCATGATGAACACGCGGCCCATCGCCCACGAATACGCCCCGGCGAATAAAGCGAAGGAGGGGACACCTACCAGGACGCCCACGCCGGGGACGGTTTTGAGGAGGCTGCCAAACACGCCCTCGGAGAGTGACTCCGGAAGAATGTACCCCAGCATGGAACCGACCACCGCCTGGACGCGGCTTTTCTGGAATGGAATATCGTAAATCTTCGAGATCTCGGCGATCATCTTCAGTTGCACGGCTAAGAGCGTGACGATGTCCGCGAAGGGGATGGGGATCAGCGCCGCTCCCGCTGACCACAACATGTAGCGCTTTACGGTTTTTGAGGCCAGCTGTTCTTTTTCACTCATGGCCGCTCACCACTTATGCCTGGACCGGGACCGCCGGCGCCAACTTCTGCCCGCCGGCAAACTGCGATTTGAAGTACTCCCTGACTTTCTCAGGGTCAAAGCTGAGAAAAGTGCCGCCCGACTCGAAGTGCTGAATGAAAACGTTGCCCACAGCGAAGGAGTAAGCCCCTGAGAACACTGCCGTCAGGGGCGAGGCCAATACGTTCAACCCCGGGACCGCCTTGGCGAGAGCTCCGAACGCCGCTGCGTGCGGGATGATGAAACCAGCCAGGGCAGCTACCGCCGCCTTTCCAAGGTCCCTCTGGAACGGGACGTCGTAGATTGTCGCAAGGTCCGCCAGCATCTTCATCTGCAGGGCTGAGACCGCTACGCTATCCAAATATTGGATTGGGATCAGGCCGGCGCCGGCGGAATACCACATATAGCGTTTCACGGTCTTGCGCGCTTGCTCTTGTTTTTCGATCACGACTATTCCTTTCCTTAACGACATCTACGATAAATCACGCTTCAGCTTTCGGCGCAGCATTCATCGTCGCCGCCATCTTCTGGCCCTCTGCGAAATGAGTCCGGAAATGCTCCTTGACGGCCTCCGCATCGAAGTTCAGGAACGTGCCTCCCGACTCGAAATGCGTAATGAACACGCGTCCCAGCGCCCACGTATACGCCGCAGCGAAGATCGCAAATGAGGGCACACCGACCAGCAGGCCCACACCAGGAATCATTTTGAGGAGGCCGCCTATTAAGCCGACAGAAAATGTGTGCGGAAGAACATAACCGATCAGGGAACCGACTACCGCCTGGACGCGGCTTTTCTCGAACGGAATCTCGTAGACTTTGGAGATATCGGCGAGCATCTTCAGCTCCACGCCCGTAATCGCTATCATGTCCGCGATCGGGAACGGCACCAGAGCCGCGCCCGCAGCCCATAGCATATAGCGCTTAACGATTTGCTGAGCGATCTGCTCGTTTTCCATGACGGCTCCTTAGCGGAACTCAGACTGCTGGCTCGGGCACTGGGGGCGCGATCTTTGGCGCTCCCTCAAATTGCGACTTGAAGTACTCTTTGACCCGTTTCGGATCGAAGTTGAGGAACGTGCCGCCGGACTCGAAGTGCTGGATAAACATGTTGCCCAGCGCCCAGGAGTAAGCCCCGGCGAAAACGGCAGTCAGGGGAGCCCCCGCTATGCCGCCCATGCCGGGTATCGCCTTCAACAGCGATCCGATCGTCCCGGTTGCGGCGGCGTGTGGGACAACAAAGCCGGCTACGGAGGCGATGGCCGCCTTTCCCAGATTCTCCTGGAACGGAACGCCGTAGATCTTCGAGATCTCTGCGACCATCTTCAGTTGTAGTCCCGAGACCGCCACCCAGTCCAGATAGTGGATAGGGATCAGCCCGGCGCCCCCCGACAACAAGACATAAGTCCTGACTGTTTTCCGGGCTTGCTCTTGCTTTTCGGTCATGGAAAGTCCCTCATGGACGGACGCAGTTTCACACCCCAAGAGCCCCTCGGCCTCTTTAGAACGGGTGAAAATTTGCGGACTTAGGGAAAAGGCTATATGAAATTCTAAGGTCTGTCAAGACAAAACATTATGCTCAACTCGCGAGCGGTCTGGCTGGGGCTAGTATTAATACTAAGCGCCAGCGCGACTGATAGCTTTCTGAGGTCTTTATTGAGAAAATGTGCAATATTGCATTGACTGATTTGGGCGTTTACCTCTAGACTGAGTCTATTCAAGGGCACTTAAATGCGGTCTGGGCCGAGTGCCCTCTTCGATTAAATGGACACCCGTGGTTAAGCGGGTTGCTTATGGCGGTCGTTCCATGGCTTAGAGCTTGACCTCTGCCTGCGGAGGCCGTGCCACCGTTGCTTTGGGTGGTTCCCGAGCATTGTCGGGATTTGGTTTGCGATGAGGTTCCCAACCTTAGGAGTTCTCGTATGAATAGCCCAAAGTCCCTCGGGGCCATCGTCGACCCTGTAATCGCTCTCGTCCCCGACGCTGAACTCCGCGACGCGCTGTACGGAGCTTTCTCGGAAGAGCACGCCGCGGTGGGGAAGATCGAAGCCTGCTTCAAATTGTTCCCCTCGTCAGCTTGGTCGAAGGACCTGCAGCGCACTTTCGCGAGTTCCTGGAAGGCGACGCATCTGAAGATGCTGGCGATCTATGGCCTTTCCTGCCGTATGCAAAGAATGGCCGGTCCAGCGAATGATGCGGATCGCGCCAATCTGTATCTGGCCGCGGCCAGGAATGCCGAAACCAGCTACGAGGATCTCGGCCTGGACTTCGATGGCCAGACACACGCGGACCTCTACGAGGATTTTGCGGAAGCTCTAACCGGCGACGATCTCTGGCAATTGCGAAAGTACCGGCTTCCAGAAGCTCATCGGTTCAGCCGATGGGTCTACCGCAACATGGTGGTGGAGGGCATCGCCGATGGCCTCCTCACCAACATGTTCTCAGAGATTTACAATCATGGCGAGTATTCCATCGCCCTTCCAGCGGCGGAAACGTACTTTCAGCGACACACGGAACTCAATCCACAAGAACGGAGTAAAGCTACCACCTATATCTCCGCCCACGTGGAGAACGACACCGAGGCCGATCACTTTCTGGTAGTGGTAGAGGCTCTCGATCGCTACCTGGCCGCCAGCGGCACGCATTTCGACGCAGCACACGCCAGTTCCCTGTTTCGTGCCTATCTGCGGAATATCGCGCCGGTATTTCTGCAATTGACGGAGATGATGCAAGCCGAGCTTACCGGACAGATCGCAGCACCGCTGGCAGCGCACGGACACGCCTAATGGCAGCTTCACAGTCCTCGGCGGCGTCTTTGAAACTGCAGGCGCCTGTGCGGCGATTCGTGCAGCACGAGGCGGCGGTGCAGGCGATCGCAGGCTACGAAGCTGCCTTGTGCGAGAACGCGTCTCGCAGGCGCGCGAGCGGCTTGACTGTGACGGACCAGGACCAGCCGGAGGCGGCATTTTGCCTTATTCCCGCGCACACGTTCCTGCCGCCCCTGGCAATTGTCGGAGGCATGGGGCCGCTGGCCGGCGCCATGGCTTTCCGCCGGGCGTGCGAGCGCTCCCGAAACTCGCGGGTCGTGGTGCTCTATCAAGCTTGCTCCGTGCCTGACCGTTCCACCGTAATTCTGGGCGAGGGAGTCGCGTACACCGCGGTGTGCCGTGAGATGGCCCGGCGACTGGCGGGAGCAGTCGGGTTGGCGGTGGGTCTCGCCGGCCAGGCCAGCCAGGCGGTCCGTTGCGTCATTGCCTGCAATTCCGCCCATTACTTTTGGCGGCTGTTACAGGATGAACTCTTGGCAAACGCACAAGGACGGCGATGCCAGTTGCAGATGGTCTCCCTGGTGGCCTCGTCGTTGGAGGCGCTGAAACTGCATTCCTGCCGCAAGGCGCTGCTGCTGGCAACCGAGGGTGCCCGCGTAGGAGGGGTGTTTTCGACGCCGTTCCGCGAAGCCAGTATTGACTTCGAGGAGCCGTCCCCAGCGCTCAGCCGTCTCTTGATGCGCGCCATATTCGAGGGTATGAAGTCGCTCGACACCCAGCGCGCGGTAGACCTTGGAAATGAGTTCTTCGAGACCGTCATTGCCAGCGGCCGAGGCTACGATTGCATTCTGGCCGGCTGTACCGAAATCCCGCTGACCATCGACCTTCTGAAACTTCGCGGAAGCTCCGCAGTGGCCGCGTTTCTTTCGCGCGTGAAAATCGTCGACCCTCTGGAGGAGGCTCTCTGCCGAGCCTGACCGCTGAGACAAGCCGTTTTGTTCCCATTACCGGTGAGGACACGGAACAATCCATCCCCGCGCGGTTCGAGCAGGTGGCGCGCCTGTACCCCGAGCGGATCGCCATTGAGGACCCGGCATCCGTCATCGCTTATCGCGATCTGAACAGGCTGGCCAATCGCATTGCGCGCGCCGTCCTGGCTGCGCTTGGCGAAGGATCGGAACCGGTGGCGCTGCTGGTTGGAAACGGTGTTCCGGTTGTCGCCGCCATGTTGGGCGTCTTGAAGGCGGGAAAGTTCTATGTCACCCTGGATGCTTCGCTGCCTGTCGCCAGGCTCACGCAGACCGTCGCGGAAATCCCGCTGGGCCTGCTGATCGCAGATTCCGGACGGATGGAACAAGCGGAGGAGCTGCGCCAGACGCTCGACCTGCCGGGCTTGCCGTTGCTGAATCTCGATGGTCTGGCGCCAGTCCTCTCCGAAGAGAACCCCGGGTCGGACGAGAACCCCGGGCTGGCCATCGCGCCCAGCGACTTGGCCTACGTGCTCTACACCTCGGGGTCAACCGGAAAGCCCAAGGGGGTGATGCAGGACCATCGCTACGTGCTGCATCTGGCGATGGTCTACACCAACAGCGGGCGGATCGTGGCTGGAGATCGTCTGGCCCTGCTGTATTCCCCGAGCTTCGCCGGCGCGGTTCGGGATATTTATTGCGCCCTGCTCAACGGCGCCACGCTGCTCACGTTCGACGTCAAGCGCGAGGGCCTGGCGTGCCTGGCAGACTGGCTGCGACAAAAGCAGATCACCGTGTTTTTCGCGGTGGCCACTATGTTCCGCCACTTCTGCCGCCTGCTTACGCCCGAGGATCGCTTCCCCTCTGTGCGCCTGATCGAGTTGGGCAGCGAAACCGTACAGGCCGGCGAAGTGCGGCTTTACCAGCGCCATTTTTCCAGGGACTGCCGGATGATCGTCAATCTGGGTGGCTCGGAAATCAGTCCGATCTGCCAATTCCCGGTGGACGCTACCACGCGGGTTGAGGGAAGTACGGTGCCGGCAGGCTATGCGGCCGAGGGTGTCGAGTTGCTGCTGCTGGATAGCGGCGGAAGGCCGGTGGCGGCGGGAGCGACGGGGGAGATCGTGGTGCGGAGCCGTTATCTCTGTCGCGGCTATTGGGGCCGGCCCGAGTTGACGGAAGCGGCGTTTCTGCCCGACCCGGAAGGCGGCGACCGGCGCCTCTACCGCACCGGCGACATGGGGCGGTTGTTGCCCGATGGCTGTCTGCTGCACTTGGGCCGATGCGATTTCCAGGTCAAGATCAGGGGTTACCGCGTGGAGACCGCCGAAGTGGAGGCGTTCTTTACCGGCACGGGATTGATCCGCGACGCGGCCGTGACTGCGTGGCGGGATGCAGCCGGCGAACAGAATCTGGCCGCCTGGTTGGTTCCCATCGAGCCCGAAGCCCCACCCTCTGTCGGTGAACTGCGCACCCTGGCCAGCGCGGCGCTACCCGACTACATGGTGCCCGCGACCTTCGCATTCATGAGCGCATTGCCAACCACGGAGAACGGCAAGCTGGACCGCCGCGCGTTGCCCGACCCGCAAATGGCCGGGCAACTGCCGGACGCAGCCTACGTCAAACCGCGCACTGCCGTTGAACTGCGCTTGCAGGCAATCTGGTCGGAGATTCTCGGCAGGGAGCCGATCGGGATCGACGAGAACTTCTTCGATCTGGGCGGCCATTCCCTGCGGGCCATGCAGGTGGTGGCCCGCATTGCCGCCGGCTTTCGCGTGAGTGTGCACCTCAACTGCCTGTTTGAAGCCCCCACTATCGCGCAACTGGCGGAGGTGGTGGAACGGGCGCGACTGCTCGACGCGGACGAGGCAATTGTGCCGGCGCCCGGCGGCCCGGAGACGCCGCTGTCACTGGCGCAGCAGCGGCTCTGGTTCCTCGCTCAAATGGACGCGCAGAGCGAGATTTTCAACATGGTGCGCGCGTATCGGCTGGAAGGCCCGCTGGATTTGGGGGCGCTCGACCGGGCGTTGGCCCAGATCGGCCGCCGGCACGACAATCTGCGCGCGTCCTATCGGATCTCCGGCGGCACTCCGGTGCAGAGGATCGCGCCCGCATGTCGCAGCGTGCTCACGTTCGTGGATTTGCAGGACGTGCCGGAGGAGCGGCGCGATGCGGCGCTCGAAGCCGGTCTGAGCGAGGCCAATAGCGAGCGCTTCGATCTCTCTACCGGTCCATTGTGGAGGGTGCGGGTATTTCGCCTGGGCGGGAACCGCCACGTCCTGCACCTGGCGATGCACCACATCGTCAGCGACGATTGGTCGGTCCAAGTCCTGCTTCGGGAACTTTCGGCGCACTACAGCGAGGTGCCGGTCCCGCCACTGGCGGTGCAATACGCGGACTATGCCCACTGGCAGCGGCGTTGGCTCGCGGGCGACCGACTGGCGCAGCAACTGAACTACTGGAAGGAGCATCTACGGGGAGCACCGCCGCTGCTCGAGTTGCCTCTCGACCGTCCCCGAAAGGCCGGCGGCAAGTTTCAGGGGGGCGTGATCCCACTGCATCTCGCCAGCGAACTGGTTGGACGGTTGCGGAGCCTCAGCCGGGAATCGGAGACCACCCTTTTCGTAACCCTGCTGGCGGCATACGGTCTGCTGCTCTCGCGCTATGGCAATCCGGAAGACATGGTAATCGGGACAGGTGTGGGCAACCGGTATCCCGTGGAGACCGAGGCGCTCATCGGTTTCTTCGTGAACACTCTGGCGCTGCGATTGCAGTGGCACGAGGGGGCGACATTCCGCGAGGTCCAAGCATGCGCGCACCGGTCCGCGCTGGGCGGATACGCGCACCCGGACGTCCCGTTCGACCGCATTGTGGAAGCTCTGCGGCCCGACCGGAGCGCCCTCCACACTCCCGTTTTCCAGACTCTGTTCGTATTGCAAAACGTCACCAGACAGGAGCTCTCGTTGCCTGGGTTAGCGGCCACGGACGTAGAACTGGAACGGCATTCGGCGGGGGACAACTTCGATCTCACCCTGACCCTGAAAGAAGTGGGGAGCGAGTTGTACGGCGCCCTGGAATTCAACGCGGCGCTATTCGATTCCGCCACTATCGCGCGCATGGCGGCGAACTTCGAAACGCTCCTGGCAGGTATCGTCGAGAACCCGGACAGTCCGGCGGCGCAACTGCCGCTGGTGGCGGCGGAGGAACGGCGCCGGTTGCTTGAGATGAGTACGGCGGCGAACGTCGAAACACCTCCGGCGGGCATCGTCGAGCACCCGGACAGCCCCGCGGCGCAACTATCCCTGGTCGCGGCGGAGGGGCTTGAGAAGACCTTGGCGGCACCTGTGGAGGGCAGCGTCGAACACCCGGACAGGCCGGAGCTGCCGCTGATCGCGGAGGAGGGGCGGCAACTCTTGCTCGGTCGTGTGCCCGCCGTACCGCAGCCGGCGCGATGTCTGCACGAGTGGTTCGACGAACAAGCCGCCAGGAGGCCGGGCGCGGTGGCAGTCACTTGCGGCGGCGTCACGTGGTCCTACGAAGAGCTGCAGCGAAAGAGCAACCGCCTGGCTCATCGGCTGCAAGCTTTGGGTGTCGGTCCCGACACTATGGTGGGGCTGTGCGTCGAACGCTCGCTCGAGATGGTGGCCGGCATTCTCGGCATTCTGAAGGCAGGCGGCGCCTACCTTCCCCTGGACCCGGCTCAGCCCCGTGAACGCCTGGCGGCAATGGCTCGCGATGCCGGTCTGCGCATTCTGGTTACCGGAAACGCCGTAGCGCCCGAAGCTTCCGCATGCGAGCATATGGTGCGGTTGGACCTGGATGACGCTGCCTGGAACCAGTGGCCCGACGGAAATCCGCAAAGCGCCGTCACACCGGACAACCTCTCTCACGTGATCTACACCTCGGGGTCCACGGGACTGCCCAAAGGGACTCTGAACACACATCGCAATGTCTCGCGCCTCTTCACATCCATTCGCGCCCTGTTCGATTTCGACGAAAGGGATGTATGGACTGTGTTCCACTCCTGCGCCTTCGATTTTTCGGTATGGGAGTTGTGGGGGGCATTGCTCCACGGCGGCCGCGCGGTGGTGGTGCCGGCAGCTGTCAGCCGCGATACCGAGGCCTTTTGCCGTCTTGTGGCCGAAGAGCGCGTAACGGTTCTCAGCCAGACGCCGGTAGCGTTCAGTCAATTGATTTCCGTGGAGCGGCGTAGCCACCGGAAGCTTAGCCTGCGACTGCTGTTTGTCGGCGGCGAGTCCTGGGAGCCGGGCATGCTCCGGCCCTGGTTCGAGCGCCATAGCGACCGCGAGCCACGCATCGTCAATGCTTACGGTCCGACCGAAACCACGTGCATGGCGACTTTCCGGGATATGACGCTGGCCGACATCTACACTAGCGGCAACCGGATTGGCGCCGCGGTTCCGGATCTCGACGTGCACATCCTCGACCGCCACCGGCAACTTGTCCCCATCGGGGTGATCGGAGAAATGTACATTGGCGGCGCGGGACTGGCGCGCGGCTACTTGAATCGCCCCGAACTGACGGCCGCGTGTTTTATCGCCAACCCCTTTTCGACGGACCGGGCGGCGCGCCTGTACAAAACCGGCGATCTGGCGCGGCGGTTGCCCGATGGCGACCTGGAATACACGGGCCGCGCCGATGACCAGGTGAAGATCCGCGGATACCGCATCGAATTGGGAGAAATCGAAGCGGTGCTGGCGGTGCACCCGGCGGTGCACAAAGCGGCAGTCGTGCTCCGCCGGGAAACCAACGGCGAGGCCCGGCTGGTGGCGTATCTGACGCATCGCCTTGAAGACTGTGGCAGCCAACAGGACTTGCTGGCGAATGTGCGGCATCAGGCGCGCCAGAAGCTTCCCGATTACATGATGCCCTCGGCGTTTGTCCTGCTGGAGACGATGCCGCTCAACACCAGCGGCAAACTGGATCGTCGCGCATTACCGGCCCCGTCCGGCGCCGCCGGGCGAGAACACACGGCGCCGCCCGCGAACCCAACGGAGGAGGTGGTGGCAACCACCCTGGCGCGCGTACTGGGCGTGGACCGCCTGGGAAGAGACGATAACTTCTTCGAATGGGGCGGCCATTCTTTGCTCGCCGTGCAGGCCATGTGGAGCCTGTGCGAAGCGTTCTCCGTAGAACTGCCGGTTCGATGCCTGTTCGAGACGCCCACCGCGGCAGGGCTGGCGCGGACAATCGGTGCACGGGTAGAAAACGGGGCGGCGGTAAACCCCTCCCTTGAGAGGTTGCCGGCGGGGACAACGAATGCGCCGCTCTCGTTCGCGCAGCAGCAGATGTGGATTCTGGATCAAATCGAAGGCCCTAGCGCCACCTATAACGTCTCTCGTGCGTTTCGCATGGAGGGCACTCTCGATGTACCCGCGCTGCGACGGGCGCTAGCCGAAATCGTGAAGCGTCACGCGGTGCTGCGCACGGCTTTCGACGTGTCTGGCGACGCACCGGTGCAAACGGTGGATGAAACCGCCACTGCGCCGCTGGTTGTGCTCGATGCACCGGGGGAAAGGTACGTCCAGCGATTCGTCACCGAAGAGTCGCAGCGGCCATTCGATCTGGCCAGCGCCCCCCTGTTGCGTGCCGTACTCCTGGTGCGGGCGCCCCGCGAACACGTGCTGGTGCTGACTCTGCACCATATCCTGGCCGACGGGTTCTCGTTGGGCATCCTGTTCCATGAATGGTCGGACTTGTGCCGGGCGTTCGGCGCCGGGGAGAGTTCGCCGCTCGCTCCGCTTCCCGTCCAGTATGCGGACTACGCGGCCTGGCAACGTCGAACGCTTCAGGGTGAAGTTCTGTCGGGACTCATAGCCTATTGGAAGCAGCAGTTGGCTGGCGCGCCGTCCCAGCTCACCCTGCCGACAGACCGGCCGCGGCCGGCGGTGCAGACCTTCCGCGGCGGACTGGTGACCTTGTCGATCGGGACAGATCTGGTGCGGGGGCTGGAGTCTCTCAGCCGGCAGTCTGGCGCCACGATGTTTATGACGCTGCTGGCTGCATATGCGACGCTGCTATCGCGTTTGAGCGGCCAGGACGACGTGACGATCGGTTCCCCGATCTCGGACCGCCCCCTGCGGGAGTGCGCGCCGCTCATCGGCTTCTTCGTCAACACGCTGGCGCTGCGGGTGCGGATGGATGGCCACCCTTCGTTCCGGGAACTTCTCGCCCGGGTTCGGCAGACAGCGCTTGGGGCCTACGCCCACTCCGCGCTCCCTTTCGAGCAGGTAGTGGAGGCGGTACGGCCGGAGCGCTCCTTAGGCCATACTCCGTTGTTCCAGGCGATGTTCGACTGGGAGCCGCCGGTGGCTCCTTGGAGCCTGCCGGGTGTGACCGTCACGCCGATCGAGAAAAACCACCTGGTTGCGAAGTGCGATCTGACTCTGTCGATTAAGGAACGCGCCGACGGCTTGCGCGCGGAGTTCGAGTACCGCGACGATCTGTTCGACCGGGCGACGATTGCCTCGTGGGCGAGCCAATTCGACACTCTGCTCTCTCGAGCCAGTTCCGCCGCCGAGGGAGGATCGTGATCTTCGTGCTACGCCAGCCTATCTCCCGGCCGACTGCGTCCCGAGTGCGACCTCCTGGTTCTGCCGCGCTGGGCAATCCGTTACGCACTTGGGCTGCACCTCATCCCTTGGTTTCGGCGTCGCGGAGTAGCCTCCCAGATTCTGGAATACCTAGTCCCAGCAGCTGGGCGGAGCTCCTGGAAGGCACCGTCGAGATCACCGACGCCAGCTCAATCACATGCCCCTGGAACAGGCCAGGACAGCTGCCAGCTGCACCGGTCAACCAGGCCAAACTGAAGCGAAAGAACATTGAGTGCCTTCCGGCACTATGGGAGTCTTGGAGGCTCCAGCAAATGACCAAGAGAGTGCAATACCGGCTGCCGCGCGCAGCGGCGAGTCTGATGATGGCGTTTTGCATGTCGAGCACCTTAGCCCGTGCGCAAGGCACGGCCAACCCGGACTCTCAGGACCTGCCCAATATGGGCCAGCAGATCACGCCGCTAGCGGCCCCCGGCTCCCGTTTCGAGCCGATGAACCCGGAACTGACCGCCAACCCGTCCTGGCTGGCCGGACAAGCCGTGACCACCGTAGTCAGTCCCGATGGCAAGACGCTGCTGGTTCTGTGCAGCGGAATCAACGTGGTCTTCAATGGCGCACTCGCGACGCCCACCACTAGCCAGTTCGTGTTCATCTACGACATCTCGGCCAGGCAGCCGGTGAAGAAGCAGGTCCTGCAGATCCCCAACACCTACAACGGCATCGTCTTCGATCCCGCCGGCACGCATTTTTACGTGGCGGGCGGCTCGGACGATGACATCCACACCGTTACGCTTGGTTCCAGTGGATTATGGGCCGACGAACAGCCCACCAGCCCGGCGCTCAAAATGGGGCATGCCGCCGGCAATGGCCTGAGCGTGCAGCCAGGGGGCGCCGGCCCTGTAAACGCGCAGATCGGTGTGAAGCCTTGCGCGGCCGGTCTGGCCATTTCGAACGATGGCAAAACGCTGGTGGTGGCCAATTACTACAACGATTCGATAACCGTATTCAGCGGCGGCTACGGCAATTGGTCGAA
>Ga0182030_10012586_pt1 | contig 16920 bp, 13 predicted proteins | sample 812S3MmetaG_FD_121299 | JGI IMG/M metagenome (GOLD analysis project Ga0182030, IMG submission 121299) | Permafrost microbial communities from Stordalen Mire, Sweden - 812S3M metaG (Illumina Assembly) | ecosystem: Environmental > Terrestrial > Soil > Wetlands > Permafrost | place: Sweden...
ATGGCCCGCGCGAATATCGGCCACGGCCTCGCGGGCACTCCTGCATACCTTATTCAAATGTTCACTCCTGCCTCTATCTAGAATCGCTTATCATAACAACCAATGGGCACCGAATGGGGCAAGAAATAGAGCAACGCGCGGGACAATCCATCGCGCGATCGGCGGGGGCCTCAAATGGCGCTACTTAGGATCGCGATCGAGCACGGTGTCGCGACCGAAACACGACTCGCGCGTATCGGAATCGCACTGGCGAATTGGAGCGAACGCTGGTTTCCGGATCCGCTGGTATTTGCCCTGCTCGGCGTGGTCACCGTATTTCTGATCGGCTTGGCCGCCGGCGAAAACGCCTCAACGCTCGCGATTCAAGCGGGCAAGAATTTCTGGACGCTGGTCCCGTTCACCATGCAGATGGTGATGGTGCTGGTGGGCGGCTATGTTGTCGCTTCCGCTCCGATCATGCGCCGGGCGATCATCCGAGTTTCTCTGCTCCCACAATCGCCGCGATCGGCCATCGCCACGGTTGCGCTATTCGCGCTGCTCCTTTCGATGATCTCCTGGGGCATGAGTTTAATCTTCAGCGGCCTGCTGGTCCGCGAGCTCGCACGGCGCATGAAAGGGATGGATTATCGCGCGGCAGGGCTGGCCGCGTATCTCGGCATCGGAGTCGCATGGGCGCTGGGACTTTCATCCTCCGCCGCGATGCTGATGGCGACGAAGGCCTCGATGCCGCCGGCACTGTTCGCGATCAGCGGCGTGATTCCTCTGACGCAGACGTTGTTCCTGTGGCAAAGCTTGGCGACGGCGGCGATCCTGATTGCGGTCTCCGTGGCGGTTTGTTTCTTCGCGGCGCCATCGGCGGAGAACGCGCGCACGGCGGAAGATCTCGGCGTCGACCTACGCGATCCTCCTCAAGAGATCGAACGCCGCACCCGTCCCGGCGAATGGCTGGAATATAGTCCGCTGCTGACGATCCTCGTGGTGCTGGTGCTGGGCTTCTATTTGGAAGAGGCCCTACGCACGTCGCCGCAGGGGGCGCTGGCTGCGCTCGACTTGAATACGTACAACCTGATGTTCCTCACGCTCGGAATGTTGTTGCACTGGCGGCCCAAGCGATTCCTGCGCGCGGTGGCCGAATGCATTCCCGCCACGGGAGGCGTGCTGTTGCAGTTCCCGTTCTACGCGATGATTTTTGGGATGATCGTCGGCACCGGTTTAAGCGAAAAGCTCGCGCACCTGTTCGCGCGCTTTAGCACCCACAATACGTATCCTTTATTGGTGGCGTTTTATTCGGCGGGACTCGGGATATTCATTCCCTCCGGCGGCAGCAAGTGGATTGTGGAAGCTCCTTACGTGATGCAGGCGGCGATCGCCAATCAGGTGCACCTCGGCTGGGTGGTGCAAATCTACAACGCGGCCGAAGCGCTGCCGAACTTGATTAATCCCTTTTGGATGCTGCCTCTGCTTGGTATTTTGAAGATTCGCGCACGCGATATGGTGGGATACGGGATCCTGCAGCTGGTGATTCAGGCACCGCTGGTATTTCTTCTGTGCTGGTTTTTCGCGCGAACGCTAGGCTTCGAAGCGCCCATTAAGTAGGTTTTAGAAGAACGGAGATTTCATCATGAAGTTGCATAAGCTTGTTCTATTGAGTTTTTCAGCCGCGCTAGCGGCGAACGCACAAGACCGCTTTCCGCAAATGCCCGCCGACAAGATGACCGATGTTCAGAAGAAAGTGGTGGCCGACATCGTGTCCGGTCCCCGCGGTAGCTTTGTTGGGCCATTCGTGCCGCTGCTGCGCAGTCCTGAATTGGAAGGACGGCTGCAAAAGGTCGGCGAATATCTGCGCTACAGCGCGGCCATCGGTCGCCGCAACACGGAGTTCGTGATTCTCATCACGGCGCGCAGCTGGAGCCAGCAGTTTGAATGGGGCCAGCACGCCCCCATCGCCGAGAAAGAGGGCGTGCAGCGGGAAAAGATCGCCGCGATTGCCGATGCGCGACGTCCGGCGAACATGACCGACGAAGAAGAGATGCTTTACAACTTCGCCGACGAGCTCCTTCACAACAAGACCGTGAGCCAGCCGACGTTCGATCGCGTGAAAGCCAAGTTCGGCGATCAAGGCGTGATCGATATGACCGGCCTGATGGGATACTACACAACGCTCGCCATGATCATGAACGTCGCGCAGACGCCGGGCGAGCCTGGTGCCCAGCGCTTGCCCGTGCTCCCGCGCCAGTAATCGTGAGGCGAGGGGCGCTCGGCAAAAAGCGTCGGCTGTCCGAAACCGGCGACAGTGATACAATTTGCGAGGAATCGCTTTCGCTGGAGGTTGGGATTCATGAAACTAAAAGTAGCGTCTTTCGCGTTCGCGGCGGGAGTGTTGTTGGCAGTAGCAGGGCCTGCTGCGGCGCACCATTCTTTCGCGGCGGTATTCGATCGCAACCAACCGGCGAAATTTAGCGGCGTGGTGACCAAGATCGAATGGTCGAATCCTCACGCGTGGTTCTATGTGGACGTGAAAGACGACGCGGGCCACGTGAAGAATTACGCGTGCGAAACGGGCCCTCCCAACATCCTCATCCGCAACGGCTGGCGCAAGGATTCGCTGAAGGTCGGCGATACAGTCAGCATCTCGGGTTATCGCGCCAAGGACGGCACCGATACGTTTTCGACGAGCGAAGTGGTCCTGCCCGACGGACGCAAGGTCTTCTCCGGCTCCAACGCCGACGAGGACAAGTAGGACGTGAACATGCAGAATTTGTTTTTCAGAACCCTGCTGCTCGGCGCCTCCGGTCTGGTGCTGACTGCGGTTCCCGCTCTCGCGCAGGCACCGGCGAAGGCTCCTGCGGCGACATGCGAGCGTCCGGCGGAAGGCTTTGGCTGCCTCGCATCGCGTCCTCCGGCGACCAACGGCCCGACGCCGCGCATGGCGGACGGCAAACCCGACCTGAGCGGCGTGTGGCAGCATCCCTTCGTGCAGGATATGACGAGGGATCTGCCGGATCAAAAGGGCGAACCGAACATCGCGCAGCTGTTCACGCCGTGGGGCAAGGCCAACGCGGTGGAGGAATTCGATTACACGGCGTTCTGCCTGCCGCTCGGCTACACGCGCTCCATCAATTCGCCGATGCCGATTGAGATCGAGCAGCGTCCTGGCCGCATCGTAATGCTCTACGAAATGAATAATACGTTCCACATGATCTACACGGACGGCCGTGCTCATCCCAAGGATCTGGAGCCAACGTGGTTCGGGCATTCCATCGGCAAGTGGGACGGCGATACTCTGGTGGTCGACACCGTCGGTTTCAACGATCAGACCAGAATCGACACGCAAGGGCATCCGCACACGGATAAGCTCCATGTGATCGAGCGGATCACGCGTACGGATCTGGGACACCTCTCCTACGACATGACGATCGACGATCCGGGGGCCTACACCAAGCCTTGGAAGAACGTGCGCACGTTCCACCTGCGTCCCGACTGGGAGTTGCTGGAATACAACTGCAACGAGAACAACAAAGAGGTGATGGAAGGTCACCTCAAGCCGCCGGCCAAGAAGTAGTGGTGCCATCTTGGTGGCGCGGACCGCCAGGTCTGCTGAGTCGAGAGTCGTCTCGGCTCTTCCTTTTGGTATGGGCGAAAAGTCGGCATGACCTGCCGACTCTGCAAGCTGGACAGCTTGCGCCACCCGCACCTAAATCAAAAAGGCGGCCGATGCCGAAGCACCGACCGCCCAATTTCTGAAGCGCTATCGAAGAACCCTAGCTTAGAAAACCAGCTTGAGTCCCAACTGGATTTCCCGCGACGGAACGGCCGCCGACAGAATCTGGCCGGCCGTGGCCGTGTTGTAGTTGATCGGGTTGACCGTACCGAGGAACTGGCTCGTCGGGCTCGCAGTACCGGTGAAAACGCTGGCCACCGGGAGCGACAGGTTCGTGCGATTGAAGATGTTGAACACCTCCGCACGGAATTGCAGCGTAACCCGCTCGCTCAGCCTGGTGGTCTTGAGCAGCGCCATATCGACGCTGGTCAGGCCAGGTCCCCACAGCGCTTCGCGGCCCAGGTTACCCAGGGTTCCAAACGCCTGCGGAGTAAAGCAGGTCGGATTGAACCACAGGTTGGCGCGACCGATGATCGGCGTGTTGTTGCAAGCCGGGTAGCTGACGGCGCCACTCGTATAGGCCGCACCGTTCGGATTGTAGTTCGGACGCGGCGTGGTGGTGATACCGAGCTGGTTGGTCAAATCGATACCATCGGTGACGTTGAACGGCAGGCCGCTGCTGGCCGACCAGATGCCCGTGATCTGCCATCCCTGCACGAAGCGGTTGCCATGGAAGGGCAGTTCATAAAGTGCGTTCAGACGGAAGACATTGTTGGCGTTGTAGGCGCAGCGCGAGTAGTCGTATTGACGATTGAACGGATTTCCTTCGACCGAAGGACCGTTACCGTTCAAAGACGCGAGCACGGAGTCGCCGGTGCTCTGGCATCCCGACCATGTGTAGGAAGCCTGTGCCTGCAGGTTCTTGGTCAACCTGCGATTCAAGGTCGCCTGCAGCGAATCGTAACGCGACGTGGTCCCGTTTTCGGCAACGGTGAAGCTGCCAAGCGCAGGATTCTGGCGACCGGATACGCCGGGCGCGCAGGCCGCAGCGCCGGTATTGTTACCGCAGGTCGGCTGGAAGACGATCTGCCCGGCCGCGTTGTAGTAGTGCGGAACGGGGTTCTGATCGGACTCGGTGAAGAGGTTGACGCCATGCGATCCGACGTATCCGATCGTAGCGACCATGCCCTGGCCGAACTCATGCTGCAGGTTCAAGTTGTACTCCATCAAATATGGCGTCTTATCCGCGAGCGGATCGTAACCGTTGGTGACGGTGGCGTTGGGGAGCGACTGGCTGAACGGCGTCGGGAAGGTGAGTCCGGACGTCTGCGTGATGAGGTTCCACGGTTTGGCGTTGATGTAATAGATGGCGTACTCGCCGGCGAACATCACATCGTGGAAGATTCCGAACCCGCCACGCAGGGCGGTTTTATGATCCCCGAAGATATCGTAGGCAAAGCCAACGCGCGGATCGAAATTCTTCTTGGATGGATTGTTCAGGTAAGCGTTCGAAACGGGAACAAAGCCGGTGTCCGTCTGGAAGTTCGTAATCGCGTACAGGTTGTTATGAGCTTCAGTCGGGTTATTCGTCGGTTCGTAGCGCAGACCGAAGTTCACCGTGAGTCTCTGGCTGACCTTCCATTCGTCGTGGCCGTAGAAAACCATGTTGATTTCGCGAAGATCGCGGATGGGGTAGTTGATCGGAGAATCCAACGCTCCACTCACACTGGTCGCCGTTCCGGACAGGAAATTGGTTAAGGAAGCAAAGACCCAGCTCGATCCGCTGGTGAACGGCCAGTATACAGAAGACTGGACGCGATCGACCGAAACGCCGAAACGCAGGCTATGCGAGCCCTTCGTCCAGGCGATATCGTCGCCTTCCGAGTAGCGGTTCTGCAGCTGGAGTTCGGGCATCGGCGAAGCGCCGCCCAGACCGAGACCGGTCAAACCGCTGATCGCGATGGTGCCATCGGCCACCGGCGGACCGCCGGGAAAGAACTGCAGGGCCGGATAGGAATCGACTTCCGAAGCGGTAACCTTGGTGCGTGAGAACGACACGCGCGCCGTGTTGACCAGAGTGGCTGAAAAAATGTGCTTCTCTTCGGCCGTGGCAAATTGGTTGTCGCCCAGATCGAGCTCCGGTTCCAAGCCGCTGTTGCCGCCGCTGAAGGGGTAAACGGCGTGTTGCAGATCCGTAAAGTAGCGGGCGAAGAACGAGTCCTTATCGGAGATGTTCCAATCGGCGCGTCCCAGGACGTAATTCTCCTTGGCGGTGTTGTCTCGAACGACCGTTGCTTTGCCCGTGCCGTTCACGGGAGCCGAACAAGATACGACCGGACTCAAGTTATAGAGAGCCAACAACGCGTTGACTTTCGCCGCCACGACAGGATTCGTCGAAGTGGAGGACGCGTTGCACGGCTGAGTCGAGATTTCGGAGACGCCCTGCGTGTACTGAACGCCTTCGTAGTTCGCAAAGAAGAAGACCTTGTCTTTTACGACCGGACCGCCGAAGGTAGCGCCATACTGATTGCGGCGAAACTCCGGGGTGGTCGCCGGATCGGTAAAGTTACGAGCGTCCATGGCGCTGTTGCGCAGGAACCAGAAGAGCGAGCCGTGGAAATCGTTCGTCCCGGACTTGCTGACTGCGTTCATGGCCGCGCCGTTGCCGCCGTACATGGCGCCGTAGGTGTTGGTCAGCATCTGGAATTCGCCGATGGCGTCGACGCCGAGCGAAGAACCGGTGATGGAACCGATACCGCGGTTATAAAAGGTTTCGAGGTTTTGATCGTCCAGCAAATAGAACTGGCCTTCCGGACGGCTGCCGGCGATGGAGATGGCCGGGTCGCGGCCTTCGCGCATGTTGGCGCCCGTTCCGGTGCCGACCGCCGCGCTGCCGGCGTAATAGTTCTGCACGCCCGGAGCGAGCTGAATCAACTGTTCGAAGTTACGTCCATTGAGAGGCAGTTCGCGCATCTGGGATTGATTTACCAGCGACGATACCGTCGAGTTGGTGGTTTCCACCTGCGTGACCGCGCCTTCGACCGTTACCGTGGTCTGCGTCTGCCCGACGCTGAGCGCAAAATCGACAACGTCCTGCGCGCCGACGGTCAGCGTGATTCCCTTATGCAAGAGCGAAGAGAAGCCGTCTTTGGACGCTTGTACTTCGTAGTCGCCGACTTGCAGATCCGGCACGCGGAAGCGGCCCGCCGCATCGCTCTGCGCATTGGTCGTCGCGCCCGTGCCGGTGTTTTTCACCTGGATGTTCGCGCCCGGAATGGAAGCGCCGCTGGTATCGGTGACCGTACCTTGAATTGTTGCGGTTACGCCTTGTGCGGCAAGTCGAGTGACTTGCGTGGCGAACAGTACCGTGACCAATAGTAAGAACAGGATACGTCCAAGACGCGACCCGCTATTTGTTTTTGTCAGCATTGCCGACCCCTTTCAAACTAAAAATTCCCACCAAGTTGAGACACCTAAACGGAAGAGAACCAAGCACTTCAGGCCGCCCTTGCACGAGCGTCGGCCGGGCGCAAAGTGAAACGCCCTGCTGACCATCGGCAGAACGCGCGAAAAACTACAGATCGCAAAAACTACGGATCATCGCAAAAACTACGGATCAATGATGCGAAAGACCCTTCAATCGGCCCCTAGGCTCGGAAGCGAACCTGATACAACAAAAAGTTCTGTCCCGACTATATCAAACGGTACTGGACACCGCAACTGGCGGTCCCGGTACGTGTCATCCGTTAGCGCGGTCTATTAGACCCGTCTGTTAGCTTAGATGAGGTGGCTTTCGTTTGAGTCGCCGTCCGGCAGCGCCCTTTTTCCACATACATGATCGCTCTTTCCAACATCACCAAGCAGTACGGCCGGCAACTCGTTTTCGTCGAGGCGTCGTTTCAATTGAATCCAGGCGAGCGCGCCGGATTGGTCGGTCCGAATGGCTCCGGCAAGACCACGCTGTTCCGCTTGATCACAGGGGAAGAATATCCCGACGACGGGGAAGTGACCGTGCCGAAGAAAATTTCCGTCGGCTACTTCCGCCAGGACGTGGAAGAGATGAAGGGACGCTCGGTTCTGGACGAAGCCATCGCAGGCAGTGGACGAGTCGGCGAACTGCATCACGAACTGGAATCCTTGAACAAGGCCCTGGAAGATCCCTCCCGTGCGGATGAAATGGACAAGATTCTGGAACGCTTTGGCGAGGTCCAGGAAGAATACGAGCACCTGAACGGCTATACACTCGAAGCGCAGGCGCGCGAGGTTCTGCACGGCCTGGGATTCCAGGACGATCAAATCGACGGCGACGTCGGGGCTCTTTCCGGCGGCTGGAAAATGCGCGTGGCGCTGGCGCGCGTACTGCTGGGGCGGCCCGACGTTCTGTTGATGGACGAACCGACGAACCACCTGGATATCGAGTCGATCATCTGGCTGGAACAATTTTTGAAATCGTATCAGGGCACGCTGCTGATGACCTCGCACGATCGCGAGTTCATGAATCGCATCGTGACCAAGATCGCCGAGATCGACGAGGGCGAGATCATCGTCTACTCCGGCGACTACGATTTCTACGAGCGCGAGCGTTCGATCCGCGACGCCAATCAACAGGCGGCGTTTTCCCGCCAACAGGCGATGCTGGCGAAAGAACAGCGCTTTATCGATCGTTTCCGCACGCACGCGGCGAAAGCCGCGCAGGTGCAGAGCAGGATCAAAGCGCTCGACAAAATCGAAAAGATCGAACTGCCGAAGAAGCGCCACGTGGTGAAGTTCGAGTTTCGCGTGCCCGGCCGTTCCGGCGATCAAGTCGCCGTGATCGAAAACATCGGCAAGAAATTCGGGCCGCGCGTCATCTACGACGGCTTCAGCATGACCATCCGCCGCGGCGAACGTTGGGCCGTGATGGGCAGAAACGGCGCCGGAAAATCGACGCTCCTGAAAATGATCGCGGGCGTATTAGCTCCGGATGACGGCAACGTGGAACTCGGCGCGAGCCTCAAAATGGGCTACTTCGCCCAGCAGTCGCTGGATGTGCTGAATCCGGATCTGACGGTGATCGAGCAACTGCAGCAGGATTTTCCGCAGGACGGATTGGGATCGCTGCGCACGCTGGCCGGGGCGTTTCAGTTTTCCGGCGATGAGATCGAAAAGAAAATCCGCTCGCTTTCGGGCGGCGAAAAATCGCGGCTGGCGATGGCCCGGATGCTGTACGATCCTCCCAATTTTCTGGTGCTCGATGAGCCGACCAATCACCTCGATCTGGCGACAAAAGAAATGCTGGTCAATGCGCTGAAGACCTTCGAGGGCACCATGATTTTCGTGTCGCACGATCGCATGTTCCTCAGAGGGCTCGGTTCGCGCGTGCTGGAATTAGGCGGCGAAAGCGGCACGGATCGCCAGCCGCTGTTGTTCCCGGGAACGTACATCGAGTACGTGCAGAAGGCCGGACACGAGGCTCCGGGAACGCATTCCTAGCGACGAGTCGTTTTATTTCCACGCCGAACGGATCGGCTGCCCGATCAACATATCTTTATTCGCGCCCGCGCGCGGGCGGAATTTTTCGACGCGTCCGTTGTTCACTTCGGCGACATAAAAGTTGCCGTCCTGATCCACGCTGAAGCCGTGGATATTCCAAAACTGTCCCGGAAATTGTCCGCCGCTGCCCCACGAATACAGGAAGTGGCCTTCGGTGTCGTATTTCAGGATCTTCGACGTCTCGTTGTCGGCGATCCACAAATATTTATCCGCCGACAAGAACAGCACTTGCGGCGTCGAAGGCTTCCCGGTGCTGAACTGATCGATAAACTTGCCGTTCTCGTCGAACACCTGGATGCGATGGCTGGAGCGATCCGTGACGTAAACTCGCCCGGTCGCGGGATCATATTGTACGCCGTGCACGGCGTCGAAATATCCGGGACGCGTGTCATCCGGAGGATTGCCCTTCTCTCCCCACGTCAGCAGGAACTTTCCGTTCTTGTCGAACTTCACCACACGCGTGTTGGCGTAGCCGTCGGAGACGAACAGCGTGCTATCCGGCTTCCAAGAGAGAAACGTCGGACGATTGAAATGTTTGTCGTCGTTGCCAGGGACGCCGGGGACGCCGAGCGTTTGCACCAGCGTTTTGCCATCGTGCGAGAACTTGTAGACGGCGTGCATGCGGTCGTCGACAATCCAGATATGCTTTTCCGGATCGTAGGGATTGATCGTCACCGAATGCGGGCGGCGGAACTTGTCGTTCCACTTGTTCCAGACGTCTTCCTCGATGTAGTTGCCCTGCGCGTCGATCACCAGCACGCAGTGTTCCCAGCGCGCGTCCACGCCCATCTTGCCTTTCCAGCCGTTCCATCCGTCGGTGCCTTGATTACCGGGACTGGCAAGAGGTCCCACCGATGCGTTGCGCAGCGGCGCTTGCGGCACGGGGAATGTCAGGCTGGGGCCGAACTGCGGCACGGGTGTTTCCGGAGGACGCTGCACCACCGGAAGTTCACCTCGCATCAGGATGAAGACGCGATTCGGACTTTCCGCGAAGACGCCTTGCATGGCGCCAAAGGTCCACTTATCATGGCCGGGGATTTGCGAGAGAGGCTTGGGCCAATCGGGAACCACCTCATAGGGACCGTTGTAATCCTGGCCGCCTTTTTGCCCGGGCACCGCCGCGAATCCCGCGGGCCGCGCGTCTTTTCCAACAAGAGCTTTTCCCGCGGAGGCCGCTTGGCCGAACAGCGACTGTGGCGCCGAAGCCATCCACAATCCCGCGATTGCGACGGCCGCGCCAGTCACCAACGTAGTGCCGATAATGCGACGATGCATGTGATCCTCCCGAATGCTAAAAGCGAGGCAGAATCAAATAGTTTACACCGGCAGTCGCAGGGGCGCGCCGGTGCGATAGACTAACATTTTCCCCGGCACGATCTTGGTAAGGAGATTCTCTTGCGACGCGTATTCATTTTTTGGTTGCTATTGACGTGTGTTTTAGTTGCCGGTTTCGCGTTGCTCGCGCAATCGCCGGTCACTGTTTACGAAGGCGCGCGATTGATTGTTGGCGACGGCAAAGCGCCGATTGAAAACTCGGCATTCGTCGTCCAGGACGGGAAGTTCACGGCCGTCGGCAAGAAGGGATCTCTAAAAGTTCCCGCAGGCGCGGCGCATGTGGATCTCACCGGCAAGACCGTGATGCCCGCGATGGTCGATCTTCACGGTCACCTTGGCTATCAAAACATCCCTGCCGGAACGATGTCGAAAGAAACGTTCACGCGGGAGAATTTGATCGATCATTTGGAGCGACTCGCCTATAACGGCATCGGGGCGGTGGTGGACGTCGCAAGCCTGGTGGATCGTTCCGACATGCACGGGGGTCGCACCAACTGGGGCGACGTTCCGTTGCGCGTGCGCGATGAAATCATTCCCGGAGCCGCGCTGTTCAAGACGGCCGGCGATGGCATCTCTGCGCCGGGCGGTGGACCGATCGGACATCCATCGCGCGCCGACGTTCCCTATCCGGTAGCCACGCCTGAAGAAGCTCGCGCAGCGGTCGATGACTACGTGAAAATCAAGCCGTCCTTCATCAAGATTTGGGAAGACGATCGCGGCGGCACCAAACCGAAGATGTCGCCGGCCGTGTACAAGGCTCTGATCGAGGAAGCCCACAAGTTCAATGTCCCCGTGGCGGCGCATAACGTGACGCTGGCCGACGCAAAGGAACTCACGCGCGATGGCGTCGAGGGTTGGCTGCACGTCCCCGTTCGCGGCGGCGAGGAAGTCGACGACGAACTGATTAAGATCGTGAAGCAGCGCATTGCCAAAAAAGATCGTCCGAATATGTGGATGACTCCGGCGCTGGCCGAGCCATGGATGACGTACAACGGGTCGAGCGTCGTCGGGAGCGGCAAGCGTCCCGAATGGCTCGACGATCCGCTGTTGCATGACACGTATTCCGACGCGGCCATCCGCCAGTTCTGGGGAGATCCGCTGGCGAAAATGAAGCCCGAAGAAATCAAGAAAGCCAAAGAGATTTTCGATGGCCTGGCGCGCAACGGCATGAAGCTTCGCGCCGCCGGAATTAGAGTCCTGATGGGAACGGATACCGGTCAGACGCGCTTTTGGATTGGCTACTCCACGCACATGGATCTGGAAGGACTGGTCGCCATGGGACTGACGCCGGCGGAAGCAATCGTCGCCGCGACCTCCGACGCTGCGCGCATCGGGCAATTCAATACGGGGCTGGTCGCAAAGGGCCGGCAGGCCGATTTTATTGTGCTGGATGCGAATCCGCTGGAGAGTATTTCAAACACGCGAAAAATCAACAAAGTGTTTTTGCGTGGAGGCGAAGTCCCGCGCGCCACGATGAAAGTGAAGTGGCAGAGCGAGTTCAAGGCAGCGGCCAAATAGCAACGTGACGAGACCACGGCACACGAACCGCGCGCCACGGTAAAACTCACATCCGTTTGCCGGCGACGAACACCGCGTGGGGCGCGAGCCTGCGAGGCGCTCGCCGCGTGCCCCCGTAGTTATCCACAAACTCGAAATCGCCCTGCTGTAGATCGAGCACCGTAACATCGGCCGCGGAGCCGGGCCGCAAGGTCCCATAGGACTTGAACTCGGGGAACGCATGGGAGGCGTTGGACGTGACGCACGCCACCACCTGATTCATCTTCATCCCGAGCATCAACAGCTTCGACATGACGTTCGGCAGATTGAACACTTGCGTCGTCCGGCCGATCAAAGTCATATCGGTGGAGATGGTGTCCGGCAGAAAATCCTGCTCAATGCCCTTCTGCGCGGTGGCCCAATCGAAATGCAAGGTGCGGCCGTTGCCGAAATCGAAGAGAACGCCGCGGCGCCGCGCTTCGCGAATCTTGAACAGGACCTTGCCGTCGTCGTCGAGCATTCCGTGCGGCGCGGGGGCGTACATGTGCGTAACAATATCGCCCGGACGCAGCAGCGCGACGAGCTCCGTCAGCGGCGCGGCGGTATCGCCGACGTGGATCATGATCGGTACTTTCACGGCATCGGCCACTTCACGCGCCAGACGCAAGGCTTCGAGATCGTGATTGCCGGCGACGTTGCGCGAGAGGCGCGCTTTGACGCCGATGACCCACTGCCGGTGGCGTTCGATGGCACTGCGTGTGGCGGCGACGTTTACGCGGGAAATGTCCATGAGTTCGCCCATGGGCTCCACGCCGCGAGGCGCGATGTTGATCAGAATGCGCGCGCGATTGGGGGCGGCCTGCACGATCTTCACAAGATCGTCGATATTCTCGGAGCCCGCGGAACCGGCGTCCACAAGTGTAGTGACGCCGTCCTGTAGGCAGGTTGCGGGCGGCATGCCTGGATCGGCGAGGTGCGAATGGATGTCGATCAAGCCGGGCATGACGAGCTTGCCGGTGGCATCGAACGCTTCACGCCCAGCGGAAGGCGCGATTTTCGGGCCGATGGCGGCGATCTTGCCGTTGTGAATCGCGATATTGACGGAGAGGTCCAGATGCTGCGCGGGATCGATCACATGGCCGCCGTGAATCACAAGATCATATTGGGCCGCGAAGAGTCGCGTGGATCCGGCGAGCACCGCGGGGACAACGGCGCCAGCGCGAAGAAGCTGGCGGCGGGTTGGGTATTGGATGGTGGACATTTTAGCTTCCTTATATTATTCAAGTACCATTTATTCGGGTAGTTATTCACGTGTCGCGTGACCCATTTTTGCAGTGCTATCGGGTTGTCCGGGCAGAGGGCCGTGAACCATGGGATAGGCGGGCCAGTGCTCGGGTGTGCTGCGGGCGTATTGCGGCGCCACGGCGATCTTTTCGCCGAGCTTCGCGGCCACGTGCCAGGGCCAGCGTGGATCGTCCATGATGGCGCGTCCAATCGCCATCATGTCGGCCTTACCCGAAGCGATGATGTCGTCGGCTTGATGCGCCTCGACGATCATGCCCACGGTCATCGTCGTGATGCCGGTTTCCCGCTTGACGCGCTCGGCAAAAGGCACGAGATAGCCAGGGACGACCGCAGGAATCTTCATTCCAGGCGCGACGTTCCCTGCCGAGGGCGTGACGTAATCGATGCCGATATCCTTCAGAGATTTCGCGAAACGGACGGCGTCGTCGAGAGTGAGTCCTCCGGGAACCCAATCTTCGCCCGTGATGCGGACGCCCAGAGGTTTGTGCGATGGAAACGCCGCGCGCATGGCCTGCGCTACTTCGAGTGGGAAACGCGCGCGCTTGTCGGGCGTTCCGCCGTACTCATCGGTGCGGTGATTGGTGAGAGGCGAGAGAAATTCGTGCAGCAGATAGCCGTGGGCGCAATGGATTTCAATCCAATCGAAACCGCAGCGATCGGCACGGCGCGTGGCGTCGACAAACTCATCGCGAACGCGCGCGAGGCCCTCGTGGTCGAGCTCTTCGGGAACTTGCCAGCCCGTGGTGAATGCTTCGGGCGAAGGACCTTCGGGACGCCATCCGCCGTCTTCCGCGAGAACTCCGTGGCCCTTCCATAACTCCCACGTGGGACGCGTGGACGCTTTGCGGCCAGCGTGGTTGAGTTGAATCCCCATCGGCGTATTCGAGAAGCGGCGGATGTCGGCCAGGAGACGCGTGAGCGCGGCTTCGTTGGCATCGGAATAGAGGCCGAGGCACTGCGGCGAGATGCGTCCAACGGCGCTGATCGCCGTGGCTTCCAGGATCACGAGTCCCGCGCCGGAGACGGCGAAACTGCCGAGGTGCATCCAATGCCAGGGCTGCGCGGTTCCCTCAACGGCGCTGTATTGGCACAGGGGCGAGATGACGATGCGATTCCGAAGAGTGAGGTCGCGTAGTTGGATGGGCGTGAACAGGGCGCTGGGCATGATTGCACGATAGTTGAAGACTAAGTTGCTATCATACGCCAGCGCGGAGGGCGAATCCGTTTCTGTATTGAAAAGCAGATCCCCGACTTCGCTCGGGATGACAAGTGGGTCTAAACTAATCCTTGAGAATCGGCGAGCCGACCGGGAGCCAAGTCTTCTTCACGGTCGCGTTGGTCACTTCGGCAAACGAAAGATAGAGCGCGTCCAGGCCGGTGAGGAGTCCCAGGTATCCGCCCGCTGTGTGCCAGCTTGCGCCCATGCCGAGATCGCCGCCGGCGAGTGCGAAAAACGTGATCCACAGCAGCAGGAATACCGACCACAGGCAGAAGTTCAGACGGAAAGTGGGGATCCACATATACAGCGTGAAAACGCCCCACATCAGCAGCGTCACGCCAACGGCGCTCGCCGCAGGAGGCTTGATCCACCCGGCTCCGACGGTCCACAGCATGAAGGCGTACCACCACCAAAACAGACCATAAGACGTGAAAGCAACAGTCCCGAACGTATTGCCATTTTTGTATTCAAGAACTCCGGCGATGATCTGGCCGACGCCGCCGAAGGAGAACGCGAGCGGCACGACAGCAGCAATCAGAGTGGGGGCGTCCCCCGGAAGCAGGCCGGCGTTGATGGAGCTCAGAACTACGGTGGTCAATCCAAATCCGGCGAGTCCCAGAGGCGCGGGATTCGCGATAGATGGTGTGGCGTCAGCCATAAAATTGTCTCCTCGATAAGTCAACCGCTTTTATTAAAAACGCGTTACGTTCCCACCAAACTGAACGCAAGCGGTCAGGAGATGATACATCGGTCGCGCGCAAACGTAAAGGGCAACCTTTCCTGCGCGCGATGAGAATGCTAAACGGTGATGAGCAGTTTGCCCATGGTGCCGCGGCCGGCGAGATCGATCTGCGCTTGCGCGGCGTCGGCGAGTGGATATTCCTTCTCGATCATCAGCTTCAGTTTGCCGTCTTGGATCCAAGAGAAAATATCGCCGGAGCGCCACTTGAGTTCTTCGGGCGAAGAGTAATTCCCGAGTGTCGGACGCGTCAGATAAAGAGATCCCTTGGCGCTGAGCGAAAGAATATCGATGGGAGCAACAGGGCCACTGGCGTTGCCGAAGGCCACCATCATGCCGCGCGGGCGCAGAGAGTCGATGCTCTTGTCGTAAGTCGATTTGCCGACGCCATCGTAGACCACGTGGACGCCCGCGCCGTTGGTGAGGCGCTTTACCTCAGCTTGAAAATCGGCGTCGTTATAGAGAATCACTTCGTCGGCACCGGCCTCTCGCGCCACTTGCGCTTTCGCCGCGGATCCCGCGGTGGCGATCACGCGGGCGCCCAGGAGCTTCGCCATCTGAACGATAAGACGTCCGGTTCCGCCGGCGGCCGCGTGAACGAGAGCGGTGTGCGTCTTATCCAACGGGAAAGTGGAGTGCGTCAAATAGTGAGCGGTCATGCCCTGCAGCATGGCAGCGGCAGCGTCGCGCAGGGCGACATGCGCCGGAACGTGCACCAGCGCCGTTGCCGGGACGGCGGAATATTCGGCATAACTGCCGCGCGCCATGGTCCATGCGACGGAATCGCCCGGCTTGAATCCAGTGACGCCCTCACCGAGCGCGTCGACCGTACCGGCGCCTTCGGTTCCGAGCACCGCCGGCAGAGGCATCTTATAAAGGCCGTTGCGATGGTAGATATCGATGAAGTTCACGCCGGATACGGCGACCTTCACCAGCACTTGACCGGGGGCGGGGGAGGGCTTGGCGAAATCCCCGTGCTGCAAAACCTCGGGACCGCCGTGTTGTTCGATGTAGACAGCTTTCATAGTTGTGCGTCCTATTGTATATGTCTCGATTTATATATGTCTCGACGAGTTTACGTGCGAAGCTTCTTGCGAAAATGTACCGTCCCGGCATATGCCAGTAAATACGCGGCGGTCAGCGGAAGAAACAACAGCCGCGCAAGCGTCGGCACGGCGTTGGCCCCGGTCATTCCGGCGCGGTAGAGCATCAAGTGCGAAAGGGCTTTCCAATGGCCGCGATCGCACCAGAAGAAATCGGCGTTTTCATTGACGACCAGAAGTTTGGCGGGCACGCGGGCCGCGAGGGCAAACTTCCACTTGGTCATGATCGGTTCGGCGGCGCAGATAATGGCGATGGCCGAGTAGCCCCGGGACGCGAGTTCCTTATAGAGAGCTTCGCGCGAGCTGGGCGTGGGATAGTCCGCGACGCGGAAAATTCGCCCATCGGCACCGGCCGGCGCTCCCGCATAACAGGTCATCACGTCGATTTCTCCACCGTAGGCGCAGACACGGCGAAACGACGCGATCATCTTTTCGAGAATAGACCGGGATCCACTTTCGACGAGAAGGACGCGAGTCAGCGGCGGAATGGCGCAGCGGAAAAAGTAACGCAAGGAACCATTTTACGTGGTTATGGGAAGGGCGCACAGCGAGGACGCTATAATTCCAAGTCAGTGCAGCTTTCTCCCAT
>Ga0182030_10012587_pt1 | contig 16920 bp, 19 predicted proteins | sample 812S3MmetaG_FD_121299 | JGI IMG/M metagenome (GOLD analysis project Ga0182030, IMG submission 121299) | Permafrost microbial communities from Stordalen Mire, Sweden - 812S3M metaG (Illumina Assembly) | ecosystem: Environmental > Terrestrial > Soil > Wetlands > Permafrost | place: Sweden...
TCAACGTGGCGCTGCCGTCCATCCAGGAAGACCTCCACTTCTCAAGCTCCAGCCTCGCCTGGGTGGTGAACGCCTACCTGATCGCCTTCGGCGGACTGCTGCTGCTTGCGGGACGGCTCGGCGACCTGATCGGGCGACGGCGCATCTTTCTGACTGGGGTCGGGGTGTTCACCATTGCGTCGCTCGCATGCGGGCTTGCTGACAGCCAGTCGATGCTGATCGTCGCGCGCTTCGTCCAGGGCGTGGGCGGCGCGATGACCTCGGCGGTGATCCTGGGCATGATCGTGACGATGTTCCCCGAGCCGCGCGAGCAGGCGAAGGCGATCGGCGTCTACGCCTTCGTGGCCTCCGCCGGCGGGTCGGTGGGACTGCTGGCCGGCGGGGTCATCACGCAGTCGATCGACTGGCACTGGATCTTCTTCGTGAACATCCCCATCGGCATCGCCACCGCCACCTTCGCCCTGCGGCTGCTCAAAGACGATCCCGGCATCGGGCTCGCCCACGGCGCCGACATACCTGGTGCGGTGCTCATCACTTCTGCGCTGATGCTGGGCGTCTACGCGATCGTCAAGCCCGCCGCCCAGTACGGCTGGGGGGATGCGCGCACGCTCGCCCTCGGCGGCGGATCGCTGGCGCTGCTGTGCGGGTTCGTCGCCCGCGAGGCCACCGCGTCCAGCCCCCTGATGCCGCTGCGCATATTCCGCTCGCGCGAGGTTGTGTCCGCCAACCTCGTGCAGGTGCTCTCCGTGGCGGGCATGTTCGGCGTGTTCTTCCTCGGCGCGCTCTATCTGCGCCGCGTGCTCGGCTTCGACGCGCTGCAGATCGGGCTGGCGTTCCTGCCCGTGACGCTCACCATGGGAACGCTCTCCATCCGCTACTCCGAGCGGCTCGTCACCCGCTTCGGGGCGCGGAGGATGCTGATCCCCGGCCTGCTGCTGATCGCAGCTTCGCTCCTGCTGCTCACGCAGGCCCCCGTCCACGGCGCTTATCTCACGCATGTGATGCCCTCCATGGCGCTGCTCGGCATCGGCGCCGGCATCTGCTTTCCCGCGCTGATGAACGTGGCGATGACGGGCGCCACGCCGCAGGACGCCGGGCTGGCCTCCGGCCTGGTGAACACCACCGCGCAGGTGGGCGGCGCGCTCGGCCTGGCGGTGCTCGCGACGCTGTCCGCATCGCGCAGCCGTACGCTCACCGCCGGCGGTCATTCGCTGGCGAGCGCCCTCACGGGCGGTTATCACCTCGCGTTCTGGATAGCTGCGGCGCTGGTGGCGGCGGCCATCGCCGTGGTGCTCGCCGACGGGCTGTTGGCTCAGCCCGCGACGCCGGCGGCCGCGGCGGATTGACGAGGCAGGAAGCTCGCCAGTTGGCTCGCCTCGACGGCGACGGGTGGGGCTATCGCCTCGAAGCTGCCATCGTCGAACACGATCGCGCCGCCGTGCGTCAGCCAGCCGCGAGCACCCTCGGGACCGCTGAGGATGGCCGCCTTGGCGTAGATCTCCGCCATCAGCGCGGTGGGGGCCAGAGCGGTCGCCTGTACCACGCCGGTGAACGCCGCCCGCCCGGTGCTGGGGTCCAGCAGGTGGTGCACGGGGCGGCCGTCCGCGTCCAGCCAGCTGCGGCGGCCGATCCCGCTGGTGGCCACCCCGCCGCGTGAGAGGTGGAAGGTGTGCAGGACGCTCCCGTCGAAAGGGCTCTCCACGTTCACGGGACGCATCGTTCCGGCGCTGCCGCCGAGCGCCAGATCGCCGGCGCAGCCGATCGCGAAAGCGTCGTGCGTGCCCAGTCGCTCGGCGAGGATGTCCGCGAACAGACCCTTGGCCAGCCCGCCGCTGTCCAGGCCAAGCGAGGGCGGGCGCGCGATGCTCGGTGCGCCCAGATCCACCTCGATGCGGTTCCAGCCCGGCGTACGCGAAGGCCGTGCGGGCGCGCGGGGCGGAGCCAGAGCGAGCGCGCGCTCGAGCGCCAGCGGCTCGCCCAGGTCCTTGGTGTAGCCAGCCGTCTCGATCTCCGCCAGCAGCGTGGCGTCCACCAGCCCGCCTGTGAGCGCGCCCGCCGTGATCGCCGCCTGCGCCAGGCGCGCCATCAACGGCGTCACCTCCACGCGCTCGCGAGGGTCAGCGTTCATCCTGCTCAGCTCGCTGGTCGGCAGGAAGCGCGAGAAGCGATCGTGCCACGCCAGCAGTGCTGTGCGTGCCCGTGCCACCGCCTGTTGGGGGGAGCCCTCGCGGCCCGCGCCGCTGACAAGTGCAGTGCACGTGGAGCCGAAGCACGCGAAAGTGTCGATCGCCTCCGTGGGGCTGTCGTCCACGGCGATCGGTTGCGCTTGAGCGGTCATGACTGTGAGGTGGTCACTGCTGTTGCACCCGTGCTCGATTCGCTGCTGGCGGCGGTGCTCGATTCTTCGCTGCTGGTGCCGGTTTCCGTGGAGGTGTCGTCTTCCCCGCTGTTTGTCGTCGTCGTCGTGCTCGTGGGCGTGGAACTTGACGTGGTGCTGGCGGTGAGCGTGGTGCGGCGCGAGGCGGCCGCCACCAGCGCGGGATCGTGGCCGGTGGCCAGTTGCACGTAGATGCCGGAGAAGGCCGCGATGAACACGGAGGTGGCGCCCGCGATGACCGTGCGCCTGATCCGACGTGTGCGTAGGCGCATACGGTCGCGGTGACGTCGGGCGAGGGCGCGCGCCTCGAGCTGCTTGGCGCTGGGTGTGGGTGTGGGCTCGACAGGCGGTATGGGCGGCTGATGGTTCACGGTGGCTCCTTTTCAGACGGTGTGTTGCGTTCCGATTCAGTGTCGGTGCAGTGCGTTTGGGTTACTTTGCGTGTGCCTGAGAGGTGGCTGAGGACTCGCTCAGTCGGACTGCAAGCAGCGCCAGCGCGGGCACCACCGCGATTGCGGTCATCGCCAGGAACCAGATCTGTCCGGCGTCGGTGCCCTCGCCGAGCGAGTGTGCGATCCCGAGCATCCAGGCGAGCGCTGTGAGGCGGTGAAGTTTGCGCCAGCGCTTGACACCGATGTGCGAGCGGGCGTAGTAGGAGAGGCCAAGCAGCGCCATCGTCCAGAACGCCACTATTCCCATGCTCGTCCATAGAGTCTTGTAGCTGCTGAGAAATGGGATCGAGATGTCGGCGAGACTTGGATGCACGTAGCTGTCGCCGAGCAGTGAGATTCCGTGAACCGCCAGTGCCACGAGCGTGGCCAGCGACAGCGCCTCGTGCGTCGTGCGCAGGTCGAGGCGGTCCAATTTGGTGAACCGCCCGCCGATCGTCAGGCCCACGCACACGGACAGGCTCGACAGCAGCAGTGCAGCGACTCCGGCGGCGCGACTCGTTATCCAAAACAGATGAGGCCCGACGGCCGTTGCGAGGATGTTGGTGTCGATGGAGGTCATGTCACCATCCAACAGCTCCAGGCTGTGAGGAAGCTGTGAGTGACCTGAGTCATGTACAAGTGTTTGGCGGGCTAGCTCGTTGTGCGGTTGACGCTCTGCACGAACGCCTTGACGGTGTCGCTCGGGATCGCGAAGCCGACGCCGCTGGAGCCTCCGCTGCCACCGGCGCTGGCGGAGCCGGAGATGATCTGAGAGTTGACGCCGATCACTTCACCGGCAGTGTCGATCAGTGGGCCGCCCGAGTTGCCTGGGTTCAGCGCCGCATCGGTCTGGATGACTTTTGAGATCGCTGCGCCGTCGGGTGCGTCGATGTGACGCCCGAGTGCAGAGACGACGCCGGTGGTGAGCGTCCAGTTCAGGCCGAAGGGATTGCCGATCGCATACACCGTTTCCCCGACCTCGCTGTCGCTTGAGTTGCCCAGCGTGAGGGGATGCAGCGTCAGTCCGCTCGCGTCGATCTTCAACAGCGCCAGATCGCTGCTCTTGTCTTCGGCGACGAGGCGCGCCTTGCGCGTGTGTCCGCTTTCGCCGTCGAGGGAGACGGTCACCGCGCCGCCGCCTTCGACCACGTGGTCGTTGGTTACGATCAGCCCCTCGGCGCTCACGACGATCCCAGTGCCCGTGTCGGCCTTGGCTGCGGAGGTGGAGCGGATCGAGACCACGCCGTGCGCGTCCTGTGCGTATGCCTGGCGAGGTGTGAGGCCTGCGGCGGAGCTGACCTCTGAGGCGAATGAGCGGCTGCCTGTTCGCGAGACGACGACCTTCGTGTGCGTGTTGGCAGCGAACGGCTGCGCGACGAGCACAACCAGCGTTGCCGCCAAGCCGCCGACGATGGCGGAACATAGTGAGACTGCCCTGGTGCGGCGCATCCTGGCCTCCAACGTCGAGAGTGTAAGAACACTCTGGCGCTGCACACTGAAGACTCAGTAACCCGCTGGTAAGGACTCGCTAAGAGCGAGCCCCTACCGTGCGGATTCATCAATGATGGCGGATGCATCCAGGACAGCGGAGGTGCATCTGGGGCCGCGGACTTATCTAGGCCTCAGCGGAGATGACTGAGGCGCTGCGCGCGCGCTGTGTGCGCTGGCCGCTGTGTGCCGGTGCGACCCGGCGCGTGTGTCGAGCGCTCGGCTGTGCGGCGATGGGGGCGTTGCCGGGTACGTGGGGGGTGAGCAGCTTGGCGCGTGACATCACGTAGGACAGGCCCGCAAGCAGCGCGATGTCGGCGAGGACGATGAAGGCGATGGCGAGTGTTAGTGACATTTTCGGGAGCCTTTCCGGTAGGTTGCAATTTCTAATACTCAGTGTCGCCCGCGCCCCTGAGGAGGACGCGAGTGCAACCTGAGAAATTGCCGAGAGCGGCCGGGTGTGGCTCAGGCGCGGCTTGCAGCGGTGTGCGTCACCGCTGCAAGGGGGATGCGGACGACGAAGCGGGCGCCGCCGTCAGGCGCGTTCTCAGCAGAGATCTCGCCGTCGTGGGCAGCCACGATTGAGCTCACGATCGCCAGCCCAAGCCCAGCTCCAGCCTTGCCGCGCTCGCGGCCGCCCTCCGCGCGCCAGAAGCGCTCGAACAGGCTGTTCTGGGTTCCCGGCGGCAGTCCGGGGCCGTGGTCGCGCACGAGCAGCGACGCGGTGTGGGCGTCGCTGCTCACGGACACCTCGATCGGCGTGCCGGCGGGCGTGTGCACGAGCGCGTTGCGCAGCAGGTTGGCGAATACCTGGCGCAGGTGATGCGCGTCGCCGCTGACGATGGCGGGGTCCTCTGCGGAGACGGAGATCTGTCTGTCAGGCGCGGTGGCGCGCGCATCCTCCACGGCGTCGCGGGCGAGCACGGAAAGGTCGACGGGTGCGCGCACGGCCTCCGGTGTCTCGTCGAGCCGCGCGAGCGTGAGCAGATCCTCCACCAGCACGCCCATGCGCTTTGACTCCTGCTCGATCCGGCGCATCGCAAGCTCCGTGCCCTCCGCATCGCTGCTGGCGCCCATGCGATACAGCTCAGCGTAGCCACGGATGGACGCCAGCGGGGTGCGCAGCTCGTGCGAGGCGTCGGCCAGGAACCGGCGCAGGCGATCTTCGCTGGCCTCCCGTTCTGCAAAGGCGCTCTCCAGACGGTCGAGCATCTCGTTGAGGGCGATGCCGAGCCTGCCGACCTCCGTCTTGGTGGTGGCGGGGCTGACACGGCGCGAAAGCTTGCCGGCGGCGATCTCGCCGGCGGTCACCTCGATGCGGTCGAGCGGACGCAGACCGAGGCGCACCACGAAGAATGCGCTCACGCCGAGTCCCAGCAGCACGGCGACGATCACGAGCGCCTCCACCACCAGCAGCCGGTTGAGCGTCTGGTCGACTTCCCTCAGCGGCACTGCGACCAGCGTGAGGTCGTGGTCATCGGGGTCGCGGTGCACGTATACGCGATACCGCAGGCCCGATGAGCCTACGGAGCCGACGGTGAAGAGCTTGCCCACCGGCGCGTTGGCGGGGATCTTCGGGTGCGCCGCCTTTGTCTGCCCGAAGTTGAATTCGCGCGAGCCGATGTAGTCGCCGCTCGCCGTTTTGCGTTCCGCGTAGGTTCCCGGCGGCAGCGTGGGCCCAGGATGGCTGTGGTTGTCCTGCGCGTCCGGGTTCGTCTGGATCGAGCCGGGCGAGCCGCCGGGCGTTGGCGTCGCCGCCGGGCTCTGCGCAGGCTTGAAGCCGGCTTCGTCGAGCGCGTGCGAGGCCAAGGCGTCGGCTTCTTCGACCTCTCTGTTCAGGCGGTTCTGCAAGAAGGAGTTCTGCTCGGCATATGTGATCGCGGCAAGGCTCACCATTCCGATGGCCGCCAGCGTGAGCACGCTGAGCAGGATGCGCGAGCGCAGCGATGACATCAGGTGCGCGGGGCTTGCAACGCGTAGCCGACGCCACGTACGGTCTTGATCAGCGATGGGCCGTGCGCGTCCAGCTTCTTGCGCAGATAGCTGATGTAGGTCTCCAGCACACGGCCGTCGCCGCCGAAGTCGTAGTTCCACACGTGGTCCAGCAGTTGCGCGCGCGTCATCACGCGACGCGGGTTCAACATCAGGTAGCGCAGCAGGCGGTATTCGGTGGCGGTCAACTCGATCGCGGCGCCGGCACGGGTGACCTCGCGCGTCTCCTCGTCCAGTTCCAGGTCCTCAAACACGAGCCGGCCGGACTCGGGGCTGGCTTGGCCTGTGCGCCTGAGGATCGTCCTGATCCTCGCCACCAGCTCCTCCAGGCTGAAGGGCTTGGTCATGTAGTCATCGCCACCGCCGCTGAGCCCGCGCACCTTGTCCTCGGTGGCGTCGCGCGCGGTGAGGAAGACGATCGGCACGGTGGCTCGCTGAGCGCCCAGGCGTGCAGCCACATCGAAGCCTTCCATGTCGGGGAGCATCACGTCCAGCACCATCAGATGCGGTTTGAAGCTCGTGACGGCCGCCAGCGCCTCCCGTCCGGTGGCGGCCGTCTCCACGGCGAAGCCCTGGAAGCGCAGCGCCATCGAGATCACCTCCACGATGTTGGGCTCGTCATCCACCACCAGCACGCGTTGCGTGGCGCTGTTCTCGGGCATCCCTCTCGCTCCTCAGGAGCGCTTCAGGTGCAGGTCGAATTCCATGGTGGCGTGTTCGGTGACGTTGACGAAGCCGCCGACGCTGGGAGCGGTCATCCCGAACTCGCTCCAGGGGAATGTCAGCGCACCCACAGCCTGGATCTCCGTGGAGGAGACGCTCAATTCGAGCGGCACCGTCTCTGTGCGGGAGACGCCGTGGATGTTGAATACCCCCGTCACGGTCGTGTGCCCGACTTTGCCGTTCAGGGCCGTCGCCGGGACGGTGATGGGCGTGGAGAGGGAGAACGTCGCGGTGGGGTAGCGGTCGCTTTCCAGGCCGATCTGGTGGATTTTTTCATCGCGCATCGAGCGGTCGCTTTTCAGCGTGTTGACCGCCACATCGAACGACGCTGCCGAGATCTTCACGGTGCTTCCCGTCGTTGCCACCGTCGCCTGCCCCGTGATGGAGGAGGTGCGTCCCACAGCGTCGCTCTGGGCGGGCAGGAAGGCGAGCTTCTCACGCACGCGGTAGCCCGCTTCGGAGCCGCTTGAGATCTTCCAGGTGCCGGCCGCTGCGCTCGCGGCGACGGGGGCTGCGCTCGATGCTTTCGGCCCGGTCGAGGTGGTGCTCGGTTCCTTCGTCGAGCCTTCCTGGGAGGGTGGCGCGCCGTAGCCGCCGGAGGGCGGGCCTTCGCCACTCGGCGGCGCTCCGCCCGCAGCGCCGCCTTGGGTTCCATTTGCGCTCGCGCTGGGAGTGATTTTGAACGGCTTGGGCGAGGAGGTGGGGAAGATCACGAAGTACACGACAAGGAACGCCGCCACAGCTACGGCGGCGCCGCCGCAGATGAGCAGCACCAGGCTGCGTTTCCTGCTTGGCAGTTTGGGCATCGGGCGACAATCCTCTCATTGGGTGCGGGCGCCTGCGATGTCCATCACACAGCAAAGGCCTGAGTGTCGGCTCACGACTTGCTGAGAATTAGCTGAGCGTTTCAGCCTGCAAGATCCGCGCCATCCTGGAGTCGGCTGAAAATGGTGGCTGGCCCGAGCATTGAGATGCTCAAGTACGCACAGGTGGGATGCCGATGCGAGCAGATATGCAGCGCTCACTCAGTCCCCTGCGCCATCCGGGCGCGTTGATCATCACGCTGCTGGCGGCCAGCGATGTCGCCTACCGTCTCCTGCTGCGCGAGCCGCTCCGCCGCGCGCTGGGGATGCGTCCTCAGCACTGAGCGAGAACGCCTGAGAGCGAGAGCCCATTGCGGCCGCCGCCGAGCTGCGGCAGCCGAGGGCATCCCGGTGTGGCGAGTTTGAGCTAGCCGCCGAGCAACTCTTTGAGACCGGGGGCGAACATCGCGACGAACCAGTCGGCCAGCTGATCGCTGGAGACCTGCGGCTGCTCACGCCACCAGGTGGCCATGGACTCGAACGCGCCGTTGAGCGTGTTGGCGACCAGCGCCAGCTGCAGCTCGTTTACGATTCGTCCGTTGGCTGCTGCGCGTGCGGCCAGTTCCTGCTTGACGTAGTTGCTCTGGCGGTCGCGCACGTGCCGGACGTGCTGGGCGTGGACGCCCCCCATGTCGTCGTCGTAGAGCATGCTCCACACGTGGCCGTGGCTCTCCATGAAGCTGAAGAAGGCACGTGCGCCCGCGCGCAACTGCTCCCCAGGCTCTCCCGTACCGGCCTTGGCGGCTTCGGCGACTGAAGCCTCCAGTTCCGCCGATGCATGCTCGAACACGCGCCTGTGCAGTTGCTCCTTGCTGCCGACCACGTCATAGATGACGGGCTTGGACACGCCCGCCCGGCGCGCGAGCTCTTCCATCGAGGATCCGCGGTATCCGCGTTCGGCGAACAGCTCCTCGGCGAGCGCCAAGACCTGACGCTCGCGGATCTCGCGCGGCACGCGGCCGCGCGGGATGCCCTCCGTGGTTGGACCTGCGATTCCGTTCGGAGCCTGGCTTTGGATCTCGGCGATGTCCTGGCTCGGAGCGTCGTCGACGGACTGTGTTTCGAACTGAGGCTTGGTCATCACGGTGGCGCTGCTCATCATGGTCATCTCCAGGCACGTAGGCCGTACGGTGGCTGCCAGCCCTGGAGGTATACCCGCGGTGCGGGGAACCTAAACCACGTTAGTTCGCAATTGCCGGAGTGCGCTTGGCGGCGGGCCGCGTCTGGACGCAAGTTCTATCCTTCGGGCGTGGCCGGGTTTGGGATAGGGAGCGACGGCCGCGAGGGTACAGAGGAGGAGTTGCGCAGGTTGGTGGGGGAGCAGGTCGATTATTACCGCGCGCTCTCCCCGCAATACGAGATGCACAGCCTGCGGGAGCAGGCCGGTGGCGAGGAACTGGAGGCAGCTCTCGAGCGGTTCGCTGCGCGCGGCGACGTGCTGGAGTTGGCGTGCGGGCCGGGTGGTTGGACGGTAAGACTGCTGGCGCATGCAAAGAGCGTCACCGCGGTGGACGCCTCGCCGGAGATGCTGGGGCGGGCAGCGCAGAGGGCGGAGCAGGCGAACGTGCGCTCCTGTTCGCTGCGCTTCGTGCACGCCGACCTGTTCTCCTGGCAGCCGGACCGCCGCTATGACGAGGTGTTCTTCGGCTTCTGGCTCTCGCACGTGCCATTGGAGCGCTTCCAATCGTTTTGGGCGCTCGTCGCCAACTGTCTGCGCCCCGGCGGGCGAGTGCTGTTCTTCGACGACGGCCACAGGGTTCGGGAGGAACTGGACGCCGGCGAGAACTCCGCGACCGTCACGCGGCGGCTGCTCGATGGCAGCGCTCATCGCGCTGTTAAGGTGCCGCACGAGCCTGAGCGTCTACAGCAGCGTCTGCGGGCACTCGGCTGGGATGTGAAGGTGACGCAGACGGTGGGTCCCTTCTACTGGGGCGAAGGCACGCTCGCGCAGGTCGCCGCCTGAGTATCGCCGCGGTCGCCGCTCGGACGCCGGAGCTTTACGCGCTGCCGTGTTGCGGAGAGGGTGCGCTTGCCTCGCCGAGGCCGCCCTCGGCGAGTGGAAACACCCTCAGGACGAGCCGGCGCAGGCTGCTGACGCCGTACCAGCTGCGCGCGACGAAACCAGCGAAAAGCGCCACATACAGCCCGCCCCAGTAGATGAAGGGGAGCAGCACGATCGGCGGCGGCAGGGTGCCGTCGCGCAGCGCATACACGAAGGTGCAGAGCACGACCGCCAGCACGGATGTCTGCGGCAGCGTGTGCCCCCAGTGCCAGCGGGGGTCGGTGTGCTTGCGGGTGACCTTGTAGACGGGCTTGCGGTTGGGGCCGCCGAGGATGGCCATCACGGAGGCCTTCAGGAACACGGGCGCCATGCCGCTCCAGATGATCCGCACGCGCCACAGGTCGCGAATGGGGTGGCGCTGGCGTTTACGGCGGTCGTTGTAGGGGCGGTTGATGACGAGCAGCCACGCCTCGGTGGCGAGCACGAGCGGCACCATGTGCTCCACGAACCCATAGCCGGTGGTTTTGAACGGCACATAGCCCAGCAGCGAGCCGGCGATGCAGGGGAGATACACGAACACTGCGAAGGAGTGCAGGTAGTAGAAGAGGAGTTCTGTGAACTGGGCGCGCTGGCGCAGGTTCAGGCCGCTGAGATCGCCCCAGATCATCAGCCTGACGGTGTCGATCGCCCAGGTGCCGCGCTGCTTGTAGACGTTGGGTACGTCCTCCGGCGAGTGCTGGCCGACAGCTCCCACGATCGGCAGATACAGGCTGTCCCATCCGCGCCTGAGCGCCTCCACGCCGGACTGCAGATCCTCGACGAGGTTCCAGGTGGGGAACAGGCCGATGTCTTCCAGGGCCTCGCGGCGCCAGACGAGCCCGGAGCCGCAGGGGAAAGCGGCGTTGGCGGCGTTGCGGGAGAGCATTTGCCCGCGGTAGAACATCGCCTCGCGGTTGTTGAATGGGTCACCGGCGCTCACCTGAGCTTCCTTGATCGTCTGCACGAAGGCGAGTCGCTCGTTGTGCTCGAGCTGGCCGATGGCTTCGCGCAGGAAGGCGTTGGTGCCCAGCTCGTCGTCGCAGTCGCGCGTCTCCACGTAGCGCACCTGCGGGCAGCGCTCCATGAGCATGGCGAAGGCGGAGTTGAGGTTGCCGGCCTTGGCGGCGCCGTCGCGGCCGGGGGCGAAGCGCGGGGGAGGGGAGTGGTAGAGCACTGGCCAGCTCTGCAGGGCGAGCGCCAGCGCGGGGTCGTGGCCGTCGTCGCTGATGACGATCGCCATGCGCTCGCGCGGCCAGTCCTGGCGCATGATGGAGGAGATGGTGCGCAGGATCATGCCCACCGGCTCTCCGCAGCAGGGCACGATGATGCCCACCGTCGGCTCGCCGCCGTATGGGAGAGGGTGCGGATCGGGCACCGCGCGCCACCAGTTGTTGGCCACGCTGAGAAAGGTGGTGAGCAGCGTGAACACGTTCGCGCACAGGAACGGCCAGGCCAGCCAGGGCAGGTGGCGGTTGAGCGAGTGCAGCAGCCATGGCATGTACAGCAGGGAAGCCAGCAGGTAGGCCATGCCGGCCAGCCGCAGCAGCCATTGATGGGGGATTGGCGGGTAGCGGTCGCCGAACGCGCGCGCGGCGGAGGCCATCTGGCCGGAGGGTGCGATCGGATCGCCGCCCACGGCGGCGCGCGCGGCGCTCTCCAGCTCGAGTGGCGAGATGGGCGGGCGCGGCGGGTCCTCGCGGCGACGCCGCGGCGTTGGTGCCGCGGGCGTGGTGCCGTAGGGCGCCGTGCCATAAGGCCCGGTGGGGAGTCCTGTTCGATTGTCCGGATCGGTGCGCATCACCTCAAAATCGACAGGCGAGGACCCCGCACTTGAAGGGAGATGGTCGGATCGCACCAATAGTGCACGTGCCGATTGGCACTATCGGGATCGTGGGGGGCGCGGGTGCATGCGTGACGGAGGCGGCGCGGCATTTCTTCGGCGAGCTGCTCGGCCTCATGTAGGTGGGCAAGCCGGGGGCGACGACCGCCGGATCTCTTAGGCTCATCGTCCTTCGCTATGCAGACGACGACGCTCACAGAACGGCCGATGGCGCTCCCCACACCCACCGAGGAGCGGGATGGCGAGCATGGCGCGGTCTTTACAAAGCGATGGGTCGTCGAGTTGATCCTGGACTTGGCGGGCTACACGGCCGACAGAGATCTTGCTGAGCTGGTGGCGTGCGAGCCGGCCTGCGGGCGTGGTGCGTTCCTCGTACCGATGATTGAGCGTCTAGCTCGCTCGGCAGAGCACTATGGGCGTGAGTTGGGAGACATCGAGGACGCCATCTTGGCGGCCGACCTGCTGCAGGGCAACGTTGCGGCAAGCCGGCAGTCGGTGCGGGCGGTGCTGACAGCGGCGGGTATGTCACGCCACGATGCTGCACTGATGGCGCGCGGTTGGGTACAGCGTCGCGACTTCCTGCTCGAACCGCCTATCGCCGAATCGGTGGACTTCGTGATCGGCAATCCGCCGTATATCCGACTGGAGGCTGTGACGCAAGCGCGCTCCGATGCCTACCGGCGAGCGTGCGCGACGATGGGCGGGCGGGCGGATGTGTACGTCGGGTTCTACGAGCACGGGCTGCTCTCGCTCCGCGAGGAGGGCACACTCGCGTTCATCTGCGCCGACCGGTGGATGCGAAATGCCTATGGCGCGAATCTCCGTGCGCTCGTGAGCAGTGGGTGGGCGGTAGAGGTCGTGCTGTCCATGACGGGTGTGGATGCGTTCGATGAGGAGGTGGACGCCTATCCAGCGATAACTGTGCTGAAGCGCCGACGCCAAGCTGTGGGTCCGCTCGTCGTGGAGGCGGTCCCGGGATTCGGCGCGCGCGAGGCCAGCGAAGTGGCTGCAATGGCTGGTCGTACGGAGATTCCAAGGGCGCAAGCGTCGAGCTATAAAGCTGCGCGTCTGCATGGATGGTTCGAGGGCAGGGCCGGCTGGCCGCATGGATCCCCGGATCAGATCGCGCTGATAGCCGATCTTGAGGCAAGGTTTCCCTCGCTTGAAGACACCGTCACCGACACACGGGTGGGCATAGGTGTTGCGACTGGCGCCGACAGAGTGTTCGTGGTCACCGACACGGCGGTGGCAGAGCCTGAGCGACTGCTTCGGCTTGCTCTTCCGCGTGACATCGCGGCCGGCACTGTCGACTGGTCGGGCCGCTATCTCGTCAATCCTTGGGAGAAGGACGGTCTGGTCGCCCTCGATAAGTGGCCCCGGATGGCGGCATACCTCAAAGCACACGAGCCGCTGCTCGCTGCACGCCACACAGCGAAGGCAGGGCGCTGGCACAAGACGATCGATCGCGTTATTGAAGGGCTGGCGGAGCGCGAGAAGCTTTATCTTCCCGACTTCAAGGATGCGATCTTTCCTGTGTTGGACGAGGGCACGACGTATCCGCACCACAACCTCTATTGGGTCACCTCCGGTCGTTGGGACATGCGAGTTCTCGGAGGTCTGCTGTTGAGCGACGTTGCCAACCTCTTCATTCAGGCGTACTCGGTTCGCATGCGTGGGGGGTACCTCCGTTTTCAGGCTCAATATCTGCGTCGCATTCGGATCCCGACACTCGACGATGTCGACCAAGACAGCGCTGACGCATTGACGGAAGCGTTCGAAGCGCGAGATCGCGCTGCGGCGACGGCTGTGGCGCTCAGGCTCTACGGTGTCGATCGGCTGCCTTGCTGAAATGGCGCCCACGCATTCCGACCTGGAACTGGCGATAGCCGGCTATTGGCAAACGAAGGACAGGCAGCGGGTCGTGGCCGAAGCGATCCGCTCGACGGCGGAGGGCTCATCGAAGGCCGTCCGGGGTGGCGGTCACTTCAACCCGATTGTCAATCTGCTTGCTCGCTTTTTTCTAGACGCTGGCTATCCAGAGTCGGCGATCGGTGCGAGCGGAGCGAAGGCGACCCTCCCGGGCTTCTACCGGCCGACGAAGGAGTGGGATCTGGTTGTGGTCCATGAGGGGGTACTCGTCGCGGCGTTTGAGCTGAAGGCCTTGGGGGGACCGTCGTTCGGCAACAACTACAACAACCGTGTGGAGGAGGCGGTCGGCAGTGCAAGCGACCTGTCGCGCGCTCACCTTGCGGCGCTTGTCGGTCCCGAGAAGCCCTGGCTCGGGTACTTCTTCCTCATGGATGACCAGCCTGGTTCGAGACAGCCTGGTGGAAAAGCCCGCGGCAAGTCGTTTGTCTCGGAACAGATTTGGCACGGACGCTCCTATCAGGACAGATTCTGCGTGAGCGGGGAGAGGTTGCTCGATGAGGGTCTCTATGACGCAGTCTGTTACGTGGTGTCCTCGCCCGCTGACCCCGGGCCACGCGAACCGTCGCCACGTATGGATTGGCGGCATTTCAGTGCGGCGATAGAAGCACGCTTGACCTACTTGTCTCGCCTCGGGTACCCGTGAGGTAGGGCGGCGGCGCGGGATCGCTGCGCTGAGCCCGGCGCGGTGGCCGCACGCGCCGCGGTGGCTTGCTCGACGAACGGCTTGACGGCCCACAGTTGACGTGGGGGTCGCGGAGGGGGACCGGCGAGGGCCTCCGGCGGCAGGTCGAGCATCGCTCGGATGAAGTCAGAGACACTCACGTCGAGCTGTGCGGCGCAGTCTGCGATGTGCTCCAGCTCATGCGGCTGCAGCCTGACTGCGACGGCCTCGGTGCAGCGCGTCAAACCGCGATCATCCCCAACTGGTCGAGTCTGATGAGCGCTTTCGAGGCAGAGAGGCCCTCGCTCTCGATGAGCAGCACCCCGGCGTCCTGCAGACTGAGCACCGCGCGTCCGATGCGCGCGTCCGCGACATCGCCGATGGCGCGGTGGAGCACGGGCTGGGGTATGGGGCCTGGGCGATCGAGCAGCTCAAGGATCACTGCTGTCTGTGCCCAGGCGTCGAGGTCGTGGTCGGTAGTCTGTCCGGACATGTCGATGAAGCCCGTTTCATCGTCCTGTGGGGAGAGTCAGGCTTTTGGTGGTGGCCCGATGCTCCGCCAGAATCACGGTTGCAGCGTATCGAAACTTAGCCTTACTGTGAAGTCCTAAGTCCAACCTTGTGACGAATCCCGATCTTCCGTCTGCGCCGCTCTACGTTGCTCTTGGGCAGGCGCTCCGTGTTTTGCGCAAGCGTGCGGGCCTCACCCAGCAGGAAGTGGCGGAGATCGTGGGCATCAGATCCACGTTCGTATCGCAGATCGAGAACGGCGCGCGCGGGATGCGATTCCACACGATGATCGCCATGCTCGACGCCTGCGAAGCGGACCTGGGAGCCTTGAGCGCGGTGTTCGAGCGTCCGGTTGCTTAGCGGGCGGCTCGTCGAATCGAGAGCGCCAGCAGCCCGACCACCGCCACCGGCATCACCCACCATGCAGCGATGGACGTGGTGGCGAGCAACGCTGTGAGCGCGAGCGCCAGCACGACCCCAAGGGCCGCGCGCCAGTCATCGCCGACGATGAACTCCCATACGCCGAGGAGAAACGCTGACAGGCGCGTCACGCGGTCACCGTGGCCTGCTCGCCGGTCTCGATCGGTGTCTGTTGTGGAGGACGCGCGATCAGCTTCACCATCGCCACCCCCATGAGCAGCACGCCGGGGACGATCGCCAGCAGCGCAGCGTCGCCGCCGGGCCAGCTCGCGCCGGCGCCCTCTGCGCCCCAGAACATTCCAAACGAGGTGAGCATCACGCCCACGGAGAACTTCATGGTGTTCTCCGGCACTCGCGCCAGCGGTGCACGGGCAGCGGCGCCGGCGGCGATGACGATGAGCACGGCCAGCCCCGCGGCCGCGGCAGCGAGGCCGACGTGGTGCTGGTTGGTGCCGAAGGTGAGCACGATGAAGACGACCTCCAGGCCCTCAAGCAGCACGCCCTTAAAGGAGATCGTGAAGGCATAGCCGTCAAAGCCGGCCGGCGTGGCGCCCAGTGCGCGGGCTGCTTCAGCCTCTTCCTCATAGATGGCGATCTCGTCGTGCTTGGCCTTCAGGCCGGCGGCGCGCAGGATCGCCTTGCGCAGCCACTGCAGGCCGAAGATCAGCAACAGCCCGCCCACGGCGACCCGCAGAATGCCGATCGGCAGGGAGGTGAGCGCGGGGCCAAGCGCTGCCACGATCGCTGCGAGCGCGACCGTGGCGGCCCCCACGCCACCCATGGCAGATGACCAGCTGCGGGTGGTGCCCATCGCGAGGACGATCGTCAGCGCCTCCACCGCCTCGACGGCGCAGGCGAGAAAGACGGAGAGCGCAAGCCCGAACTCTGTGCCGCTCATATTTTGATTGTCCTCCTCGGGCGCACAATGTGTGCTGCCTTCTGCGGGGAAGCCCCAGCAGTCAGCGGAGCGTAGGCTCGAGGGACCAGCCAGGCTCGCCATTGTGCGGTACGCGATCCGCCTCGCTACCTGCCAGCCCAACAGGAGGATTGAGATGCCCAGAGTCTTTTACATGTCAGGGACACGCGCGACGCGCGTGCTGTGGATGCTTGAGGAGATCGGCGAGCCGTACGACGCGATCCGCATCGCCCGTGAGGAGCGCCGCTCGCCGGAGCACCTCGCGCGCCATCCACTCGGGCGTGTGCCGGCCGTGCAGTTGGACGACGGCACCTACCTGTTCGAGTCGGGCGCGATCTGCCTGCAACTCGCCGACCTCTACCCCGACGCCGGCTTGATTCCGCCGGTCGGTTCGGCTGACCGCGGAGTCGTATACCAGTGGCTGTTGTTCTCCATCACCGAACTGGAAGGCCCGCTGTTTCGCTGGCGGCAGGAGTTGCGTGAGGATCCCTCGAACACGCCGTCGAAGGAGCGCTTTGCGCAGGCGGCGGCCGTCGTCGAGAAGGCGCTCAGCGCCGGCCCGTGGCTGCTGGGCGAGGCTCTGACGGTGGCCGACATCATGTGTCTCAGCATCCTCAGCGGTGCTCACACCCACGGTCTGCTCGCTGAGTGGCCGGGGCTGCAGGTGTACGTGGCGCGTGGTGAGGCACGGGCGGCGTATGCGGCTGCGCAGGCGGCTTAAGACAGGGA
>Ga0182030_10012589_pt1 | contig 16919 bp, 12 predicted proteins | sample 812S3MmetaG_FD_121299 | JGI IMG/M metagenome (GOLD analysis project Ga0182030, IMG submission 121299) | Permafrost microbial communities from Stordalen Mire, Sweden - 812S3M metaG (Illumina Assembly) | ecosystem: Environmental > Terrestrial > Soil > Wetlands > Permafrost | place: Sweden...
CGACCGCGAAATGTGGCAACTATCTGACGTCAGAGGATTTAGCCATGTTGGATATTACCCGAGATACGACAGATAGCGGACTACCGCCGAACCCGCCCGAACCCGTTCCAGCCAACGATCAGGTTTTGCTTGACGCCTATTCCAATGCCGTGATCGCCGTCACCGAGCGCATCGGACCCGCGGTCGTGCGCGTGGAAACCGGATCGAAAGCCCCGGAGTCGCGTGAGCGTGGAGGGCTCGGCTCCGGAATAGTCATTTCGCCGGATGGCCTGGTGCTGACTAATAGCCATGTGGTCGGTGCCTCGAAGCAGATCAGGTTGCGGGACCATGAGGGTATCGTCACCGATGCGCGCGTGCTCGGCGTCGATCCCGATACCGACCTTGCGCTGCTGCGCGCCGATGGCGCGCGGAATCTGCACTATGCGGCACTCGGCAATTCGAAAAGCCTGCGCCGGGGCCAGCTCGTGGTCGCGATCGGCAACCCGCTTGGATTTGAATCGACCGTCACTGCCGGCGTGGTCTCGGCGCTCGGCCGCTCGATCCGCTCCGCGAGCGGCCGGACCATCGAAGACGTGATCCAGACCGATGCGGCGCTCAATCCCGGCAACTCCGGTGGTCCGCTGGTGTCGTCCGCCGCCGAAGTGATCGGTATCAATACCGCGATCATCAGCGGCGCACAGGGCATCTGCTTTGCGGTCGCCAGCAACACCGCGCAGTTCGTGCTGTCGGAGATCATTCGCCATGGCTACGTGCGGCGCGCCTATATCGGCGTGTCCGGCCAGAGCGCGCCGATTCCCAGGCGGCATGCGGTGCTCGCCGGCGTCGAGAACAAGACGGGTGCGCTGCTGGCGCAGATTGAGCCGGCCGGGCCGGCGGCGCAGGCCGGGCTGTTGCCGGGCGACGTCGTCATTGGCCTGGATGGCGTCGATATCAATGGCGTCGATGACCTGATCCGCACCCTCGACCGCGATCGGATCGATCGCGACCTCGAAATGGACGTGCTGCGGATGGGGCGCTTGCGTGCCATCGACATTCATCCGATCGAACGCAAGCCTGCGGCGCGGCAGGGATCAACTCCGGGAAACCGCGGCTCGTGACGTGATGTGGCAAGCCGGGCTTGGGTACAAAAAAGGCGGCCGATCCGGCCGCCTTTTTCACGAAGGAGGGCGGGCCGGCCACCAATAAACCTGTGCAGATCGCGGTTTACGCGGTTTTTCATGCAGGATTCGCCAATACTGTCCGTGGCACGAATCAACTTACAGGAGACAAAATGGCAGTGCAGATGACGAAATCACAGCTGATCGAGAAGATCGCTGCTGAAACTGAAGTAGCGAAGAAAGACGTCAAGGGCGTGCTGGAGACGCTGGCGACCGTCGGTTATAAGGAGCTGAAGAAGTCCGGTGTCTTCCTGGTTCCGGGATTCGCCAAGTTCGTCGTGATCAAGAAGCCCGCTACAAAGGCACGCGCAGGCACAAACCCTTTCAACGGCGAGCCGATGATGTTCAAGGCCAAGCCGGCCCGAAAGATCGTCAGAGCCCGCCCGGTCAAGGCAGCAAAAGACGCGGTATAGAAGTCAAAAGGCCCCTTTGCGGGGCCTTTTGCATTGAGGGGGCGTCGCGGTGATGGATTGGCGCCTGCCAGTCGAGCGCGTGCCCGGTGCGGTCATCGGCAGCGATGTCGTGCCCCGTCATATCCGAGGAAATAGCCGGTCGCTGAGTTGTAGGAACGATACCGTCGCGCGCAATCGGCTTGATCATATCTATCGACAAGCAGAGGGGTGGCGTGTTCGGGGGTGAAGCCGAATAGTCCGGCAGCCCCGATCGCCGCGTGGGCAGGATCGGCCGCGAAGTTACCGGGAAAGAAGCCATTGGTTGGAAAGTCGCGGCGATCGTCGCGGCCATCATAATACCAGGCGCGATAAGACAAATCCCTCCGCACAAAGGGCCAGCCAGCCCCCTGGTCCTGAGCAAAGATCGGATCCTGGGCAAACAGCGCCAGTGCGCCGAATGCCGCCAGGATCGTTGCGGTTGCCGTCAAGGTTTTTGGCTTGCTCATGGCACGGTACTCAGTTGCAACAAGGCCGGTTCACTCCCCAATCGCCTTTCCAGCCGTCGAGCCGGCCGCGGCGGAATTGCAGATAGAGCCTGTCCTTCCGATCCGATAAAGCGCCGCCTTTGACATTGGAGAGGGCAAGGTACATCTCGTCGCCGGGACGGCCCCCGATATAGATCAACGTCGTCCCCAAGGCCCGGGAGACTTGTTCGGCATCCATGCCGAACCATAGCGGCGTGTTGTTCGGCGTCGCAAGCGGCGCGGCTTGCTGCGCGCGTGCGGGCGAATGCCCTGCGCCGTCGATCACGAGCATCAAGACCGCGGCCGCGCTAAAGACCATCCCTCTCATGGCAGAGCCTTTCACGGTTGTAGTGAGGACAGTTTCCCGTCCGGTGTCCATCCGCCGCCGAGTGCCTGAAACAGGCTGCTGGCCGCCAGGAATTTGTTCAACCGCACCAGCACTAGGGCGTTCTCCGCGGTGAAGAGGGTCTGCTCGGTCTGCAGGACGGTGAGGAGATTGACGGTGCCGCCACGGAATTGCGTTTCCGACACATCGAACGCTTTCCGGGAAGCGGTCACCGCATCGGCCTGAAGCCGCTCCTGCCGCGTGAACTGCGCAAGGGCAACCAGCGCTTTCTCAACATCGGTGAAGGCTGACAGTACGGCTTTGCGGTAAGCCTGCAGATTTTGCAGTTGCACGCCTTTCGCCTGCTTCAACTGGCTTTCCAAAAGGAAGCCGTCGAAGAGCGGCTGGGTCAGTCCTGCGGCCAGGGTATAATACCAGGCGCCCGGTCCGAACAGTGCCGCCAGCGACGCGCTTTGCACGCCGGTCGTGGCGGTCAGCTGGATCTGCGGAAAGAACGCGGCGCGCGCCGATTCGACGCTGAAGTTGGACGAGGCGAGCTGCGCCTCAGCCTGCCGGACGTCCGGCCTCTGGTACAGCAATTCCGAAGGCAGGCCCGGCGTCACGCGCGGAACCGTGACTTGCGCAAACCCTCCGCCGCTCACATTGAAATTCGCCGGCGCTCGCGCCACCAGCAATGCGAGGGCGGCGATGCTTTGCCGCAAGGTTACCTCGAGCGGCGGAATCGAGGCGCGCACGGTTGCCACCAGGGCTTCCTGCTGCGACAGGTCGAGCTGTGAGGCCGTTCCGCCCGCGAACTGTTGTTTGATCAACGTGAGAATGCGTTCGGCGGCGGTCAGATTGCGGTGCGCGACGCGCAGCTCATCCTGCGCGGCCAAAACCTCGAAGTAGGTGTTGGCGACGGTCACGATGGTCGTGAGCGTGACGACTTCGCGATTGTACCGGGCCACCGTGGCATTTTCTTCTGCCGCGTAAAGTGTGGCGCGGTTTTTGCCCCAGAAGTCGACCATGTAACTGGCCGTGAGGCCGAAATTGTACTGCGTGAACGTCGAGGCGCCGCCAGAGCTGAAGCCGCCGCCGAGGCCATTGCCCTGGGCGGAGGATGATCCAAAATGCTCATTGTCAACCGTCCCTGTTCCGGTGACTGACGGCAGCAACGGCGCTCCCGATACGCCCACCTGGGCATCGGCCTGGACGATCTGGGCAATGGCCACGGCGATATCCAGATTATAGATTTGAGCGGCCTGCATCAGCGAGGTCAGTTCGCTGGACCGAAAACCGCGCCACCAGTCCAGAGCCGGAACGGCGGCGTCGGGCGCGCTGTGGCCCCCTTCGCGATAGGTCGCCGGCACCTCAAGGGCAAGTTCGGGCCGTTCGCTGCCAAGGATGCAGCCGGACAACCCAGGACCGAGCAGCAGCGCGGCAAGAGCAGACGCAATGCGGATCCTGCCGCCAAATCTCGTGACATCAGAATTTGACTTCAACGCAACGTTACTCATCAGCCACCCGCTCAAGCTGCGATTTCAAACGCGCCCGATCTCCCCGTATCCGCCAAAAAAACAACGCTCCGATCCCGACATCGCACGGGGCTCCTTGAACGGCCATGCCTGTCATGGGGGCTGTTGTCGACATCTATTCGCCCGGTTGCAAGGTGGCGTCCGGGGCGAGCGGTGCTTTGCCGCCGTCCCTGAGACGCTGGCTCCAGGAACGGAACCGGTCCATATACAAGTAGATCACCGGCGTCGAATAAAGCGTCAGCGCCTGGCTGAGAACAAGCCCCCCGACGATCGCGATGCCGAGCGGCTGTCGCAACTCGCCGCCATCGCCCATGCCGATCGCCAGCGGAAGCGCGCCAAGCAGAGCCGCCATGGTCGTCATCATGATCGGCCTGAAGCGGAGCAGGCAAGCTTCGTAGATCGCGTCCATCGGGCTAAGCCCACGGTTTCGTTCCGCGTCGAGCGCAAAATCGATCATCATGATGGCATTCTTCTTGACGATGCCGATCAGCAGAATGACGCCGATCAGTGCCATGATGCTGAATTCGGTCCCGCACGCCATCAGGGCGAGCAGGGCGCCTACCCCGGCGGACGGCAAGGTGGACAGAATCGTCAGCGGATGCACGTAGCTCTCGTACAGGATGCCGAGCACGATGTAGATCGTGACCAGCGCCGCCAGAACCAGAAAGGGCTGGTTGCTGAGCGAATCCTGAAAGGCCTTCGCCGTGCCCTGGAAGGTTCCGCGGATGGTCGCGGGCACCCCGATCCGGTTCATCGCGGCCCCGATCGTGGTGACCGCCGTGCTGAGCGACACATTGGGTGGCAGATTGAACGAGATGGTGTTGGCGACCAGCAGGCCCTGATGATTGACGGCGAGCGGCGTCGCGCCTTGCTTAAAGCGCGCCACCGCGGACAGCGGAATCATGGTCTCCACGCCGGTGCTCACCGCCGAACCGGTCGAGGCGACGCCCTTGCCGGTGGCGCCGATCGAATTGGTCGCAAGATTCCGGGCGGCTTGGGCGTTGGCGGAGTTGGCCGACGCCGATGTTCCGGGCGCGACGACCGTTCCCGCCACCGCGTTGGTCGCCTGCGATCCGCCAACCGAGGCGCCCGAGGTGCTGACATAGACGTCCTTCAGCGTCTCCGGATCTTGCCAGTAGCGCGGCGCCACCTCCATGATGACGTGATACTGGTTGCGAGCGACATAGATGGTGGAAACCTGGCGCTGGCCGAACGCGTCATAGAGCGTGTTGTCGATCTGACTGACGTTGATGCCCAACCGGGCGGCGGCGTCGCGATCGATGACCAACTCGGATTCCAGCCCCTTGTTCTGCTGGTCGCTGTTGACGTCAGCGAGGACGCCGGTTTCGCGCTGCAACTCCGCTGCAATCTTCGGCGACCATTCGTTGAGTTCCTCCAGGGTAGGGGCTTGCAGAGTGTATTGATACTGCGCGTTGCTGGCACGGCCGCCGACGCGGATGTCCTGCACGGCTTGCAGGAACATGGTTGCTCCCGGAACAACCGCCATCTCGCGCCGTAGCCGTGCGATGAGGCCGTCGGCGGAGATCTTGCGCTCGTCGAGCGGATACAATGAGGCGAAGACGAATCCGGAATTGGTCTGGCCCACGCCGGTGAACCCGACCACGGTTTCTACCGCCGGATCCTGCTTGATGATGGCGACGAACTGCGCGAGCTTCTGCTGCATCAGCTGAAACGAAATGCTTTGATCCGCCTGGATCGAGCCGATCACCCGCCCGGTATCCTGTTGCGGGAAGAAGCCCTTCGGGATGATGTCGTACAGGTAGAAATTGAGTCCCAGAACCCCAGCGAGGATCAACATGATCGCTCCGGGATGCCGGAGCGAGAGGCTCAGGGTCCGCCGGTAGAAGTCCAGCATCCGGTCGAAGAAGCGCTCGCTAATCTGATAGAGCCGTCCGTGATCCTGTTCGGAACGGCCGCGGAGCAGCACGGCGCACATCATCGGCGTGGTCGCCAGCGAAACCGCCAGCGAAATCATGATCGCGATCGAGATCGTCATGGCAAATTCACGGAACAGGCGGCCGACAATGCCGCCCATCAGCAGGATCGGAATGAAGACCGCGATAAGCGAGATACTCATCGAAAGCACGGTGAAGCCGACCTCGTTGGCGCCCTTGAGCGAGGCTTCCAGCGGCGACATCCCGTTCTCGATATAACGGGTGATATTCTCGAGAACGACAATGGCATCATCGACGACAAAGCCGGTCGCAACCGTGAGGGCCATCAGCGAAAGATTGTCGAGGCTGTAGCCCATCAAGTACATGGCGGCGAACGTCGCGATCAGCGATACCGACACCGCCACGACCGGAACCAGTGTTGCGCGCAGGTTTCGCAGGAATGCAAAGACCACAACGATCACCAGCAACACGGCGAGGATCAGCGTCCGTTCGACGTCGCGCAACGACGTACGAATGGTGATCGAACGGTCGACCGCCACGTTGACGTCGATGGAAGGTGAGATCGAAGCTCTCAATTGGGGCATCAGCGACTTCACCAGATCGACGGTGCTGATGATGTTGGCGCCGGGTTGTCTGTAGAGGATGATCAGGACGGCCGGCTTGCCGTTTGAGAGACCGGCGTTTCGGAGATTTTCAACCCCGTCCGTCACCTCGCCGACATCTGAAAGATGCACCGCCGCGCCGTTTCGGTAGGCGATAATCAGCGATCGGTAGTCGGCGGCCTTGTTGGCCTGGTCGTTGGAGTAGATCTGATAGCGTCGATCGTCGACGTCGATACCGCCTTTCGGGCTGTGTGCATTGGCGCTGGAAAGCGCCGCCCGCACGTCCTCAAGGCCGATGCCGTATTTGTACAGCGCCGGGGGAATGAGATCGACTCTCACCGCGGGGAGCGAACTGCCGCTGACAACGACTTCGCCGATCCCATCTACCTGCGACAGCTTCTGTGCCAGGACGGTGGATGCCGCGTCGTACAGATCGCCGCGCGTCACCGTGTCCGAACTCAGGGTCAATACGAGGATCGGAGCGTCGGCGGGATTGACCTTGCGATAGGTGGGGTTGGTCCGCAGGCTGGTCGGAAGATCGGCACGGGCCGCATTGATCGCCGCCTGCACGTCTCGCGCGGCGCCGTTGATGTCGCGGTTGAGCCCGAATTGCAAGGTGATGCGCGTCGCTCCCACCGTGCTGGATGAAGTCATCTCGGTCACATCGGCGATTTGCCCGAGATGACGCTCAAGCGGACTGGCGACGGTGGTGGCGACGTCTTGTGGGCTGGCGCCGGGCAGGGTCGCCTGCACCGAGATGGTCGGAAAGTCCACCTGCGGCAGCGGCGAGACCGGCAGCTTGAAAAACGCGACAGCTCCCGCCGCCGCAAGCCCGAAGGTGAGCAACGTGGTTGCGACCGGCCTGCGAATGAAGGGTGTTGATGGGCCCATAGCTCAGTTCAATTCGTTCGCATGGCCGACGTCGCCCGGACGTCCGGCAAACCGCACCGCCAACCGGTCGAACCAGAGATAGATCACCGGCGTGGTAAACAGGGTCAGCAGCTGGCTGACCAAAAGGCCGCCGACGATCGAAATCCCAAGCGGGTGCCTCAGCTCAGAGCCCGCACCCGTCCCGATCATCAAAGGCAATGCGCCAAGAACCGCCGCCATGGTTGTCATGAGAATGGGCCTGAATCGCAACAGACAGGCCTGATAGATCGCTTCGCGCGGCGGCTTGCCCTCATTACGCTCGGCGTCGAGAGCAAAGTCGATCATCATGATCGCGTTTTTCTTCACGATACCGATCAGGAGGATGATGCCGATGATGGCGACGATCGTAAGATCATCGCCGGCTACCATCAACGCCAGCAGCGCGCCAATTCCCGCGGAAGGCAGTGTCGAGAGGATGGTGAGCGGATGGATGAAGCTCTCATAGAGCACACCGAGCACGATATAGACGGTGACGATCGCCGCCAAAATCAGGAAAAGCTGATTGGAAAGGGATGATTGAAACGCCAGCGCGGCGCCCTGAAAGCTGCTGATCATGCTGGCGGGCAGACCCATATCGGCTTGCGCCTTTTTGATCGCCGTCACTGCGCCGCCGAGCGATGCGCCCGGCGCCAGGTTGAAGGATACGGTGGCTGAGGGGAACTGCCCGAGATGCGAGACCTGCAACGGCGCGGTTTCCTCCCGCATTTTGGCCATCACGGCGAGCGGCACCAGTGTAGTGCCGACCGATGAGGGCAGATAAATATCGGACAGCGATTGCAGCGACGTTTGCAGCCTGGGATCGGCTTCCAGGATGACGCGGTATTGGTTGGAGTTGGTGAAGATGGTGGAGACGATGCGCTGGCCGTACGAGTCGTATAGCGCATTGTCGATCGTCGCCGGCGTAATCCCGAAACGGGCGGCCTGGTCGCGGTCGATCTCAACGAAGACCGAGAGCCCCTGGGCGGAGATATCACTGGCCACATCGGCAAGCTCCGGCAGCTGATTCAGCCTGTCGACGAGTTTGGGCGTCAATTCGCCAAGCTGTGCCGGATCTGCGTCCTGCAGGATAAACTGGTATTGTGTCCGGCTGACGGTACCCTCGATCGTCAGGTCTTGAACCGGCTGCATATAGAGAGTGATGCCTGTCAGGGACGCGGTGCTGTTCTTGATGCGCTGCATCACCGTACCGATGTCGGATTTGCGCAGGTCGTGCGCCTTGAGGTTGATCAGAATTCGACCGCTGTTGAGCGTGGTGTTGGTCCCGTCCACGCCGATGAATGAGGAAAGACTGTCGACGTCGGGATCCTTGAGAATGACGCTGGCGAGCTGTTGTTGCCGCTCGGCCATCGCGGCGTAGGACACCGACTGGGGTGCGTCGGATATCGCCTGAATGACGCCGGTGTCCTGAAGCGGGAAAAAACCCTTCGGAATGACGACGTAGAGCACGGCGGTCAGCGCGAATGTGCCCAATGCAATTAACAGAACGAACGTCTGACGGTCGAGGACCCAATTCAGTGCTTGCCCATAGACCTCGATGATCCGGTCGAACCCTTCGCGGCTGTAGCGCTGGAACGCGTTCTCGTGGGCCTCGGTTTTGGCCTTGAGCAGTTTGGCACAGGCCATAGGCACCAACGTCAAGGACACAACAGCGGAAATCAGGATGGTAACCGACAGCGTGATGGCGAATTCCCTAAACAGTCGGCCGACTACATCTCCCATGAACAGCAGCGGAATCAGCACCGCGATCAGCGACACCGTCAGCGAGATAATGGTGAAGCCGATCTGTTCGGAGCCGTGAAGGGCCGCCTGCAACGGTGACTCGCCCTCTTCGATATAGCGGGAGATATTCTCGATCACGACGATCGCGTCGTCGACCACAAAACCGGTGGCGATGGTCAGCGCCATCAGCGAAAGATTGTTGAGGCTGAAGCCGAACAGATACATGGCGCCAAGTGTGCCGACCAGCGACAGCGGAACCGAGAGGCTCGGAATCAGGGTTGCCCGTGCGTTGCGCAGGAATACGAAGATCACCAGCACCACGAGGATGACGGCGAGCGTCAATTCAAACTCGACATCCTCCACCGAGGCGCGGATGGTCACGGTCCGGTCGGTCAGAATGTTGAGGTCGATCGCGGCGGGCAGTGACGCCTGCAGTTGCGGCAGCAACGCCTTGATCCCCTCGACCACGGCAATGACGTTGGCGCCGGGTTGCCGCTGAATATTCAGGATGATGGCTGGCACTTCGTTCATCCAGGCGCCAAGCTTGTCGTTCTGGGCTCCATCGATGACGTCGCCGACATCGCTGAGCCGCACCGGCGAGCCGTTCTTGTAGGCGACGACCAGCGACTGATAGTCGCTCGCATTCCTGATCTGGTCGTTGGCGTTGATGGTGTAGGAGCGCATCGGCCCGTCGAAATTACCTTTCGGCGTATTGATATTAGCGTTGCCGAGCGTGGTGCGCAGATCGTCGATGTTCAATCCGTAGGCGGCGAGTTTGCGGATATCGGCGCGAATCCGCACTGCCGGCCGCTGGCCGCCGCTGATGCTGACAAGCCCGACGCCGGGAAGCTGGGAGATCTTCTGCGCCAGCCGCGTATCCACGAAATCTTCCACCTGCGTCAGCGGCATCGTCTTCGACGTCAACCCCAGCGTCAGGATCGGCGCGTCGGCCGGGTTCACCTTGGCGTAAATCGGCGGCGCGGGCAGATCGGAGGGCAGCAGGTTGCCGGCGGCGTTGATCGCGGCCTGCACCTCCTGTTCGGCGACATCGAGCGAAATCGTGAGCCCGAACTGCAGCGTTATGACCGAAGCACCGGCTGAACTCACTGAGCTCATCTGGTTGAGATTCGGCATCTGGCCGAATTGCACTTCGAGCGGCGCTGTGACCGAGGACGTCATGACGTCCGGACTGGCGCCCGGATAAAAGGTCTGGACCTGGATGGTCGGATAATCCACTTCAGGCAAAGCGGCGACCGGCAGAAATCTGAACGCGAGCATGCCGGACAGCACGATAGCGATCATCAGCAAGGTGGTCGCCACGGGCCGCAGAATGAACGGCTGTGACGGGTTCATTGTTTTTGTCCGCTATCCGAACGCCGTTTCTTGCCGCCCGACTTGTCCGCGCCCGCCGGTGTCGTGCCGGCTGGCGCAGTGCCGGCGCCGGTCTCGGTCCGCACGTTGATCTTTGCGCCATCACGCAGCTTGTCGGCCCCGTCGATCACGATGCGATCGCCCGGCACCAGCCCGGAATTGACCTCCACACGGTCGCCGTCGGTCACGCCCAGCGCGACCTTGCGCACAGAGACTGTGTTGTCCGCGTTGACGAGGTAGACGAACGTGCCTGGCACTCCGTGCTGAACCCCCGCCGTCGGCATCGTCGTCACATCCTTGTGCGTGTCGAGCAGCAGCCGGATATTCACGAATTGATTTGGGTAGAGAACCTTCGTTTCGTTCGCGAACTGCGCCCGCAGCTTGATCGTTCCGGTGGTGGGATCGATCTGGCTGTCGAAGGTCTGCAGCATGCCTTCGGCGATCTTGCTGGAGCCGCTGCGATCATAGGCGTCCGCGGGCAGAACGGCTCCACCCTGGAGGCGTTTCGAAATGGCCTGCAGATTGTCTTCGGGTACCGGGAACAAGACGCTGATCGGTTGCAATTGGGTAATAACAACGAGACCGTTGGCGTCGCCGGGCGTCACATAATTACCCTGGTCCACCTGACGTAGCCCGACGCGACCGTCGAGCGGCGACAGGATGCGGCAATACTGCAGGTTCACCTCGGCGGATTTAACCGCAGCGCGGTCGGCTTCGATCGTGCCCTGATATTGCGCAACCAGGGCCACCTGGGTGTCGAGGGTCTGACGCGGCACGGCGTTCTGAGCAGCAAGACCCTGATAGCGGGTCAGATCGACCTGGGCGCCCTTCAGTAGCGCCTGGTCCCGCAGCAAATTTCCGTTCGCCTGGGCAAGCGTAGCTTCATAGGGCCGTGGGTCGATCTCCGCGAGTAGATCGCCTTTCTTGACGTCTTGCCCTTCCTTGAAATCGATCTTCATCAGATAACCGCTGATCTGGCTTCTGATGGTCACGGTGGCCAGCGATGTCACCGTGCCGAGGGCATTGATGTTGATTCCTACGTCACCCTTGCCGACGGTCTCGGGCACGATCGACATCGGCGCGGCGTTCCGACCTGCCCCCGCTTGCTGCGGTGCGCTCCCTTGCCTGCTCCACCAGACGCCGCCGGCCACAACCAGTAAAACCAGAACGGAAATCCATAGCAAGCGTCGGCGCGGCCGAGGCCGGGTGATCGGCGGCGCTTCGACCAAGGGAGCTTCCTTTAGCGATTTGATCGGTTGATTCACGAGCGTGCCACCGGAGAACTCTCGTTCATTTGAAGGCCTTTTTTTGCGCGACCTGTCCGGGTGTGAAGTGCTTCAAACCAACCGCGACGGGCCGACCATTGTAGGCGTTTTGAACAATGTTCCGCAACCGCCCGTCGGGCGGCGTAGCTTGGCAGGGGCATAGGCACGAGTTGTATCTTTCAGTTGTCTTGGGTGTTTCAGACCGCCGTATTTGAACGGTTCCGAGCACGGTTGTCGCATTAACAATCGGAAAGACAGCAACGATCGTGACATTAACAATCGGCAAGATCAGCAAACAACCGCATTGTATTCCGGCCCGACAAATGCCGCCAGCCGATCGATATTTTGTTGGTGCAGATTAGTGGCCCAGCGATGCCCAAAAAGCACAATTTTAGCGATCACGGAATGGTTTTTGCGTACCTAAGCGCGACGCGTTAGCGGCGGGCTGGTTCCGGCCGCCTTTAGGGGGCTGGCTTTGCACCAGAACCATCTATTCCTGTTTCGCGACGGCATCCGAGGCTTGCCGTGGCGGTCCCGCGAGCGGAACGAGCAATAGTCCGAACAGCGCCGCGCAAGCAAGCAGGACCCAGGCTTCGTTGACGCTGAGAGCAAACGCTGCCTTCTCGACCATGGGGCGAAGATAGGCCTCGACGGTGGCATCCGACACGTCGGGAGGCCGGTGGGTAAACAGATTCACATCAAGCCCGATCCCCTGAGCCGCCGTGATGTCGCCCGCGATCAGGCGATCACGAAGGGCCTCGGCGTGTCCGCCGGTGCGCCCGTAGAGGATGGTATCGATCAATGCGATGCCGATCGCACCGCCAAGGTTTCGCATCAGATTGAACAGGCCGCTCGCGTCGGGCACCTGCGCCGCGGTCAATGAGCCGAGCGCCAGTCGTGTCGGAGGCAGCAGGCAGAACATGATCGCGACGCCACGCAAGACCTGCGGCCAGAACATCTCGTCAAAATCCGCGACACGGCTTTGAAACGCACTGCAAGCCAGCCCAATCGCGAGCAGACCAAATCCCGCCGCCGACAACCAGCGAGGATCAAACCTGCTTTCCAGCAGGCCGGCAATTGGCGCAGTCACGAGTTGCGAGACGCCAGTAACCAGCATGATGGTGCCGATTTCGAATGCATCGTGACGCCGCACATAGGCGAGAAACACCGGCATGAGATAGACCGAGCCGAATAATCCGACGCCAAGGCAGAAACTCAGCGCGCAACCGATTGCAAACGAACGCTCACCCAACGTCGACAACTCGACCACGGGATGAGCGGCCTTGAGCGTTTTGAATGCAAACGCGGTGGCCGCGGCGGCACTGAGGAAGAACAGGATAAAGCAAATCGGAGAAAGCCAGCCATATTGCGGGGCCTCTTTCAGGGCGATCTCCAGGCAGGCAAGCGAGATTGCCATCAGCACCAGGGAATAACCGTCGAGCGTAGCCAGGTCGGAAAAGCGAGGCCTGTCGCGCGGCAGCAGGAATGGTGTGGCGGCCGCGGCGACGATTCCCGGGACGACGTTGATCAGGAACAGCCAGTGCCAGGAATAGGTCTCGGTAATCCAGCCGCCGACCACCGGCCCGACCGTGGGCGCCAGCACCGCCATGATGCCGGCCATCGTGGTGGCAATCGGATGCAGCCGGACCGGAAACAGCAGGAAGACGGCGGAGAAAACCGCCGGAATCAGCGTGCCTCCCGCAAAACCCTGAAGCACCCGGAAGCCGATGAGCGTCGTAAAGCGTCCGCTGAACGCGCAGCCGATGGAGGCGAGAGTGAAAAGGCCGATGGCGATGACAAATAGCCATCGCAACGTCAGGATCCGCGTCAGCCACCCCGTCAGCGGAATGGCGATAATTTCGGCGATCAGATACGCCGTTTGAATCCAGCTGATCGTATCAGGCGAAATCGCCAGTGCGTTCTGGATCGTGGGCAGCGACGTCGCGACCACCTGAATGTCGAGGATCGCCATGAACATGCCGAGACACATCAGGACGAAGCCGAACCACGTGGCGGCGTCGGCCTCACTGGCCTCGGTCATCGGCCCCTTCATGGCGTACCGGACATTATTGTGTCGCAAGACGCGGCGAGCGCGCGATTTTCGGCGCGTATGCGGATTGCAAGAACCGCGGTGTTGAGGATCGTGAAGATGGTGGCTAGCAGCGGAAGATTTAGAGCCAGCGGCAGCACGGCGATTTCGCCGGCAACCACGGCATAGTTGGGGTGCGACAGAAATCGATAAGGTCCCGCCGACACCAGAGGCTGCTTTGGCAGAACGATGATGCGTGTCGTCCATCGCGGGCCGAGCGTCCAAAGTATCCAGAAACGAAAGCCCTGCAGGCTGAGGTAGCCTACCAAGGCAACGATATTGACTGGCTGCTGGCGCCCAAACCCCCACAGCGATATCAGCCACGCCGCGTGCACCGCGACGATGAACGGATAATGTCCAGGCCCCACTTCGACGGCGCCGCACGCCATCAGCTTGTGAGTGTTACGGCGTGAAACCACAAGTTCTGCGGCGCGCTGCAACGTGACGGCTGCGAGAATGAGTTCAGCGGCGGTCATGCGGCGTGCCGCAGCGTGAGGCAGCTTGCGGTGAAGCCGGGCCCAAGCGCGGTCAACAGCGACCGTGCCGGCAGTCCTTCGGCACGCGCACGCTCGAGCACAAACAATACGGTGGGCGCCGACATGTTGCCGTAATCGGCTATAATCTGCCTTTCGCTGTCGAGCGTACCTTGATCGAGCGCCAGTGCGGTCTCCAATGCGCCGATGACCCTCGCACCGCCGGGGTGGCAGATGAACCTGTCAATGTCCGCCATGGTAAGCTGCATGCCCGCGAGAATCTGCACCACGGCGGGGTTGAGATGCTCGGTGACGAAATTCGGGATGGTGCGCTGGAACACAACGCCGAATCCTTCCGGGTCGACATTCCAGCCCATGATGGGGAGCGTATCGGGCCAAAGGTGCTCGCCTGAACTCTCGATCTGTGTCGCGCCGCCGTCGCCCGCGCGCAAGATGACCGCAGCCGCTCCGTCGCCGAACAGGCTGATGGCAACGATGTTGGCCTTGGTGAGTTCGTCGTGACGAAGCGCGAGCGAGCACAGTTCGACCGCGACCAGCAGCACGTTGGTGCCCGGTCGCGCCTGCGCAAGGCGTGCCGCGATCGACAGACCCGAAACTCCGCCCGCACAGCCGAGGCCAAACACCGGCACGCGCATGACGTCGGACCGGAATCCCATTCGGCCGGCGACACGGGCTTCGAGACTCGGCGTCGCTATGCCGGTGGAGCAGACGGTCACGACGGTGTCGATCTCGCCGCCGGAGAGGTGTGCGCTCGCCAACGCCTTCCGGGCCACATCCACAAAGAGCGCCTCGGCGCCTTCGAGAAAGGCCTCGGTACGTTCCGGCCAGCCTCGCGGTTCGAGATACCAGTCGAACGGCTTGACGCCGTGGCGCTTGATGATGCCGGTATTGGTGAAAATGCTTGAAAGGGTTTCGAATTGGGGAAAACGCGGTCCGAACACGTCCCACGCCGCGGCCAGAACATCCTTCTGCAGAAACACGTTGGGAGGGACGGATGTCGCCAGCGAGATCAGGGCAGCATTCGGGACCAAGGCGTTGGGCATCGCGTGTCTCTCCTGATTATTGGCAGCAGAAAGGAAACATTCGTGGACTACGAATATTTCGAAGGTCCGTAAAATAACGATGAGGCGAGAGGTCACTAAAAGTTGAACCTCGTTCGTTAGGCGCGAACTGCGCGTTCCATATGGCGACCGGGGTCGGGCACACCAGACGCAGCCGCAACCGACATTGAATCGACAAATACGAGGCAGATCTGTCGACCCAGGCTGTTCCTCGCCGCTTGTTCGGCGCATATTATCGTCCTAGCTGCTGCCGCGGACCTGCTCCGCCGGGGCGCTTTTTTGCTTTTCGTCATCTCACGTGAGGAATAATTCCATGACGCACGCCATTCGCTTTCACAAACCCGGCGGGCCTGAAGTTCTGGTCTGGGAGGAAATCAAACTGGGCAAGCCCGGTCCGGACGAAGCGCGCATCCGGCATACCGCGGTGGGATTGAACTTTGTCGACATCTACAACCGCTCGGGACTTTATCCCGCCGCATTGCCGAGCGGGCTGGGCAGCGAGGCGGCTGGCGTTGTCGAGGAGATCGGGTCGGCCGTCACCGACTTGAAACCTGGCGACCGTGTGGCCTATGGAAGCGCGCCTGTTGGCGCCTATGCCGAGGAGCGGCTGATTCCGGCCGATCGCCTCATCAAGCTGCCCGATTCCATTGACGACAAGACTGCTGCGGCGATGATGCTGAAGGGCCTGACGGTGCAATATCTCATCCGCCAGACCTATCGGATCAAGGCCGGCGAGACCATTCTGCTCCATGCCGCGGCGGGCGGCGTTGGCCTGATCCTCGGCCAATGGGCCAAGCACCTCGGCGTCACTGTGATCGGCACCGTCGGCAGCGACGAGAAGGCGAACCTCGCCAAGGCCCACGGCTGCGCCCACACCATCGTCTATACCCGCGAGGATTTCGTAAAGCGGGTCGACGAGATCACCGGGGGCAACAAGGTGCAGGTCGTCTACGATTCCGTCGGCAAGGACACTTTCCTGAAATCGCTGGACTGCCTGGCGCCGCTGGGCTTGCTGGCGCTGTTCGGGCAATCCTCCGGCAGTGTCGATCCGCTCAACCTTGGCCTTCTCGCCCAAAAAGGTTCGCTCTACGTCACCCGTCCGACGCTCAATACCTATGGCGCCAAGCGCGAAAACCTTGTGGCCATGGCCAAGGAACTGTTCGAGGTCGTGCAATCAGGCGCCGTCAAAATCGAGGTCAACCAGACCTATCCGCTAAAGGACGCAGCCCGGGCCCATGCCGATCTCGCGGCGCGCAAGACCACGGGATCGACGGTTCTGCTGGTCTGAGACGCCGACCATGGCGCGCATTCTTCTCCCGTTACCTGCACGGGATTTCGATCCCAGCGAAGCTGCCGTGAGTTGGCGGGTGCTCGTCAACGCCGGACATGTGGTCAGTTTTGCCACCCCTGACGGACGGCCCGCCGTCGCCGACGACATCATGCTGACAGGGAAGGGCCTCGATCTCTGGGGAGCGATTCCGTTGTTGCGGAACTGGCCGCTGGTGGGACTGTTGTTGCGGGCCAACCACGACGCGCGGA
>Ga0182030_10012590_pt1 | contig 16918 bp, 11 predicted proteins | sample 812S3MmetaG_FD_121299 | JGI IMG/M metagenome (GOLD analysis project Ga0182030, IMG submission 121299) | Permafrost microbial communities from Stordalen Mire, Sweden - 812S3M metaG (Illumina Assembly) | ecosystem: Environmental > Terrestrial > Soil > Wetlands > Permafrost | place: Sweden...
AGGCGGCGCATTCGGCGACCAAAAGTGCGCTGTCGACCATCGTGCGCTTGATCTCGTCCCAATTCGAGCCGCCGCCGCCATGGGCGAGGTTAACCACCCGCTTTGCGCCGACGAGTGCGCGTTCGACATCCTCGCGGTTGGCTACATTGCCGCGCATGATTTCGACTAAAGGCGAATCGAACGGCGGCGACCCGGCCCCGGCGGCGCGCGACACGACCCGCACCGGTCGGCCATCCGCGACCAGCCTGGATATAAGATGTGAGCCAATGAAACCGCTGCCGCCAAGGACCACGAGCTCGGGCGCAGTTGACGCTTTGGCGACGGCCGTCTTGCGAGGCTTCTTCGCCGGCTGGGGAATGGGAACGACTGCCGCCAGCGTCTCGCATATGCCAACGAGAGACGCGCCGAACGCCCCGTCCAGAGGAGCATGACCGAGAGGGATGCCGCGATAAAAGGCGGCGATGCTGTCGCGCATGCTGACAAAAAAGCCGTCTGAGCGGGGGCGAATTTTGAGAAGCCCCGTCAGATAGCCTACCGCGCCGCCAACCGATTGAGCGGCGATCTGGCCCGCAACACTGGCACCGGTAACGAGATTGTCGAGAAACTCGGGCCATTGTGCCCGGCCTTGCACCGTGACGCGCCCGGCCGACAGATCGCATATCAGCACTCCGTCATCGCAAACCGCCGTGAAGCGCCAGGCATGGAAGCTTTGGCCGAAGGCCAGATAGAGTTGTGCCGGCGTGTCGCCGCACATCAAATCGGCGCTCCACCGGTCATAAAATAAATGTCCCGGCGAAAGCTGCAGCGGCTTGCCCGCCCGTCCCGCGACGTCTGTCGGTTTTCCGAGAAGATCGACCATCTGGGATAAGGGGTGAACCGCCTGCTCGAGCAGGATATTGACCGGCGCCTGCAGCATCCAATGGCCGAATTGACGTGCACCAAGCTGACGCAAGGGCACGTTGAAGGTCACGTGAAGCGAACGGATGGGTCCCAATCGGCGCTCATCGAGCAATATTCGGCGCGCGGCTCGATAGGCCGGGTGGAATACGAAATTCTGGTTGACGCCCAGAACCAGCCCTTTTTCGGCCGCCAGCGCGGTCAGGGCATCGCAATCGGAGACCGACGTCGACATCGGCTTTTCAAGCAGGACATGCATCCCCGCTTCGAGGAGGCGCCGGCCGATGGCGGCATGAAGATCGGGCGGAGCCAATACATGCGCCACATTGGCCACACCCGCGGCGATCAGCTCTTCGATGTCGCCATAGACATTGGGTATGCCCCACTGACTTGCCCGGCTTTTAGCCAGAGTCAGGTTGCGATCGACGATAGCGACGATTTCCGTCTCGGGAACCGCAGCCTTCAATGCCTCGATATGTGTCGTGGAAATGAAGCCGGCGCCGATCAGGGCTGTGCGAAAGCTGGTCATCGATTGCCTTACCTTGGATTGGAGGCGTTTTACCGGTTTACGCGTCCTTCTTAACTGCGGCAATGATGGCAATCTCTACCGCTGCAGGCTCAACCATCCCGAAATGAAAACGCCCGCGTCGTCCAGCCAAAGCCGGAAGACGCGGGCGCATTCAATTTCTGAGGGCGTGTCGCCTAGGCGACGTTCGCCTCGGGCAGCGCTGCGGGTGCGGATTTCTCCGCCTGCAACACGGTCGTGTCCTTGTCGCGCTGCGCGGCAACCGCCTTGAGGCGATTGACGACCGCACCGGTGCCGGCCGGGATCAGACGGCCAACGATGACATTTTCCTTCAAGCCTTCGAGCGAGTCCATCTTGCCATGGACCGCAGCCTCGGTGAGGACGCGGGTGGTTTCCTGGAACGACGCCGCCGAGATGAAGGAGCGAGTCTGGAGGCTGGCCTTGGTGATGCCCTGAAGCACCGCCTTGCCTCTCGCAAGCTTGAGCCCTTCGGCCGCTGCTTTTGAGTTTTCCAGATCGAACTCCGGACGATCGATCTGATCGCCGACCAGTAGCGTGGTTTCGCCGCCGTCTTCGACCTCGACCTTCTGGAGCATCTGGCGAACGATCACCTCGATGTGCTTGTCGTTAATCTTCACGCCCTGCAGACGATAGACGTCCTGGATCTCGTTGATGAGATACTCGGCCAAAGCTTCAACGCCCAGAACGGTCAGGATGTCGTGCGGCACAGGGTTGCCGTCGAGCAATGCGTCGCCGCGCTGCACATAGTCGCCTTCGTGGACGACCAAGTGCTTGCCCTTGGGGATCAGATATTCCTTCGACTCGCCACCGTCTTCCGGCGTCACGAGGACGCGGCGCTTGGTGCGGTAATCCTTACCGAATTCGACACGACCGTCGATGTCGGAAATGATCGCGAAGTCCTTGGGACGACGCGCCTCGAACAGCTCGGCAACACGCGGCAGACCGCCGGTGATGTCGCGCGTCTTGGAGGTTTCCCGCGGGATACGCGCCAGCACGTCGCCGGCCCGAACCTTTGCACCGTTCTCGATTGAGAGAATGGCGTCGACCGACAGGTAGTAGTTCGCGTCCAACCCACTCTGCAGCTTGATCGCATTGCCCTGCTCGTCGCGCATCAGGATGCGCGGCTTCAGATCGCTGCCGCGGGCCTGTTGACGCCAGTCGGTGACGACCTTGGCCGAGATGCCGGTGGCTTCGTCCATCACTTCGCGGATCGAGATACCCTCGACCAGGTCCATGTAATGGGCGTTGCCGTCGCGCTCGGTGATCATCGGAATGGTGTACGGGTCCCACTCGGCCAGCTTGTCGCCGCGCTTAACCTTCACTCCGTCGTCGGCAAGGATCTTCGCGCCGTACGGCAGGCGGTGACGGGCGCGCTCCAGCCCGTTCTCGTCGACCAGGACAAGTTCGTTGTTGCGCCCCATCACGATGGGAATGCCCGACGAGTTCTTGACCACGTTACGGTTGTTGATCTTGACCTTACCGTCGAACGAAGCCTCGACCGAGGAGATTTCCGCTCCACGCTGTGCCGCGCCGCCGATATGGAAGGTACGCATGGTGAGCTGCGTGCCCGGCTCGCCGATCGACTGCGCAGCGATGACGCCCACCGCCTCGCCTTCATTGACCAGCGTGCCGCGCGACAGATCGCGGCCATAGCACATGCCGCAAATGCCGGGTGTCGACTTGCAGGTCAACACCGAGCGGATCTGCACCGAATCGATACCGGCCTTTTCGATCTTGTCGGCCAGTTCTTCATCGATCAACCCGTTGGCCGCCAGAATGACTGCGCCGGTCAGCGGATCGACAACGTCGTTCAGCACGGTACGGCCCAGGATACGCTCGGACAGCGGAACAACGGTCTCGCCGCCGTCGATCACGGCCTTGGTCGTGATGCCTTCGGTGGTGCCGCAATCGTAATCGGTGATGATTGCGTCCTGCGCCACGTCGACCAGGCGACGGGTCAGGTAACCGGAGTTGGCGGTCTTCAGCGCCGTATCGGCCAGACCCTTGCGGGCGCCGTGGGTCGAGTTGAAATATTCGAGGACCGACAGCCCCTCCTTGAAGTTGGAGATGATCGGCGTCTCGATGATTTCGCCCGACGGCTTGGCCATCAGGCCGCGCATGCCGGCCAACTGCCGAATCTGGGCAGCCGAACCGCGGGCGCCGGAATGGGCCATCATATAGACCGAGTTGACGCCCAGCTTCGGGTTCAGCTTTTGCATCCCCTTCATCATTTCGTCGGCAACCCGCTCGGTGCAGGACGACCAGACGTCGACCACCTTGTTGTACTTCTCACCCTTGGTGATCAGACCGTCGGTATATTGCTGTTCGTATTCCTTGACCTTGTCCTGCGCGTCGGAGACCAGCTGAACCTTGCTGGCGGGAATGACCATGTCGTCCTTGCCGAAGGAAATGCCGGCGCGGCAGGCATGGGCAAAACCCAATTGCATCATGCGATCGCAGAAAATGACGGTCTCTTTCTGACCGCAATGGCGATAGACCGCGTCGATGACGTTGGTCACATCCTTCTTGGTCAGTACCCGATTGACCAGCGAATAGGGCACGTTCGGATGTTTCGGCAGGATCTCGCCCAGGAGCATTCGTCCGGGGGTGGTCTCGACGCGCTGAACGACCGGGTTACCCTCGGCATCCACCGTGTGATAGCGCGCACGGATCTTGGTGTGCAGTGTCGTGACCTTGCTCTCTAGCGCGTGCTGAAGCTCGCCCATGCTGGAGAAGGCAGTGCCTTCGCCTTCCTGCTTTTCCAGCTCCATCGACAGGTAATAGATACCCAGAACGATGTCCTGGCTGGGGACGATGATCGGCTTGCCGTTGGCGGGCGACAGGATGTTGTTGGTCGACATCATGAGCACGCGCGCTTCCAGCTGCGCCTCGAGTGACAGGGGCACGTGAACGGCCATCTGGTCGCCGTCGAAGTCGGCATTGAAGGCAGTGCAGACCAGCGGGTGCAGCTGAATTGCCTTGCCTTCGATCAATGTCGGTTCGAATGCCTGGATGCCCAGACGGTGCAGGGTCGGTGCGCGGTTCAGCATCACGGGATGTTCGCGGATAACCTCTTCGAGGATGTCCCACACTTCCGGACGCTCTTTCTCGACCATGCGCTTGGCCGCTTTCACGGTCGAAGCCATGCCGTAGAGTTCGAGCTTGTGATAGATGAACGGCTTGAACAGTTCGAGCGCCATCTTCTTCGGCAAGCCGCACTGATGCAGCTTCAGTTCGGGACCGACGACGATCACCGAACGGCCCGAATAATCGACGCGCTTGCCGAGCAGGTTCTGACGGAAGCGGCCCTGCTTGCCCTTCAGCATGTCGGACAAGGACTTCAGCGGGCGCTTGTTGGCGCCGGTGATGACCCGGCCGCGGCGGCCGTTGTCGAACAAGGCGTCCACAGCCTCCTGCAGCATGCGCTTTTCATTGCGCACGATGATGTCCGGAGCGCGCAATTCGATGAGGCGCTTCAGGCGGTTGTTGCGGTTGATGACGCGGCGGTAAAGATCGTTCAGATCCGACGTCGCAAAGCGGCCGCCGTCCAACGGGACCAGTGGACGCAGTTCCGGCGGGATGACAGGCACGACGGACAGAACCATCCATTCCGGGCGGGTGCCGGATTCGAGGAATGCCTCGATCAGCTTCAAACGCTTGACCAGCTTCTTGCGCTTGGCCTCAGACGAGGTCTCGCGCAGCTCGTCACGCACCTTGATCCGGTCGGCGTCGAGGTCGATCGCCTCAAGCAGTTCCTTCAGTGCTTCGGCGCCGATGCCGGCACGGAAGCTTTCCTCGCCGTACTCGTCCTGAGCGTTGAGATATTCCTCCTCGCTCATCAGCTGATGCTCCTTGAAGGGAGTCATGCCGGGTTCGAGGACGACGAAGTTTTCGAAATAGAGAACCCGCTCCAATTCCTTCAGCGTCATGTCGAGCATGAGGCCGATACGGCTGGGAAGCGACTTCATGAACCAGATGTGCGCGGCGGGCGAAGCCAGCTCGATATGGCCCATGCGCTCGCGCCGGACCTTCTGCAGAGTCACTTCGACGCCGCATTTCTCGCAGATAATGCCCTTGTATTTCATACGCTTGTACTTGCCGCACAAGCATTCGTAGTCCTTGATCGGCCCGAAGATACGGGCGCAGAACAGACCATCACGCTCAGGCTTGAAGGTCCGGTAGTTGATCGTTTCAGGCTTCTTGATCTCGCCGAACGACCAGGACCGGATTTGCTCCGGGCTGGCGATCGCGATGCGGATCTGGTCAAAGCTTTGCGGGCCCGCGACCTGTCCAAAAATCTGCATCAACTCATTCATGCTCGTCTCCTGTTAGCGCTCTTTGAGCGGCTAAACTCAGATTCGTGTTTCCCGCCTGAAGGCGGAAGGTCCAGCGGCGTCGCGCCCGCCCATCCTGCCTTCCGGTATCCCGGACTGCGTTAGATGGGCGGATGCGGCCGATTTCAATAGCTGCGCTGCTTCAGATCGACGTCGAGGCCCAGCGATTTCAGTTCCTTCACGAGAACGTTGAAGCTCTCGGGAATACCAATTTCGAAGTTGTCCTCGCCGCGAACGATCGCTTCGTAGGCCTTGGTGCGGCCGCCGACATCGTCCGACTTCACAGTCAGCATTTCCTGCAGCGTGTAGGCGGCGCCATAGGCTTCAAGCGCCCACACTTCCATTTCGCCGAAGCGCTGGCCGCCGAACTGGGCCTTGCCGCCCAACGGCTGCTGCGTCACCAGGCTGTATGGCCCGATCGATCGTGCGTGGATCTTGTCGTCGACCAAATGGTGCAGCTTCAGCATATAGATATAGCCAACGGTGACCTTGCGATCGAACACCTCGCCCGTGCGGCCATCGACCAGGGCAACCTGACCCGATGTCGCCAGACCCGCCATTTCGAGATAGCGGTTGATGTCGGCCTCGTTTGCGCCGTCGAATACCGGTGTCGCGAACGGCACGCCGACACGCAGGTTACCGGCCATTTCGAGCAGTTCCGGCTCGCTGAGGTCGGCAATGCCTTCCGCATAGGTTTCGTCGCCGTAAATCAGCTTCAACTTCGCCTTAAGGGGGGCGGAGCCTTCACTGTCGGTCGCGTCGCGGGTGTGGGCCATATGGTCGACCAGTTCGCCGATCTGCTTGCCCAGGCGGGCCGAGGCCCAACCGAGGTGCGTTTCGAGAATCTGTCCGACATTCATGCGGCTTGGCACGCCCAGCGGATTCAAGACGAGGTCGACCGAAGTGCCGTCTTCGAGATAGGGCATGTCTTCGATCGGGACGATGCGCGATACGACGCCCTTATTGCCGTGACGGCCGGCCATCTTATCGCCCGACTGAAGCTTGCGCTTCACCGCAACGAAGACTTTGACCATCTTCATCACGCCGGGCGGCAGTTCGTCGCCGCGCTGCAGCTTTTCGACCTTGTTTTCGAAGCGGGCCTTAAGATCGCCCACTGCGCCGTCGAAAGTCTGGCCCATCGCCTCGATGTCGAGCATCGTCGCCTCATCGGCGACGACGATCTGACGCCACTGACCGGTTGTCAGCGGCTGGAGATCGACCTCGGTGACGGTTCCGCCGGCCTTGAAGCCCTTCGGTCCGGAAACCGAGGTCTGGTTGATCAGCATTTCCTTCAAACGCCCGAAGAAGCTGCGTTCGAGAATGCGCTGCTCGTCGTCACGGTCCTTGGCCAGACGTTCGATTTCCGCGCGCTCGATCTGAAGCGCTCGCTCGTCCTTGTCGACGCCGCGGCGGGAAAAGACCCGCACTTCGACGATCGTGCCGGTAACGCCCGGCGGAACGCGAAGCGACGTGTCCTTAACGTCGGACGCCTTCTCGCCGAAGATGGCGCGCAGCAGCTTTTCTTCCGGCGTCATCGGCGATTCGCCCTTGGGCGTCACCTTGCCCACCAGAATATCGCCCGGCTTTACCTCGGCGCCGATATAGACGATGCCGGCTTCGTCGAGATTGCGCAGGTTTTCGTCGCCGACATTGGGAATATCACGGGTGATTTCCTCAGTGCCCAACTTCGTATCGCGCGCCATGACCTCGAATTCCTCGATATGGATCGAGGTGAACACGTCGTCACGGACGATGCGCTCGGAGATCAGGATCGAATCTTCGAAGTTGTAGCCGTTCCAGGGCATGAAGGCGACGAGCACATTGCGGCCCAGCGCCAATTCACCCAGCTGGGTGGACGGGCCGTCGCCGATGATATCGCCGGCTTTGACCTGATCGCCAACCTTAACCAGAGGCTTCTGCGTGATGCAGGTGTTCTGGTTGGAACGCTGGAACTTGCGCAGCTTATAGATGTCGACGCCGGGGGCGCCGGCATTGGCCTCTTCGGTGGCGCGCACGACGATACGGGTGGCATCCACCTGATCGACGATGCCGGTGCGCCGCGCAGTGATCGCGGCGCCCGAATCGCGGGCAACCGTGCCTTCCATGCCCGTGCCCACGACGGGAGCGTCGGACCGCAGAAGCGGCACAGCCTGACGTTGCATGTTCGAGCCCATGAGAGCGCGGTTGGCGTCGTCATTCTCAAGGAAGGGAATGAGCGCGGCGGCAACCGACACGATCTGCTTGGGGCTGACGTCGATCAGCTCGATCGCGTCCGGGCGGGACATGATGTAGTCGCCGTTGGCGCGGCACGACACCAGATCGGCCGAGAAACGGCCATTCTCGTCCAACTCGGCATTCGCCTGGGCGATCGTGTAGCGGCTCTCTTCCATCGCCGACAGATAGATAACCTCGTCGGTCACCTTGCCGTCGACCAGACGCCGATACGGGCTTTCGATAAAGCCGTACTGATTAACGCGCGCGTAGGTCGCCAGCGAGTTGATCAGACCGATATTCGGGCCTTCCGGCGTCTCGATCGGGCAGATGCGGCCGTAATGGGTCGGATGCACGTCGCGCACTTCGAAGCCGGCACGCTCACGCGTCAGACCGCCTGGCCCGAGGGCCGAGAGGCGACGCTTATGCGTGATTTCCGACAGCGGATTGGTCTGGTCCATGAACTGCGACAGCTGCGATGAGCCGAAGAATTCACGCACGGCGGCCGCCGCCGGCTTGGCGTTGATCAAGTCATGCGGCATCACGGTGTCGATATCGACCGAGCTCATCCGCTCGCGGATCGCCCGCTCCATGCGGAGCAGACCCAGACGATATTGATTTTCCATCAATTCGCCGACCGAACGCACGCGGCGGTTGCCGAGATTGTCGATATCGTCGATTTCGCCGCGGCCGTCCTTCAGGTCGACCAGCATTTTCAGGATCGCCAAAATATCCTGCTTGCGCAGCACACGCACCTGGTCGTCGGTGGTGAAGCCCAGACGGGCGTTCATCTTGACGCGGCCGACGGCCGAGAGGTCATAACGTTCCTGGTCGAAGAACAAGCTGTTGAACAGCGTTTCGGCCGATTCCAAGGTTGGCGGCTCGCCCGGGCGCATGACGCGATAAATATCGATCAGCGCATCCTCGCGGGTCGCATTGCGATCGATCGCCATCGTGTTGCGCATATAGCCGCCGACCGTGATGTGGTCGATGTTCAGCAGCGGCAATTCCTTGACGCCGGCCGCAGCCAGCTTTTCGAGATCGGCCGCGGCGATTTCGTCGCCCGCTTCGTAAAGGACAACGCCATTGGTCTCGTCGATCACGTCGGTGGCCAGATAGCCGCCGGCAAGCTGCTCGAGGCTGACGAGCAGGTTCTTGAGCCCGCCTTCCTGCAGCTTTTTGATCATGCGCGGGGTCATCTTCGCGCCGACTTCGGCGACGACTGTGCCGGTGTCGGCATCGACCAGATCATGGGTCAGCTTCACGCCCTTCATGCGCTCTGCGTCGAATAGCGTGGTCCAGCCTGCGCCGGCGCTGCGATAGACGATCGTGCCGTAGAAGGCCGACAGAATCTCTTCGCGGGTCATGCCATTGATCTGCGAACGATCGCTCTCGGCGCCGTCGGCCTTGCGTTCAGCGCGATAATTCTCGGTTTCGGTCGAATCGAGCGCATAGAGCAGCGTCGTCACCGGCAGCTTGCGGCGGCGATCGATACGGACATAGACATGGTCCTTGGCGTCGAATTCGAAATCGAGCCATGAGCCGCGATAGGGAATGACACGAGCGGCGAACAGATACTTGCCCGACGCGTGGGTCTTGCCCTTGTCGTGGTCGAAGAAGACGCCCGGCGAACGGTGCATCTGGCTGACGATCACGCGTTCGGTGCCGTTGATGATGAACGTGCCGTTCGATGTCATCAGCGGCATGTCCACCATGTAGACATCCTGTTCCTTGATGTCGCGGATCGAGCGCAGGCCCGTCTCCTCGTCGACATCGAAGACCGAGAGCCGCAGCGTCACCTTAAGCGGCGCGGCGAAAGTCATCCCGCGCTGCTGGCACTCGTCTACGTCATATTTCGGCTGCTCGAGTTCATAACGAACGAAATCGAGTTCGGCGCGATCGGAAAAATCGCGGATCGGAAAGACGGACCGAAAGACCTCCTCGAGTCCCGCAATGATGCGGGCTTCGGGTCGGACGTCCATCTGCAGAAATTTCTCATAAGAGCTGCGCTGAACCTCGATCAGGTTCGGCATCTCGATCACTTCCGGGATGCGTCCGAAGGTCTTGCGGATACGCTTACGGCCGGTGAACGAGCGCGCGGTGGATTCTGCCATAATGCTCCCCAAAGCAGATGCGAACGCAAATGCGCCTGCATAAAACGGGCAACGGGACGTATCTTCCACACCTCACGGTAGGTCGATTCCATCCGAAAAAGCCGCTTGTAACACAAACGGCAATACGATGCCGCCGGGGGAAACCCTAAGGTTAACCCCCGCCGAGCATCGCGAAACTATTCAGCCGTGAACAACGACACCTATTTAATATCGACTGTCGCGCCCGCTTCTTCAAGCTGTTTCTTAATCTTGCCGGCTTCGTCCTTCGACACGCCTTCTTTGACGGGCTTCGGAGCGGCCTCGACCAGGTCCTTCGCCTCTTTCAGGCCGAGGCCCGTAATCGCGCGAACTTCCTTAATCACATTGATCTTCTTCTCGCCTGCGGCGGTCAGAATGACATTGAACTCGGTCTGCTCCTCAACAGGGGCAGCAGCGGCGGCAGCGCCACCACCGGCAGCGGCGACCGCAACCGGAGCGGCAGCGGAGACGCCCCATTTTTCTTCGAGCAGCTTTGCCAGTTCAGCGGCTTCAAGAACGGTAAGGCTCGACAGATCGTCGACGATTTTTGCCAGATCAGCCATTATAGAAAACTCCTAACTATGCCCTAGGGCGTTGATGCCCCTGGGGGGCGGTTGGATAGTGAAATACGAAACTTAAGATTAGGCGGCCTCTTGGCCCTGGTTGGCATGTGCGCTGATGACCCGCGCAATCTGCCCGCCGGGAGCCTGAAGAATTCCAGCGATCCGCGTTGCCGGGGCGACGATGAGGCCCAGCAGTTTGCCGCGCAGCGCATCGATCGAGGGCAGTGTCGCCAGCGCCTTCACGCCTTCGACGCTGAGCAGTTGCCCACCGAGCGAGCCGCCCAGCACCACGAATTTCTCATTGTCCTTGGCGAAGGCCGTCGCGACCTTGGCTGCGGCAACCGGGTCTTTCGACACGGCGATCGCGGTCGGTCCACGGAACAACTCGTCCAGGTTTGCATGGTTGGTGTCGCGGATGGCGATGCGCGCCATACGATTCTTGGTCACCTGGACACTGGCATCCGCATCGCGCATGGCGCGGCGCAGATTGGTCAGTTCCGCCACGGTGAGGCCGCTGTAATGCGCCACGACAACCAGCGTATTGGCGAGGAAATCCGCCTTCAACGCATCGACGGTCTGCGCTTTCTCAGCCCGATCCATTGTTCACTCCATCTTTCGCCGCGGCGATGATCGCCGCGAAATACTACATCGTGCCCCAGGCAACCGGCCCGGGGCGGAAACTCGTAATCCAGGACTGAGAAAAGAAGCAGCACGGACGCTGTCTTCGCCCCCGGCCGAATCGGCGGTGGGCGGCAGCGCATTACCAATGCAAACTCCCGTCTCATGCAGGAAATTAAGCCGGCAGATGCCGACGCCCGCAGTCTCGGACAGGTGGTATCCGGCGGTCAGGCCGGAAACCCGAAGGGCGCGATGGAAACCGCCGCGCCTCTTCGGGGGAGGCTTTTACGCCGAAGCGTTACCAGAAAGCAAGGTCTGCAGATCGACCTTAACGCCGGGCCCCATCGTGGAGGACAGGCTGACCTTCTGAATATAGGTTCCCTTGGCGCCCGTCGGCTTGGCACGGCTGATGCTGCCGATAAAGGCCTGGACGTTTTCGACCAGGGCCTGCTCGGTGAAGCTCGCCTTGCCGATGCCGGCGTGAACGATGCCCGCCTTCTCGGCGCGGAACTCGACTGCGCCGCCTTTGGCCGCCTTAACCGCCTCGCCGACATTCGGCGTCACGGTGCCGAGCTTCGGGTTCGGCATCATTCCGCGGGGTCCGAGCACCTTACCCAAACGCCCGACCAGCATCATCATGTCCGGGGTCGCGATGCAGCGATCGAACTCTATGATGCCCGCCTGGACCTTTTCGGCCAGATCTTCAGCGCCGACGATATCCGCGCCGGCTGCCAAAGCTTCCGCTGCCTTGTCGCCCTTGGCGAACACGGCGATGCGCACGGTCTTGCCGGTGCCGTTGGGCATCTGCACGACGCCGCGAACGGCCTGATCGGCATGGCGCGGATCGATGCCGAGGTTCATCGAAATCTCGATGGTCTCGTCGAACTTCGCGGTGGCATTGTTCTTAACCAGCTTCACGGCCTCGGCCAGGTCATAAACCGTTCCGAAATCGCCGACGGCCTTCTGGGCCTTCGCCATACGTTTGCTGTGCGCCATGTTACTGCCCCACCACTTCGAGGCCCATCGAACGGGCCGAACCAACCAGCATGCGAGCCGCGGCATCGACGTCGTTCGCGTTCATATCGACCAGCTTGGTCGCGGCGATCTTGCGGATCTGATCCATCGTGATGCTGCCGACCGTTGCGGTTCCGGCTGTCTGAGTGCCCTTCTTAACGCCGGCTTCCTTCATCAGGAAATAGCTGTTCGGCGGCGTCTTGGTAACGAAGCTGAATGTGCGGTCGCCATAAACGGTGATGACCACCGGAATCGGCATGCCCGGCTCCATGTCCTGCGTCTTGGCGTTGAACGCCTTGCAGAATTCCATGATGTTGAGGCCGCGCTGACCGAGCGCCGGCCCGATGGGCGGTGAGGGGTTGGCCTTGCCTGCAGGGACCTGCAGCTTGATGTAGCCGGTAATCTTCTTCGCCATTAAACGCTCCTTACGTAATCGACCCCATCGGGCCGGAGGTGGCGCCCGAAGGCGCCGGAGTGCGTGGTGCGGCCATGGCTAGCCTCCCACGCGGGTGATTGAGTGAAACCGGGTCAGACTTTCTCGACCTGGGTATATTCGAGTTCGACCGGGGTCGAGCGGCCGAAGATCGAGACCGCAACCTTGAGACGGCTGCGCTCTTCGTCGACTTCCTCGACCGTGCCGTTGAACGAGTTGAACGGGCCGTCGCTGACGCGAACCTGCTCGCCGATCTCGAAAGTGATCGAAGGCCTGGGCCGTTCGATGCCTTCCTTGACCTGGCTCATGATCCGCTGAGCTTCGACCTCGCTGATCGGAACCGGCCGCGTGCCGCTGCCGCCGAGGAAGCCCGTCACCTTGGGCGTGTCGCGCACCAGGTGCCAGGTCTGATCGGTCATTTCCATTTTGATCAGCACATAGCCGGGGAAGAACTTGCGCTCCGCGCTGACCTTCTGGCCGCGCTTGAGCTCGACCACTTCCTCGGTCGGCACCAGGATGTCGTCGAACGCATCCGACAGGCCCAGCTTTTCGGCCTTTTCCAGAATCGCCTGTTTGGCCTTCTTCTCGAAGCCCGAATAGACGTGCATCACATACCAACGCTTAGCCATAAGTTAGGCTCCGATGCCGAGGACAAGGCGCAGCGCATTGGCGATAATCCAGTCGCTGAATGACAGAAACAGCGACACCACGACCACCATGACGAAAACCATGGCCGTCGTTGTGACGGTCTCTTTCCGGGAAGGCCAGGTCACCTTTGAGGTTTCCTGACGGACTTCCTGAATGAATTGTGCGGGACTGACTTTTGCCATGCGTTGCTACCCGCGAACGGGTTATTCCTCTATATCTCGTTGCGGCGTCCTGGCAGGAGTGGAGGGGCTCGAACCCCCAGCCCCCGGTTTTGGAGACCGGTGCTCTACCAATTGAGCTACACTCCTAAACGGAAAGCGCCTCGTGCGCCCCATCCACCGGGATGGCGCGCGAAGTGGGCTATTTAGCGATGGCGGCCACGCAACGCAATGGCAATTCCGGGGATATGGTAAAAGCTTTGCAAACTGATAAGCGAGGAGAGGCTCATGGCCGTGCGATTTAGCCGGATTCCCGTCATTGTCGCATTGGCGGTCACAATGGGTTTTTCGCCCCCCGCACTGCGCGCGGAGGAACCGGCAAAAACCGCCGAAAAGCCAGCAGAAAAGCCCGAAGACAAGACCCGGCGCCTGCCGATGCCCGCCGACGTCACGACCGAACAGCATGTCTCTTTGCCAGAACGAACGCTGAAATATCACGTCACCGCCGGCAGCCTGCCGCTCAACAACGACAAGGGCGAACATAAGGCCGATATCTTCTACATCGCCTATCTATTGGACACTGGAAAGCCGGCGGCCGATCGGCCGATTACCTTCGCCTTCAACGGCGGGCCGGGCGCGGCCTCGGCCTATCTGCATCTTGGCGCACTGGGCCCTAGGCGGCTGGAGTTCGGCAATGACGGCGATGCACCGTCGAACCCGGCCAAGCTGGTCGACAACCCGGATACCTGGCTCGATTTCACCGATCTGGTCTTCATCGACCCCGTCGGTACCGGGTACAGCAGCACGCTGTCAGGATCCGACGAAGACGGCAAGCTCTATTGGGGCGTCAGCCAGGATGTCGATTCGCTCTCGAACTTCATCGTCCATTACCTGACCAAGACCGGCCGCATGACCTCGCCGCATTATCTTGTCGGCGAAAGCTATGGCGGGATTCGCGGACCGAAAATCGCCCATCATCTGCAAACCAAAGAAGGCGTCGGGATCAACGGTATCGTTCTGCTCTCACCCGCCTTATCCTATGACTTTCTGGGCAACGGCGACCTCAACTTCCTGCCCGATATGGCGCGTCTTCCCTCGCTCGCGGCCGTTGTCCTCTCGGCCAAAGGGCCGGTGACGCCGGATATGCTGACCCCCGTCGAACAATATGCCGCCGCAGACTATCTGGTGGACCTCATCCATGGGCGCGGCGACCCCGCCGCCGCCGACCGAGTGGCAGATAAAGTGGGCGGTCTGATCGGTCTGGACCCCAAGCTGGTGAAGCAATTGGGCGGCCAGATCGGCATCGAGACCTATGCTCGGGAACTGCACCGGGACCAGGGCCAGATCACAAGCATCTATGACGGCACGGTCAAGGGATACGACGCCTTTCCGCACCGGCCTACACCGCAATTCGAAGACCCGATCCTGCAGGGCACGATCGCGCCCGTAACCAGCGCCATGGTCGATTACATCCAGGGGACTCTCGGCTATCGCATCGACCAGCCCTATCACCTGCTGAACTATGAGGTGAACAGCAAGTGGGACTTCAACATCCACGGCAGCGACCTGGAGATACCGAGTTCGGTCGATGATCTGGTCCAGTCGCTGGCGCTGGACCGCAACATGAAGGTGCTGATCCTCCACGGCATGACCGATATGATCACGCCTTATTTCGCGACCCGGTTCATCATGAATCACATCCCCGCCTTCGGCGACGCCGCCCGGCTCCAACTCAAGCTCTATCCCGGCGGCCACATGCTCTACAGCCGCGACGTGTCGCGCGCCGGCCTGCGAGCGGATGCAATGAAGCTGTATCCGGGGGGATGAGCCTCAAGCCACCGGCCCCTTGCGCATGAAGGCCGTCCGGCGGCATGTGCAGACTTCGTCTCCGGTCTGTTTGAGCGCCGTGTGCTCGAACTCGACCAGGCCGGCATCAGGGCGGGATTTGCTTTCGCGCAGGCCCACGACCTTGGTGCGGGCGCGCAGCGTGTCGCCGTGGAAGACGGGTTTGGGGAACTTCACGTCCGTCATGCCCAGATTGCCGATCGTGGTGCCCAGCGTCGTATCATAGACGCTCATCCCGACCAGGATCGCCAGCGTGTAATAGCTGTTGAACAGTCGCTGGCCCCATTCGGTAGTCTCGGCGAAATGGGCGTCCAGATGCAGCGGCTGGGGGTTCATCGTCATCAGGCTGAACATCGTATTGTCATATTCGGTGACCGTGCGCGACAGCGCGTGTTCAAACTCCTGCCCGACGTAGAATTCCTCAAAATAAAGCCCCGCCATCTCGTTCCCCTTTGTGCCTGAACCCCTTATGGTTGGGCTGGTCATAGCCAAGGCTTGGACGCGCGACAAGCGAAGTCGGGGCCGGCAAGAAGCGAAACGGCCAAGTTCGGGAGGAACCTCATGAAAGTCGTCACACTGATCCAGCGCAAGCCCGGCACAACACGCGCCGCGTTCAAGGATTATTACGAGAAGAACCACGCACCGCTGGGCACGCGCTATTTCCCGTTCGACAAATATGTCCGCAACCACCTGGACTCATCCATACCGGCCGACCTGCCGTTCGACGTCTATATGGAGGCGTTTCTGGACCGGACGAAGGCGCTGGGCCTGCTGAACGGCGACGTTGCCAAAGTGTTCGACGAAGACGAGAAGCGCTTCATGAACGCGCCGCCGCGGCCGGAGGGCTTCGACGCCAATGAGCGGCTGGTTTCGGGTCCGCCACGCGGGGTCGATCCGCGCGGCACACCCAAGAGCGCCTTCTTCGTCAGCAATACCGGCGGTGCGGACCCCAAGGCGTTCTTCGATGCCGTCGCCCAATGGGGCAAGGGGCTGGGCGAGAAAACCAATGCCACCCGGGTCATGCTGGATGAAGTGATCCCGGGCCACAGCGTGACCTTCTTCAAGTCCGACGCTGTCCTGGTCTTATGGACCGGCCACACTTTCACCACGACCCCGAAAGCCCCCGCAGGCATCCGGATCGACGCGGTTCTGGCCCTTGATTCCCAGGAGACGAGCAAGGAAGACTTGGCCGCCAATTTCGGGAAACGCTAGACGGGAACGTGCCACATGATTGAACTGGTGATCGATCAGCGGCGGCGGGACTTGGGCGGGTTTGAGGTTGGGCGGGTTCTGCCCTTCGCCAAACACCGGATGGTGGGCCCCTTCGTCTTTTTCGATCATATGGGTCCGGTCACCTTCCCGGCCGGGATCGGCAAAGATTGCGATGTCCGCCCCCATCCGCACATCGGACTGGCGACGGTGACGTACCTGTTCGAGGGCGAAATCGTGCACCGCGACAGCCTCGGGAGGCACGAGGCCATCCATCCCGGCGACGTCAACCTGATGACGGCCGGCCGC
>Ga0182030_10012591_pt1 | contig 16918 bp, 11 predicted proteins | sample 812S3MmetaG_FD_121299 | JGI IMG/M metagenome (GOLD analysis project Ga0182030, IMG submission 121299) | Permafrost microbial communities from Stordalen Mire, Sweden - 812S3M metaG (Illumina Assembly) | ecosystem: Environmental > Terrestrial > Soil > Wetlands > Permafrost | place: Sweden...
CGGCGCGCCGTCTCCACGTGCTGGCGAAAGGCGTAGCCGTCGCGCATCGAGGGGGGGCGGGGGAGGGGCGCGCGGAGCGTCACGTCGGCCAGCGGTTGCACGACGAGGTGGCCGTCGAAGAGGGCGGGAGGCTGCTTCTTCGCGTGGGCTGCCACGATCGCGTCGGCCACCGGGCGCGCCTCCGCCGCGTTCTCGACGAACCCGAGCACCCCCTTGCCGTACCGGTGCTCGACGTAGGCGAGGTCACACCGCCCCCGGGCGCGGTGCTCGTGCCAGGCGAAGGCGTTCGTGAGGTCGATGACGGCATCGCCGACGAGGATCCCGCCGCGGTCGAGCGCGTCGGTGCGGAAGGTGACGAGTCGCATGAATCGTGGCTCTATCACACCCCTGACATGGCGAGCTTCCGCATCCCCAAAGGCGCGTGGACCGTGGTGAAAGAGGTGGCGAGGCACGTGCTCCGCCGTCCGGTCGTGGGCATCGCCGCGGCGGCCCGCACCCGCGACGGCCGGTGGCTGCTGATTCGCCGGGGCGACACGGGGGAGTGGGCCCTGCCGGGTGGGACGCTGGAGTGGGGCGAGACGCTGCGCACGTCCATCGTGCGCGAGCTCGAGGAAGAGGCCGGCGTCGTCGAGTGCGAGGTGGGGCGCCTCGTGGGCGTGTGGTCGCGCCCGGACCGGGATCCCCGGTTCCACGGGGTGACGGTGGTGGTGGTGTGCGAGGTCGGTGACCCCGTGAAGCCCCCCGTGAATCCCGTGGAGATCACGGAGGTAAAGCTGTTCCGGGGAGACGAGCTGCCCGGGGAGCTGGCGATGGGGATGCAGGACATGCTGCGGGTCGCCGTGAGTGGAGGAGAGCCGGTCGTCGAGTGAAAGAGATCCTCCGGGGATTCCGTTCGTCTGAGGGCGAGGGTCCCCATGGAGCGAATCGGTGAGTACGAGGTCCGCCGGATGGTCGGCGAAGGTGGGATGGGCAAGGTCTACGAGGCCGAGGAGCGTCTCTCCAAGCGCCGCGTTGCGCTGAAGGTCCTCCGGCCAGAGCTGACGAAGAGCGAGGAGGGTCGCCGTCTCTTCCTCAACGAGATGCAGATCCTCGCCCACCTGGAGCACCCCAACGTCGTCCGTAGCCTGGCGACGTGCGAGGTCGACGGCCAGCTCGTGATGGCCCTCGAGTTCCTGGAGGGGCGCACACTCCGCGAGGAGCTCGTCGAGGTGGGGCGGCTTCCGTGGCCCGAGGCGGTGCGCGTCGTCGTCGCCATCGGCGAGGGGCTGGCCGCGGCGCACGCGCACGAGCCGCCCATCGTGCACCGGGACCTCAAGCCCGAGAACGTGATGCGGATCGAGGGCGGCCACGTGAAGGTGATGGACTTCGGCGTGGCCAAGGTCCTCGCGCACGCGCAGGCCACCAACACGCAGAGCGTCGGGACGCTCCAGTACATGAGCCCCGAGCAGATCGACGCCCGGAGCATCGACGCGCGGAGCGACCTCTACTCGCTGGGCCTCGTTTTCTACGAGTGCCTCGCCGGCGCCCCGCCGTTCCGGTCGGCCTCGGCGCGCGAACTCCTCAACATGCAGTGCACGGCGCCCGCGCCGGAGCTCCCGGAGGAGGTGCGCTCGACGCTCCCGGCGGGGATCGAAGAGATCCTCTTCAAGATGCTCGAGAAGTCCCCGGACGCGCGCCCCGCCGACGCCGCCGAGGTCCTCGGCAAGCTCGCGCCGTTCGTCTCGGCGGGCGCGCGGTCGCCGAGAGCCGTCACCTCGCACTCGCGCCAGAAGAGCCCGGGCACGCCGTCGTCGAGGCCGGGCGGCGACACGATGGTCTCGACGCCCGCGCCGGCGATCCCGAGGCGCGCGGACACCGTGGAGCTCGTCGAGCGCGCCACGCAGCCGAGGCAGATCTCGACGCTCGTCGCGGTGTCGCTGATTGTCCTGCTGTCCGTCCTGGCCGGACTGACGGCGTACGTGCTGCGCCTTCGCGTCGGCACGGGGCCGGAAGCGTCGGGGGAGCCGACGCCCGTCAAGGCGGTCAGCGCGCCGCACCGGTAGGTCATGTCGGGGCCCGACGCCACGCGCCGCATCCTGCTGGCGCTCGCCCCGCCGCTCGGGGGCGCCCTCGTGGCGCTCGCGACGCTGCTCGCCGTGCCCGCCGCGACGACGCCGAAGCGCCCGCCGATGCCGGACGCGCGCCTCGCAGCGACGCGAGCCGAGGACTGCGTCCCGTGCCACGCGCGCGAGGTGGCCGAGTGGAGCGCGTCGGCGATGGCGTACGCGGCGAAGAGCCCGCTGGTGGGCGCGCTGGAGAGCCTCGTCGAGGAGCAGGTGGGGAGGGACGCGACGTGCCCCAACGGAGCCGGGGTGCTGCGGCTCCGGGGCGGCGACGCATGCGTGGATCCGAGGAGCGGCGTCGTCGCGACGGGGGCGGGAGGGGAGCAGTGGTGCGTGAGCTGCCACGCGCCGGGGGAAAACCTGAAGTCCGCGATGCCTGCGTGGAGCGCCCTCGGCGACGCGAGGTCCCGGGAGCCGATGCGCGATCTCCTCCCGGCGGCGGCGCGCGAAGGCGTCTCGTGCGCGGCGTGTCACTCCACGGTGGGACCCGTGGCAGCGCATGCGTCGAGGACGCGCGGCTACGAGGGCAACCCCACGTGGACCTCGGTGGCCACAGGGCTCACGTTCCTCGCACGCCCCGAGGACGCGCGGGGCCTCACGGGCATCGCGAACTCCGGCTACCACCTCGACTCGCGGCTCCTCCTCGGCGGCGCAGAGGACGGGGCGCGCGTGCACCCCGCGCCGACGGACGCGACGGAGCGCTACCTCGCGTCGAGCGAGTTCTGCGGCGCGTGCCACGACGTCCGCCTCTTCGGGAGCGACGTGCGCGGCGCGGCGAAGGGCGAGCACTTCAAGCGCCTCCGCAACGCGTACTCCGAGTGGCGCACCTGGGCCGACGCCGAGGCGCGCGCGGGCCGCACGGCGCCGAGCTGCCAGGACTGCCACATGAGCCTCTACCCGGTGAAGCCGCCGGGGACGTATGCCCAGGGCCTCGTCGCGCCGTCGTCGCGCGCGCCGACACGCGTCGCCTCGCACTGGTTCACGGGGGTGGAGATCCCCTTCGCCGAGGAGCTGCCCGACGCGCTGGTCGACGACGCCACGCGTGACGCGGACGGCGTGCCCGTGGGGCTGCGTGCGCGCCGGGATCTCCTGCTCCGCGCCGCGTTCCGGATGACGCTCGGCGAGGGGCGTCTCTTCGGCCACAAGCTCGACGTGCCGCTCACGCTGGAGAACGTGGGCGCCGGCCATCGCGTGCCGGCCGGGTTCAGCCAGGAGCGCGAGACGTGGGTGGAGCTGCGGGTGATCGACGCCCGCGGCGCCGTCGTCTACGAGGTGGGTCACCTCGGCCGACCCGACGCGGACCTCGCGGACAAGCGCTTCCTGCGCGTGACGGCCTCCGACGGCCTCCCCGACGCCCGCGGCCGCCCTCAGGGCCTCTTCGGCGCCGAGGTCACCGACGGCCCCGACCTGCCCGCGTGGAACCCGGACCCGCGGCTCGGCGGGACGCGCTTCGTCGGCGCGGGCCTCATCAACCTCCAGAACGGCTTCCAGCGGTGCGTCCGGTGCATCGGCTTGGTCGACGCGAGCGGCCGCTGCCAGCCCGGGCCCGACCAGGGACGCACCCGCGCCGACCGCTTCGCCGACGGGACGTACGATCCGGACACCGGGGAGTGCCGCTCGAACCTCGACGGCGAGGCGGCGCTCTTCGAGACGTACTTCCCGGTGGGCGCTCTCGACGCCGACCGCGGCATCCTCAAGGCCCCCGACGCCATCGTCGACACCCGCTCGGCGCCGCCCGGCGTGCCGCTGACGTACACGTACGCGCTCGAGACTCTGGGCCACCCGCCGCCCTTCACGGTGCGCGCGCGCCTGCTCTTCCGCGCCTTCCCGCCGTACCTCGTGCGCGCCTTCGCGGCGTACGAGCGCGAGCAGGCCCGGGAGGGCCGGCGTCCGGGCGGTGCCCAGGTCGACGAGAAGATGCTGCGGCGCGACGATCCCGTGGAGCTCGCGCGGGTCGACGGGAGCATCCCGTGAGCGGGTGGCCGGGCGCCGTCTGGCAGTCGCCGTGGCTGCGCGGGATCGCGGAGGACGCGCGCGCGAGCGTCGAGGCGGCAGGCAGCGTGAGGCAGCTCGGGAAGGGCGACCGCGTCTTCACGACGGGAGAACCGGCGGACGCGTTCTTCGTCGTGGGCGAGGGGCTCGTCGACGTCCGCGCGGTGCGCCGCGGCGAGCGGGAGGCGCGGACCATCCGGAGGGCCGTGGCGGGTGACGCGCTGGGCGAAGAGGCCATCGTGCGGGCGGGCGTGGCGCGGGCGGCGGATGCGACGTGCGCGACGCGCGTCGTCGTGGCCGAGGTGCGGGTCGCCGTCTTCCGTCGCGCGGTGGAGCGCGCCGGCTCGACGCAGGCGTCGTCGCTGGAAGAGGCGCTCCGGCGAGGGGTCGCGCGCGACGTCCTGCGCTCCTCGTCACTGGCGCGGGTGCTGTCGGAGCGCGACGTGGAGGCGCTCATCGCGTCGGCGGAGCACCGGTCGCTCGCGAGGGACGAGGTGCTCTTCGCGTGCGGCGATCCGGGGACGCACGCGTACGTGGTGGCCGACGGGATGGTCAAGGTGGAGGACGGAGACGACGGCAAGCTCCGCATCCGGGCCTATCTGTCACGCGGGGACCTCATCGCCGACGGCTCGCTCGAGAGCGGGGGCGCGCACGACGTGACGGTCGCCGCGTGCGGTCCGGCCTGGGTCATCGCGCTGCCTCGCGCGGCCCTCCGGCGCATCGCGCGACGGTCGCCGGAGGCGATGGCCGACGCGCGGCGCCTCGTGAGCTCGCCGCCGCTCCCCGAAGCGACGCGCCACGTGATGGGGGATCTGTGGCGGTTCGCCGAGGCCGGGTCGATGCTCGTCATCGACGACGAGGCGTGCGTTCGCTGCGGCCACTGCGCGTCGAGCTGCGCGGACGCACACGATGACGGCGTCTCGCGCCTGGTGAGGCGAGGCGAGAAGGTCGTCGTGCGTGACGCGGCGGACGGCGCGGCGCGGGCGCTCGTCATCCCTGGGAGCTGCCAGCACTGCAAGCACCCCGCGTGCATGCTCGATTGCCCCACAGGCGCCATCGGCCGGGACCCGCGGGGCGACGTCTTCGTGCGCGAGGATCTCTGCGTCGGCTGCGGGCGCTGCGTGACGGCGTGCCCCTGGGGCAGCGTCCAGATGGCGCCGCGCGCCGCGGCCGCGAAGAAGAGCCTGCCCCTCGCCGTCTCCGCGGAGGTCGCCGTGAAGTGCGACATGTGCCGCGACCTCGGCCACGGTCCCGCGTGCGTGAGCTCGTGCCCCGTCGACGCCATCGTGCGCATCGAGCCTCTGGCGGCGCTGGCCGATGTCCGTGAGGCCATGGCGGTCCGGCCCCCGAGGCGCGGTCTGCCCGAGCGGAGAGCCGCGTGGCCGTGGGTGCTCGGCGCGGCCGCGATCGCGGCGTCGGTGGCGCGCGTGCAGGCGACGACGGGCGCCATGCGGATGGGCACCGGCGTCGTGGCCGGCCTCGTGGTCGCGGCGCTGGCCGGATACGCCGTGGTGAAGAGGACCCGGCTGGCGAGAGGGAAGTCGGAGGTGTCGCGCGTGAGGCCGCACGCCATCGCGCACATGGCGCTGGGGACGCTGGCTCTGGGGATCGTGGTGGCGCACGTGGGTCCGCATCTCGCGGCGAACGCGGCGGGGGGGCTGGTGGTGGCGTTCGTGATGGCGAGCGCGAGCGGGATCGGGGCGGCGATCATGTACCGGCTGATCCCGAAGGCGCTGTCGCGGGTCGAGAGGCGGCCGCGGCTGCCGGAGGATCTGGCGCCGCGCGCGAAGGAGCTCGACGAGCGGGCGTTCGGGGCGCTGACGGGGCGGAGCGAGGCGATGAAGGCGGTGTACGCGCGCTGGCTGGCGCCGTACGCGCGGGCGCCGCAGGGAGCGATCACGCTGGTCCTCGGCGGCAAGACGCTGCGCGACGAGGAGAAGCGGCTGCGTGCGCGGGTGGAAGGGGTGCTGGGCGCGAGGACGGCGACCCTCGACGGTCTCGACGATCTCCTGCGGCTCGTCGTGGAGCGGCGGGCGCTGCGGGCGCAGACGATGCTGCAGGCGCTGCTGCGGATCGGCTTGCCGGTGCACGTCGTCGCGGTGGCGGTCACGCTGGCTCTCCTCGTGCTGCACGTGGCGCTCGTGACGAGGGGGCGATGACGGCGCGCCCGGAGGCGAGCAGCGATGTCCGACGCGGGCGGCAGCTCGGGCTGGCGGCGCTGGCGGCGGCCGTCGCGGTGGTCCTCGCGGTGCTGGTGATTCCGGCGGGCCCGCTCGCGGCACCGGGGCCGCTGGGGAGGCCGCACGCGCTCGCGGCGGTGACGTGCGCGGGGTGCCATGGCGAGCGCGCCGACGCCCCGGCGACCGGGAAGGGCTGCGCCACGTGCCACGGGGCGCACGCCTCGACGAGGCCCGCCCACCAGGCCCTCGCGGCACGGGGGACGCTCGGCTGCCCCACGTGCCACACCGCTCACGGCGGCGCGGAGGGCGTCACGTTCGCTGCGGACGGCAAGGCGTTGCGATGGCGTGGCGGCGCGGAGACCCGCGTGAGCGTCGAGGGCCCGGCGGGAGCCACCGTGCCGCTCGTGCCGCTCGCCGCGTGCGCCCGCTGCCACGATGCCTCGCGCGACGGGGACCCCATCCAGGCCTGCATCGCCTCGGGGCTCGCGTCGTCGATCGACGTCTGCTTCGACGAGCATCAGCTCCCCGCCCAGCCGCTCGCGTCTCACCCCGCGTCGGGCGCCCGGTGCGCCCACCAGCACGGGCCGGCCCGCTTCGTGGCCTGGGAGGCGGCGCGGCGAGTCGTCGACGAGAGCCCGGCGCCCGTCGCGGCCCCGGCGAGAGCCCCCTGGCTCTGGGTGGGCTCGGGGATCGGCGCGGGCGGGCTCGCGTTCGCCGGCAGCGCGGCGGCGTGGCGCTGGCGACGGCGGCGTCCCGCGAGCGCATCGAAGGCCGTCCCCGTGGCTCCTGCGGTGGTGCGGCTCCCGCTCATCGACGCGGCGCGCTGCCTCGGTTGCCATGCGTGCGTCGACGTGTGCCCGTTCGACGTGCTCTCGGTCGAGAAGCACGTCGCGGTCGTCGTCCGCCCCGACGAATGCTGCGGCGTGGCGGCGTGCGAGCAGGCGTGCCCCAACGGCTCGCTGCGCCTCGCGCCCGAGGGAGAGCCGCTGGCCGACCGACCGCGCGTCGACGCGCACCTGGAGAGCCTCGACCGTCCGGGGGTCTTCCTGGCGGGCGATCTCACGGGCGTGCCGCTCATCCGGAACGCCATCGCGCAGGGCACGCGGGTCGTCGAGCGAGTCGCAGGGCAGCCGCGCGCCGGGGCCGACGGGGCGCGCGTGGATCTCGTCGTCGTCGGCGCAGGACCGGCGGGCCTGGCGGCGGCGCTCCGCGCGAAGGAGCTGGGCCTCACGTGCGTGGTCCTCGAGCAGTCGACGGTCGCGGCGACCATCCGGGCCTTCCCGCGCGGCAAGATCGTCCACGATCCGCCCATCGACCTGCCGCTCGAAGGGGGGCTCTGGCTCCGCGAGAGCACGAAGGAGGAGCTCGTCGCGCAGTGGACGCGCATCGTCCGCGCGCACCGCCTGGAGGTCCGCGAGCAGCACAGGGTGACTGGCGTCAAAGGCGAGGCGGGCAACCTGGTGGTCACGGCCGAGACCCCGGACGGCGCGCGCTCCGTCCGCGCGGGTCGCGTGCTGCTGGCCATCGGTCGCCGGGGAACCCCTCGAGCGCTGGACGCCGCGATCGCCCCCGCCGCCGCGACCCGGGTCGTCTACGCGCTCTCGGACGCGCGCGCGCTCGCGGGCAAGCACGTCCTCGTGGTGGGGCTCGGCGACTCGGCGATGGAGGCGGTCGTCGCCCTCGCGCGGCAGCCCGGGACGACGGTCACCGTGTCCTACCGTGGAGCCGGGTTCGCGCGCGGCAAGGCCCGCAACATCGACGAAGTGCGCCGGCTGGCCGCGGTCGGGCGCGTGCGGCTCGTCTTCGAGAGCACCGTGGCACGCGTGGACGAGGGGTGGGCAGTGCTCGGCGCGACGGGGCCCGGCAAGCCGTCTGAAAAGGTGCGCGCCGACGCCGTCCTGGCCCTCCTGGGAGGGGAGCCGTCGCGGGCCCTGCTCGACGCGGCCGGGGTACGCGTCGAGGGAGACTCCGGGGACTAGATCCTCCCCCATCCAGCCCCGTACAAGCCGCATGCGCGTACGCACCTTCGCTCTGTGGGCCACCCTCGGTGTCGCCTGTTCCGCTGCGGGGGCCATGCTGCTGCCCGCGCCGTCCGCCCGGGCCGACCGCCCGGCGACCTGGCGCGTCGACCCGACCCCGGACCCCGACACGAGCGTCACGTCGCACTTCGTCGACGGCAAGACGCTGCTCCTCGACGGGCGCGTCGGGCACGCGACGATCGCGCGCGACTCGCGGGGAGGCAACGCGGGCACGTTCGTCCTGGCCACGATCACCGGGGCCGACCTCGCCCCCGACCAGCACCTCGCCCCACCGCCCGTGCACCTGGCCATCGTGGTCGACCGCTCGGGCTCGATGGCGGGGCCGAAGATGAACAACGCCGTCGCCGCCGCCGTGGGCGCGGTGGAGCGCATGCACGACGGCGACCGGGCGACCGTCGTCTCGTTCGACACCACCGCGCGCGTCCTCGTGCCGCCGACGGTCCTCGACGCGTCGACCCGCCCCACCGTGGAAGCCTCCATTCGCGCGATGCGCGTCGGCGGCGACACCTGCATCTCGTGCGCTCTCGCGACGGCGACCGCGGAGCTCGACGCGGCGCCGGGCGCGCGCGACGAGGTGAAGCGCATTCTCCTCATCTCGGACGGCGAGGCGACGACGGGCGTCCGCGACGTGACGGGGCTCCGCGCGATGGCGGCGCGGGCGCGGGACCGCGGCATCGGCGTGTCGACCATCGGCGTCGATCTGGCCTTCGACCAGCGCGTGATGGCGGCGATCGCGCAGGAGTCCAACGGCCGGCACTGGTTCGTGCCCGACGCGGCGGCGCTGACGCAGGTGTTCGAGGAGGAGCTCGGGACGCTGGAGAGCGCCGTGGCGAGCGAGGCGGAGCTGGCGATCGAGCCGGCGTCGGGCGTCGTCATCGACGACGTGCTGGATCGCTCGTTCCGCCGCGAGGGCGGCCGCGTGCTGGTGCCGCTGGGGACGTTCGATGCGCGCGAGGAGAAGACGGTGCTCATGCGCGTGCACGTGCCGGCGGACGTCGACGGCGCGGAGCCCGTGGCGCGGCTGGCGCTGGCGTACCGGGACGTCCTGAAGCGCGACGAGGGGCACTGCGCGGGGACGCTGGCGGTCGACGTGCGCAGCGACGGAAGCGCCCAGCGGGAGCTCGACCCGTTCGTGCTGGCCCGCGTCGAGCGGAGCCGGACGGCGCGCGCGCTGACGGACGCCAACGAGCTGTTCGAGAAGGGCCGGGGCGACGACGCGCGCGCCACGCTGACCCGGCGGCAGAAGGAGCTCTCGAGCGCGGGCCCGCTGGCCGTCGCGGCGGCCACGGCGATGCCTCAGCCTAGCCGGGGCTTCGCGCGACCGGTGGACAAGGACATCGGCGAGCAGCAGGCGGCCCTCTCGCAGGCGCAGTCGGGCTTCGCGCCGAGCGCCTCGGCCAACGGGGCCCCGGGGCAGGCGCCTGCCGCCAGCGCGCCAGCAGCGAAGTCGGCCGTGAGGCACAACCAGGCGAACGCGACGGACCTCGCCTTTTGAGCGAGCGACTATGCTCGCGAGGTGCGCCCCGCGTGGCCCCTCGCTCTCGTCGCCGCCATCTCCCTCCTGACCGCGTGCCACGGCAGGGATGCAGCCTCTCCCGGCGGGTCCCTTCCTTCGTACAGCTACTCCATCACCCCACCGCCGGCGGGCTCGTGGAGGCTCGAGGTGGAAGCGCGCATCGAGCACGCGCCGAGCGAGCGGCTCGTCGCTCCCGAGGCGACGGCGGCGTTGCGCTCCGTGACCCTCGTCGAGGACGGCCACCCCCACCCACTGTTGCCCACGGGCGGCGCGTGGCTCGTCCCGGCGTGCCGCACGCGATGCACCGTGCGTTACGCCGTCGACCTCGACGCGCTCTCGGCGTCGTGCCGGCACATGGACTGCGCCCGGCGCGTCGGTGAGGCGGTCCTCGGCACCGCGAGCGCGTGGATGCTCCGGCCCGAGCCGACCGGCGACGCCACCCTCCGCGTCGAGGTGCGCGGCGGCGACGCGGCGAGGTTCGTCACGGGGCTCCGTCGCGCGCCCGGCGGCGGGTACGTCCTGCGCGCGCGCGAGCTGGGGGAGGCGAGCTACACCGCGTTCGGCGACTTCCGACGCGTGAAGGCCGACGTCCCGGGCGCGACGCTCGACGTGGTCCTCCTCGGCGAGCCCCTCGCGATGGGCGACACCGAGGCGGTGGGCTGGGTGAAGAGCGCGGCGGGATGCGTGGCGAGCCTCTACGGACGATTCCCGGTCGACGCGACGGTGTTCGTCGTCCCGGCGAGCCGCGGCGACGGCGTGGTCTTCGGGCGCGTGTTCTCGCTGGCCGGCGCGTCGGTCGTCCTCCTCTTCGGCACGGACGCGACGCCCGCGTCGATGCACACGGACTGGGTCGCCGTGCACGAGCTCTTTCACCTGAGCACGCCGTCGTTCGTCGGGGAGGCCCACTGGCTCGAGGAGGGGCTCGCCACGTACTACGAGCCCATCCTGCGCGAGCGCGCCGGCTGGATGACCGAGGCCGACCTGTGGCGCCACTTCGCCCAGGCCATGCCGCGAGGGCAGCGGAAGGAAGGGGACCCGCTCGCGCTCGACGACCGCGACGACATCGACTCGACGTACTGGGGCGGGGCGCTCTTCGCGCTCGTGGCGGACGTGCGGATCCGCAAGGCGACAGGCGGGGCGCATTCGCTCGACGACGTGCTGCGCGCGGCGCTGGTGGAGCTGGGCGACGCGACGCACGCGGCGAGGCTCGAAGACTTCGTTCGGGTGGGAGATGCCGCGACGGGGACGCACGTGCTGGCGGACCTCGTGGCACACGACGCGGTGGCGGGCGAGCCCATCGACCTCGACGGGATCTGGCGGGAGCTCGGGGTCGCGGAAACGCCCGGAGGGGGCGTCACGCTGAAGGACGATGCCGTCCAGGTGGTCGTGAGGAGGGGCATCGCGACTGGCGGGAGGCACTGAACCGATGTACCGTCGAAGGAGGCGGCCGTGTCCTTCCGCGACAAGCTCCTCCGACTCGACTCCGCGGGCCCGATGTCCGTGCCCGGGCCGGCCTCCGTCCCCCCGCGGGCCGACGTCCTGGCCGACCTGCGGACCCGGATCCAGGCGACCCTGGAGCGTACGGCGAGGCGTGCCCCTCTCCCGCCGCCGGCCGTCGACACCGTCGAGCTCCCGTTCGCGTCGCTCGACACGCCGCTCGGCGCGCTTCACGTGCGGATGCAGCGCCTCTCGCCGGCTCACAAGACGGGACGCGCGCTCCTCGGGCCCGGCCGCATCGCCAGCGCCGAGCTCCTCGCCCTGCTCGCCCTCGATCCCTCGCTGGCCGCGTGCGATCCGGAGCGAGCCCTCTACCTCGACACGGAGACGACGGGGCTCGCGGGTGGCACCGGGACGGTCGCGTTCCTCGTCGGCCTCGCGTGGTGGGACAGGGGGGCGCTCGTGCTCGAGCAGCTCCTCGTGCGCGCCCTCGGCGAGGAGGCGCCGATGCTCGAGCGCCTGCGCGAGCGGCTCGCGGCGGCGTCGATGCTGGTGACGTTCAACGGCAAGAGCTTCGACATGCCGCTGCTGCGCACGCGCTTCGCCATGGCGCGCATGGAGGCGCCGCCCTCGCCGCCGCACCTCGATTTGCTGCACGTCGCACGGAGGGTGCACGGCAAGCGCCTCGGGCAAGGGTGCCGTCTCGTGATCATCGAGAGGGACGTCCTCGGCTTCGAGCGCATCGACGACGTGGCGTCGGGGGACGTGAGCGCGTGCTACCTGCACTTCCTGCGGACGGGGGAGGCGGGCGCGCTGCTGGGCGTCATCGAGCACAACGCGTGGGACGTCGTGGCGATGGCGGCCCTCGTGGGCCTCTACGGCGAGCCGCTGTGCGAGGAGCTCGCGGTGATCGACGTGGTGGGCGTAGCGCGCACGCTGCGAAGGGCCGGGGCGCTCGACCGGGCGCGCGTGGCGGCGGAGGCGGCGGTGGAGCGCGAGGCGACGCCGGAGTCGCTGCGGGCGCGGGCGGACATCGCGAAGGCGCGGGGCGATCGAGCGAGCGCGCTGGCGGACTTCGAGTCGCTCGCGACGGCGGGGGACGACGCGTCGGTGAGGCTGGAGCTGGCGAAGCTCTACGAGCACTGGGTGCGCGAGCCGGCGCGCGCGCTCGAGTGGGCCGACCGGGGGACGGGCGAAGGACCGGAGCAAGCCCGCAAGCGCAGCGAGCGCCTGACGCGCAAGGCCGACCGCGTGAAGCAGGCGAGCCTCGCGGGGATGCGCGGCAAGCCCGCGTGATACGAGAAGAGAGAGAGACCGCCGGTCAGTCTCTCAAGCGGCGCGGAGCTTGCTGACGAGGTCCGCGCCGAGCACGGCCTGCCAGGCGGCGCGCAGCGGCGGGTGCTCGGCGAGGAACTTCTTCAGCTCCGTCTTCGGCCACGACACGTAGCGGATCGCGTCGATGGCGACGACGTCCGCCGTCGGCGCCTCGCCCGTGATGAAGCTCATCTCGCCGACGAACCGCCCCTCGCCGAGCTCGACGACGCGGTCCGCGACCTTCACCCCCATGCGACCGGATGCGATGACCATCAGCCGGTCCAGCCCGCGCGCCCGCTCCACGATGCGAGTCTCGGCCACGGCCTCTTCCCAGCGCCCCAGCGCGAGCAGCTTCACGAACTCGCGCGGCGTCAGGGTCCGGAAGGCCAGGCGGTAGAGGAGCGTCTCGCGCTCCGAGAGGCGCACGGGGCGTCGCTCGAGGATGAGCAGCCAGCTCTGGTAGAGGTTGATGGCGAGGAAGAGCGCGTTCCAGGCGACGCTCACCCAGAGGGGCTGGGCCTGGAGCAGCGCCCACGTCATCAGGAGCACGCCGGCGACCACCGTGAGGAGGCGGAGCCAGAGGATGTCCTTGACCAGGTACGACAGCAGGTAGAGCACGTTCGCCGCGTGGAGCAGGTACGCCATGTCGCGTTCTCCGTGGGTTCAGACTCGCATCGGGCTCGCGCGAAGGGCGAGGGTGAGGGCCGCGTCGACGAGGTCCGAGCCGTCGGCGTGGTCGCCGAGACTCTTCGACGCGCGGCGGAAGACGACGCGCCCGCCGGTGTCGACGACCAGCGCGCCGCCCTGCTGGAGGACGTCGCCCGCGGTCTTGCGCGGCACGAAGCCGGCGCCCATCGCGCGCACGTAGTCGACGATGGCGCGCGGGCCGAAGGTGGCCCACGCCGAGCGGACGAAGCCCGCGGCGCGAAACGCCGCCAGCGAGGGATCCGTGACGACGTCGACGGGCTTGTCGAGGAGCGCGTGCCGCTCGACGAAGCCGTCGATGGCCGCGGGAGCGCCGTTGCCGACGAGGACCGTGCGCGCCCCGGCGGCGTGGAGCTCGGCGAGGCGCGGCGCGAGCTCGGTCACCGTCACGTCGCACCCGATGCAGCCGAAGTGGCGGAGCATCACGACGACGCACGGCTGCTTCGCCCAGAAGGACCCGAGGGCGCGCCCTCGCCCGGCGCGGTCGAGCACGACGGCGTCGGCGAGCGGTGGCGGGGCGGTGCGACCCGGGAGCGTAGCCACGCCCCGAGCGTACACCCCGCTGCGCCGGGACTACTTGACGATGACCCGGTCCGTCGCGAACTGGAACGCGCTCGAGTACGCCATGCCCGAGAGGCACGTCGCCAGCGGCACCGTCTGCGCCGGGGTGCTGCTGTCCTTGCAGGTGTCGACGACGTGCGTCGTGGCCGACGACGCGCTGAGCTTGTAAGGCGCCTTGCTGCCGGCGGGGAAGGTGACCGTCGGGTCCTGCTGGTCGGGCTGCGTGGCGTTGATGGCGCTGATGATGAGAACGCGACAGCCGCCGACGACGACGTCGAGCAGCGAGTTCTGCCCGACGACGTAGCCAGCGGTGCACGCGGCCGAACCGCCCTTGGCAACGAGCATGGGGACGGCCACGTTGGCCAGCGACTGGGCGGTGATGTTGCCGCACAGCTCCCCGGCGGGGCCGTTCGCGCCGACCCCGGCGGTGCCGTAGCTCGTGAGCCCGGCGACGTCGTGCTCCGACGCCAGGTGGCCGGGTGGCAGCCCCGTCGACGTCTTGATCGCGGCGTCGGCGCCGATGGCTGCGCGCAGGTCCACGTTCCACATGCTGAGACTCGCCGGGCTCCCCGAGAGGGTGAGGGCGAGCGTGAGGCGGCCGGGCCCGGCGGCGAGCGTCTTGTTGGTGTACGTCCCCGGCAGCGTCGACAGCGGGTTGCGGTTGGCGTCGATGCTCGCCGGGTCGACGGCGTACCACCAGTCGAGGTCACTCGTACCGCTGTAACCGCCGGCGTCGGCGTTGTCGGGGTGGCCGCTGAGGGGCCCGAGCGCCACGGCGCCGCTCGTGCCCGAGAGATCGGCCGGCGTCGAGCCGGAGCCGGTGAACTTGAACATCACGTTGGTCGTCCCGTTGCCGACGTCCGTGTCGATGGTGGGCTGGATCTGGCTGAGCCCCGTCGACGTGAGCGCCAGGTGGCCGAGCGCGTTGACGGTGCAGTACGAGTCCGTGGTCCCCAGGATCTTGAGCGCGGTCGCGCGCTGCTCCTGCTCGAAGTTGCAGCTCGAGTCGCAGCCGTCGAGGTTCACGACATTCCCGTCGTCGCACTGCTCCACCCCGCCGACCTTTCCGTCGCCGCACGCGATGGTCTGGCACGTCCCATCGCACGTCGTCCCGTTGGGCGGGTCGCATGTCTCCGGCGGCTCGATCTTGCCGTCGCCGCAGAGGGCCGAGGTGCACGTGCCCGACTTGCAGATGTCCCCCGTCCCGGCGTCGCCACCTGGGCTGCACGGCGTGCCGTCCGTGGCGGTCGTCCCCGGCGTGCAGACGTGGGTCGTCGCATCGCAGGTCCCCGCCCCGACGCACGGGTTGGTGGAGGCGCAGTCGCGGCTCGGATCGGTCGACACGCAGACGAACATGCAGCTCACGTTGCAGCCGTCGCCCGCCGCGCCGTTCTTGCTCCCGTCGTCGCACTCCTCGGGCGGCGTGACGAAGCCGTCCCCGCACACCGCCGGGCTGCAGACCTGCGAGCGGCAGATCCCGCCCGTGCCGCCGTCGCCTCCGGTGCCGCAGGCCGTGCCGTCGCCGAGCGGCGTGCCGGGGGTGCAGGTGTGGCCCGCGGAGCACGACTCGGTGCCGTTGCACGGCTCGCCGTCGTTGCACTTCTTGTCGCCGTTCACGGTGCCCGGCGTGCAAGCCCACGTGCAGTCGCGCTCGCAGGGGTCGCCCGGCGCGCCGTTCTTGCTGCCGTCGTCGCAGTCCTCGCCCGTCTCGACGACGCCGTTACCGCAGACCGCGGCCGTCGCGTCCATCGTGGTCGCGTCGTCGTCCCCGGCGTCGTCGCCCGTGGGCGGCGCACCGTTGCCGTTGCTCCCGCCGCACCCCGTGAAAGGCACGAACGCCACTGCGCCAGCGGCAGCAACGAGACCAGCAAGCCACCGAAGCTGCGCCGCCATGAGAAACCTCCCGCCGAATGTGACCCGCCGCGGACCGCCGCGGGCGACTCATGCCAGTCTCAATCGCCTGTCGATCTACGCGTCGTGGATCCCGCCGGCCACCTTGCCGCGGCCCGACGCGACGCGGTCGTTCCACGTGTCGGGCGCGCCGTTGGGCACCTCTTCCATCGTGATGCACCCCGGCACGGGGCACACGAGCTGGCAGAGGTTGCACCCCACGCACTCCGGCTCGTCGACCCAGGGCACGCGGTCGCCCGCCAGGAGGCCGATGGGCAACGGGGCAGGCGCCTTCGCCATCCCCGGCGCGTGCGCGTGGGGCGGGCGGGCACGGTCTTCCTTGCCGGTGAAGATGCACTGGTGCGCCCCGTCCTGGCACGCGACGACGCACTTCTGGCAGCCGATGCACGTCTTGTCGTCGATCTTCGCGATGACCTTGTACGAGAGGTCGAGCTCGCCCCACTCCTTGTACGCGGGCACGGCGCGGCCGACGAGCTCGTGCACGCTCTTCATCTGGTGCTGGTCGAGCCACTCGCTCAGGCCGTCGATCATGTCGCCGACGATGCGGTAGCCGAGGTGCATGACCGCCGTGCACACCTGCACCGTCGAGGAGCCGAGGGCCATGAACTCGGCGGCGTCGCGCCACGTCTGCACGCCGCCGATGCCCGAGATGGGAAGGTTTGGCACGTCGCGCGCGATGGCGGCGACCATGTGGAGCGCGATGGGCTTCACGGCGGGACCGCAGTAGCCGCCGTTGGTCGACGCGCGGCCGACGCGGGGGTTCGGCACCATGCGCTCGAGGTCGACGCCCATGAGGCTCTTGATGGTGTTGATGAGGGACACGCCGTCGGCGCCGCCCGCCTTCGCCGCCGCGGCCGCCTCGACCACGTCGCCCGTGTTCGGCGTCAGCTTCACGAGCACCGGCGTCCGCGCGACCGCCTTCACCCAGCTCGTGATCTCCGTGATGAGCTTGGGCTCCTGGCCGACGCTCGAGCCCATGCCGCGCTCGCACATCCCGTGCGGGCAGCCGAAGTTGAGCTCGAGGCCGTCGCAGCCCGTGTCTTCCACCTTGCGGATGAGCGTGTGCCAGTCGTGCTTGGTCTCGGTCATCAGCGAGACGACGACGGCGTGCTTCGGGAAGCGGCGCTTCACCTCGCGGATCTCGCGGAGGTTCACCTCGAG
>Ga0182030_10012592_pt1 | contig 16917 bp, 14 predicted proteins | sample 812S3MmetaG_FD_121299 | JGI IMG/M metagenome (GOLD analysis project Ga0182030, IMG submission 121299) | Permafrost microbial communities from Stordalen Mire, Sweden - 812S3M metaG (Illumina Assembly) | ecosystem: Environmental > Terrestrial > Soil > Wetlands > Permafrost | place: Sweden...
CCGAGCGGCCACCAACCTCGCAACCCCCGCCTCCCCAACCCACCCTCCGCCAGCGCATCCGGCCCCGGCCGATGGTCGCCCGCGACACCGAAGAGCACCACCGCGCCTCCACCCCTTTAGAACTCCTATTCGACTTGTGTTTCGTCGTCGCCGTGTCCCAAGCGGCCCGGGAGCTGTCAGACAGTCTCAACGCCCATCACATCCAATCCGGACTCGTCGGCTACCTGATGGTGTTCTTCGCCATCTGGTGGGCCTGGGTGAACTTCACCTGGTTCGCCTCGGCCTACGACGTGGACGACGTGCCCTACCGACTGGTGACCTTCGTGCAGATCGTGGGGGTCCTGATCCTGGCGGCTGGAGTGCCGACCGCCTTCGAGCACGGGAACTTCGCCATCATGACGGTTGGCTACGTCGTCATGCGGATAGCCATGGTCTCGCAATGGCTACGTGCAGGGGCCGGCGATCCCTCCGGGCGACCGGCTGCCCATCGATACGCCCTCGCCATCACTCTCCTCCAGTGCTTCTGGATAACCCGCCTGTTCCTTCCGCACACCTTGGGCGAGGTGTCATTCTATGTGCTGGCTGCTGCCGAAATGGCCGTGCCCGCCTGGGCCGAGCGTGGCGGTCATGGCTCGCCCTGGCATCCCGAGCACATCAGCGAGCGCTACGGACTCTTCACTCTGATCGTGTTGGGCGAATGCGTGGCGGCGGCCACTCTGGCCATTCAGGCGGCCAGCTCAGCCCAAGGATTGTCGGCGGGATTGGTGGGAGTGGCCGCCGGCGGGATGCTCCTGGTCTTCGCCATCTGGTGGTGGTACTTCGAGCATCCGGCGGAAGAGGCTCTGCGCCTGTCGCGTAGCTCGGCGTTTGTCTGGGGCTACGGGCACTATGTGGTCTTTGCCGCCCTGGCTGGCCTCGGCTCCGCGCTCGAAGTTTCTGCCGAGAGCACCAGGAGAGGAGACGTCAGCCTGGCTACGATCGCCGGCCTGGCCGTGGCCATCTCGGTAAGTGCCTACCTATTGGTGACCGCAGCGCTGCAGACCCGCCTCAACCTCCATACCGCGTTCAAGCCCCAGTACGTGCTCCCATTCGTGGCCATCCTCATCGTTCTCGGAGCCACAGCCCGCACGCTGACCATCGGGATCGCGGTGCCTCTGATGGGTTTGATTGTCACCGCGCTGGTCATGCTCGAGAGCTTTCTGAGGCGGCGTCACCCCAGCTCTGCATCACCCGCCTAAACTCACTCAATGCCTGCTGATTCCCCCCGGCCAGATCGTCGCGCCCCTTCGGCCCGACCAAAGACCGGCGGTGGCAGCCGAAAGGCCAGCCCAGGGGCACCAAAGGGCCGATCCGGCGCCAAGCCTTCCGGCGCCTCTGGTCGCAGCGGAGCCTCGGCGCGTCGAAGCAGCAGCACTACCGGCCGGCCCCCTCGCGCCGGAGGCAAATGGCGTGATGACGAAGACGAAGAGCGCAAACCCGGAGCTCGGCCCCGAAGCAGCACTCGAGGTACCTACGGATCCGCACCCCGAACTGGCGCCCCAGGTCGCACCAGCTCTTCCAGCCGCACCAGCTCGTCATCCCGCTCGCCTTCGCCTCCCCGCGGCGGCAGTGGTTCTCGCTCGGCTCGACCAGCGCGACCCAGCAGCAGCAGCACTGGTCGTCCGCCCCGCCGAGATGGTTCGTCGTCGTACTCTTCGGATCGACCCCCTTCGTCGCGCGCTCGAGGTGCCGCGTCCGGCGGCTCAACCGCTCGTCCTTCGCGCCCAAGCCCACCACGCCGCGACGGTGCCCCAACCAGTCGTCGCCCATCGGCGCCACGTGCCGGCGGTAGCGATCGGGGCCGAACCGAACGTCCCCGCTCGAGTGGCGACCGATACCCACGTCGAGACGCTCCGAGCTCACGAAGCACGTCGCAAAACGCCGGACCACGGTCCCGCCAGCCGTTCTATCGACCTCAAGATGACGAACCGTTGCCCGAGCAAGCCAAGAAGTGGGGCAACGTAGCTCGTCGGGGAGCGCGCGAGGTCACGGCTCGCAACGAAGCCGGCGAACAGCAGACGGCCCGATTCTCCGACGATCAAGATCGCCGACAGACGGCCGCACCGCCTCGACCAGAGCCCTGGGTCAGAGTTGATGGCTCTCGGGATGAGTGGGAAGACACGCCGCCCCGCTCTCGCAAGGGATCAGCCGCCAAGACAGCGGCTGCCGCCAAGGCGGGAACAGCCAGCACCACGGCCATGTCCACGCGCTCGTCCCGCAAAGCACTCCCGCCGGAGATTGCAGCGGAAATCCGTAAGGCAGCTGATGTGGCCACAGCCCTTCACCGCGAGCGGTTGGTGGAGAAGGCCGAGTCGGCGTACGGCGCCTACGACCGTGGTCGCTACCAAGATGCATCACGAGCCATCAAAGCTGTCGCCGAAGAATGTCCCAGCGTGGCGGCCGTTCGAGAGCTCGCTGGGTTGGCGGCGTATCGATCGGGCAAGTGGCGCGAAGCACTGCGCCAACTCCAGGCGTTTGCCGCGCTCTCGGATTCGACCGAGCACCTCCCGGTTCTCATGGACTGCCAGCGAGCTCTGGGCAAGCCCAAGAAGGTGGCCGACCTGTGGAGCGATCTCCGACAGAGTTCGCCTGAGCCCGATGTGTTGGCCGAAGGTCGCATTGTGGCCGCCGCATCGTTGGCCGACAGCGGCGACCTCCAGGGAGCGATTTCCATGCTGGCTACTGCTGGGGCCTCCAAGGCCCTGCGCAACCCCTCCGATCGCCATGTACGGCAGTGGTACCTGCTGGGCGACCTCTACGAACGGGCCGGTGATGTTCCCCGAGCCCGCGAAATGTTCGAACGGGTGCTGAGAGTCGACCGCGAGGCCTACGACGTGGTGGATCGACTGGCCGGATTAGGCCCGGAACGCAAGCCCCGGACTCGTCCTCGCCCCAAGCCCAAGGCGGAAGAACCTGCCTAACGCCGGGTTGGCCTCAACACGACAACGGCCCTAAGACGGCGGTCCGACGATGGTGACCGGCGTGCCAATGGGAGTGAGCGGCCACAGCGTTTGGGCGGTGGCTACTGGCATCTCCACGCAGCCGTTGCTCTGAGGCGACCCATAGGTGGCCCGCACAAACCCGTGTAGGGCGTCGCCGCCGTTGAAGAAGCTGGCCCATGGCACCGCCGGATCGTCATAGGTCGATCCGTCGGGGTTGGTGCCCGCCATCCGGCTGGACACGACGTGCTCAAAGACGGGATAGGTCCCGTCAACGGTGTCGGCCCCCGGAGCACCGGTGTTGACCAATACGTTGGTGTATTGCGCTGCGCCGTTGTTGTAGAGCGTCAGATTTTCCGGGAGAGTTTTGGAGACGAGGACGTAGACGTAGGGATTGGCACTGAGTTTCTTTGCCGCGGCATCGTTGAGCAAGGCAGACCACACCGCCGGACCGGCCAGGCCGTCCACCGTCAAGGCATTTTGATTTTGAAATGACATGACAGCTGCCTTGGTGATCACGTCTTCGACGCCCGGATTCCACGTGGAGTACAGGTCGGGAATGGCGGGCCACTCTTCGGTGAAGTTGCCCGGTTGAGGTTCAGCCGCATCCTGAGCAGCAGGAGCGGGGCCGGTCGGGGCGAACGTCACCGGGAGGTAGTTCAGTTCAGCCAACAACTGCTGCAGCCGGAGGTCGCTCCCGTCAATGACGGTGAAATTCACGGTGGCGGGCGCTTTCAATGCGCTCCCATTCAGCCCCCGAACGCCGGAGGTTCCACCGGGAATGGTCAAGACTTCGTTCGAGGAGGGGATCAATGGAGCGGCCAGGTCGTATTGCAACACGTTGGGTTTGGGCTGCGTCCAGGCGCCTGACACCGGAGGCGCCAAAGTGGGGAGCGTGCTGCGAGCCGAAATCGGGGCAGAAAACTTGAGCGAGATGGTGGCATTGGAGGCCACGCCTTGCGCGCCAGCCGCCGGCGACGTCGCCGCCAGGACGAGCGGCTTGGCCTTGCTGGCCGGCAGAGTTGTGCTGCTGGTACTGCCACTGGCCGAATGATTCGTTGGCGTTGACTTTTTGCCCACGGTGTAGGCCACACCGGCGGCCACAGCCACCAGGACAATGACCCCGACAGCAACCAGCACTCGGCGTCCCCATCGGGGTCGATCGCTGCGGGCCTTGAGGGCCTGCATGCCTTCTGGCGTCATGTCCCTCCTTTGGGAATCCCGAGTAAGTCCCCTAAGCCATACCCAATTTCTGAACTTCACTGTAAACACCGGCTATGGACTTTGGGCTGCGGGCCCCGACAACGGGAGTGCCGCAAGAGGCTCCATTAGGCTGGCTCCATGAGTCCTAATCTTCATGATCTGCTCGGCGACGAGGCGGAATCCCTCCTCGAGCACACGGCCAAGGCATTTCCGTCCGATGGTCTGGTGCTGCCTGGTCCTGATTACTTGAGCCGGGTCTTCAGCGACACCGACCGTTCTCCCACCGTGCTGCGCAATTTGGGCACGCTCTACAACCACGGTCGCCTCGGGGGCACTGGCTATGTCTCGATCCTCCCAGTCGACCAAGGGATCGAGCACTCCGGTGCGGCCAGCTTCGCCAAGAATCCGGCGTATTTCGACCCGGCCAACCTCATTGAGCTGGCCCTGGCGGGGGAGTGCAATGCGGTGGCGACCACACTCGGCACTCTTGGCATGGTGTCACGCCGCTACGTGCATCGGATTCCCTTCATCGTCAAGCTCAATCACAACATGTTCCTGCATTACCCCAACAGCTACAACCAGATCATGTTCGCCTCCGTACAGCAGGCGTCCGATCTTGGCGCCATGGGTGTCGGGGCCACTATCTACTTCGGTTCGGACGATGCCGATCGTGAGTTGCAGGAAGTGTCAGCTGCCTTTGCTGAGGCGCACCGGCTGGGTATGTTCACCGTGCTGTGGTGCTACATGCGCAACTCGGCCTTCCAGAAAGACGGCGTGAACTACGAGGTCTCGGCTGACCTGACCGGCCAGGCCAATCACCTCGGGGTGACTATCGAGGCCGACATCATCAAGCAGAAGCAACCCGAGAACAACGGCGGCTACAACGTGATTGGTTTCGGCAAGACCGATCCCTTGGTCTACGACCAACTGACTACCGATCACCCGATCGACCTGACCCGGTGGCAGGTCGTCAATTGCTACGCCGGGCGCATTGGACTCATCAACTCAGGCGGCGATTCCAAAGGCGACAGCGATCTGGCCCAAGCCGTACGCACCGCGGTAATCAACAAGCGGGCTGGGGGTACCGGTCTTATTGTCGGGCGCAAAGCCTTCCAGCGTCCGATGGATGAGGGTGCGGCCCTGATTCGCACCATTCAAGACGTCTACCTCAATCCCGAAGTGACTATCGCCTGAGCAACTGACCGCTTGAACGCCTGACCTGGGATTCCCCATGAACCAGGCGGGTTGCCCCCTGCGGGTAGGGTGAATGGCCGAACGAACGGGGAGATGAGGCAGTCCGTGGCAACGGAAACACAGCACACAACCGAACAACTTGACCAGGTCATAGTGCGTTTTGCCGGCGACTCCGGCGATGGCATGCAGCTCACTGGGGACCGATTTACCACCAGCAGTGCCCATTTCGGCAACGACATGGCGACCTTCCCGGACTTTCCGGCCGAGATCCGGGCTCCTGCCGGGACCTTGAATGGGGTGTCGGCTTTCCAGGTCCATATCTCCGACCACGACATTTTGACTCCGGGCGACGCCCCCAACGTCTTGGTGGCCATGAATCCGGCCGCCCTCAAGGCGAACCTCGATCTCATGGCCAAGGGCACCATCCTTCTGGTCAATAGTGATGCCTTCGAAGAGCGCAACCTCACCAAGGCTGGCTACGCCGAAAATCCCCTGAGTGACGGATCACTCAGCGCCTTCACGGTGTACGAAGTGCCGATGACCTCCATTACCCAAGAGGTCTGCAAGGAAGCCGGCGTCAAGCCTCGCGATGCCGAGCGGTCGAAGAACTTCTTCGCCCTAGGTCTGGTCAGTTGGCTCTACACCCGACCGATCGAGCCGACCCTCGAATGGATCACCGAACGATTTAGCTCCAAGCCCCAAGTGGCGGAAGCTAACTCGCGCGCTTTTCGAGCGGGCTTCGACTTCGGCGAAACAGCCGAGCTGTTCGAATCCAACTACGAGGTGCGACCGGCGGTTTTTGAACCGGGGGAGTACGTCCAAGTCACCGGCAACTCGGCTTTGGCCTGGGGACTCATCGCGGCGGCGCAGTTGGCCAGCCTCCCCCTCTTTTTGGGTAGCTATCCGATCACGCCAGCCTCGGACATTCTCCACGAGCTCAGTCGGCGCAAGGAGTTCGGCATTCGCACTTTCCAAGCCGAAGATGAGATCGCTGGCATCGGCGCTGCCCTCGGGGCCGCGTTCGGAGGTTCGCTCGGAGTGACCACCACCAGTGGTCCCGGACTCGACCTGAAATCCGAAACGATTGGGCTGGCAATCAACTTGGAGCTCCCGCTCATCATCGTCGATGTACAACGTGGCGGGCCGTCCACCGGGCTGCCGACCAAGACCGAGCAAGCCGACCTGCTGCACGCCATGTACGGCCGACACGGCGAGGCTCCGCTGCCCATCATCGCTCCGCAAAATCCGAGTGACTGCTTCGCTATTGCCATAGAGGCGGTCCGTCTGGCCGTTAAGTACCGCACGCCAGTCATCGTCCTGTCCGACGGCTACCTGGCCAACGGTGCTGAGCCATGGAAGCTGCCTGATCTCGAGGACTTCGAGACCATTGATCCGGCGTTCGCGGCTGAACCCAATCACATCGACGAGGACGGGACGGCCAGTTTTTGGCCCTACATCCGAGACGCTGAGACCTTGGCTCGACCTTGGGCTCCTCCCGGACTCCCCGGACTTGAGCACCGCATCGGTGGTCTCGAGAAGGCCGACGGCAGCGGCAACGTGTCCTACGACGGGGTCAACCATGAGCGCATGGTGCACCTCCGTCAGAACAAGATTGCCGGCATTGCGAATGACATCCCGTTGCTTGAAGTCAACGACGAAACGGGTGACGCCGAACTCCTCTTGGTCAGTTGGGGTTCGACCTACGCCGCCGTGGCAGCTGGGGTGAAACGAGTGCGCGCTCGGGGCATGAAGGTGGCCCACGCACACTTGCGCTACTTGAACCCGTTTCCTTCCAACCTGGGCGAGGTGCTCAGCCGCTATGACCGCTTCTTGGTGACCGAGATCAACCTTGGACAACTCAGCCGGATCCTGCGGTCCGAATTCCTGATCGACGCCAAGTCCTACAGCAAAATGCAGGGCGTGCCATTCCGCGTCGGCGAGATTGAAGCAGCCATTACCGCGCTGCTCGGAGGTTTGTGATGACGACAACTGCCGTACCCGTAACCACACGCAAGGACTGGAGCAGCGACCAGGAAGTCCGCTGGTGTCCGGGCTGTGGTGACTATTCGATTTTGGCCGCCGTGCAGATGATGATGCCCGACCTCGGCGTACGACGTGAGAGCACCGTGTTCCTCTCGGGCATCGGCTGTGCCGCTCGCTTCCCGTATTACATGAACACCTACGGGATGCACTCCATCCATGGACGGGCGCCGGCCATCGCCACCGGATTGGCTACCAGCCGACCTGATCTCGATGTGTGGGTTATCTCGGGCGACGGCGATGCACTGTCCATCGGCGGCAACCACCTGATCCATGCCCTGCGCCGGAACGTGCGCGTGAACATTTTGATGTTCAACAATCAGATTTACGGACTGACCAAGGGTCAGTACTCGCCGACTTCTGAAGTGGCCAAGGTCACCAAGTCGACACCTTTCGGTTCGCTTGACACCCCCTTCAACCCGGTCAGTCTGGCCTTGGGGGCTGAAGCCACCTTCGTCGCTCGCACCCATGACATGGACCGAGCCCACATGCAGGAGACTTTCCGTCGAGCCCACGAACACAACGGCGCCGCCTTCGTCGAAGTCCTCCAGAACTGCAACGTCTTCAATGACGGGGCCTTTGAGAAGATCACCAGTCGAGACGCCCGCCCCAACATGCTGATTCCGTTGATGCACGGCCAACCGATCACCTTCGGTTCCGAAGGCGAAGAGCGGGGCGTGGTGCAGCGCTCCGATGGCCGTCTAGAAATCGTCTCGGTGGCCGATGTCGGTCTCGACTCGCTTCTCGTCCACGACGAGAGTCGCGCCGACCCGGGTTTGGCCTTCGCCTTGTCCCGTTTGGCACAGGGTCCCTATGAGCCCACGCCGATCGGCGTGTTCCGAGCTGTCGAGCGTCCCGAGTACGGCACGCAGATGTCGGAGCAGATCGTGCAGACCCAAGAAAAGCGCGGCCTGGGCGACGTGGCCGCGCTCTTGCGTTCAGGTTCCAGCTGGACGGTGGAGTAACCGCCCCCTTAGGCGACCACGCGCTCGAGTATCACTCGAGCACAGTCTTGCGTTGGCGTGTCGGTGGTATCGACGGTGACGTCGTAACGCACGCCCTGGTGAACTGACGCAGCCTGCGACTCGGCCATGCCGACTATGCGGTCAGGGCGCGCTGCCTCCCGAGCCGCCGCCACTGCGGCGTTGCAGGTGACGCCTACCCACAGGACGACGAGTCCCCCAAGAGCGGTCGCCAGTCGTTCCTGTGACTCGCGACCGCCCAAGAACACTTCGTCGACGATCACTCCAGTTCCAGAACGGGCCATGGCAGCGATGCCCTGGTACCAGGCGGCTTCGGCTCGGCGGAAGTCTGGGCCTACCGTTATCTGACCGTCGGGACCGTAAGTGATGCCGGCCTCGTGGTCGGGCGTCTCGTCGGGCATGGTCGCGATGAGGTCATCCACGCCCAGTGACAGCCAAACTCCGGGCAGCTGATCCTGCAGACAGCGCGCAATGGAGGTCTTTCCCGAGCTCGATCCGCCGTTGAGCACAATGACGGCAGTGTCCATGGCTCAGGGATTCGGATTGGCGAAGTCACTCGCCAGGGGAGCGGCTTTGATCTTTGGCGTGGGCAACAAGTAGGTCAGGGCCAACAGGCCGTCGAGACCGACGCTGACCGTGGGATTGATGAGGGCCACCAGGGCGGCGATGGCGAAGGCAGGCGCGCCGATCAGAATGCGACGGGTCTGCATTTTCACTTCGAAGTCCGAGATTTCGGGGCGTAGGAGTCGACGCCGAAACGAAATCGTCAGCCAAAGCACGCCGAAGCCAATGCCGATGGCGGTGAAGGTGAGCCCGTAGAAGAGGGCAGCGGTTTGTTGACTGTCATGACCCCCGTTGGTGAAGGCATCGCCCACCACACGCGTAGGAAACGGTACGAAGGTGACCAGAAGGAGCAGGAAGAGGTTGGCCACCTGGAGGCTGTGCGGGCCGCTGTCGGCATAGCGGATCAGCTGGTGATGATTTAGCCACATGATGCCGATCATCACGAAGCTGACGACGTAAGCCAGGTAGGTCGGCCAGGCCGCGCCCAGACGATGGGCCAGGCTGCCGCCGCCGGTGGCTTCATGCACATCGAGAATCAGCAGGGTCACCGCAATGGCGAAGACACCGTCGCTGAATGCTTCGAGTCGGCCCAGTCCGACGTTCTCGCTCATCGGCGCGCCGATCGGTGCTGCTGGTTCCAAATCATTTGCCTTGGGCCTAGAGGTCGAGTGAGCGAAACACCATGCCGGTGCGGGGCTTCGGGCTGAAGTAGGTCGTCTTGGGGGTCATCCGTTTGCGTTCGGCCGCCCACTCGGAAATCTGCTCGACCGTCACCGGGCGAAGCAGCAATGCGGCCTGGGCGGTGCCATCGCGCAACGCATCAGTGGCTTCGGCGACGCTGTGCCGATGGGTCAACTCGTGCGGGGGCAAGTGGGAGAGGGCCACGGCAACCAGGCTGGAATCGAGGTCGTTGCCCGCTTCGTCGTAGGTCTCGGCGTGAGGGAGAAGCAGGTAGGCGTTGCCTCCGGTGACCAATGAGAGCGAGTGGGATTCGGCCAACGCGCTGTACGTCCGTTCGTCGGCTGAACCGGCCCGCACCACATCGAACCAGGGGGCGAATCCCTCGACGATGTCGAAGTCGGTCGGGAGCCCAGAAATGGTGCGATGGATGGCACCGACCGTGAGCTGATCCTCGGCCAACTCCACCACGAGGGCCATCACCAGATCGGCTCCACTGGGCGCATCCCCGTTGGCGGCCCGACACTCGGCTCTGTAAGCCTTGGCCGTCTCGTAGCGATGATGCCCATCGGCAATGACCACCGGTGAGGCGCCAATGGCTTCGGTGACGGCGGCGATGGAGTCGGCGTCACTCAGCACCCAGAGTTGGTGCCGCACGCCATCGTCGTCGTAGGCGTCGGCCACTGGCTTGTCGTCGCTGGGATCGAAGGTGGCCGTCAGTCCAGCCGTCATGGACAGTCCCCAAATGGGGGAGAGGTTGGCCCGGGTGGCCCGCAGCAGATCGAGGCGATCACTCTTGGCCTTGGGCATCGTCTGCTCGTGGGGCAAAATGTCGCTCTCTTGGCCGTCTTCGGGCAGGCGAAGGGCACCGATCACGCCGGTGGAGCTGCGGCCGTCGGCGTCGGTCATTCGATAGGGGTAGAGGCAGGGTGTCGGATCGCTGCGGAGTAGTCCTTCTTGCCAGCGGGCGAAGAGGGCCTTGGCCACGGCGTAACGGTCCATGCCGGCCGCCAAATCAGGCTCAGGCAACTCGACCAAGACGGCATTCGCCGGGTGGCGCGAGGCCAGGCGCACCCGTTCGGCTGAGGTGATGACGTCGTAGGGCGGGGCGATAACTTGGCCGATCTGCGAGGAAAGTGCGGCGTAGCGCAGGCCACGGAATGGCTCGAATTGTGGCATCGGGCCACTCTGGCACAACGAGGCCCGAGATGGGTGAAGCGGCCCCGTAGACTGGAGCGGTGGACGACGACGCAGGTCTGGACCGGATCTGGACCGCGCCCAACATCATCACGCTGGTGCGGCTCCTGTGTATCCCGCTGTTCTTGTGGCTGCTCTTTGGCGAAGACCGCCAGACCTTGGCCGCCGCCTTGCTCGCTGTCTTGGGAGCTACCGACTGGGTCGACGGCTATGTGGCCCGTAAGTACCACCAGGTCTCCACGCTCGGCAAAATCCTCGATCCGACTGCCGACCGCATTTTGGTCGGCACCGCGGTCATCGCCATCATGATTCACGGGGCGGTGCCATTGTGGTTTGGCATAGCCACTATCGCCCGGGAAGTGCTGGTCTCAGTCATGGTCCTCCTCCTCGCGTCACTTGGCGCCGCCCGCATTGATGTGTTGTGGGTGGGCAAAGCGGGCACATTTGCCTTGATGACCGCGTATCCGCTCTTCCTCGCCACCTACGGCCAATCGGGCTGGCCTGAAATCTTCCGTGTAACGGCCTGGATCATCGGTGGGATCGGGCTGATTTTGGCTTGGGTGGCGGCGGCGAGTTACGTGGCTCCCGCCCGTACGGCGTTGCGGGATGGCCGGGCGGCCCGGCGGAGCCCGGCGACCGATGGAAGTAGCGCCGCATGAAGGCGGTGATCATGGCCGGAGGTGAGGGCACCCGCCTGCGCCCGCAGACCTCGAACCTGCCCAAGCCGATGTTGCCCTTGGTGGGTCGGCCGATGATGGAGCACATCGTGGCGCTGCTGCGACGCCATGGGGTGACCGACATTGTGGTGACGGTCGCCTTCTTGCCCAACGCCATTCGCAACTACTTCGGCGACGGTTCCGAACTCGGGGTCCGCATGGTTTACGCCACCGAAGAGACGCCGCTGGGCACGGCTGGCTCGGTACGTAATGCCCGCGAGGAGCTGGACGAGCGCTTCTTGGTCATTTCGGGCGACGTCCTCACCGACATCGACCTGACCTCGGTGGTGGACTTCCACGCCAAGAGTGAAGCCTTGGCCACCCTCGCCCTGTGTTCGGTCGAGAACCCGCTGGAGTTCGGCATCGTCATCACGCAGGAGGACGGCCGGGTCGAACGCTTCTTGGAGAAGCCGGGCTGGGGGCAGGTCTTCAGCGACACCATCAACACGGGGATCTACGTGCTCGAGCCCGAGATCTTCGATCTGATTCCGGAGGGGAGGTCGGTGGACTTCTCGAGCGAGGTATTTCCGGCCGCCTTGGAGGCCGGGCAGCCCGTGTTCGGCTACGTGGCGGGCGGCTACTGGGAAGACATCGGCACCACCGCCGCCTACCTCAAGGCGCATCAGGACATCCTCGACGGCAAGGTCGAGGTCGATATGACCGGGTTCGAGGTTCGCCCCGGCGTGTGGATTGGCAAGGGCTCGTCGATCGATCCAACGGCTCGGATTGACGGGCCAGCTTTTATCAGTGAGAACTGCACCATTGATGCCGACGCCGTCCTCGGTGCCTACACCACGGTGGGCGCCAACGTCCGGATTTCCGAGCGATCCGAGGTGCGCCATTCGGTGATCGGGGAGAACGCCTACCTCGGACCTTCGGTACGGGTTGAGGGTTCGGTGCTCGGCCGGGCCTGCGATCTGCGTTACGGAGCCCGGTGCGAGCCGGGTTCGGTGGTCGGGGAAGGCTGCCTCATCGGTGCCCATGCCGCGGTGCGGGGCGACGTCAAGGTGTACCCCTTCAAGGTGGTGGACGCCGGTGCCCAGGTGAATTCCTCCATTGTCTGGGAATCGGGTGGGGCCCGCACCCTCTTCGGTCGCGAAGGGGTCAAAGGCATCGCCAACGTCGACATCAGTCCCGAACTCGCCGTGCGTCTGGCCAAGGCCTGGGCCTCGACCCTCGAAAAGGGCGCCTTCATCACCACATCGCGTGACACGAGCCGAGCCGCTCGAGTGCTCAAGCGTGCTCTCATGGTGGGATGCAACTCGGTCGGGGTCAACGTCACCGACCTTGAAGTGGCCACCATCCCAGTGACCCGTCACCACATTCGCACCCGAGGAAATCAAGCCGGACTCACCGTGCGGCTCAGTCCCTACGATCCGCAATCGGTCGTCATCCGCTTCTTCGACGAGCAAGGTCTCGACCTGTCGGAGAACGATCAACGGCGCATTGAGCGGTTGTACCACCGTGAGGAATTTCGGCGAGTTACGGCGGGGGACATCGGGGACATCGAATTCTCGCCTCGTGCCGTGGAGCACTACACGGCCGACCTGGTTGAGGCTTTTGATCTGCGAGCCGTACCGCGCCGGGACCTCAAGCTCGTGCTCGACCTCTCCTACGGCGCCGGGAGCTACGTCATGCCGAATCTTTTGGCCAAAGTCGGCGCTGATGTCCTGAGCATCAATCCCTATGCGCAGACGCCGGGGATGATTGAACTGGATCACGCCACCAGTACGAGCCGGGTCGCCGAAGCGGTTCGTGGCTCCGGTGCCGATCTGGGTGCCGTCATTGATCCCGGCGGCGAGCACCTCACCTTGATCGATGGGACCGGTCGTGTGCTCAGCAACGACGAAGCGTTGATGGCGTACTTGGAATTGATCACCGGTGTCGATGCCGGCGGGGGCAGTGTGGCGAGGGTGGCGTTGCCGGTGACAACCAGCACACAGGCCGAGCAATTGTGCGCGGAGCGCGGGACGGAAGTGTTGGCGAGCGGGCTCTCGCCGTCGGGACTCATGGAGGCGGCCGCGTCAGGCGGCGTGACGTTCGCCGCCGACCAAGAGGGCGGGTACATCTTCCCCGCCTTCCTCCCATCCTTCGATGCCGCCGCTGCCCTCGTCGAGCTCATCGCTCTCCTGGGCCGAGCGGGGGAATCCCTGGCTGACGTGGTCAAACGGGTGCCCGAGATCCCGATATTGCATTCTGAAGTGGAGACGCCCTTTGAGCAAAAAGGCTTGGTGATGCGCACCCTCATGGAACAGATGAGCGAGGCGGACGGCGACGTCATTTTGATCGACGGGATCAAGCATCAAACGGCCGACGGGTGGGTGTTGGTGGTACCTGATCCCGAAGAGCCGAGTACCCACATCTGGGCCGAAGGAATCGACTGGGCCGCGTCGGAACGCTTGACTGAGGAGTACGTCGCGAAGCTGCGCGAGATACTCAGATAGGGTCGCCTTTCATGAACATCCCTGACGACCTTCGCTATTCGGTTGAGCATGAATGGGTGCGCGTGACGGGGACGCTGGTGCGCGTCGGCATCACGGACTACGCGCAAGATGCATTAGGTGACATTGTCTATGTCGACCTTCCGACCGTCGGTACCGAAGTAGCGGTCGGCGGTCAGATCGGCGAAGTGGAATCGACCAAGTCGGTGTCGGAGATTTACGCGCCCTTGGCCGGCACCGTCACCGCCGTGAATGAGGGTTTGGTTGCGGCGCCCGAGCAGATCAATCAAGACCCCTACGGCGAGGGTTGGATCTGCGAATTGGAACTGGCCGATGGGTCCAGTCCTGACGCTTTGCTTGACGCTGCGGGGTATGGCGATCTGACTGCTGGCTGAGCGCCAGAACGTCCCATCCGAAGCGCCAGGGAAACGCGACTGCGCTGTGGGGTACCGTGTTCGCCGTGTTCTGTTCTAACTGTGGGCATAGGAATCCCGAGGGGGTAAATTTCTGTTCCTCGTGTGGGACCGCACTGGCCGGCGGAGGCGACGACGCCACGGTGACCTTGCGAGCAGTGGACAACGGAGACAGTGCACAAGAGAATCCGTCGGTCACGGCGGGCGAGATTCCCCACGGGTCCGGAGTCCTCGTGGTGACTCGTGGACCCAACGTCGGTGCCCGCTATGTCTTGGGTGAAGGAGTCACCCAAGCCGGGCGACACCCCGATAGCGATATCTTTCTAGATGACATCACCGTGTCCCGGCGCCACGCCGAGTTCACGCAAGTTGATGCTGGGGGTAGTGCGGATGCGAGTACAGGCGGCACTTGTTGGATCGCCGATGTGGGGTCCCTCAATGGTACGTACGTGAACCGGGAACGCATCGACAAGGTCGCCCTGTCTCCGGAGGATGAAGTGCAGATTGGGAAGTTCAAATTGGTCTACTTGGTGGCAGGGGACGAGTGAGTAGCCGTTCGTACCTGTCCATTGGCGATGTCCTGACGCTGCTCCGAGAAGAGTTCCCCGACGTCACCATCTCCAAAATCCGCTTTCTCGAGAGCCAGGGGCTGGTCAATCCCGAACGTTCGCCCTCGGGATACCGCAAATTCTATGAAGGTGATGTAGAGCGTCTGCGTTGGGTCCTGCGCCAGCAACGCGAGCATTTCCTCCCCTTGAAGGTCATTCGGGACCGCCTGGCTGCCGGTGATCTGAGCGATACCGGCGCCGAAGCTGGCGCTCCAGTCGACAGCGACGGGGTTGGATCCGAGGACGCTCACCGCATTGGCGTGGTTGCAGAGCCGGCCCATGCGGGAGCGGGCGCTGGAGTTGGTGCTCGGGGGGGCGTGCGTACGGCGGCGGCGGCTCGGAGCGGTGGCAGCGGGAGTGGTGCCAGTTCAGGCGCCAGTTCGAGCAGGAGCTCGGGTGTTGGCTCGACCTCCGGTCGCACCGAAGCGCAACTCGCCCAGGCCGACAATGAGGCCATGGCGCGAATTTTGGCCGATGCCTCGCGTCGGTCCGCGCTCATTCCCAGTGACAATGGCAATGATCGGGCTGGCAATGATCGGGCTGCGCTTCACGTGGTGCCTGATCCGTCCCCGGCCGGCGACGCACGGCGAGCATCGAGTGCTGCGCCGTCAACGGCGGCGGGTGTGGCTGCGGGTTCGGGTGCCGCACCCTCAGGGCCGAGTGCGACAGATTCCCAGGCACGGGCTGGAGCTGGCTCAGGAGCCGGCGTCGGACCTGGCATGAGTGGCAACCGGGGGAGTGGCAGCGGTCTCTCAACCTCGATTGCGTCCAAAGGTGCAACGTCCGATCCCGCTGGAGCGGCCGGCCCACGATCGACGCGCCCGGAGACCAAGGGCACGTCCTCGGTCACGGCCGCCGGTCACATTCCGAGCAGCGGCCCTTCAGGAGCAGCAGGAGCGCCCGAAGGCGTCAAGGCGACCGGAGCTGCCCTGGCCGGTCCCAGCGCCTCAGCCTCAGCCTCAGGTTCACCCGGATCGAGCTCGGGCAAGGGGTCGACCACCACCAACATGGTCACGGGAGCCAGCTTGACCGCCGAGGAACTCTGCGCCGCCAGCGGACTTTCGGCCGATGAGCTCACCGGGCTGCAGGGCTTCGGGTTGATTGAGCCCGTCATGGTCGGTGGCATGCCCACCTTTGACGAGGACGCGCTCACGGTGGCCAACCTGGCCCATGACTTTCGCAAATTTGGGATCGAGGCTCGTCATTTGCGCCTCTATCGCAACGCCGTGGACCGTGAAGTCGGGTTGATTGAGCAGGTCATCATCCCTTTGCTTCGCCAGCGCAATCCCGAATCTCGTCAGCGTGCCATTGACGCGGCCGATGAGTTGGGAGCCCTCGGGCAGACGTTGCGGGCCACGTTGCTGCGGGCAGCCTTGAGCCGCCATGTAGGGGGCTGACCGCGCCAGGGCCTTCGGGCGCTACATTTCAAGCATGGTCCGAGTCACATTGCGTGCTGTGAGAGTGGACCTGCAATCCAATACCCCCGTGCTCCTGCTGCAGGAGACCGGGGGCGAGGGGCGCACACTTCCCATTTTCATCGGCAACCCTGAAGCCACCGCCATCGCCTATGCGCTGCAGGGAGTCACCATGCCCCGACCCCTCACGCACGATCTGATGCGCGACATGCTTGGCGCGCTCGAGATCAGCGTCGAGCGGGTGATCATCACCGAACTCCGGGCCTCGACCTACTTTGCCGAGTTGCATCTGCGGCGCGGGGATGAGCGGACCGTGGTATCGAGCCGACCATCGGATGCCGTCGCCGTGGCGGTGCGTACGGAGACGCCGCTGTTCGTCCAAGACGAGCTGATGGAGTCAGAAGGCATCATCTTGGCTATTGAGAACGAAGTCGACGAGGATGACGAGGAGACGGTCGACGAACTGGCTGAACAATTCCGCGAGTTC
>Ga0182030_10012594_pt1 | contig 16916 bp, 12 predicted proteins | sample 812S3MmetaG_FD_121299 | JGI IMG/M metagenome (GOLD analysis project Ga0182030, IMG submission 121299) | Permafrost microbial communities from Stordalen Mire, Sweden - 812S3M metaG (Illumina Assembly) | ecosystem: Environmental > Terrestrial > Soil > Wetlands > Permafrost | place: Sweden...
CGCGATGTTTCCGGCCCCGAGCACACCCAATCTGACCTTGTCCATGTTGCCTACCCTTCGCTCGCTTCAACCTGGCCGAACGCTCCCGCATCCGCGGCAGCGCCAATACGTGCATCGTCCCATCCAAGGACCGACTTGAGCACATCACTGGTGTGTTGGCCAACCGTCGGCGCCTTGGCCGGCTTAGGGAGTTCCTCGCCGACGAAGTGCAGCGGCGTGAAGAGCTGATCCGAGCCGACATCTTCAGCCGAGAGCAAGGGGAACCGGTCGGCAAACTGGGGATCATCGAGCAAGGTCTTTGGGGTGTTGACCGGGGCGATGGGGGTGTTGATCCGTCCACCGAACTCCAGCCACTCAACCGAACTCTTGGTCGCAAAGATGTCACGAAGCTCACGCTGGAGCTCGCGATTGCCGCGGGCGTGGTCGGCGTATTTGGATCCCGGCCAGCGCTCGAAGAGGTCCATACGCCCCACACCTTCGCAAAAGTTCTTCCAAAAGGCCTGTTCAGAGGCCATGAAAAGGACATGTTGGCCGTCAGAAGCCTCGTAGACCTGATAGCGCACACCTTCGACCATCCCCGCTGTCCCCGGAGCTCGTCGTTCGTAATTGTCCGCCGCGTTCCCAGTCACCTCTGATTCAGGGCGTTCGTAGGCCCGCCACGTCTCGCTGCGCAGCCAGTCCATGGCGGCCGCCGCGTCGGATTGGGCCAGCTCGACGTAGGACCCCTCACCAGTTTCTCGGGCCCGCAACACCGCAGCCAAGATGCCCAGTGCGCCAAAAAGGGGACCGGCGTGAATCCCGATCGACGCGTGCTCGGGAATGTAGGCGAACCCTTCGTCGTCGGTCGCCACATTGACGATGCCGGCCCAGGTGTCATAGGCCACGCCATGGCTCGGGAAGTCCCGGTACGGGCCGGTCATGCCGTAACCCGAGATGGTGCAAAACACGATCTTGGGATTGATTTTCTTGAGGTCGTCGAACCCGACCCCGCGACGAGCCAACGAACCCGGTCGCATGGCCTCAATCACTGCGTCGGCGCCGAGCACCAACTCCTTCATGATGGCGACGCCCTCTTCGGTGCGCAGATCGAGCACCAAGGAGCGCTTGCCCCGGTTGAGATGGAGGTGCATGAGCGAGACGCCCTCGACAATCGGCCAGGTCATCTGGCGGATGTAGTCACCAGCTGGGGGTTCGATCTTGATCACGTCGGCCCCGAGATCCACCAGCGGGGTGGTGATCTGGGCTGGGCCGAGCGCGGAACACTCGATAATCCTCATGCCATGCAGTGGGGCTTGTTGTGCCATCGCACCTCCTGTCGCGGACCGCCGGATCGTAGTAGCCACGCCGCCCGACCAGCCATGCGAGCCTCGGACATACTGGGTCGGTGGAAACCGAACCGCTTGACCAGGCGCTGGAGCTCTTTGCCACCACCGCCCCCGAGTTCGGAGCCGCCGGCCTCTCTAACCACGGACCAATGGCCGCAGAGGCGCTGGTCGAGATGGGTCACTCCGACCAGATAGCGGCGTGGACCAGCGCCTATGCCCAACAACTCGATCCAGCCCCTGCGCCCGCCGATCGCGCGGTGGGCGAGCACGACTGGCCCAAAGCGCTCGGCGTCACCGAGCGCTTTGGCGAGTGGCTGAGTTTTTTCGAGAGAGAACTCGCGGATCGACCGCCCAGCGCGGTGGTCGGGGAATGGGTCCCTCGCCTGGTGCCCGGTTGCGTCGCTGCGGCCACCCACGGATTGATCCGCACCGCCCACGCACTGCGGGCACTCGGGCGGGCGAACACGCCCGCCCGCCGCGTTGAGGTCGCCATCGCAATGGCCTATTGGGCCAGCCGTTACCGTGAACTCCCCGGACCCCCGCTCTTGATCGGACACCAAGAAGTGGACGAAGCCCTGGCGGATCTTCCCTATCTTCCCGAAGAGACCCCCGACGCCCACCTCATCAGTGATCGCCTCGAGCACATGAGCGATATTGCGGACGAATTCGAACAAGGGGTGGCTTCGCTTGCCCCACGCGCCGATCCGCTCACTTTGCTCGACCGCCTGGCCGTTGGTGGCGCAAAGGCCTACCTGCGCAACGCGGACGAGGGAAACGTGGTCGCGTTGGTGCACGCCATCACGGCTCCGCTGTCGCTCGAACTCGTTCTGCCGTGGCTCGGCCAAGAGGATTGGGATGCCGCCGTCGCGTACGCCTGGCAGGCCGTGGCCGCGCTCCACGTGGCCTACGCCATTGACCGCCACTGCGCCATCGACGAGAAGCAGCCGTTGGTCTTGGAGGGGGAATTGGCAGCACGCGCCGCCGCCTCGGGCGATGGGCACGCCATCAAGGTCACCGAAGCGGCGTTGCGGTGCTACGCGAGGACCGAGGAGCCGGCGTTGGTGTGGGCGGCGGCCGACGCCTGCGACCGTTTGGGTGCCACGGGCCGCTGAACCCCGAGGCAACCCGATCGCTACCATCTGGACCATGGACTATCGGACGCTTGGACGTACTGGGGTAAAGGTCAGCCCGTTGTGCCTGGGGGCGATGATGTTCGGGGCGTGGGGTACTCCCGACCACGAAGAATCGATCCGCATCATCCATCGGGCCCTCGACGCGGGCATCAACTTTGTCGACACCGCCGACGTGTATTCCTTTGGTGAGTCCGAAGAGATCGTGGGCAAGGCGCTGGCTCAGGTGAAGCGGGACAAGGTCGTGCTCGCCACCAAAGTCCACGGCGCCATGGGGCGAGACCCCAACGCGCAGGGCAACTCGCGACGCTGGATCATCGCCGGCTGCGAGAACAGTCTGCGCCGCTTGGGCACCGACTACATCGACCTCTACCAAATCCACCGGCCGTCCCCCGACACCGACATCGACGAGACGCTCGGGGCACTGACCGACCTGGTGCACGCCGGCAAGATCCGTTACTTCGGTTCTTCGACCTTCCCGGCCCATGAGATCGTCGAAGCCCAGTGGGTCGCCGAGCGACGAGCACGTGAGCGTTTCGTGACCGAGCAGCCCCCCTATTCGATCCTCGTACGGGGCATCGAAAAAGATGTCCTGCCCACCTGTCAGAAGTACAACATGGGCGTCCTTTCGTGGAGCCCACTGGCTGGTGGCTGGCTGTCGGGGGCCTTCGGCGCCGGCAAGGACAACACCAGCCGGCGCTCGGCGATGTTGCCGCACCACTACGACATGTCACTGCCGGGAAACCGCCAAAAACTCGACGCGGTCGAAGCGCTCGGCGCGTTGGCCGCCGGCGCGGGGTTGAGCTTGATCGAGCTTTCTCTGGCCTTCGTGCTCGAACACCCGGTGGTGAGCGCCCCCATCATCGGCCCGCGCACCATGGAACACCTCGAATCGCAGCTCAAGGCGATGGAGTTGCGACTGAGCGTCGACGTGCTCAACCGGATTGACGAGATCGTCCCGCCGGGCGTCGATCTCAATGTCACCGATGTTGGATGGGTGCCCGCCGCCATTGAGGACGCGAGCTTGCGACGCCGGCCTCGCTGAATCCGACGTTGCGAGAGCCCGATGCAATCAGCCTCGGCAAGGTGCACGGAGTTGGGTCAGTGCCCATCACCGCACAGCGAGTCATGTGAGCTCGCTTACCCGAGCTGTGCTTCGTCGGGGATCTCTTGGAAGGGGCGCACCTCGACTGGGCCCCGACACGCCGCGGCACCTTTAGCGGCCAAGCCCAGCGCCGCATCGAAGTCAGCCGCTTCGACGATCCAGACCCCTCCGAGGTGCTCTTTGCCTTCGATAAAGGGCCCATCGGTCACCACGACCTCGCCACCGTTCGCGCGAACCACGGCGGACGAATCGACCGGGTAAAGACCACCGGCGAAGACCCACGCACCTTGGGCCTGGAGCTCAGCGTTGAATGCCCCAACGTCAGCATGCATCTGTTCGATGACCTCAGGCGCCGGAGGCTCTTGGCCCTCGACTGAATGCACGGCAAGCAGAAATTGCGGCATGGATGCTCCTCTCATCTCGGTTCGGCACGGTACCGGACCCCTATGCCCCTAAACGAGCGGCCCGCAAACAAATCGACTCATCTGAGAAAAAATCTCAGATCACCGGGCCAAGGTTCCGAGGCGTGGCGCCAGGTCACCATCGGCGCTGTTGCACCGAGGTCTGGGTTCACACCGTCTCTTGGCGGGGCATCTTTTGGGGCATCGGTATCGGGTACTTCGGCTGGGTGGAGTCGAGCTCTAAGACGTCGGCCTGGGTGCACCCCTCTGCTTCGACATTGGCCAGCTGATCATTCGAGGTCGAAGGCAACTTGGGTGTCGAGGTGTCCTTTTGGTGCATGTGCAGCGTCGAGGTCAGGTCACCGGTCGTCTTGCGGCGCCAGGCCGTCAGGTTCGGGGCTTGCACCCCGAAGCGCTCTTCGAGGAATCGCAGCTGTGAGGTGTGGTCGAAGACCTCTGAGGCGATGTGGCCTCCCCGGCTGAAGGGTGAGACGACCAACATCGGGACGCGGAACCCGAGCCCGATCGGGCCGGCGATCCCGTCGGCCTCTGAGGTCAATGGACTGGCGGTCAGGTACTCACCGGGGGTGCCCTTCGGGGGGGTCGGCGGCGGGACATGGTCGAAGAATCCGTCGTTCTCGTCGTACATGTGGAACAGGACGGTCTTGGACCACACTTCGGGGTTTGCCACCAAGGTCGCGAGCAGTTGGCTGGTGAACCACTCGCCAAGCGCGGGAGGCGCCGGCGGGTGCTCGTCGTAGCCGGCCGGCGGGAGGATCCAGCTCACCGAGGGCAACGTGCCGTTCTTTACGTCGGTGACGAAGTCGTTCGGATACTGGGGGAGGAAGGCCTTTTGATAGAGGGCGGACGCCGGGTTCTTGTATTGGCTGAAAAACGGCAGGATGGCGTCGCCGGCCAACAGGCCGTTCTTCTCGAAGAAGTCCGGGGAGTAGAGCTCGCCGACGGGGTTGTAGACCTTCCAGCTCACGCCGGCGTCCTCGAGCACCTCGGGCATCGTGTCCCAGCTCGCGCTCCAAATGGCATCGACGTCTTCGTTGGTAATGATGACGGGACCACCGGCGCGGCCCGCTGGGTCGATGGTGCCCGAAATCGACATGAGGCGATTGGGGTGGGTCGGCCCCATCACCGAACAGTGGTAGTTGTCACAGATGGTGAAGGCGTCAGCCAGCGCGTAATAGAAGGGCAGATCCTGGCGCTTGTAATAGCCCATGGTCATGACCCCGTACTCGGGCCCCTCGAACGCCGCGGACGTGTGCGTGCGGACGAAGTCTGCGTTGTCGCCTTGACCCCGGCTCATGTGTTCGGCCGGCCACGTGTGATTCAGGTCGTGGGTGCACTCGCCCACGCCCGAGTTGGCCGCGAGATGGAAGGGGAGGAGGTGTTCGGTCGGCCCACCGGGGTAGGCCTGGGCGAATGCACCCAAATCGTGAGCCGGGTGGTCGTCGAAGCCGCGTACACCCTTGTAACTGCCGTAGTAGTGATCGAATGATCGGTTCTCTTGCATCAAAAAGACGACATGGTCAATGGCACCGAGGTCTGAACCAGCCGCCTTGACCGATGATGCCGATCGCACGATCGAGGCCCCGGCATTCCCGCTGGCCCCGAGCGCGGCGAGCAAGCCGCCGCCGCCGGCGGCCAGGGCCGCACCCATGAAGGTGCGTCGATCGAGTTGAGTTGGCGGGCGATCTGGCGTCATGTGATTGGCTCAATCAGTTCGGGATCATTATTACGGACGCTCCCTACCCTCGAGCTGACGGGTTGGTGGGCGATGGTGCCAGTCGGTGCTGGGTGCAGAAACGACGTGAGTTCGGAGATCTCTTCGGTGTCGGGGTCGAGCCACAGGTCGAAGATGTCGGGCTCCAAGATGACCGGCATACGGTCATGGATCCCGTCCATATCGGCTCCGGCACCGGTGGTGATGATGCTGCACGAGCGGATGGGAGGCTCGTCGTCTCCTTTGGACTTGTCCCACCACGACTCGGCAATGCCGGCGAGCGCGAGCGGTTCGCCGTCGGCGCGGGTGAAGTAGTGCGGTTGCTTGGTGCCGTCATCGAGTTTGTGCCATTCGTAGAAGCCGTCGGCGGGCACGATGACCCGGCGTGACTTGAAGGCCGAGCGAAAGGAAGGCTTGGTCGCCACCGTCTCGCCGCGGGCGTTGAACATCCGGTTCCCGCTCGAGGGGTCCTTGGCCCACGATGGGATGAGCCCCCAGCGCAATGTCGTAAGGGTTCGCTCGAGCGGTGCCTCGTCGCGTTGTCGTTGGGCCCGTACCGCGAGGACACCGGTGGTCGGCGCGACATTCCAACTCGGGCGTCGTTCGGGGTCGACGTCGTCGCCGAGGGTGGCTTGGAAGTAGCGGGCGAGTCGCACCGGAGGGGTGAAGAGGGCAAAGCGTCCGCACATGAGGGCTGCATTGTGGCACCGCACCCCCCTCGGTGGCTCTCGCGCTCAGCGAGTGGCTTTGACCAGGTCATTTGTTTCGAGGAGCAGAGGGAACAGGTTGTCGGTAGTGTACGAACATATGTTCGCTTTCCACGTCGAGAAGGGCACGTCCCCACGTTCTCGCCAGCTCCCGGCTGGATTGGCTGACCGGGTCCGCCCCACCACACCGGTGGCCGGGCGACTCCTTCCGGTACCGGTTCCCTTGGCCCCGCTCTTTCCCGATCGAGCGCTGCGTCGAGGGACCACCACCACGGTGGTCGGACAGCCCGGGCACGGGGCCACCACGCTCGCCCTGGCTCTGCTCGCTGCGGCGTCGGGGTCTGGGAGTTGGTGTGCTGCTGTTGGCCTGCCCGATCCGGGGATTGCCGCGGCAGCCGAGCTCGGCATCGATCTGCGTCGGGTGGTGTTCGTGCCGCATCCGGGTCGCGGCTGGGCCGAGGCTGCCGCCGATCTCCTTCCCGGTGTCGACGTCGTCTTGGTCCGCCCACCGGGTCGGGCCAATGCGACGGTGGCACGACACCTGATCGCCCGGTCCCGCGATCGCCAGACCGCGCTGGTGGTGCTGATCGAACAGATCAGTGATTGGCCTCAGGGCGGGGACCTCGCGTTGGCGGTTGGGGACATCGAATGGCAGGGCATCGGCCTCGGTCATGGGCACTTGCAGAGGCGACGGGCCGAAGTGCGGGTCAGCGGGCGGCGCTCGGCCGGTCGGATCCAAGAGTGCTCACTGTGGCTCCCGGCCCCATCGGGCGTGGTCGAGGCAGCCACCGAAGGAGACGACACACCACTCGAGCCTGGGCCCAGCAACGGGCCCGAGGCGGCCTGAGGTGAAGCGATGGAGTTGGAACGGTTGGTCGTCATCTGGTGCCCCCTCCTCTTGCAAGAGGGCCCGCGCGGGGAAGAAGCCCGACGATTCGTGCAGGTGGTCGCCCGCGCTGGAGAGATCTGTCCGTGGGTCTACCCGATCCGGCTCGGCGTCTGCGCCCTGCCCGCGCGCGGGCCAACCCGCTTCTTCGGCGGTGAGGAGATGGTTGTGCGTTACCTGGTCGACGCCGTGGAAGAAGAGGCCTCCATCGGCGTGGCCGATGGGCTGTTCGCCGCCATTGCGGCCGCCCGATCGCAGCTGATCGTCCCGGCGGGGGAGGTGGCCCGGTTCTTGGCCCCCCACTCGGTTGCCACCTTGGCCCGACCCGAACTGGCGGTCACCTTGCAACGACTCGGGATCACCACCTTGGGGCAGTTCGCGGCCCTTCTCGGCCCCCACGTCTCGGACCGCTTCGGCGCCGACGCGGCGGCGTGTCACCGGGTGGCCCGGGGGGAGAGCGGAGAGCTCGATGGTCTACGCGATCGAAGCATTGAACGCCGCTTGGCGATCGCCCGGGGCGAGGACCCCGAACAAGGGTCCGAGCCGCCACCCTTTCAGCCCGGGTTCTTCGGCGGCGCATCGGCCGCAGAGACCCGAGCGGCTCTGGCCTTTGTCCGGGTCCAAGAGCGACTGGGCGTGGATTCGGTGCTGGTCGGTCGCCTCCAAGGCGGGCGCGATCCTTCCGAGCAGGCGGCGTGGGTGCCTTGGGGGAGTCCCGACGCCGAAGGCAGCCCGGCGGCGACCGCTCCTTGGCCGGGGCGGTTGCCCCCACCGTCTCCGACCCGCGTCTTGGCGGTACCCGAGCGCGCCGAGCTGGTCGACGTGGCCGGTCGCGCCTTGGCGGTGAGCGGGCGGGGCCTGCTCGATGCCTCGGCGGACCGGCTCTCGATCAATGGCGGCCCCTGGCAGAGCGTGGTGGCCTGGGCCGGCCCGTGGCCGCTCACCGAACGTTGGTGGTCGGTGCGCCGCCGCCGCGCCCGGCTCCAGGTCGTGACCAGTGACGGGACGGCCCGGCTGCTCTGCAGCGAGCGTGCCCAGTGGTCAGTCGAGGCGCTCTATGACTGAGGCCTACGCCGAACTGCACGCGCATTCGGGATTCAGCTTTCTCGACGGGAGTAGTGATCCCGAGGAGCTGGCGGCCGAGGCACACCGACTGGGACTGGCCGCACTCGCCTTGACCGATCATCACGGCCTCTATGGCGTGGTGCGCTTCGCCGAAGCGGCCCGCTCCTTGGGTCTAGCGACCGTCTTTGGCACCGAGGTGACGTTGGCGCCGGCCGGCCTGCGCACCGGCGATCCCGACCCGCGTGGGACGCACCTGGTCATCTTGGCCAAAGACCCCGATGGGTACGCCCGCCTGTCGACCGCCTTGGCCGACGCGCATCTCGAAGGCGGGGTCAAAGGAGAGCCCATCTTCACCCTCGATGCGCTGACCGCAGCGGCCGGAGGGCACTGGCTGGTGCTGACCGGGTGTCGAAAAGGAGCGGTTCCCGCCGCGCTGATGGAGGCCGGGCCGAGGGCCGCATCCAAAGAAGTGGGGCGATTGGTCGAGCGGTTCGGGCGCGACAACGTGGTGGTTGAGCTGTGGGATCACGGCGACCCGCTCGATACCGCCCGCAACGACGCGCTGGCGCTCGTGGCCGCGCAATGGGGGGTCGACGCCGTGGCCACCAACAACGTGCACTACGCCACTCCGGCCGGATTCCGCTTGGCCACGACGTTGGCCGCCATCCGGGCCCGCCGGCCGCTGGCCGAGTTGGAGGGCTGGCTCCCTTCGGCCCCCTCGGCCTGTTTGCGGGGGCCGGCTGAACAGTCCCGTCGCTTTGCCCGCTGGCCCGGTGCGGTGGCCCGAGCGGGTGAGTTGGGCCAGGCCTGCGCGTTCGATCTGCGATTGGTGGCGCCGCGGCTGCCGGACTTCCCCGTCCCCGCGGGGATGGATGAGCAGGGCTATCTGCGCGAGTTGGTGACCCGGGGGGCCCACGAGCGCTATGGGCCCCCCGAACGCGAACGGGTACCCGGGGCGTGGACGCAGATCGCGCACGAGCTCGAGGTGATCGGCCAACTCGGCTTTGCCGGGTACTTCTTGGTGGTCTGGGACATCGCCCAGGTCTGTCGTCGCTTGAACATCTATTGCCAAGGCCGCGGCTCGGCCGCCAACTCGGCCGTGTGTTACGCCCTCGGGATCACCAACGTTGACGCGGTCGATCTCGGGCTCCTCTTCGAGCGCTTCTTGTCGCCGGCTCGTGATGGACCGCCCGACATCGATGTCGACATCGAATCGGGTCGGCGCGAGGAGGTGATTCAGTACGTCTACGAACGCTACGGGCGGCGTCATGCCGCGCAGGTGGCCAATGTCATCACCTACCGTCCGCGCTCGGCGGTTCGCGACGTGGGCAAGGCGTTCGGGTTCACCCCCGACCAGGTGGACGGGTGGGCGGCCGGGATCGATCGCTCGCCGCGCGGCACCGCCTCGGCTATGGCCATAGCGGGAGCGATGGCGACCGAGGGCGAGGGGATCCCGCCACTGGTGGCAGAGATGGCAGGAGAACTGCTCGACCGCCCGCGCCATCTTGGCATCCACTCGGCCGGCATGGTGCTGTGCGACCGCCCGGTGGTCGAGGTCTGCCCGGTCGAATGGGGGCGTATGCCCGGGCGCAGTGTGCTGCAGTGGGACAAGGACGATTGCGCCGCCATTGGGTTGGTGAAGTTCGATCTGTTGGGCCTCGGGATGCTCGAGGCGCTGCACCGGATGGTCGACTTGGTGTGGGCGTTTTTCTCGGTGCGCGTCGACTTGGGGCAGCTCCCCCAAGAGCCCGAGGTCTATGACCTGTTGTGCCGGGCCGATACGGTCGGGGTCTTCCAGGTGGAGAGCCGGGCCCAGATGGGCACCTTGCCCCGGGTCCAACCGCGCACGTTCTACGACCTGGCCATTGAAGTGGCGCTCATCCGACCCGGGCCGATCCAGGGCAACGCTGTCAATCCCTACATCCGACGGCGTCGCGGCGAGGAGGAGGTCACCTATCTCCACCCCTTGCTCGAGCCCATCTTGCGCCGCACACTCGGTGTCCCGTTGTTCCAAGAGCAGCTCATGGAGATGGCGGTCGCCATCGCCGGGTTCAGCGCGGCCGAGGCCGATGAACTGCGCCAGGCCATGGCGGCCAAGCGCTCGGCCGAGCGGATGGAGCGCCTCCGGGTCCGCCTCTATGACGGCATGGCTCAGCGCGGCGTGGTGGGCGAAGTGGCCGACCAGGTCTTCGCCGCACTGGCCGCCTTTGCGAATTTCGGATTCCCCGAGTCGCACTCGGTGTCGTTCGCCCATCTTGTCTACTCGAGTAGTTGGTTAAAGCTGCACTACCCGGCCGCCTTCACCGCCGGCCTGCTCAATTCCCAGCCCATGGGTTTTTGGTCCCCCCAATCATTGGTGGCCGACGCCCGTCGCCACGGGGTGCGGGTGCGCCGCCCTCATGTCAACCACTCAGCGGTTGGGGCATCCCTCGAAGGCGAGCGTGACGACGCGGTGTTGCGATTGGGGCTGGCTTCGGTGCGCGGGGTGGGTGACGCGGTGGCCGAGCGGATCGTCTCGGGTCGGCCCTGGGCCGGGGGCGAGGACCTGGTGCGCCGGGCCGGGGTGTCCAAAGCCCAACTCGAGACCTTGGCCGCGGCCGGCGCGCTCGACGTGGATCAAGATGTGGCCACCACCGCGTCGCGCCGGCAGTTGTTGTGGGCGGCGGGCGCCGCAGCCCAGGGCACGGCTGACCGCCTTCCGGGCATCGTGGTTGGGACCGACGCCCCGCCGCTTCCCGTGCCCAGTCTCTATGACGCCGTCGGCGACGACATGTGGGCGCTCGGGCTCGCCCCCGAGCGCACCGCCATGCACCTGGCCCGTGAACAGCTCGAGGCCATGGGGGTCATTGTGGCCAGCGATCTGGCGGGGTGCCGCGACGGGGACCGGGTCAGTGTCGCTGGAGTGGTGACACACCGCCAGCATCCAGAAACCGCGCGCGGTGCGGTCTTCGTCAACCTCGAGGACGAGACCGGCCATGTCAACGTCGTCTTCTCCCGCGGCGCCTGGGCCCGTTGGAAAGCGGTGGCCCGCCACGCCCCGGTGCTGCTTATCCGGGGCCGGTTGCAGTTGGGTCAGGGCACGGTCAGCCTGAGCGCCGAGCGGGTCGATGCGCTCCGCGTAGCGACCGCCGTCCCCGCCAGCCGGGACTTTCGCTGAACCTCGACGAGGAAGGGCGTCCCCAACTAGGTGACGACGAGACCTCGGCCGAAGATCTGGGGCAGGTCGAGCGACGTCACGATGCCTGGCTTGGCGTCGACCACGGCGGGAATGGCATTGACCAGGCGCATTGCGGTGGCCTTGAGGCCGGCCGTGTTGTGGTCCCCGTCGGTGCCCAACAGTTGCAGGTCGAGCGTGTAGTTGGGCTCCCCGGTGATCTGGACCCGGTAACAACCGTGGCCGGCCGGCTGGGGCCAACTGGCCCCGAGGTCGTCATGGAGACGGGTCACGTGCTCGAGCACGACCACCGCCTTGTCGCCCACCATCCCTCGGACCTCGAAGTGCAAGGCGGCGGCCGTCCCTTTGGCGATCGGTCCGGCGTCGACGTCGAAGTCCACGTGGGCCGGTTCGCGCTCGTACCATTCCTCGACGCTGCTCAGCGTGACCCCGAGACCGGCGGCGATCTGGCGCACCACGCTGCCCCAGGCCAGCGTCGGCACGCCGGGCTGGAGAATGAAGGGCACCTCGTCCATCGGGCGACCGAACCCCATGATGTCGAAGAGCACCATGGGCTGGTTATAGGTGCTGTAGTTCAAGATCTCCGAGCAGCGGACTTCTTCGATGCGCTCGCTCACCCCGGTGAGGCAGAGGGGAAGGGCGTCGTTGGCGAAGCCGGGGTCGACCCCGTTGACGAAGAGCGACGAGTCGTTGGCTTCGCCGGCGGCTTGGAGTGGCTTGGCCATCTCGTCGTCTTCAGCCGGATATTGCAGGAAAACCGGGCACGATGACACCACGTCGATGCCGGCCTCGAGGAACCGCTTCAGGTCGTCGAGCGCCTCGAACATGCGGTCGTCGGCCATGGCGGTGTGGACGATGACATCGGGCTTGAGCGCCAAGAGCGCGTCGACGTCGTTGGATGCACTCACCCCGAATCGGTGCGTGATTCCCGCCAGCTCGCCGGCGTCCTTGCCGACCTTGTCGGGGTTGGACACAAAGAGTCCGACCAATTCGAGGTCAGGGTGGGCGGCGATGCCGGCCAAGGCATGTCGTCCGACATTGCCGGTGCTCCACTGCACGATGCGATAGCTCATTGCACTCTCTTTCTGATTTTGCGGCCGCGGCCGAGTGGGTGTGTCGTCCTCGACACCGATCGCTTCGTTCGGGGCATTAGAGGTCGGGGAGTCCGAACTCGAGATTGGCCGACTGGAGGCCGCCGTCGGCCTCGATGATCTTGCCGGTGATAAAGGATCCCGCATCTGAGGCCAAGAAGAGCACGGTGGCGGCGATGTCGTCGGGGTGCCCGATCCGCTTGAGTGGGGTGGCCTCTTCCATCTGGACCCGCAGCTCATCGCTGGCCATGACGATGTCGAGTGCGGACGTCGCGGTCGAACCCACCGCCACCGCATTGACCCGTATGCGCGGGGAAAGATCTCGAGCAGCCAGTCGGGTGTACTGCTCGAGGGCGCCCTTGACGGTTCCATAGGCCAGATAGCCCCTGGCCCCGACGTGACCCATCACCGAGGAGATATTGACGATCGAGCCACCGGGAAATGCTCCTTCGAGCATCAGGGGCACCGCGGCGCGGACCAGGGCGTGGCCAGCTCCGACGTTGAAGTGAAATGCCTCTTCGAGTGCGCGCGGTGAGGTGTCGAGGAGCGGACGGGGCATCGTGCCGCCGAGATTGTTCACCACGATGTCGACGCGTCCGAATTCAGTTTGTGCCGTCTCGGCCAGCGACGCCATCAGCGCCACATCGGTCAGGTCTCCGGCCACGACGACCGCTCGGCGCCCGAGGGCAACCACCTGGTCGGCCACTTCGTTGAGCTGTGATTCGGTCCGTGCCGCGAGCACAACGTCCGCACCCGCCTCGGCGAAGGCCAGGGCGGTCGCCGCGCCAATGCCACGTCCACTGCCGGTGACGATCGCCACCTGGTCGGTGATTTTGAAGCGATCGAGAATCATTGGGCCCCCAGGGAATCGTCGGTAGCGGACCCGCGGACTGTAGTAGCTCGGATCGTCCTTGATGCCGCCGGGCGGGACCAGTGTGAGTGGTCCCTGACGCAGCGGTTCGAACCTCGCTCGAGCTGCGCCGGGTTCTGTCGGCCCGGGCTCGATGCTCTTCGCCAATCGCACCCAGGAGTGGCGCTCTCCTGTGCCGCCATCGACCCGTCTTCAACGACGCCGGCGACCGCCTCTTCGAGCCGCTGGATTGAGTGCGGTTCTCCGGATAAGGCGTGCTTCATGCGAGAACCTCAGTCTGAACTTGAGGTTGAGGGTTGTGCCCGGGGCGTTGCGATGGTCACCCAGCATCGGAGGCAACCTCAATAGGATGGCGTGCGCCCCATGGGCCTTGATGTCGTCGCACCGCAGCGAAAGGGACGTGTTGTCACATCACCGCAGTTCAACCGGTGTAATCGCGTTTTTGGGGGCCGGTGTGCTGTGCCTGGCGCTGACCTCGTGTTCGAGCTCGGATGCGCCGAAGCACACCACGACCACGGTTCCCGGTTCACCGGTGCCCTACGACAAGGCCAACAACGCCCGTGCCGACGTCACCGTGTCAGGTCCATGCACGCACAAAAGCGGTGCGTGGGTGCTGGAAGGGACCCTCAAGAACCCGGGGCATTCGTCGAGCGGATTCTCGCTCGTCGTCGACTTCGTCGCGAGCAGCGGCAACACGGTGGAACACACCCAGATCGTGACCGTACGCAACGTGGCGCCGGGCGCTTCGGCGCCGTGGCGCGCCACTTGGACGAGCCCGACGCGCGCCATTTCGTGTGTCGTGCGCCAAGCGCAAACGACCTGACGACCCAGTCCATCGAGGCGCTCACGCGTCGAATGCCCGGCGCATTGACGCGTCCCTCCAACGCCCGTGAATTCAAAATTCTTACAGTTTTCGGGTAAGAAAACGCGAATTAAATCGTCCACAAGTCGACACTGACCGGTCTCTGGAAATAGCCGACTTGCAGGGGGTTCTTCGAGTGCAACCGCGTCGCAACCGGGCCGCAACGCGCGTGGGACGCGTTCGGGGCGCGTTGCGGACGAGCGCGGGACAGCCCTCGTCCAGAGTCCTTCTCGAACCCGGCGGGTGTTCAGAGGCAGTGAGCCAACTGACCAACGACACATCAGGCGGGCCGTGCGACTCAGCAGGGAAGGGAACACCAAAGTGCGACGATCCGGTGAATGGACGCCCCAGTTGGAGCGTGACATGCGACACCAACACTGCGAGCTGTTCATTCGTCGCGCCAACGCTGCGACCGTCCGAATCTGTGCGACTCGCGCCGATGACTCCTTCATCTCGTTTCAAACCCTCGATGAACTCAGTTCGAACTATGCGAAAGCGGAACTTTCATGATGAGTAACAAGTACCCCACCCATTGGTTGCGCCGAGCGGTGCAGGCCGGACTGGCCTCGCTCATTGCCGTGGCAGGACTGGTGACCTTCAGTGCAGCCGCGACCGTGTCGACCACCAACGTGGTCTCGGGTGTGGCGGCGTGTGCTCCTTCCTCGGGAACTGGGTACACGATCACGTGGACCGTTGCCAACGCGTTGAACCTCAACGAGACCGGCACCGTGACCGCAGCCACCGGGGGACTGGCGACGGTCACGCCGACCACGTTCACCTTGGCGGCGTCGGGGAATGGCGCTGGCGGTGCGGGGAGCGCCCCCTACAAGAGCGCGACGCTGACCCAGACCCTGCCCGCCACCGCATCGGGGACCATCACCTTGTCGACACAGGCCACGTGGTCGGACAACTCGACCGCGGCCTCCTCGGGCACCGTCGACCTGTCGACCTTGAGCTGTGGCACGACGTCAGGGACGACGACCACCACCACCCCGACAGGGAGTGGATCGACCGGCGTCACCCCCAAGGCCCTCATCCCCGCGGCCAATGGTCAACCACTCAGTTGCTCATCAACGACCATCTACAACTTGACGAGCCAAGGTGGGTTGTACTCCCTCAATACATCGACCAGCGTCAACACCAAGGTCGGCACCATTGGGAGCTCGGACATGAACTCGCTCGGCATCACCGCCGACGGGACGACCGCCTATGCCGCCAACCAGACCCCGAAGAACGGCACCACCACCGTCTACGTCGAGAACGTGACCGTGCCTTCGACGGTCACCTACACCGGTGAGCCCGCTACGGGGCTCAGTATCCTCATCGCCGGTGCGGTCGACCCGGTCAACGGGCTCTATTACTACGGGGGCTGGAACAGCGCCGGTACCCAGTTCATCCTCTTTGCCTTCAACCCCACCACCCACACCGCAGCCGAAGCCGGCACCATCTCGCCGCCTAACTCGACCACCTACGGCGCCGGCGACATCACCTTCGACAACGCGGGGAACCTTTACATCTTGGCCGGAGCGAAGAGCACCTCTAACGCAAGCAAGCTGGTGGTCGCCCCCGGACCCATCCCAACCTCGGGCACTTCGACCATCGCTTCTTCGACGCTCGCCACCATCCCGGCCAACTCGGGGAACTTCGACGGCATTGCCTTTACGACCAGCGGACAGCTCTTTGTCCAGACCACCGATGGGGCCTTTGACTCGGTCAACCCGAACAATGGCACCGTCACTTCGCTCCCTGCGCAGACGGGCCTCGGGAGCGAGTCGCCCTACGACCTCGCCGGCTGCAGTTTCAACGGCACCCTCCAAGTCGAGAAGAACATCGTCGGGCGCTCGGTGGCGGGTGACCAGTTCACCATGACCATCACCGGCAACGGCATCTCGAGCGGTAACAGCGGAACCACCACCGGTTCGAGCACCGGGGTCCAGACCGGCACCGGCGAGATCGCCGGACCCATCGTCGGCATCCCGGGCACCTCCTACAACGTGGCCGAGACTGCGGCGAGCGGCAGTTTGGCCAACTACCAGAGCACCTACGCCTGCCTCAACGGCACGACGCCGGTGACCACCAGCGGCAATGGCACGGGCACGAGCTTCTCGCTCACCTTCCCCACGTCGTCGGGCAACGCTGGCGCCAATGTGATCTGCACCTTCACCAACACTCCGGCGGGCTTCAGCGTGGTCAAGTCCGCTACTCCCGCGGGCGGCGTCGTCGCCGGGTCGAGCACCCACATCAACTACAGCCTGGCCGTGAAGAACACCTCTGCGATCACCACGGGTTCCCCGTTGGTCGTCACCGACACGGTGCCGGCCGGCACCACCTTGGTGTCGGGTTCGCCGGCCTGTAGCGCGGGAACGCCGACCTGTGCGGTGTCGGTTTCGGGTTCGACCATTACGTGGACCATCCCCGCCGGCGTGGCCGCAAGCGGCAGCTACACCCTCTCTTTCGCGGTCACGGCCAATGCTGGCGACGCCACGGGCAACGTGACCAACACAGCCTCATACACCGGCCCGGGCTGTACAACCAGTCCGAGCTGTTCGACGAACACCACAAC
>Ga0182030_10012595_pt1 | contig 16916 bp, 14 predicted proteins | sample 812S3MmetaG_FD_121299 | JGI IMG/M metagenome (GOLD analysis project Ga0182030, IMG submission 121299) | Permafrost microbial communities from Stordalen Mire, Sweden - 812S3M metaG (Illumina Assembly) | ecosystem: Environmental > Terrestrial > Soil > Wetlands > Permafrost | place: Sweden...
AAGCGGAAGCTGGCGCCGCAGGTGGGCCGGGAGACAATCCGCATCCTGCTTCAGAGCCACGAACTGAAGCCGTGGCGGGAAAAAAATGTGGTGCGTGGCAGAACTAAATGAAGAGTACATCGCTCGCATGGAGGACGTACTCAAGATTTACGAAAAGCCGCTATCGGAAAGGGAGCCCGTGGTCTGTGTGGATGAGAAGCCAGTGGTGCTGCACGCCGATGTTCGCCCGCCGCGGCCGATGCGGCCGGGCCGGATTGCCCGGCGTGATTGCGAGTACGAGCGGCGCGGCACGGCCAACGTATTCTGCGGTGTCCAGCCAAAGGCCGGGCGGCACTTTACCAAACCAACCGCCAACCGCTCCTCGCCGCAGTTCGCCGACTATCTGGTGGAGATCGTAGCAAGCTATCCAGAGGCCGAGACCATCCACCTGGTGATGGATAATCTGAGTTCACATAACCGCAAGGCGCTGGTGGACCGGTTCGGCGAAAAGATCGGCGGTCTGTTGTGGGAACGTTTCACAGTGCATTACACGCCGAAACACGGCAGCTGGCTGAATCAGGCGGAGATCGAGATCAGTCTGTTCAGCCGCCAGTGCCTCGGCCAACGCCGCATTCCTTCACTGACTGATCTACGACGGGAAGCCGAAGCCTGGAACCGAAAGATGAACCGCAACCACATCACCATCAACTGGCAGTTCACGCGCAAAAAGGCACGCCAGAAGTTCGGCTATGAAAGAAACAACATCACACGGTCAGAGACCTGTTATACGCCATTGTCGAGAATGACTTGAGCGTAGTACTCTGCACTTAATTTCGGCGTGCGCTTCTGTGTAGCAAAATCGACATAGATAATGCCGAAGCGTCTCTCGTACCCATCGGCCCATTCGAAATTGTCGAGCAAACTCCAGAGGAAATAGCCCTTGAGCGGAATCTTTTCCGCGGCCGCGCGCTGAAGGTGCATCAATGCGTTGCGCAGATACATGATGCGATCGAGGTCGTAGATTTTTCCGTCGGCCGTCAGGCGATCGCTGGACGAAGTGCCATTTTCGGTGATGTAGATTTCCTTCGGAGCCCATAGCTCGTGAATGAGCCGTGGTTCCCAATAAAGGATCTCCGGCCCAAGCGTAATCCATGGACTGAGCATGTGAGGAAACGACTCCGGCATGGGGAGTATGGCGTAGCCAGGTTCGCTTGCATCCGGGCGGACATAATTTGGTTGATAGAGATTGATGCCGATAAAGTCGAGTTTGCTGCCGATCGTATGCATCTCTTCCGCCGTGAAAACCGGCGCCGACGATCCCATCCGCTTGAGATAGAAATCCGTATACCGGCCTTCCAGCATAGCCGTAAGATACATGGCATTTTCTTCGCGCATAGCTTTGCGCGCAGCATCGATGTAGGCGGCAGAGTCGATGGCGGGCACCATGGCCAACACGTTGTCTGCGATACCTACCTTCGTTCCCGGCTTGCTTGCGGCGCGAATGGCCTGGACGGAAAGACCGTGGCCGAGAAGGGCATAGTGGCTCATCTGCGCGATGCGTTTTGCATCGAGCTTGAGTCCGGGTGCATGTGTGCCCAGGAGGTTTCCGTTTTCAATGTAGGTTCGCACCTCATTGACGGTGAAGAAGCGCGATACCTTGTCCGATAGTTTGCCGGCGGTGTAGCCCTCAAAATCGGCCAATGCTTTTGCAGTGTCGCGATTTTCCCATCCGCCGCGATCCTGCAGGGGCTGAGGCAGATCCCAATGATAGAGCGTGCAGTAGGGTTCGATGCCGGCTTCGAGCAAGGCATCGACGAGACGGTAATAAAAGTCGAGTCCCTTTGGATTGGGTGTGCCGGTTCCAGTGGGAAAGACGCGTGGCCATGCGATCGAAAAACGGAAGGCCTTCAGGCCGATGGATTTCATCCGCGCGATGTCTTCGCGATAGAGATGGTAGAAGTCGTCGGCTACATCGCCGGTGGCATTGTTTGTAACCCGTCCCGGTGTGTGCGCAAAAGTATCCCAGATCGAAACGCCGCGGCCATCTTCCTGCGCTGCTCCTTCCACCTGGTAAGAAGCAGTTGCCGAACCCCAGAGGAAGCCCTGCGGAAATAGATATTTTTGGGAAGGGTTATACGTTGAGGCCCAGGCAACGTCCCTGTCGTAGAGTTGCATGGGCAAAGTTGCAGCAGTCGCGCAACCGCCCAAAAAGCGGGCAAAATTTCTTCGGGAAACGTTCATTATCTTGTATGTCCTGTCCGGGCGAGATTGAGTGCTACATATTTCCTTCCCTGGCCTGTACGGCTGCGAAAGCCGTGCAGGCCAGAGAAAGGGTTGGCTGCAAAATTAGAACTGCAACTTCAGAGCAAACTGCAGTTGCCGCGGTTTGTTGTTCGGATCGCTCTCATTGAGCATGCCGAAGGTGGCGTCACCCAGCAACGCTCCGGCGCTGCCGTCGTTGACGTTGTTGTTCAAGAAGAAATTGGGGGTGTTGGTGATGTTGAATGCTTCTGCCCGGAACTGCAACTTCAACGTATTGTAGATAGGGAAGTCCTTGAACAGAGAGAGGTCTATGTGGCGGAAGTGCGGCCCGTAGATCGAGTTGCGAGCGGTATTTCCGACCGTGCCCTCTGGTTGACGCATGAAGGCGCATGGGTTGAACCAATAGCCATTGCCGCCGTGTTTGAGACTGCTCGGTGCTGAGCAGGTTGGATTTGCCGCAACCGGTCCAGCCGTGAAAGGATCACTAACCTGGTTCGGACGGTCGCTGCCACCGCCGTAGAGCGGATTTGCCACGTCGGAATAGCTGCCGCCGGTATTGGTGATCGAGGCGGCCTTGCCGGTTTGCCAGGCGATAATCGAGTTGACCTCCCAGCCGTCAAGAGCGTATTTTTCCAGTCCCCCGTGGTTCTTGAAGGGCAATTCGTAGTCGACGGAGAGAGCGAAGCGGCTGCGGACGTCGTTTTCCGCGTTGCCGTACTCAATCTGGCGAACCTGCGTCGGGTTGGCATCGCCCCATCCCTGATAGCCTTCTTGAGAGAAGCCGACGATATCGCTCAGCGCATGTGCCCAGGTGTAGTTGGCGTCAAAGGCCAGGCCCTTGGAGAAGCGGCGCTGGAGAGAGGCCTGCAGGCCGTTGTAGTTGGAGACGCCTTCGCTGGCCAGCCATTTGATCTGACCCACGTTCGGAAGAGTCGTATTCAGCGGCCGCGGCGCGTTATATCCCGTGCTCTTGGTAGCAAGAACCTGGGCGGGCGTGGGGACGTTGATGTCGTTGAAAAGCTCGGGCAGATGCTGGCCGACATTGCCAACATAACCAACGGTGAGCACGTTCGGTCCAAACTGGTGTTCCACTTGCAGGTTGAACTGCTGGATCATGGATGTCTTCAGTTTTGGATCTTCCGCGAACATCGCGCCTAGAGCCGCGCTATGGATGTTTTGTCCGGTAGGCGTCGGAAGCCCGGCATCGAAGACTGTTTGGTAAGTGGCCGCAGTGTAGCCCGCCATAGTGCTACAGGCTGGATTCTGAACGGCGGTGGAATTTGCATTTGCGTAAAACTGCGCCGCGAGAGTGGAGATGCAGCTGGGTCCGTAGCTCGTGGTGAACGGAGCATTCTTCAGATCGGCATTGGCGGTATAGTTGCCGGGGAAGTAGCTGATTCCGTAACCGCCGCGGAGGACCGTGGTGGGACGAAGCGAGTAAGAGAAGCCGACGCGCGGTGCAAAGCCGGCGTGGTCGGTCTGAATTCCCGCTGTGTTGGAGACGCCGTTGACACCCGCAACCTGCAAGGCATTTCCCGCATCTGTCGAGGTTGTAGCCTTAACCGCCGAGTTGAAGTCGAAGTTCGAGATTTTGTTATGCGCTTCGGTGAACGGCGTGTAAACGTCGTAGCGAATACCGTATGTCACGGTCAACTTGGAATTGAACTTCCAGTTGTCCTGGACAAAGAAGCTAGGCTCCCAGGTGCGGTAGTCCGGCGTATTTACAACTCCGCCCGCTCCATAATCCGCGTTGTAACTGGTCGAGTCGAAGGCTCCAGCCAGCGTAGACGCGAGAATTTGGTCATGAGTGGAATCCGTGGCAAGGCCGAACTCAAAATCGCCAAACGGAAACGCGCTTTGCAGGTTCCGCGCCTGGCGGCGGATCAAGCCCGCGCCCGCCTTCAGGTTGTGGTTGCTGATGGTGTAGCTGACCGTGCCGGAGTATTGGTAGGTGTTGTCGATGTCCTGCAACGGAACATACGCGCCATCGCCGAGTGGACTGAATGTCCAATGACCAACGCCGGTAGGCGTAAGGGCCGTGGTCAACGAACCATTCGCGGGAAGGCCGAACGTAACGTCGGCGTTCGTGTTGTAGTTGTTCGGCTGTGAGAAGTTGTTCACGCGGGTATAGGCCGCGCGCAGGTCCATCACAAGATTTTGCGAGAAGATGTGCGTGTATCCGAGGGCATACTGATACGCCTTATCGGTCGCAGGTCCTGTGTAGTCCCAATAATTTCCGGTCGGGACGATCGTCGCCAAAGTCCCCGTTGCCAGTGGATTCGCACCCGCCCCGATGGGTGCCGGGATTTGGCCGCTTACCTTGTTGTAGTTGAAACGAAAGAAGATGCTGTTATTTTGATTGATGGTGTGGTCGACGCGAGCGTCGGCTGTGTGGCCGAACTGCGTTTTGTTCGGGGCGGTGATATAGGTACCCGGGCTACTCGGGACGTTGCCCTTGGGGTAGAGCTTCAGGTAATTCAGAGTTACGGGATCAATTGTCTGCGCTACAGGAATGCCGTTGGTGCTGCATAGCGCTGTGGTGCTGCTACCGCAATAGTTGCCGGCAGGGAAAAGAGCCGGAAAAACACTACGAATCGTTTGTCCTGCGGTTGCGGCGTTGATCGCGGCGTATTCGGCGTCCGAAGGCACCGAGGACGAATACGGGTTCATGCCTTGCACCAAACGAAGGGCTTCGTAGTCGCCGAAGAAGAAGGTCTTGTTGTGAATGATGGGGCCGCCGACGCCGCCGCCAAACTGGTTCTGGCGCAGTTCCGGCTTTGCGCCTTGTACCGCTGTAAAGAAGAAGTCTCGGCCGTCGAACTTGTCGTTGCGGAAATACTCGTAGGCCGATCCGTGGAATTTGTTGCCACCTGACTTGGTGATCAGGTTGACGACGCCGCCAGCCGTGCGCCCCGCTTCGGGAGCGTAGCTGTTGGTCTGAACTGAGATCTCCTGAATGCCTTCGACCGAGGGCTTGACGCCGATGGTGCCGATGATGCGCTCGTTGTCGTCGATGCCGTCAACGATGAAGTTGTTCAGAATGTCGTCTTGTCCGTTAACCGAGAATCCGTTGGTGGTGCGGCGGTCATCCGGGCGTCCGCCACTGGTCAGGCCATTGCCCGGGCCTTCATTGGCTCCAGGAACAAGCTGAACCAACTGAACAAAGTTGCGTCCGTTCAGAGGAAGATCCTGGACAGACTGTTCCGTTACAGTTGAGCTGACTGTGGCGTTGTCGGCTTGCAACAGTGGCGACTGTGCCTCGACAACCACGGTTTCTGCCGCGCCGCCCAGCTCAAGGTGAACATCTGCCCGAGCGCGGTCGCCAGCTTCCACGGCCAACGTTGTCGTCGTGGACTTGAATCCTTGCATCTTCACCGTGAGCGAATAGTGTCCTGACGGAAGAAGAGTGAACTGGAAATTGCCGCTATCGTCCGATAACGCTGTGCGGCGAGCGTTGGTTCCGACATTCGTTAATGTCAGATTGGCCTTGGGAATAACCGCGCCGGTGCTATCCGTAACGGAGCCGAGGATGTCAGCCGTTGTGAGCTGGGCTCTGAGTGTTCGAGGTGTGGCGAAAAGCAGCGCCATAGCAATGCATAAGCACCATCCCCACAACAGACTGCTTTTCCTGTATCTTTTACCATTCTGTCTTGTTTGTATCTGCACGAATTGCCTCCTTGAGTTGGCCTGAAGAAAGCCTTATGTCGTCACAAAACCTCTCCAAACCTTCTTCCAACTCGGGACTGAGACTAGGAATCGATACTGATCCTGTCCAGTGACTTTCTGGTATATTTTCATGAAAGACGCAGTAAGTATATGCGATGCAGTAGCTTACGCGAATGTTAAGAACGGTAAATTTACCGATTGTCAACCACGAGTCATTCATCTATGCTTGGCAGAGCCGTAGAGAGTCATGCTGATATGCCTACTGTGCATCCCGAGTCCGAGATTTGGGTCCCCAAGAGCCTTGAAGAGATCGAACTAGTCAGGCGAGAGCTGGATAGTATTCTTGAAACTGATCGGTTCAAGAATAGCCGGCGTTTTCCTCAGCTCTTCCGGTATCTCGTCGAAGAAACGCTCGCAGGCCGGGGAGAGACCCTCAAAGAGAGGTCTATCGGCATAGCTGTCTTCGGTAGCGCGGCCGACTACGATACTGCCGAAAACCCAATCGTTCGCGTCACAGTTGCCGAAATCCGAAAGCGGATTGCTCAGTACTATCAGGAAGAGGGACAGAACTCCCGGATTCAGATCGATTTGCGGCCTGGGCACTATATGCCGCGCTTCTACCGGGAGCGCGAGACAGCAAAAGCCGATGGGGAGATCGCGGCGCAGGAAGGCCATTCGCCTTTGGAGGCACAAGCGCCACTGGTTTTGGCGCCTTCCGGAGTGGTAGAGCCAGTCCGGTTAGGCAGACACCGATGGAGTTTTCGTTTTCTCGCTCTCTGTGCGCTTCTGCTCGCCGGTCTCGCGTTGGCCGCCTTGGGCTATGAATACTGGTCCTGGAGCCATTCTTCCGCGTTGAGCGAGTTTTGGAATCCGCTATTGGCTGATCGCAGAACCGTGGTCATTTGCATGCCGATGGGAAACAATAACGGCGGACAAACGGCCGAAGCTGCTGGCATTCTGGAACCCGAGTCAGGAACTCCGGCGGCACAGAGTGACGCGCAACCTTCGAAGCCGAATGCGAATCCCCATACATCGTCTTTTCAGACGCATGAAATTATGGGCGAAGCCATCATCTTTTCCGATACGGTCGCCGTATTGCGCATCTCCAACTATCTTGCAACTCATCGGCGGGATTCCTATCTTCGGCTGGCGCCAGCTACGACGCTGGAGGATTTGCGCAGCGGCCCGGTCGTGCTGATCGGCGGTATCGACAACCCATGGACCCTTCATGCGCTGGCCCCGTTGCCCTATCGATTTTCCGGTACACGCCAGGAGAGCTATTGGATTTCAGACCGGAATCACCCAGGCAAAAAAGATTGGGGACTCGATATCAAGCAGCAATTCTCAGCCGTCAAACGCGACTACGCGATTATTGCCCGCATTTACGACGAGTCCACCGGACAGATTGAAGTGATTGTTGCAGGAATCGGGATGAGCGGAACGGCCATGGGAGGGCAATTCGTAGTTGATGCGCAGCAGATGGAACTTCTGCGGCATCGCATCGGGCCAGCTTTCCGCGACCATAATTTCGAGGTCATTCTGAGTACGGATGTTGTCAATGGCAGCACAGGTTCTCCACGGATCGAAGCCGTGAGCGTTTGGTAGGTCTTTTCTGGCTGAGCTTCGTCGAAGTGTCAAAGTTTGTCAAAGAGCCACCCGCGCAGAGATGCGGTGAATCTTGACGGCTATTGATCCGGCTATCTTTACTTCTTCGCGCAAGTCCTCGGAATAATTCTGTGCCATTGCGAGGCGAATATCGTGCATCAATTTCGATTGGGACTTCGAGTCCTTGGAAATCCATTCATTTTCCTTCACAAAATTGATACTTATATCCAGATCTTCGAGGGTAAGAGCATCTCGGAAATTCCGATAAAGCCTGTCCGTTTTTTCTGCCAATAAAATCCGGCAGGAGCGATTTCGCTTGAAATAATTCACCATCTCGGTGAATTATTTTCGCCCGGCAGCCTTTGCGGATTCGACTTCAATAAATTCGCGCGCAATCTCCAGACCCTCTTTAGATGCTGCGGCACGCAAGAGTTTGACCTGGGCTTCGATGGAAAACGATGATTATCATGACAGATTTGCACTTCACAGAGTCAATAAGTTACGTAGATTGGCGTGGTGGGTACCAGCGCAGTTCCCTGCGTGCAATGGGTTGCGTGGCTGCTGCCGATCTCGTCCACTGCGCGCAGAACGCGATGATCCATATCGCCGGATGTGTGATTGCGCGCCAGCGTCCTGGAACGGCCAAGGGATTTGTCTTTCTCTCCCTGGAGGATGAAACCGGCATCGCCAACATCATTCTCACGCCAGATCTATTCGAGCGTGAGAGATTGACCGTAACGCACCATCGTTTCCTTCATATCCACGGCTTACTCCAGAACAATGATGGCGTAGTGCATGTGAAGGCCAGAACCATAGCTCCATTCCAGATGCCAGAAGTCGCAATCTCTTCCCATGACTTTCACTAGACTGAACACTGAGGTGTTTTAGGGGACTCATCAGGGTTGACCACAGTCGCGTTGACGGTTATCCGGTCTCCCAGGAGCGCGAAAGAAAGCTGCCTCAAAACTCGAAATTAATCTCATCAGCGTTCGCGATAGGTCCCTCAGGTCCCTCAACTACCTCCGTTGCCGCATCTGGCTCCTGGATTTCCGGGACCTCGAAAATCATCGGCAAGCGAGAAGGGAATGCCTTCCCGACCGCGACGGCCTGACGAAAGCGCAGCGAAGGAAGAGCCGCAGCCATCTCCACACCCATATAGTTAGTGAGGAAATCAGTGCTCGTTTTGTCGAACTGCTGGAATGCAACGATGGAATTGCACTGCGTAAGGACCGTCTTGGATACGTTGGCAGTGCGCTGCGCAACTACCAAGAAACCAACGTTGTACTTTCTTCCCTGAAGTGCGATTTGGCTGATGCTGTTGACTACGGCCGTCGCTTTCTTTTCCTCAGCGCCGATAAAATTCCATTCTGGAATAACAGTGTGGGCTTCCTCTATGACGATGCAGACCTGTTTCCCGAGGTTCTTCTCTTCACGCGCAATCTTGAAAACACCTCGGAAGAACCATTTTGTGTACTCGAGAATACCGGTCGTGTTTGAAATGTCAGGCAGGTCGAAGAGCGCCATTGCCGAGTCCGAAGCGAGAAAATCCTTCACACACCCCGAACATTTATCCAATAATATCTTTGATTGAGCTTCAATTAATGTCTTGCTCTGTTGATTTGCGAACTTGTCGAGTTCGTTGGTGAGCTTATCAAGCGCGTCGTTAATCTCTAACCTTGTTTGGTCGGGCACTATATTCTTCGGTTTCAGATCAGAGAATTTGCCCCTATATTCATTCGTAAAATCGACGCAGATGACTTTCGTCCCTGCTGCGACGATTCTCCTTATTAAATCCCGGCAAAAAACTGACTTGCCTGAGCCAGTAACTCCGAGAATGGCTGTGTGGTGAGTAACGGCATCTTGAAGATTCATCAATACCGGGTAATTAGTCCCTGGGATTGTGCCGATCTTCACCTCGTCAATTGAGAGTTGGGAGTCGTCAATATTTTCAGAGAGGAATATCGGTGTATTGACCTCCGGAACCCAGCCAAACTTCTCGAAGGAATATCTCTCCGAGTTCCAGATTCCAAGTTGTAAGGCCTCGCCTACCCTTAGCCCCGTCTCGTCTTTCCCTTCCAATGCCTCAACCTCAGTGATTCCCTGCACGATTTGGTAGAGGACTTTCTTGTCTTCAGTCTTTAACTCAACGAGGCTTCCTTCGGAGACTGAAGCGCATCCTGCAAAATCAAATCGTATTTTTGCGATGTCTGATCGCTCGATGACAACCCCAACAAAACGAGCAAGGAGGTCGGGGCGTTTTGGTGGACAAAACTTGTAAACGATGTTCTGTTTGCCCATCTTCCCGCACGGTTCGATGTCCAACGCACACTGTATCTCGCTGGTGGCGAGTATCTTGATCCAACGCTGTTGATTCAAGGTGTAGTCGTCCACGACTATCCCCCTGCAAACTTGGCGAGTCTCGTCCATTTGATGACGAAACTCTACCAAATCAAAGCAATGTATCGGGACAGCGCCCTGAGCATACAGTCTTGCGAGAAAGGTGCTTTTTGAATGGACGCCAATGATCTCCCCAACTGCCGAATCTTTTGATTTAGTGGACTTAAGTGCAGCTAGGATAAATTTCTTCGGGTCCACAAGAATAATCAATGCCGCATAGCAGGAAAGCGCAAAGAACTCATATGACTGGGAGTCAACATAGAACAGCAGTGTAAGCAGGAAAAGGATGCAATACAGGAAGCGCCCATTCCCAAAAAATGTCGCAACCCGCTTGAGGTGCTTGGACACCAGATTCTGTAGGCAGCTTGGCGATTTTTCCGAACTGAGCAGTAGAAGGGCGGCGAGCGAGCATAAAAGCAGCAATAGGTTATAGAAAAAGAATCTCCAGTACCAGACTCCGAAGCGCGAAAGTTGGGAATGGAGAGGCGCAATAAGCAGCAGTATCGAGATATTTGAGGACAGGACATCGCTTGGAACGGTAAAGAATTCTTCGATGAATGACGTCACGAAAGACATCATTAGCAGAGCAGAGAACAGGACTATCGACTGATCGGAACTGGGAAAGGGATGGCCTGTGGTCAGGGTAAACACGAGCACCAAAAGGCATGTGGAAACCAAAAACAGAACAATGCGCTGCGTCCTGGTCATTTTTGGGCTTCTTTCTCCATGATCGCTTGAGTGGCATAAAGTCTATCACAGGAAAGGATCTATAAGGCTCACGTCACAGTCGCCGGGCGGCGGCTATGCCGTGGCAGCCGCAAGACAGATCTACAGGGAGTGGTGCGGTTCTCGATTGTGATGCCAGTTATAAACGATCTAGTTCCCTAAAGCTTCTCCGAGACACCGGGGCCGATTGGCGTCGATCGCCAAAGAGACCATCGTAAAGAGATCAGGAACGAGAAGCCGCCTTCTCGCAAGTTTTCCTTGATCACGACGTCAATCCGGGCATTGACAGCAACTCGTCCCCGACACATTTGTGGATCGACCGGTCGCCATGATCGCACTTGGGGGCGTTTGCTGTTTTGCTTCATATGCTCTGGCCGAGGTGGTCGCCGCCAAAGATAAAGGCCCTGGGGTCGATAGCCTCGGGGCCTTTATGCGTGAGAGTGAGCACGGGCTACTTTTCTGCGGAGACGGCCAAAGCTGCTTTAGCCGCTTTAGCTGCCTTGTTCTTTTCCCGCTTAACCTTGGCCCAACGCTTTTGCTGAGCAGCAGCGATCCTGGCTCGGCCCTCATCGCTCATGCCGCCCTTAGCTGCATTTTTTGCTGGCACCTTTGTTCCCTTGGCTGTCTTAGCTGCGGTTGTCTTAGCCTTCGGTGCAACAGCCTCACCTTTCAAACACAAGACACGTGCCTTCTGCAAGGCGTTGATGCCACGATCGATTTCGGCCAGTAGTTGTTTCGTACTCATTCAAAATCCTCCCTTTTGAGTCTACACGGGGTGCTGATATGGTTAGCGTTCCCCTCAGGCGTTGTGATTATGGACCGTCAGTTATATTCGCAAGCGACGTAAACTGGCACCCGGACTACTGGATCGCAATGGGATGAAGCGAGACACTTCAGCGAACTCACGCCCCATGGCGGTCTTATCTGAACTCAGCCCCAGGTGAACTCGATGGGAGTCTGGATGTCGGGGTGGAGGCTTTTATGCACGGGGCAGGTGTGGGCAGCTCGCTCCAGTTTCTCCCTGTTCTCGGGGCTGAGATCGTGGGGCACATGAATCTTGACTGTCAGGCTTTGGATCCTTCTCTGCGATGCGACGGTCATTTCCTTATCTACTATTGCTGTGGTCCCACGGATGTCGATATTCAGCGTACGAGCCATGATCCTCATGATCGTGAGCATGCAAGTGCCGAGCGCGGTTGCGAGCAAGTCTGTAGGGGAGAAGCTCTCCCCGCGCCCCTGGTTGTCCTTGGGAGCGTCGGTGGTGAGTTCGCTTCCCGAGGGACCGTGGACTGCTTTGCAGTGCAAGTCTCCCTGATATTCGAATTGAATGGTGACCATCCTTGCTCCTTTGAAGATGTAGTCGGAAGGGCAGACGCAGGAAACATGCTCCACCCCTTCCTGCTCACATGTTAGCTGCGCATCGTTGCTCTCCACAAACCGGTGAGCGAACACCGAAGTTCATGAGCGGTTTGGGCAGAGGCTTGGCGGCATCTTGTTGGAGTTATAACGACAACTATTTCTGGCTTCCTCAATGTGGGTCTGGTTCAGGCAGAGAAATAGTTCATGTTTTCGAGATCGGTAAGGAGAGAAGGCCCCGTGGGGTTCCATCCCAGCTTCTTGCGCGTTTGCGCGCTGGAGGCAGGCATGTCGAAACCCATAAACGCCGCGAGCCAGCCGAAATGAGCCGGCGCCTCCTCTGGAAGCAGACTGACAACCGGAAGCTTCAAGCCTCTGCCAATGACTTCAGCGATCTCCCGAACAGGCACTCCCTCTTCAGCGACCGCGTGGTATCTGCTTCCCGCTTCATGCTTCTCTAGCGCCAGTTTGTAGAGATGGGCCACATCAAGAACATGTGCAGCTGCCAGGCGATTGAGTCCGTCACCGATGTATGCCACGACGCCCTTCTCACGGGCCAACTGGATGAATGGTGTGATAAGGCCCTGCTTGGCCGTGTCGTGGACCTGTGGAAGACGCACTACCGACACGTTGACACCGCGCCCCATCTCGGCAACACCTGCCAACTCGGAAGCACGGGGATTCGGGTGGCTGAAATTGACGTGATCTTCGGTCGCGAGTTGACCAGGAACGACGATTCCCATTCCAGCCCCAGAGGTGATGAGCAACGGCCGATCCGATCCGGCAAGCGCATCGCCGAGAGCCTCGATGGCACGTCGGTCCTTTTCGCAATTTGCCACGAAGTTCGTGAAGTCGTGATCGAATGCACAGTGGATGACGCCGTCCGACTTGGCCGCTCCGCTACGCAGACTTTCGAGATCTTCGAGACTGCCGCGATGCACCTCAGCGCCAGCGGCGGCAAGAGACTGCGCACCTGCATCACTGCGGGCAAGGCCGAGCACCTGATGACCGGCGGCGATCAATTCTTGTACGATGGTCGAACCGATAAATCCGGTTGCGCCTGTAACGAAAACACGCATGGGAATACTCCTTTTCGTTGAGATTAGACTTCACTGAAACGATCACTGCTGCGGATGAACCGCCGGAAGCTCCGCGCCTTGTTTGGACATTGCGTCCAAAGCGGAAAGTTCTTCAACGGGAATCTGCAACGTTGCCGACTGAAGATTTTCACGAAGATGCTTGAGGGAAGACGTTCCGGGAATTACCAGAATGTTAGGCGAGCGCTGCAGGAGCCACGCCAGCGCGACCTGCATTGGCGTGACGTTGAGACGCACTGCCACGTTCGACAAGGTATCTGACTGCAGCGGAGAGAATCCGCCCAGTGGAAAGAATGGAACGTAAGCGATGCCGCCGTAGGCAAGTTCACCAATCAACGCATCGTCGGCCCGATGCGCCAGATTGTAATGATTCTGGACGCAGACGATTGGGACGATCCGCCGTGCTTCCGCAACTTGTGCGCGCGTGACATTGCTCAGACCGATATGGCGTATCAGACCCTTTTGCTGAAGCTCGGCCAAGGCTGTGAGCGGAGCCTCGATCGAACCTTCCGACGGTTGATTGACGTTGAACATGCTGCGCAGGTTGACCACATCGAGCACATCCAGACCGAGATTGCGAAGATTGCTATGCACCGCATCCGCCAGTTCGTCGCGGCTGAAAGCCGGAATCCACGATCCATCTTCACCTCGCAAGGCGCCGACCTTGGTCACGAGGACCAATCCGTCAGGGTAGGGAGTGAGCGCCTTTCGTAGGATCTGATTGGTGACGTGAGGACCATAAAAATCGGCAGTATCGATATGGTTTACACCGCTTGCGACGGCCTCCTGCAACAGAGCGATTGCTCCGTCAACATCCTGCGGAGGCCCCCACACCAGCTTGTTGCCGTCCCTTCCTGCAAGCTGCATGGCGCCGTAGCCCATGCGTTTCACGTTGAGCGAACTGCCAGCCAGGGTGAAGCGGCCAGCCGGACTCATTTGTTGAAGCATCTGTTTCCTCCCGGATACGTTGATTTTGAAATTTCCGTCGACCGGAATTGACGAACGAATGCCGGTTCCACTAAAAATGGAGAATGTCTCCGTATTAATAGATAAACGGAGACATTCTCCGGTTGCAAGTTTTTTGTGGTTTTTTGTGTGAATGATGACGAAACGAATGAAACCCGCCCCGAGAAAGCCGCGCGCGGATGCGCAGCGGAACCGCGAACGCATTTTGGAAGTGGCGAAGGAGGCGTTTACCCGCTTTGGCGCGGACGCCAGCCTGGACGATATCGCCAAACAGGCAGGCGTAGGAGCCGGAACCTTGTATCGTCACTTTCCCACGCGGGACGCTCTGATCGAGGCGGTCTACCGAAGCGAAGTGGAAAAGCTGGCCGCCGCGGAGCGCAAATTTTCCGAGACGTTGCCACCCGTTGAAGCGTTGAAAGCGTGGATGCTGTTGTTCGTCGACCACATTGCGGCCAAGCAGATCATAGCCCCCGCACTGAATAGTGTGGTTGGCGGTCCGTCGAAGCTCTTCGAGGGCTCTCGCGGCCTAGTCCAGGGCGCGATTGACGCGCTGGTGAAACGCGCGATCGAGAGCGGCGATATAAGGCGGGATCTTGTTCCCTTCGACCTGCTTCGTGCGCTGATCGGTGTGGCCCATGTAGCCTCCGGTGCTGGCTGGCAACAAAGCGCCAGGAGGCTGGTAGACATCCTCATCGCAGGCTCACGCCCAGTCGAATAGACCGCGTTTGAAGACTGATCTGTTCGGCATTCAAATTCGCCCCAGAAGATCTCGTTGATGAGTGTTATCTCCCGTTGACCGCAACCAGCAACGGGAGATTTATGCTCAGTTAAGATGAATCAGCGATTCAGTGGACGGCACTCACAAACCCTTGCAGCACCTGCTCCCGCAGGTCATTCCGAATTGTCGACCGGGTGTTGAGTTAGCGAATCCATATCAACCCACTATGGCATTGCTAATCCGCACCCAGTAGGACCCATCGGGAGCGTACATCCCTAGCGATCAAGCATCGCGGTGGTTCCGGTTATCTGGCGAAGCGCCGGACGCTGTAGGCAATCGGCAAGCCTATCACGACCATGTGCATCAAGAGTCCTTGAATGATATCGTGAAGTTCGTAAGGTCCTCGGGCATGCAGCGCCGATAACGGCAAAACGATCAGACTCATAATCTCTTCCACCGCTGCGCCATAGAACAAACCGCATATGAGGGGATGTTCCGTCATAAAAGTCCGCCTCCTGCTTGCCGTGTAGTAGAACGCCGCAAACGAGAGCGCGATAAAAAAGTGAAGCAGGACGCCCAGAGCATATGTGGCCGGTCCACCATGTTCAGCCTTCGGCCCCAGCAGGCCACCAGCAATTGCGAGCGGAATATCCCACCCAAACAGAATGCAGGCCTGCAGAAGATCCAACGCTCCGGCAATGATCCCGCCCGTCGCGATCGCCAACAGCATCTTCCTTCCTCCCACCAACCTCAGCACAGCTATGCCACTCATGTGATCTCCTCTCTTTGTCCCTGGCCGTCCTTGTACCCAACAGGCCCCGGTGTAGGGTTACGATAGCTAATGGGACTGATGGAAGTCCTGAATTCGGTCTGAAACACCCTGAATCGTTCTGAAAGCCCTCTATGGAACCTTCCACAATGCTCCGTATCGGCGATTGGTGTGTAGATCCCGGTGCTGGCCAGATCGTACGCGATGGTGAAACGCACCCTCTGGACGTGCGGAGCATGCGCCTTTTGTTATGTCTCGCGGATCATGCAGGCGATGTTGTCAGCATCGACGACCTGCTCGACCATGTGTGGGCGGGAGTCACTGTTACACCCGACTCCGTTTATCAGGCTGTGGCGTCTCTTCGCCGTTTACTCGGCAATGACCCCAAGCAGCCCACCTACATTGCCACGGCGCCTCGTCTGGGGTACAAACTTGTGGCGGCGGTTGGTCCCTGCGTCAACCAAAACTCTACGCCGATGCGGGATCCGGTCTTGGACAGTCTTCCGCCGTCACCACTAGTCATACAGCGTCACGGCGTCAACTTCAGACACGCCATCGCGGCGACGCTTCTCCTACTGATCGGGCTTGCGACAGGCATCTTCCTGGTCCGCAACAAGAGCATACATCTTGTCGCAGCCCCCGCCGTCACTCCGCAGCCACAGAAATCGATCGCAGTGCTGCCCTTCCTTGACCTGACCGAAGGAATGAAGGAGGAGGAGTTTGCCGATGGCATGACTGAGGAATTGATCGACAGGCTCAGCAAGATTCCGGATCTGCGCGTGCCACCGCCCACCTCTTCATTTTTTTACAAGGGCAAGCAGGTTCCCATAGCAGAGATTGCGAAAACTCTCGGAGTGGCATATGTGCTCGATGGGAGCGTTCGCAAATCCGGCTCCAGGCTACGGATTGCTGCACGTCTCGTTCGCGCCGACAATGGATATGTAATCTGGACGGAAGCCTACGACCGCCCGTCCGGTGACATCTTGATGGTCCAGGACGACATCGCGGGCCAGGTAACCAAAGCACTCGCAGGGTTGAGTCCGATTCAGAACTCTTCCGAGGCTCCCATCTACCGCTAACCTCAATGAGCGATCACCCCTGCCAAGTCACTCATCGAAATCCGATCGGTAACCGAATGTGTGCGTCCAGCGAAGGCTGGCATGATCAGTGGGAGAAAGTCCCACCGGGGTAAAAGTCCAAGCCCCGTAGCTTGAATAGCAGGAAGGAAGGAAACTGAACATCCTGAAGCCTATTGACGAAGCCATCTCCTAGTACAACGTAACACGCATTATTTCGCATATTGACACCCGGAGTTTTTCGGTAAATGATAGGGTCATGACGCCCCGTTATCGAGTGACACTCCGTGAAGAGGAAC
>Ga0182030_10012596_pt1 | contig 16915 bp, 15 predicted proteins | sample 812S3MmetaG_FD_121299 | JGI IMG/M metagenome (GOLD analysis project Ga0182030, IMG submission 121299) | Permafrost microbial communities from Stordalen Mire, Sweden - 812S3M metaG (Illumina Assembly) | ecosystem: Environmental > Terrestrial > Soil > Wetlands > Permafrost | place: Sweden...
ATTGACAACATCATTTTACTGTTGCTAGCATAAGCAACATGAAGGCCGAGCTACTTATGCGTGAACGGCTTATTTTGAGTCGTCGCGCATTCGTAGAGATTGTGATCTGGAGGCTTCCAAAGCCGCTTCCGGATAGCAGGCACGCCTTCAAGTACCGGTTGGCCTACATCGCGAATCAACGTTGTGTGCTTCGCTTCGACAATGAGGCTGGCAAAGGCGACCACAGGCATATGGATGAGATTGAGGCACCTTATATGTTCAGCAACCTCGAAACGCTACAAGCGGATTTCTGGGCCGCGGTGAACAAGAGGAGAAAGCGAAAATGAACACGGTCACTATCGGCGTGGCTTCTCTCGTCGACACCCAGCGACGCGCTTCAGCCGCATTCCGCGGGAAAAAACAGGGTGCTCGCATTTCATTTGCCTCTGAAGATCTTCTTTGGAAGACGCTGACGCCCAAACGCTGGGCGCTTCTTAAGCTTATGGCTGGCAATGGATCGATGGCCATTCGCGAGATCGCCCGTCGGGCGGAACGCGACGTCCGCGCGGTTCACAGCGATATTCATGTTCTGCTTCGGGCAGGTATATTGGAGAAGGCCAGTGAGGGTGGCGTCGTATTTCCTTATGACGCCATCCATGTGGATTTCCTGCTAAAAGCTGCGTGAGTAGAGCAGCAGACGGAAATGAACTGTCATCCGACAACGTCCGGCAGCAGCCACTTTCTGGAAGGGGTGTTTTTGGGGGTATCAGCGCGCGACCGAAATCAGAATTCCCTTAAATTATCGATGTTTTCTGCGTGATTTCGAATCCGTCCCGGGGAGCCATAAAATCAATTATTTACACGTGATATCCAGAAATCCGTTTAACTGTTTGTCGGGTATTTGTCCGGTGTGGAATGGAAGCAGGCGGGCGGTATGCGTGATTCGGAAATATTGGCAGAGCTAGAGGATCTCCTCCGAACGATGCCACCGCGCGCCACCTTGCGGCACAACACCGAGGAGAACTTCGCCTGGTTCGGGCGGGCTCGCTCGATAGTTTGCGCATGGAACGGCATGTCATCAGTCCTATTCGGCCCTTATGTTGAGGCTTTCATTGGCAGCATGAACGCGCTTGTGGCGGAGGAGGCGTTCGCAAAGCTAATGACGATCCTGCACGAAGCGAGGTGGGATCTTCGGATGAGGACCACGGGCCCGATATCAATAGCCGTGAATCGCGGTCAGCCGTTCGACTATTTCGACGAGGTGCGAAGGTATTATTCAGCATTGGGCGAAGAGAAACGGCAGACGGTGAACTTAACCATTCCCGCGAGAGGCAGCAAGTAGAGCATCAATATCTTGCGACGGCGACCGGCGTCAAACCCCATGACGGTTCACAACAGTCCACTTTTGCCCTGACTAGTCAAACCAACCCAGATCCCTGGTATCCGGCATCGCGAACGGTTTGTCAAAGAAATCGAGCACCGTTCGGTCAAAACGTGACGGATCTTGCGTGGCGATTATGTGCGTGGCACCGGGGAAAATGGCGAGCTGTGATTTTGGGATCGCGTGAAAAATACTGAGCGTATGTTCATCGCGAATCACATCGCGATCCGCAGCCATTACTAGAGTCGGTACCTGTATATGCTTCAAGTCCGTCAGCGGAATATGCGGCTGATTCCCCAGAAGGTCGAGAAATTGCAGTTGCAACCGCAAAGACTTCGGATCGTCGCCGTGCGCTAATTTCGCTGCGATCCGGTTGCGCATGCGAACGATCCCGTCCACCGCCCACGGATAGGCAGCGTCGGGCTCCAGATTAGCCCCCATCACCGCTAGCATGCCGACCTTGTCCGGATGATGGATGGTCAACAGCAGACCGATGATGCCGCCGTCACTCTGCCCCAGCACCCTGACTTGATTGAGCCTGAGGTGCTCCAACAGCGCATTTACGTCTTCGGCCATTGCTTCGTATGACAGCGGCGTGGTGCCAAGTTCCGACTTTCCCTGGCCGCGACTATCCATGGCGATGACAAGGTGTTCGCGGGAAAAATTCCCGATCTGCCCCTTAAATTCGCCAATCGATTCACCGTTGCCGTGGATGAGCAATATCGGCAAACCGCGCCCATACACTTCATAGTAAAAGCGATTTCCATTGAACACGAAGGTCCTACCAGCGGCCGGATTGTTTCCATAGGCGACCGCAGTCCGGTGGGTCGCCGCCTTGGTTGGAACGCCACCGGTCATCGCCAGCAGACCGGCGATAGTTACGACGCACCCAAACGAGTATTCACTTTTCATCGTTAACCGGGTAAGCACGGGCGAGCGGATCGCCAATCACAATATCCTGCCAACCTACTAAGGAGGAGGCGGCATAAAAGCTTTCCGCCAGGGTCCAGCCTCGGGTGTAACGTTCGAATAGGATGCTGGGTGCGGCGACGGCTTGCACTAGAGGCTCGTCGGAATAACCTTTGACTCCGGTGACTCCCTGCGAAATAAGGTCCGCGACAAGAGACTGGCCGCCAAGAGTCGGAAGGAAAGTGCGCGCGCTGGTTGACACCGCCGTTTCCGCGATGGCGCCCGGGGCAAAGGTCAGGGAATGGTACGCAGCCGGGGTGTAGTTAGGATCATTACTGCCCCAGGATAGATAGCCGATGAGCCTCGAGCGGTCGCCGACAAAATATTGCTCCTGCAGTTCGACCGGCAAGCCTCGCGCTTTGATAAGATAGGCGGCCAGTTGAAGATCTGAGTTAAGGTCGCCCAGATGGGCCTTCTCACTAACAATCTTGGCTGTCTCCCCGTTAGCCAATATCGGTGGCAGGATGGAAACAGGCTGCCGAGCCTTGTCGGTGTATCCACCCCACGGTGTTGCATTGAGAAGTATCCTGTCCTTCGGTACCTTGCCGTCACGCGCCGCATGCTCTGCCTGTAACGCTCTCGTGGTCAACGCCTTAGCGTCAGCTTCCGTATAACCGTCCAAGCGCGTAACCAGATAGCCACCGAACTTCGCGTGAGTGAACGGCACCGCGCTATTCCAGTATCTGTTGGCCCACGCCTGGGCGTGAAACGCTCTGTGATAATTAGCAATGAAATAAGCACGACTTTCTGGATCGTCAATCTCGACGGGAACGGCACTCGCGATTTTCTCGTAATCCAGGGCCGCCAAGTGGCTATCAAGCGAAAACCATTCGGCCCCATCGCCCTGCCCCGCACCTCTTAACCGGATCGGAATTCCCTTGGTCAAGACAATGAAGTCAATTCCAGAATGATCGCGAAGGAACAACTGTAGGGGCTTCTCGAGGCAGCTTTGGAACGACGCCAAGTCAATGGTTTCAAACTCGGCATCGCGGGCCGCATCCTGACACATAACCGTAAGTACATTACGTACGCCGCGGCGCCGAGCATAGTCGTCAGCGACCGCTTTCGAAATGGGGCTATTCCCATTCCGCACGAGCACGACCCGGTCAACATCTGTGTTCTCGGCCGAAGCGAACGTCCCGCCCCAAGCTGACGCCACAAGTCCCACGAGGAGCAAATTGCGAAGCCTCATGGCGCAAGGAATGGTCTCGGACATGCGGCGACGTTAGTGGTCAAATCGCAAGTCGAGCCCAATGGTTCTAGGTCGGTTCAAGGAAACAGCTCGTTGCGTTGGATCCTCCACCCCGTTTGGGGTGGGCAGTTCGGTCTCGGCGTGCTTGTCCAAGACATTGTTGACAAATAAGCCTCCGTGCCAGGCACCGTGCGTCACCCCTAGCCGAAGATTCAACAGGCTGTATCCGCCGACGTTGCGGTAAATGCTTGTCGTATCGAAGGTGGCAAATTGATGGCTCGAAGAATTGAGATCTCCGCGCACGTAGGCGGATGTACCGGAGTGATATTGCGGGTGTACTCCGCAGATGCGGCGCCCATCCACCTAGGCGCGTACTCCAGCGCCTCGTCCACTTGGCCCTGACTGTCCGGACTGGTGGACGTGAGCTTGGCTTCGTTGTAGGCGACACTCAGACCTAGCTTAAGGGCCGCCGTCGGCGCGTAGTTCATTTCCAATTCAGTGCCCTTGCTGGAGGCGGTGCCGAAGTTGGCTGTGTATGCAACATTGCAAGTTGGCAAAATAATGGTTTGCTGAATGCTGGACCAGCGGATGTAGTACATCGCGCCGTTGACGGTCAGCCGATGATCGAGCCATTCAGTTTTCCCGCCGATCTCGTAATTCCAGATCGAATCTGGCGTGTAGGCCGTGGGCGGTGTGGACAGACCCAGATTGGCAAGATCGCCGGCGCATAGGCTCGGAAATGGGAAGAGCGGGCCGCCTTCGCGATACCCCTTGGATACCGTGGCGTAGGTCATGGCGTCCTGCGTGAGGTGATAGGAAAGTCCATATTTTGGCGTGGTGCCGCTGACCTCACTCTTGCTGTAGGTGGCAGGTGATACGCCTCCATTGAGGACGCCTTCGGCGAATACGCCATAGCGCTGCGATTGTCTGTAAATACGGTCGCCGAGCGTTGCTTGCAATCCGGGCGCCAGATCGATGTTGACCTCGGCGAATGCCGCCTTTTGGATGTCGAGAAAGTCATTCCAGTTATAGTAAATAGGGTCACTGCCAAAGCTGGGCTCATATTGTGGCGTGGTAGGCCAGTTGAGCGTGCCATAGGTGACGGCATGGGCGTAAAACAACCCGGCCACCCCATGAACGGGACCTACGCTTTCGCTGCCTCGTACTTCCTGCACGAAGTCATGATTTCCGTTCTCGGCATATAAGGTGGAGGGATAGACTTGCGGCTGCGGGTAGAAGTAATTGAGAGATTTCGAATCGTCTTCAGCGTTAAAAACATAGCGGTCGAGATAGGACGTGGAGGATGTGATATGCACCGCCCGTACATCTCCTTGGAGCGTCAGCGTATATAGCGAGACTCGATCAGTCGAGGGTTCGGGTACCAAACGACTTTGAATCGGGTCGCTGAAACTGCCAGGCGGGGAGTCGAACGTGAACTGGCCGCCAAGGTCCATGCGTTGATAATAGGCCGTTAGGGTCGCGGAGAAGGAGTCGGTGGGCTTAGCTTCGACTGCAATGCGCCCGCCATAGGTGTGCTCGGTGTTGATGTTGCGATCGATGGGACCCGGCAGGACGGCAAGGTAATTGTTCGGATCAGTCCGATACCTATCGATATACCCACTGTAATCGCGTTCAAATACCATCGCGCGTACGGCGGCGTAACCTGGGATGAGCGGCTGATTCACCAGCGCATCGATTTCTTGATTGAATCCGCCTCCGTCTGTGTCGGACAGCGTAGTCTTTACCGCCACGTGCGTGTCGCTTAAGTTAGGCTGGTTTGTAATATAGCGGACGGTCCCACCAAAGGAACTGGCACCGTACAGGGTTCCTTGCGGTCCGCGCAGCACTTCGACACGGTCTAGATCGAAAAGTGCCGGATCCATATCAAAATTACTCGCTTGGACGGCGTTGCCGATGCCCACGGAAAGGGGCGTGTCATCGAGATAAAAGCCGACTGTATTATTTCCCGACAGACCGCGCAGAGTGATCATGTTCTGACCGGGAGCCGCCGACACGATGTTAAGTCCCGGCACCTCCCGCCCCAGATCCTCCAAGGTAATTGCACCGGTTTTCTCGATCCCTTCGGAGGTTACCACCGCAATACTCATTGGAATGTCTTGCAACCGCTCCGTCGTCTTGCGTGCCGTGACGACGATCTCCTGCAACGCACCACCCGACTGGTCAGGGCCCTCAAGCGCCGCCGGATCGGCGAAAGCGAGCGCCGAGGTAGCAACGGTGGCCAAAAGCAGCGCCCTTAAGGCGTAACACGGCAGGCGCTTCGATTCAAACTCAGTCATTGCGATCTCCAAAACGGATTGGTTCATTCACATAAACGGTGTCGCGGATATCCCGCGGCCAGGAAGGTCTGGACACATACTAGTGATTGTCGGTGGAGGGATCGGGCAGCCCTTTTAACCAGTATTTCTCTGCGCGTGCACTCGACGCGGCCTCTACTACGACCAACTCGCGGTAGTCATTCTTGGTCTCCCATGTTCCGGTATATCCTTTCGGTACGAGGAAGAAATCACCGGATCGATAGTGTTGGGCCTCGTGACCTTCTGGCGTTAAGACCGCTTCCCCTCGAACTACATACACGAACTCGTCGTACGGCTGCTTCTCGAGTCGCACTTTCTCGTCTTTCGATTCGTATAGTCCGACATCCAAATCTCCATCGAAGATATCGCGGTACGCATGCTTATCGCCGCCACGAACCACAAAAGAAGCAGCCCAGGGCTCTAGAGGTTCAAAGCCTTCCCTTGAGTGCAATGTATGGGTCAGGCGCATGGGCAGCGCATCCTGTCCAGCTTGCGGTTGGCCTGCCGCAGAAGTTTGTAGTGCGATGAGTGTGACAATGATGCCAATGGAGCACGCGCGGTAAAACTGACTATTCACGTTTGATCTCCGATAGCGAGGCGATGAGCCACTAATGAGTCTGGCCCGGTGCAGTGCGCGTACCCCTAAGTTCGCTCACGACATAGGCCTTGAGCTCACGCGACTCCTCGGGAGTAATCGGGAAGCCCAGCATTCCAGCATGTTTGAATATCCCGCCGCGGACGATGTTGTCCCACAGGGAAAGTTTCGCCTCGTCAAGGCGACGAAGGTCGGGGATGGATGTATGCCCGGAATTGTTCAGGTCGTGACCGTGGCAGTACGCGCACCAAAGCGAATCGAAGAGGATTCGTCCCTGATCAATCTCTTCGGCGGTCCCGAGCGCAGCCGGGGCTGGCAGTTTGGGCGGTGTTGCAGGCGGCTGCCAGGCCGGCACGTCTGCCGTTCCATTCAGTTTGAAGGCAAGTACGTACGCGGGCCCTTCCGCATCGTCCGTTGTCGACAGTTTACGAAACGCCAGGTTCAGCAATCCGGAGTCACCCGCCAGCACGACGACATACTGCTCGCCGCCGACTACTGCGCTCGCCGGTGCACCATGGATTGCGGATTTGACGCGGAAGTTCCACAGAAGATCGCCTGTGTCGGTGTTCCTAGCCTGGAAGAAGCCGTTACCGGTACCCTCAAACACGAGCCCACCAGCAGTCGACATTGCTCCGCCGTTGTAGGATGTGATAAGTGGCGCGCGCCAGCGCGCACGTCCAGACACGGGATCCCACGCGACGAGTTCCCCAGGTGCGGCCGCTTGATCGTCTGCCACAAAAGTACCTTCGATCGAGTCGTCGGCCAGATTGTCTTTTTTACTCTGGTCCGGCGAACCACCTTTTTCCTTGCGACATTGGTGATAACCCACGTTTGCGATGGGCAGGAAGACGAGAACCGACTCGGGGCTGTAGCTCATCGGCGTCCACGTGTGTGCACCCCAGCCCGACGGGTAAACGGTGATGCATTTGCCCGGTGACAGGTGCTCAACAAGTGCTTCGGGATTCCAGGTGGGGCGCCCGCTCAATGGATCCAGACCAGATGTCCAATTCACCCGGGCAATCGGGGCAGCGCCTAAGAATTGTCCATTCGTCCGATCGAGAACGTAGAAGTATCCGTTCTTCGGGGCGGTCAGTAGGACCTTTCGTTTGGTGCCCCCAATCTCGAGGTCGGCAAGGAGCAGGTGATTCGAAGCATTGTAGTCATAGTTGTCGTGAGGCGTTTCCTGGAAATGCCAAACATAGCGACCGGTCCGAGCGTCGATAGCGACTACTGATTCGAGATAAAGCTCGTCACCCCCCGCAGGGGCCCGCTCCGAGTAGGCGTCGGGAAATGCGCCTCCCGTACCCACGTACAGAAGCTTCAGATCCGGATCGTAGGTCATGGCGTCCCATACAGTCCCGCCTTCAACGGAGCCCTCGGGTCGTGGACCAGGCCACGTACGCGCGGCTGACTCCAGATCCTTGGACTCTTGCGGCCCCTTGGGCTTGGGAACGGTATAGAACCGCCAGGCCAACTTTCCCGTTGCAGCCCGATACGCGCTCACGAATCCACGCCCACCGTACTCGGAGCCGGACGCTGCGGTAAATACAAGTCCACCCCCCACGCGAGGAGCAGCATTTTTGTAATGCCCATTCGCAGCGCTGCAGTCCTTGGCCGACCACAGCTCGGCGCCGGTGTTCGCATTTAGCGCGATAAGCCGGCAATCGGCCGTGGCGACGAACACCTTCCCGCCGTCATAAGCCACACCCCGATTGACACGTGCGCCGTACGATTCGCCCACAGACTCATCGAGACGCACCTTAGGATCGAAGGACCAGAGAATTCGGCCGGATCTCATATTGAGGGCGTACACGCGGGACAACGGCGCAGAAATGAAGAGAGTCTCCCCGACGATAATTGGCGAGGCATTTAGCCCATTGGGGGACGGGATTGGCGTTGCCCACGCAAGTCCAAGAGTCTTGACGTTAGTCCGGTCGATCTGCGACCAAGGCGCATGCCGCTGGTCATAAGCATCGCGACCGTGAAGCGGCCAATCGGACCCCGATTGCGCGCGTACTGGGGACGTGACGACCAATAGTGCAACGCCATGAGCGATCAATGCCCACGCAGCTGAACGATCCCTAAGCGAGAGGGTCGATACCGCCCTCCAAACGTCGCTTAGTGTTGATTTTTGGACGCTCATAATTCTTGCACTCGCAGCGACCCCGCTTGGTACCAGTGTTGCCGTCCCGGGATTGCGTCATGCATGATTGGCTAGGCTGCCTTTCCCACCGAGCCGCGTCCAAACCCCACTTTCTTGTTCAGCGTAATCGTTCGCCAGTTGGTGTATTCCATCAGACCATGCAGTGAGTTTTCGCAACCGATCCCCGACTGCTTATGACCGCCGAACGCCTGTCCGGGTGCGTACTGGTGGATCTCGTTGAGCCATACCGTGCCGGCATCGAGTTGACTGCCGATGCGCTGCACAGCGTTAAGATCGCTGCCCCACACGGAGGCTCCAAGCCCATAGACCGTGTCGTTGGCACGGCGGACGACGTCCGCCTCATCCCGCCATTTTTAAATCGGTAGGATCGGCCCGAATGGCTCCTCAGAGACGATCCTTGAATTATCCGGCGGGTTGTCGACCAACGTGACGGGTACGAACCAACCTCTCGCGCTCTTGTCAATGTTCCCACCGACCGCGAACTTGTAGCCGTTCTTCGTACAGTCCTCGAAGTACTCAGCCACCTTCTCGTATTGAGGCTCGTTCTGAATTGGCCCAAGAGCCGTGTCCGCGAGGGCGCCGTCGCCGACCTTCTGAGTCTTCGCAAACGCGACCAGCTCGCGCAATACCTCATCGTACACATCCTCGTGTACATAAAGCCTCTTGGTCGCATTGCAAAACTGCGCATTGTTCTGGAAGGCGGCCCAGAAAAGCTGCGGTGCAATGGCTTTTGCATCGACATCTGGTAATACGATTGCCGGGTCATTTCCACCGAGCTCGAGCGTGATGCGCTTCAGATTGGCGGCAGCAGATCGCATCACGTGCTTTCCGGTTTCCGTGTGCCCAGTAAACGCGATCTTGTCGATTCCTGGATGACCCGTCATCCACTTGCCGAGTTCGTCGCCCCCCGTGATGATGCTGAATACGCCCGGGGGGAGTACTGAACGGCACAGTTCACCCAGCTTGAGCGTGCACAGTGGGGTGAACGGCGACGGCTTGATGATGATGGTGTTCCCCGCCGCCAACGCAGGGCCGATCTTCCACACTGCGAGCAAAATCGGGAAGTTCCACGGCGTGATCCCACCAACCACGCCAAGCGGCGTGAACTGCGTGATCACTCGCCGATCGGCCGTATCCTCAATGACTTCATCCGGAAGCGTCTGTTTTGCAATTTCGCGCAGCCAGTACACCGAACCGAGAATCTCCCACTCCGCACCCGCATGCGGCTTGCCTTGCTCCTTGGTCAGCAGCGCCATGAAGGCCACTGCGTTCTCCTGAAGGACGTCTGCAATGGCGTTAAGGGCGGCGCTTCGTTGTGCCTGCGAGGATGACCGCCAGGAATGGAACGCCTGGCGGGAGCTGCATACTGCTTCGTCGAGTTGGGATTGCGTCGCATCGGGCACTTGCGCAATCGTGCTGCGCGTCGCCGGGTTATAGGCGGGAAAGGTCGACGGTGCGCGGGCAGCGGCCCCATTGATCGTCATGGAATAATCGGAATTGAAATTCACCATGGCTAGATCCTCATGTCGCGTTTTACTGCTGATCAACTACCGCTACGTCTTCGAGTGAGCTCAAGCTTCTGCGGAGAAGCTTTCCCGTGCTTGTCTTGGGCAGGTCCCCGACGAACTTGACCTGCCTTGGGACTTTGTATGCCGCGAGATGTTCGCGGCAGTGAGCAATAATTTCCTCCTCCGTGACCCGCGCATTCCCACGCAGCACGATGTAAGCCTTCGGCACCTCCCCCTTCGCCGGATCTGGAATGCCTGCAACGGCAACCATCTGCACGGCATGGTGGGAAGCTATTACTCGTTCGAGCTCAGAGGGGTAAATGTTGTATCCGGCGGTGATGATCATTTCCTTCCACCGATCAACGACGTATAGATAGCCCTCCTGATCGCGGCGGGCGAGATCACCGGTTCGCAGCCAGCCGCCCGAAGCGAAGGCCTCAGCCGTCGCTTTCGGCTGTCCGTAATAACCCTGCATGACCGTCGGGCCGCGAATCTGGAGTTCCCCGACTTCTGCCAGAGGCACTGACTTGTCACGGTCGTCAAGCGCCGCAATCCGGCACTCACTGAGCGGCAGGGGTACACCGATCGACCCTAGGCGCGGAGCGACGAGGGCCGGATGCGTCGTACCTAAACCACCAATCTCGGTCATGCCCCAGAGCTCGTGGAGCGGACACCCTAGGCGGCGCTGCGCTTCCTCCATTTGCGGGAGCGGCATCGTCTGGCCGCCGACCGTACAACGAACCAGGGAGCTGAGCTTGCGCTCCGATAGGCCCGCGGCGCCTAGGAGATAAAAATACATTGTAGGAACGCCATCGAAGATGGTGGCTCGATGCTTCTCAATGGCCTCAAGAATGGGCTCTGCTTCAAATCGCGCCAGCAGCACGAGCGTCGCTCCGGTCAGGAAGGCGCTGTTTAAGACAACATTTCCGTAGACGTGGGTGCACGGGAGCGCCGAAACGACAGTGTCGCTTTTGGATCGACCGTGAAGCGTCCCGGTCAGGGCGCTATTCATCACGATGCTCCGGTGCGTCAGCACGGCACCCTTGGGTCGACCGGTAGTCCCTGACGTATATCCAATCGTCGATGGCATATCGGCGGAAACGACCTCGGGTCGGTTAAATGCGATAGATTTCATCACCGCTTGCCGGTTAATTGCCGCCTGACCCACGATGCCGCCAATCGCCACGAAGATGAGGCTTTTTCCGGAGCAAGCGGCTGCTTTTAGGAGGGGCACCCGCTGCTCGAGAGTCACGACCGCTACGGCCCCGCAATCGCTAGCCATAAACGCAATTTCGTCCGTTGCCAATAAGATGTTGGCGGGGACGACGACAGCCCCCAGCCGAGCGATCGCGTAGTACGCAACGACCCATTCCCAGCCATTGGGCAAGTAAAGAATGACTCTTTCGCCGATCTTGACGCCAACGCCCCTCAGGCTCGCGGCGCAGAGGGCAACACGTCTCTCCACTTCGATGAAGTTTAGTTCGATATCTCCGTCCACCAACGCTTTCTTATCAAGAAAACGCTCAGCGGCGATTCGCGGAATATCGGATAGCGATTGGGTCAGGGCCATGATTCGGCTCGGAACGACCTCTGATCTGTATAAATAATCCCCATTCGCAGTAGAGCATGTTTTTTTCTTGGATACAAACGAATGTGCGTTTCCCGTCTCGGGTGGTCGCTTTTTAGCACCCCTTCGAGCACGGCGAGCGAAGCTCCTCTAATCCCGCTATGAGCTAGGGCCGCTTCGCGATACCCTATGTTTCCTGGTATGTCCCGAGGCCAATCGTGGTTGAAACCGTTCCCGATCTCCTCACTAGTGCGGCGCAGCATTATGGCCGTCGAACGGCCCTGATCACGCCGGATAAGTTACTCAGCTTTACTGAGCTTAAGCGACTTGCCGACAATTTCGGCGATGGCCTCAGCGCTCGGGGAATATCGCCGGGTGACCGCATCGTGTTGTGGCTGGGCAATTCGTGGCGCTGGGTCGTTGCATACTATGGCGCGCTGTCGATCGGGGCAGAGGTTGTGCCTGCGAATAGTCTTCTCTCACCGGACGAGGTTGCCTACATCGTGGACCATTCCGATGCGAAGGCGTTGATCGCATTACATGAGGACCTTTTGCGGCTTCTCCCCTACCCGACGCTTCCCCTTATTGTGTCAGTAGGCTCTGCGCATGCCGGCGCCGCTGAGTTCGACGAGTTACTCGAGCCTCCACGAGTTGAGAATCCCACCGGCTTACGGGCGCGGCGTGCTCCTACGGATGTCGCGGAGATTTGCTACACGTCCGGAACCACCGGAACGCCAAAGGGCGCGATTCTCTCCCATCTGTCTTTGGTTACAAACGCGCAGGCGATGGCGCTAGTCCACGGAAAATCAGCGCTTGATGTACTAGGCACAGCCCTACCATGCTGCCATGTCTACGGTACGATGGTTTTGAACAGCGCGGTGGCTGCGGGGGCTTCGCTCGTGTTGATGCCGCGCTTTGACGAGTTCGCGTTGCTGACGGCAATTGAGCAACACGAGATTACGGTGCTCGAAGCGGTTCCGGCCATGTATCACGCCTTAATGAATACGAGGCGCTTAGAACGCTTCAACGTCAAGAGCCTTCGCCTATGCTCGGTTGGAGGCCAAGCCATGGCAGAGTCTCGACTCGAAGAGGTCGAAACGCGACTTCATTGCCCGCTGCACGAGCTTTGGGGCATGACCGAGCTCGCCGGCCCCGGAACGACTCACCCCTACAATACGCGGCGCATCGCCGGCTCCATCGGAATCCCTCTTCCATTTACCGAAATGAGGATCGCCGATCCGGTGGATACTTCGCGGACAATGCCCATCGGCCAGATTGGCGAATTGGTCGTCCGAGGCCCCTTAGTAATGAACGGCTATCTCAACGAGCCAGCGACCACAAGGAACACCATTACGCCAGACGGCTGGCTACGCACAGGTGATCTCGTGCTGCGGGACGAGCGGGGCTACCTTTACCTGGTCGATCGCTTGAAAGACGTCATTCTCAGCGGTGGATACACCTTGTATCCTGCGGAAATCGAGCGAGTGATTAGTACCTTTCCTGCCGTCGCTCTCGCTGCCGTCGTGTCCGTCGATGACCAAATGCGCGGTCAGATTGCCAAGGCGGTGGTGACATTGCGCCCCGATACCCGCTGTGAGCCTGAAGACCTGATCGCCCACTGCCGGCAACATCTGGCAAAGTACAAAGTTCCACGACAGGTAGAAATTGTCGATTTCCTCCCGACGGGGCCGACTGGCAAGCTGCTCCGAAGAGAGTTGCGCCAGCGAACCTCGCCTCGCGGTAATGCAGCGGCGGCCTTTCCGCAAGATGCCAACCTCGCGATGCCTGGTCAAGTGACAGGAGTACTCGAATGAAGATGGGTGACATTTGAGAACAGTGGGCTCTGATGGCGATCAGACGCTGCGTGCCATCCGAAGGGCCGCGGCCGACTTGATTGCCGAGCACGGCTTCGAAGCCATGAACCTGCGTCAATTGGCGACGCGAGTCGGCATTACGGCGAGCTCCTTGTATAACTACATCGGCAGCAAACAGGATTTGCTGTACGGGCTGATCCGAAACGTCATGGAAGATCTGCTCGAAGGGGTCGACGCCCGGGTATTGTCCCATTCTGATCCGGTCGTGCAGTTTCGAAGCTTCGTACAGTTGCATCTGCAATTTCACATCGAACGACGGAATGATGTTTTGATAGCGACGACAGAATTGAGAAGCCTGGAACCCCGAAATCTGAATCAGATCGTCCACCTTCGAAATCGATACGAGGCAACGCTGAGTAGAATTATTCGACGCGGCTGCCGCGACGGTGAATTTTTAGTGGCCGATGCAAAGCTTACCGCCTTGGCGTTGTTACCAATGCTCACCGGTGTTGCGCAGTGGTATCGCTCTGGGGGAAGACTAAGCCGGGATGCCCTACTTGAATCATACGTGCGACTCGCTCTTCAGCTCGTGGGAACCTCGGTTGGAATAAACCTCTCATTGCTCCCGCGGGAGGATGTGCAATTCAATCGATCTAATGCGGATGTTCTGCGAGCATTCGGGGCGCGGAGCCGGCGCGGCTAGATTTCTCTTGGCGCTCTAGCATTCAAGAAGGCGGGAGACTCTTGCTTGTTAGCTCGGACTTAACAGGATGCTTCCTGGGCGCTCGGTTTAACATACAGATGTTTGTTTACGCGCACCACGTATGCGATGATCGGATTGGCCCTTTTTTCCGATTGCAACCTAATCATCTGGTCCCGCCGCGGCAACTGCAGAACATACCAAGACGAACCCACTTACCGTGCCCGACCTACCGTTGAATCGATATCGGTCCATTTTCCGCAGCGATACGTTTCACGGACGAACGTACGTCGTCACCGGCGGCGGCAGCGGAATTGGCCGATGCATCGCACATGAACTTACCTCTCTCGGTGCGGAGGTTGCGATCGTTGGCCGCCGACGTGCGAAGCTTTCCGCCGTTGCAACGGAGCTTACGAACGTTGGTGGTCAGGTTTCGACGCACGAGTGCGATGTTCGCGACGAGGTCCGTGTAGAGAGCACGATTGCGGCGATTCTTGCACGGCACGGGCGCATCGACGGACTGTGCAACAATGCTGGTGGCCAATATCCGTCGAACCTAGAGGACATATCTCTTAAGGGGTGGGACGCAGTCGTTAGGACCAACCTTCACGCACCATTCATTGTGTCCTTGGCCTGCTATAAGGCCTGGTTCTGCAATCATGGCGGCGTGATCGTGAATGTACTTGCCGACTTTTCGGGTTCGATGCCGGGGATGGCGCACTCAGGTGCCGCTCGCGCAGGCGCCAAGAGCTTAACGGAGACTGCCGCGCTCGAATGGGCGCCGGCCGGAGTGCGCGTCAATGCGGTCGCGCCAGGCTGGATCGAGTCAAGCGGTCTCGATACGTATCCTGATACGTATAAGGCAGAAATTCAGAAGTGGCCTAGTCTAGTGCCGCTCCAGCGACTCGGAACTGTGGCAGAGGTATCCGCGGCCATTGTGTTCTTACTCAGCGACGCGGCCGCTTTCATTACGGGTTCAACCCTCCGGGTAGACGGGGGTGTACCAAACGTTCGACCTCACTGGCCCGCGAAGCCCGGACGTTCATCCCCGCGCTTCTTGGGATTCTCCGGCACTGGATAGGTGCGCCTAGCTATTCGGCGTCCATGAAATGCCATTGATGTTCGGAGACAGCCAGTCATCGGCGGGGGCATGTTTGGGGGTATCTGCGTAGGACGAAGTCGCGAAGAGCGGAAATTCCCGATGTTTTGCTTGTGATTTCGAATCCGTCCCGGGGAGCCACTACAATCAGTCACTTACAACACTTTCATGTTAATTTACTGCGCCGCTCTCGCGTAGGCAACTGACCCGTCATTTGCCATTTCGATTCCCGATTCGGAGCCGTGATTCGATTTAGCTTCTCGATGTGGAAAAGTCGCAAGCGCAGGTATCTGATTCTTTGATTCTGTTGCACGATGCTTTTCGGTCGCGCCGCCGCTGTTGCCAGCCGAATATCCCGGTCCGCCGAACATAAGCAACGAAATGGCATTCACAAGGATGTGACGGCCACCCCTGCCACGACACAGTCAAATAGGGCGCGGAGGATCCATGCACAACGCGTGATTCAACCGAACCATGAGCGCCCCTAGCTCGGTCGCTTGCTCGTACGACTCGCCCACCTCAGCGCTCATTGCATTGCGCGGGGCAGCCGCACGCTAAATACCGTTTCACCCCCTCCGGATCGGACGTGGATCTCACCCCGGTGCGCCTTGACGATCTCTCTTGCAATAAAGAGCCCCAGACCCAGATGGGTGTTTCCGCCAGCTAGATCCGGCATGACGCCTCGGCTCAGTGGGTCGAACAACGTCGGTAGCGCCTCGGCCGGAATCTCAGCTCCCTGGTTCTTCACCTGTACGCAGATCTCGCGTTGCGCGCCTTGCACTTCCAGGATCACCGGAGCACCGCCATGACTGTAGGTCAGGGCATTTTGTAGCAGATTGCTCAAGACCTGCTGAATGCGACCCGGATCCCAGCTCCCGCGAAGCTCTCCCGTTGTCTGCAGCTCGAGCGTTCGGTGGGGATGAGCTGATCCCAGCTCATCACAGACCTTCCGGGAAAGCTCGCCGAAATCGACGGGAGCGGGTTCTACCTTGATACCTACTGCCAAGGTCGTGCGGCTGTAATCCAGCAGATCGTCAAGGAGTGCCTGCATGCGTGCACCACTGTCAATGAGCCGCTGGGCCGCTTTCGACACGATCTCATCGGAGCGAGACCTCGCGAGGTGCTGAGCGGTGACTTGGATGGCATTGAGGGGGTTTCGAAGCTCATGACCGAGCATTCCGAGAAAAAGGTTTCGTGCGCGGTCGATTTCGGCACTGAAGTGGTCGACCGATTCGGCTATGGCCTGATCGATTGCCTCGCCGAATCTGATGATGTCCTTGACAGCCTCCTGATCCTCGATGTCTCCCGACATACTCCACAGACGCAGTACGCTCGCGCGCAGCGCGCGGTATTCACTGACCATATGGTTGAGATTGAAGCCACTTTGCGCCCGCGCGGCTCCATGGGCCTCCGCTGCCGTGCTGGGAGCATCCGCAAGTAGCGCCGCCCTGCCTTCAGCCTTCGATCGCTGCTGCTCGGCGCTCTGGGCGGTTCTGAGATCGGTAGCAATCGCCTGCAGGATCAGGGGAGCGTGATCGCGGAGCGCGAGTGTTCCCATGCCGGCTGCGGCCGGGAGCTTTGTCGCAGCGAACTGCTCCCACTCGACGAGAATATCTTCGGCATGACGATCGA
>Ga0182030_10012599_pt1 | contig 16913 bp, 11 predicted proteins | sample 812S3MmetaG_FD_121299 | JGI IMG/M metagenome (GOLD analysis project Ga0182030, IMG submission 121299) | Permafrost microbial communities from Stordalen Mire, Sweden - 812S3M metaG (Illumina Assembly) | ecosystem: Environmental > Terrestrial > Soil > Wetlands > Permafrost | place: Sweden...
GCCGCCGACGGCGCGTGGAGAAGAATTCTCGTAAGACGAATCCTTGGCGCGCCTTGCAGTCGGCGGAGTCGGCCTCACGCCCGTGCCGACTATCCGACGAGTATCGAGGTTGGCCCCGATGCAGCCTGACCGTCCGGAACCTCTGTCAATTGTGGCACCACGCGTATTGGACATTCGTCCACGTGTTGGGTTGGACAGTGCATTGGCTGAAGCCGTAAGTCGTGCAATCGATGTAGTGCCGGGCGCCCCCGACGCAGACCATCAACGTATGAGAACCATTGCACCCTTCGTCTGCGTCGGAACACTGCGGGGGCGAGCAACCGGGGGATACGCAATGGGCCGTGGTCGGCGTCAACGTTTCGCAGATCTCTCCGGCCGCCGAACAATCGTAGGAGAATAGCTGATTGGTCGAGTCACATGACTCGAGCGTAGTTCCCTCGCAGCTCGACGTTCCAGCCGCGGTCGCACAGGCTGCGCCACGCGGATAGCAAAGAATTCCTTCGTTGTTGTCGACGCACGTGCCGCCGATGGCTCCGCAGTTTTGACCGATCGCCTGGCCAAACATGCATTGGTACCCATAGGATGCACTGCAGTGGACGTTGCGATCGAGTTGCGTGCACGACTGGGGCGGAACATTGCAGTTTGCGAAAAGGGCGGTGCCATCGGCCATCACCGCGCAGGTCCCGCCGAGCATCGCGCAGTCGAACGCGGATGTTTGCGGAGTATCCCCGGCAGCCGTCTTGCCGTTGATGGCGACTTGACCTTGGCAAAGGCCGCCGCCCGCGTTATCGGCGCTCTTCCAATCCGCGGTGGAGGCGTAGCTGACGCCCATGCAGGCAGCGAAGTCGCTGCAGCTGGCGATCGAACGAAGACACTCGAACGTCAGCGACGAATTGATGTAGCTATTCGTGATGCACTGCGAGATATTGACATTGAAAAATGCTGGGTCGCAGCTTATCGCGAGAACGCACGCGTCGACGAGCTGTTGAAAGGTCAAATCGCTACGATCTGGCAAGCTCGAGCCACACGTGCCGGTCGTATCGGCATCGGGAGTCCCGTCCGAATCGGGTTGTTGCTGGGCGGGCTGTGCGTCGACACCGGTCGAAGCATCGTAGTAGCTGGTCTCCCCGCTGCTGCTGCCGTCGCTATCGGTGCTCCTCACGGCATAGTCGCCCACCCCGACGATGAAGTTGCAGCCAACCGCGCTCGAAGCAACGCATAGCCCCGCCCCGATCCATGGAGTGAGTCGCAAACGAATCATTCGAAGGTTCCTTGCAAGCCTGCCGCTTTGAACCCGATCCACGGGGAGAGACTCGAGCCGTGGAGCGTGAGGTCCGAGGTTGTCTCGCCGTGAGAGGTGGCCAGCAAAATACCGCCCACCACGAGGCCCGCAACGCCCGCACCAAATCCGATCGACGATATCGTGGCGCGGGTGCTAAGAGCGCTGATGTCCGATTGTGCGCCCTGTGGACAGGCTGTCTTGGGATTGCACTCACTGTTCAACGTCGAGCGCGTGTTGAGCGCGAGTACCCCGAAGACGGATCCGACAACCACGCCCGCGCCGCCCACTCCCATGAGCGCAAGCGCAACACCTAGACTCGGACCGCTGGACCGGCCGGGGCTCGCGGCAAACGTGGGCTGGAACCCGGCGGATCCAACGACCGGCGGGCCAGAGGCTGGGGATGGTTCCGCCGTGCGAGGCGTCGGCTGAGGGGATAGGTCGGCCTCCAGGCGAAGATTCACGGTGGCCTCCGCGCCCTCGCCGACATTAACCGTCGTCGCAAAGGGCTTGTAGCCCTGAGCCGTCGCGCGAACTTGATGGCTTCCCGGATCGGTCGGTCTGGTGGCATCAAACAGCGCCGACGGCACTTCGGCGTCGTCGATCGTGACCTTCACCGAATCGAGAGGGACACCATCGACGTGGACACGCAGCTTCCCAATACGTCTCTCGGCCGCAGGAAGCGCTCGCGACGCCCGCTGCCGCGCCGCGACAAAGGCGGCTGGCGCGCCGCTGGCTAGCTGTTCGCGCACGACTCGACGGAGGCTCTCCGTCCCCGCGATGATCTGACCGAGCGCAATCTGGCACTCACCGAGGCGTTCAAGCGTAGTCGGCGCGTGGTAGAGCTGCTCTGCGGCATCGAGTTTGACCACTGCGGCAGCGCAGTCGTTCGAATCCGCGAGCCGGACGCCCTCGGTGCCAAGCATGCGAGCGGATGCCATATTTTCGGCGGACGACGTCTGTCCGCGGGCGTGACCGACGCTGAGTGCCATCACCGCGAAGGCTGCGGCCGTGACGCTCCGCAAGGCTCGAGGGTTTCTAGTATCCAAGATCTATATTCCCAGGTTGTTTGGTCGGTGACGGACCGACGGAAGGCCGAAGCGGCGCGGGACGCTGAGTGGAAGGAAGCGCTGCAGGTACCGCGGGCAGTACCGGCGACGGTTGAGCGGCCCCTCCGCGGGACGTGCGAAGAGGCTCGGGGGTCGTAGGCGTCTGGACAGTCGCCGACGGGGCAATGAATGCCGGTGCGGGGATAAGCTGCGGCATCACGATCTCAGAGGGCGAAGCGACACTTCGAGGTGTTGTGCTCGGCTGAGATAGCCCGAGGGAACGAAAATAGCCTCCTCGCCAGATCACGGAAAACGTGAGGATGGAGCCAGCCACACTGAGTACGAGCGAAATGGCTATCGCCCATGCCATGCGCGTCGACGAGCCCCGCGGTTGCGCCGGCAATGCTACCGAGGCCCCGCCAGTTGTCGTCGGCAAAGGAAACTGGGCAGTAGCCCCCTCCCATTCAGCTCTTATTCCGGAAGCGACCGACGGGTTGGCTTGCCACGAGAGCGCTGACCCTGGAGCTGCCGAAATGCCTGCGGCTATCCTCATCCCTTCCACGAACTCACGCGCCGTAGAAAATCTGTCGTTCGGATTTCGCGCGCACGCCTTCTTGAACCAGGAATCCATCAAGGGCGGAAGCCAGGGGGCCGCTGCGCACAGATCGGGAAGGGGTTCGACGCATATCTGAAGAAGCAGATCTCCAAGGGTCTCTCCCTTGAACGCGAGGTTGCCCGTGAGCATCGTGAACGCGACCAGGCCGAGCGAGTAGAGGTCCGTTCGCGCGTCGATGGATCGAATGCCCCGGGCCTGTTCTGGGCTCATGAAAGTCGGCGTGCCGAGGATCGCTCCGGTGCGCGTCGAGGACACGTCCCCCGCATCCACGAGCTTCGCAATCCCAAAATCGAGCACTTTTACGATATACCCGAGGTCTTCGTCGACCGATTGGGCCAGGAAGATGTTGTCCGGCTTGATGTCGCGATGCACGATACCGAGCGAATGTGCACGGGTGAGCGCGCGCCCGCATTGGTCGAGAATGCCGATCGCTTCGGGAAGTTGCATCGGCCCTTCACGGTGGATTCTTGCGAAAAGGGTCTGCCCTTGCAGGAGCTCCATCACGAGATAGGGCGTTCCGTCCTCGAGCAGGCCGTTATCAAAGACGTGAGGAACGTGGCGACTTGCGATCTTGGCAGCAGCCTTGGCCTCGGTATCAAAACGGCGCAGAGCCTCTTCGGAGCGCACGAACTCGGCGGCGACCAGTTTGATCGCCACGGGTTCGCCCAACCCTGTATGCGTGGCTTTCCACACCGATCCCATCCCGCCGTACCCGATCGCGCCTTCAATGCGATATTTCCCTGCCAATACGGCACCGGGGAACGCCAGACGAGACGTGCGATTTGCGGGAGGTACAGATTCGCCCATGGCCCAGGTGGCCTCTAGCCGTCCATGTGACGCGAACTGAGCGACCGTGTCAATTCGTGCGTCATTTGCTCGCTTCTCTGGGGGCGTAGGCGCGGATCCAGGACCGAGCGCACTGCCGCACCGATCCAGTGGAGAGCGATCAGAACGAACAGCGTGCACCCTGCGGGGAAGGCGATAAGCCACCACGCGTCGGGCCGAGCCCTGGCTTCACCCATCATCTCACCCCAGGAGGGCGGGACGACGATCGAGCCTCCGAGGAGAAAATCGACCGCAGCCTCGATCCCGACAAAGTATGCGACCGATAATGCTGCTGCGACGAGGGCTGGCCCAATCGTGCGCGGGAGAACGTGCGAGAAGAACACGCGGGCGGGCGATGCCCCGAGCGCACGAGCCGACAGCACGTCATCTGCCACGTTGCCGGAGATGACCTCCGCGCGTACGACCCGTGCGAGTTCGGTCCATCGTGTGAGCGCCAACGCCCAGAACAGTGTCGTCGAACTCGACCCCGGAGCGAGGGCACTGACGACCACCGCAAGCACGACCGACGGAATCGCAGCGAGGGCTTCGATCGCTCTCGCCACGATCGAGTCCACGATACCTCCCACCCCGGCTGCCAGGGCTCCGAAGGTGACACCAAGAATGACCAGAACGGCCGTGGCCCCGGCACCCGCTGCCAAAGTCGTTCGCGCGCCGTGAACAATTCGAGCGAAGATGTCGCGCCCGAAGGCATCGGTACCCAAAGGATGCCCAGACGTTCCGGGTGGAGAGGCGGTCGCCCCCGACGGATCGGGCTTGTCGGGTCCGTGTTCGACGACAGGGGCGAAAAGCCAGTCTCCGCTCGCTTCGCTGGCGCGCAATGAACCGATGTCCTCACCTCGCAGGCTCGCGGGGTGAGTCGCGCATGGAAGGATATAGAGGGAGCCGTGCCACCGGCAGATTACCGGGAGCTCACTCGCCAATGCGTCAGCGCAAAGCGCGCAGGATATGATCCCTACCAAGAGGAGGCCGCCCGCACGTGCGAGAGGGTGCTTCGATAGGCGTGCGAACGCCCCATCGCGGTCGCGGAAGGCGTCGACACGTGAGCCGAGCGGGCTGACAGAAGTGGCGCGCTTTCGGCGTGAAAGGTCTAGCGCTGTGTCGTGCTCGGACGATCTATCTCCGTTCACTTGGCCGGTTGTCCTCCGTGCCGCGCGAAAAGACTGTCGCGCACTCGGCTGTCGAGTGCTGCGTGCGCAATGTCACCTACGACGAGACCGAGCGAGACGAAAAGCGAGGACACAAGCATGATCGCCATCAGCCATGCCGTGTCGTGGGTGTCGAGTGCGCGAAGCGTCTCGTATCCGAGGCCCGGTACACCGAACACTTCTTCGACGACGAACGAACCACCGAGGAGGCTCGGGATCCCGAGCCCCGCAAGGGTTACCATCGGAATCAGAGCGGCTCGGCATACAGTCTTCCAAGCGACGCGAAGAACAGAAAATCCCCTCGCGCGCGCGGTGGTGACGTAGTCCGCACGAATAGCCTCCAGCACGGCGGCGTATTGCCAGTTGGAAAGCATAGCCGCCGACGAGAGTGAAAGTGCGACCACGGCGAGCGCGATTCGAACGCTGCTCGCTCCGTGTGGGCCCACCGCGTGGCGCAACAGCCCCGCAATCGCAAACGTTGGAGTCGCCACAATTGCGAGCGTGAGCCCAGTGTATGAGGCGCCCGCGGGGCGACCTTCTCGCGACGCTCGCAAGAGCCCAAGAGCGATCGCAAACAAGCACCCCAGGAGGCTCGCGAGCGTGCAGATGAGCAACGTGACGGGGCCTCGCGCGCGCAGCTTGGTGGCCACCGACTGCCTGTCGACGGCGCTGACGCCAAGCTCACCGTTTGCAATGCGAGAAATCCACTTTCCATATTGCGTTTCGATCACCATCGCCCGTATGCGTTTGGCGCCCTCGAGCGTAATGAAGTGGGATTCGTGCGCGAACCACCACTCGTGCCAGTCAGCTACGGCCCGCTGAATGTCCATATCGTTCGATGCGCCATCGACGACGAGTCCCCGCTCGGTAGCGTGTCGCGCCAAGCGCGTGGCACGCTCGAGGCGAGGCCGATCGATCGAGCCTGCCATCGCTCGCATCAGCGCTTGCAGAGCGAACGTATCGAGTACGATAACCTCCTGTTCTCGACTGTCGCTGCCAAAATCGACGAGCCGGCCGACCTCCCGTTCCGCGGAGCTCTGAGTGAAATCGAGCGCTCGCTGCTCCCAAAATCGCGTCCAAAACAGCGCTGCTGTTTCGGCATGTTCGAGGCTTGCAGGCGTGGCCAGTCCCATTCGCTGGGCCACGGGCGCGAGAGCCATCGCCACTCGACCGCGCGGTTCCGGGGCGAGCGACTCGAGGAGGGGCAACACGACGGGAAGCGCCGCTCCACCCAATCGACAGAGCTCATGTGCCCCCGAATCGGCCTGAGCGTCGTTTTGGGCGACGTGTGCAAGCGCTTGAAGACTGCGGTCGCGCACGTCGCGAGCGTGGAGATTGATGAATGGCGGCAGGTCTACGAAACGAAAGGTCTGCGCTGCGGAGGAATCCCGATCGGGGATCAGGGTGGTGACAAAAAATAGAAAGAGGCTCGTTGCGAGCAGTTTGGGAAGCGCCCAGAGAATCTGCACTATGGCATAGCGGAACATCGCCGGCCCACACTATGGCACGACGGGCTAGCGCAGCGGACGCGAGATATCGTCCCCCTTGGGGTTGGCGTCATATCGACGCCCCGGTGCACGAGGGGCTCGCTGCCGGACCCTGAGCGGAATGCGGAGGCTGGCAGAGCGAGGGTCTTGTCCGCGCGTGCGCTAACCTGGATCGTTGAACGCATGGCTTCCGACGAAATTCGCGCGCGCGCCGAGGCCTGGCTGGCCGATGATTTCGACGAGACGACGCGCGCAGAGCTCAGGCAACTGCTCGAACGCGGTGATGATATCTCTGGCGATCTCGGCGATCGATTTGCGGGTGAGCTGACGTTCGGAACGGCGGGGCTGCGAGCCGAGCTCGGTGCGGGCTCCAATCGGATGAACCGCGCAGTGGCTGCGAGAGCGACGTTCGGTCTCGCCGAGGTTCTCGTTTCGAGTGTACCGGGGGCTCTCGAGCGCGGAGTCGTCATCGGTGGGGATGCGCGCAGATGGAGCCGCGAGATGTCGGAAGACGCCGCGGCGATCCTCGGAGCCCTCGGCTTCCGTGTCACACTGTTCCCCGTCGCTGTGCCCACTCCGGTGGTCGCCTACGCCGTCAAATTCCTCCAAGCAGCCGCCGGAATCGTCATCACTGCGAGCCACAATCCGGCTCGGTACAACGGATATAAGGTCTACTGGGAAGGTGGGCTGCCGCTTGGGCCTCCGCTCGATGTCGAAATCGCGGCCGCCATGGCGAGGGCACCGGCAGCGCGCCGGATCGTGCGCCCCTCTCTGGCGGAGCTCGCTGCCTCGGGGAAGCTCGAGTTCGCCTCCGAGCAGCTCGCGGAATCGTACCTCACGGCGATCGGCGGCCTTGGAGTGCATCCAGGTGTCGGCGAACGATTATTTCGAATCGTGCTCACTGCTATGCACGGAGTCGGGGATTCTTGGGCGCGTCGAGCACTCGCCGCAGCGGGATTCACTGATGTCTTGAGCGTCCCCGAGCAGCAACAACCCGACGGAGCATTTCCGACGGTGGCGTTTCCAAATCCCGAGGAGCCAGAGGCTCTCGACGTCGCACTGTCGCTGGCGAGGCAAGTGAAAGCAGACCTTGTCCTCGCCAACGACCCGGACGCCGATCGTCTGGCTGTTGCGGTTCCCGTCGGAGACCAATTTCGGCGCCTCACAGGCAATGAGGTCGGACTTCTGCTCGGTCACTATTTGATGACCGAAATGCCTCGTGACCGTCCGCTGGCCGTCGTGACGACCGTGGCGTCGTCGCCCGCCATGGCTCGGATGGCCACTGCGCTCGGTGTGCGCTGTGAGGAAACACTCTCGGGATTCAAGTGGATTGTGCGGCGTGCTCGCGAGCTCGAATCCGAGGGATATCGCGTCGTCTTGGGTTTCGAAGAGGCGATTGGATATGCGGTGGGTGATGTCGTCCGCGACAAAGATGGCATTTCGGCGGCTGTAGTCGTTTCGGAGCTCGCAGCGGTTCTGCGCGCGCGCGGTCTGACGTTGGTCGACCAGCTCGCTGTCATCGGAGCGCGCTTCGGATTCAGCGCAAGCACGCTCGTGAATATCACTCGTAGTGGGCCGGGTGGCGCTTCCGAATTAGAGGCGATGATGGAGCGGCTCCGAGCGAACCCACCCGAATCCGTGGCGGGCGATCCCGTTGTCGCGATTGTTGACTATCTCGCAGGTGTGACATGGGTGCCGAACGTAGGGGTTGCGGAGCGATTGACGGTTCCTAGGGGCCGTGTCCTGTCGTTGAAGCTTGCGTCCGGCAGCCGCATCGTAGTGCGTCCGAGTGGCACGGAGCCCAAGGTCAAAATCTATTTTGATGTGTTTGCGCCGCCGGAGCTCGGGTTGGGTAGCGCCGATGTAGATGCGAGATTGCAACGTCTCGTCGCAGCATTTGTGTGCCACGTGTCTTCAAAATGATAGGCTGACGCGAAGCGGGTTTGCCGGACGGTCGTGTGATGTAAGGCGTGTCGCTATATGGGCAGTAGAGCGAAACGCCGTTGTCGGTTGTCGAGTGCGGGTGGCGGTCGCAGCTGATAATCCGGGGAAAAATTGCATGACTCTCAAGCGGATGTTCCTGGTGCTCATGGTCGTTCTTCTGGGGTCGTCCGCGACGACGACGATCGCGAGCTTGCGATCACTATCGCAGCTTCACCAGACCCTCGATCGTGTGATGAACGAGGATATGAAGCGGCTGCTCGTCGTTACGGACGTGCGGCGCCTGTTTCGAGCGATGACCGTGCTCGAGCGCGAACAGATCCTCGAGAAGGATGTGGGGCGCCAGGCTGAACAGGTCGCTTCAATGCGCAAACTGCGCGAACAATGGATCGAGAAGGCCAGCGCATACGAGGCGCTGATGCCGGAGGTCGACCGCGCGGGGATGACGAGTCTAGAGCAGGCTTTCGGCCGCTGGATCGACTTGGACGATCGGGTGCTCGCTCTGTCGTCGGCATCTCGGCAGTCGGAGGCGTATGCGCTCGCCCGAAGGCATTCCGAAGATCCCGTGTCCTGGGAGGAAGTCATCGCGAGGCTCGTGTCCGCGAACGAGGTCCGCCTTCACAGCCAGGTGGACGCTTCGACCGCCACCTACCAGAGCGGAAGGGCAGTCCTTCTGGTTGCCGCGCTGGTGGCGACATTGTTCGCTCTCGTCACGGGCACTGCTGTCGTGCGCGGAATCCAGCGCATGCTGACGGACCTGCTCTCTCTCAATGCGAATCTTGAGTCGCTCGTCGAAAGTCGAACGCGTCAGCTGCGCAAGCGCGAGGAGGCCATGCGGCTGATGTTCGACAACGTCAGCGACGGGCTTTTCACGGTCGACATGTCTGGACGGGTCTCCGACGAAAGGTCCGCCGCTGCCAGTCGATGGTTCGGCGACCCGGAAGGCGCGATCCTCCTTTGGGACTACGTTGGGCGACTCGACGCAAGCGTCGCCCCCTCGATCAAACTCGGATTCGAACAGGTCGTCGAACAAGTGCTTCCCGTCGAGGTCGCAATCGGGCAGATGCCTTCGCATCTCGAAAGTGGGAAGTCGCTGTTTTCTGTGGAGTACCGTCCACTGCGTTCGGGAGAACGCTTCGACGGGTTACTCGCCATTGTGCGGGATATCACGAAGCAGGTCGAGTCAGAAAAGGCGGAGGCCGAGCAGCGTGAGCTCACGCGAATGGTCCAACGCATCGTTCGCGACAAGACAGGTTTTCTCGACTTCCTCGCCGAAAGCCAAGAGATGGTCATGCGACTGGTCGCTGGCAACGCAGACCCCGAGGAAGCTCTGCGCCTGGTCCATACGCTAAAAGGCAATTGCGCCGTATTCGGAATACTGAGTGTTTCCGATCTTTGCGATTGCATCGAGGCGCGCTGCGCCGAACAGGCGCGCTCCGTCGTGCCGAGCGACGCGAGCGAACTCGGTCGAATGTGGGACGGCGTCACTGCGAGGGTCCGCGAGCTGGTGGTCGGCTCGTCGTCCCGTGCGATCGAGATCGACGACGCGGAATACGGCAGCATCGTTCAATCGATTCTCCGGGGAGCGCCGCGCCGCACTCTGTTGGAACACATCGTGGCGTGGCGCCTCGAGCTGACTCGAGTTCGCCTAGGCCGTCTGGCGGACCAGGCGACCCATATCGCCAAGCGCCTCCGAAAGGCGCCTTTGGTCGTGAGCGTCGAGGACAACGGCCTTCGGTTGCCGGCTCCTCGATGGCAGCGATTCTGGTCTGTGGCGATCCACGTATTACGGAACGCGATCGACCACGGAATCGAGAGTCCCGACGAGCGCTCGAAGCTCGGCAAAGGCCCCGCCCGGTTGCTGCTCTCTACGCGGCTCGAGGAGATGTACGTAATCTTCGAATGCGCGGATGATGGTAGGGGTATCGACTGGGAAAAGATCGCGGCTCGGGGGCGCGCGCTTGGCCTTCCGGCGTCAACCCATGATGAACGAGTGGCTCTCATGATGCGCGACGGAGTTACCACTCGCGACGAGGCCACGAGCACGTCGGGGCGCGGAGTCGGATTGGCCGCGGTGCGTGACGCTTGCGAGAAACTCGGTGGTCACGTTCGAGTCGAAAGCGAATCGGGGCGGGGCACTTCGGTGCAGTTCTGGTTTCCCGAGTCGACGATGGTCGATGAATCCGCGGAAGATATTCTCGAACAGCCGATCACGAACTCCCTCGGTCCGGATCCTATACTCAAATTTCTCCGGTCGAACGTGCCTCCTAGGATCGTGATGCCCTCTCGCTCGGCGAAGTGACGTTCTCAAGCCATGTTTCTGCGAGAACCGACACCGCACCGCCTTCGCGAGTTCGACATCTTGCGACGTCTCGGGGTTGGAGGCGTCGGGGAAGTCTTCTTGGCGCGCAGCCCTGGGGGTCGCCTTGTGGCCATCAAGACGATCGCTCGCGCTGGCTCTGACACCGAGCGCTTCCTTGCTGGGTTCGCTCACGAGGCTTCGGTGTGCGTTCGACTACACCACGATTGCATCGTCCAGGTTCGGGCGTTCTTCGAGGATCCCGGCTTCGCTGCCTTGGTATTCGACTATGTTCCTGGCGTAGCGTTGGCGCGGGTGGTGCGCCTCTGTTCGGCGAGCGGCGTACGCCTGCCGGATCCGGCGGCCTGGCACATCGTCGAGCGCGTTCTCACGGCCCTCGCCCACGCGCATGCGCTCAAGGATCGGTCGGGCCTGGCAACCCCCGTCGTGCATCGCGATATTTCCCCTTCGAACGTTCTGATCGACTGGACGGGAGGCGTGAAGATAGCTGACTTCGGAATTGCCAAGGTGCTCGGAGTTTCGCCGACGTCAAAAACAGGCCTGATCAAAGGAACACTCGGGTGTATGGCTCCAGAACAGGCTCGTGGCGAGTCTGTGGACGAAAGGGCAGACGTCTATGCAGCAGCGCTTCTCGGCTGGCGACTGCTCACCGGGCGCTCGCCGTTCGACAAGCAAACGAGGGACGAATTTGAGCTTCTCCGAGCGATGCGCAGTCCGCGTGTGAAGCCGCTCGGCTCCATTCGCCCTGACCTCCCAGAGCCTCTTGTGAAGGCGTTTTCTCGCGCGCTCGTCGCCGATCGGGAGTGTCGAACGATAACGGCTGCGGAGCTTGCCGAGACCGTTCGAAGTCGGGTTGACCTGAGCTCTGGGCCGACCGTGCTGGGTGCTCTACTTGCGCAGTGGAAGCCGACCCTCGAGCGCTCGGTGCGGCGGCGAGTCGAGTGCGGTGAGGATCCCCAGACTTCGACGGACCGAGTCGAACAGACGCTGCGTTACGAAGAGGTCGCTCTCGCCTTCGATGAAGAGCCTGCGCCGGACTCTCCAACGCTCGAGGCGCATGCACTACCGATTGAGACCCTAGGCGACGTACCACTTTGTGCGTCGAGCGACTCGCAGCGACCTCGGGTGATGTTCCGTCGATCGCGCCACTGGATCGTTGCCGTCGCTCTGTTCGTCGCCGTGATGATCGCTCTCGGCCTCACATGGCTGCGAGTCTCCCATCGATCGAAAGCACCGAGGCGCGCGGTCGCAAGCCACACGGCCGATGGCATGGACACTCACCGGATGCTCTCGGCGGATACGGGCGGCAGGGGAATTGCCTTAGCGTCTGCAGCGCACGTCGCGATGTCGAAGATCATGAACTCTAGCGCTTGCTCCTGAGGAGACAGGGGATTGTCCGCGCAGTCCGACGGCACGACCGCGCCGAGCGACTCGCGTCCAAAGCCTTGAGTCGAGAACGTGGCTTGTTCGTAGTCGCCCGATGCCCCGCCGACGTGCATGTCGCTGAAGACGACCCGCCCGCACTTCGATGCGGCTCCTCCATCGCCGCCAGATACGGAACGAACCGGCGTGTCGAATGAGAAATACATGTTCGCGCCTGCGGAGTACGGCGCCGTATCTGAGGTGATCCACGGAACGGATGCCGGTTCGTTCGCCGGCCCGATATCCGCGTTGTGACGCGCCTGGAGAATCGGCAGCTCGTCGTCGACCAGCGCACCGACGTTCCCGAGCCAATCGTGCATCGCTTGGCCCTTCGGGAAGGGGCTTCCCATGTAGGTGGTTTCGACGACTGCGGCGACGTCGTCGTCGTCGGTCCCGCGCGACCAGGTGGCGACGTCATCCTGCGCGAACGGGCCGTCGATGAACCATGCATAGTGATAGTGCGACGCAAACACTCGTCCCCCCGAATTGACGTAGTCCAAGAGGTTCTGCTGCCTCATGTGAAGCGTTTCAGCTCCCTCGCACGAGAGGACAACCACGTCGAATTGCATCAAGTCCGCCACGCTGTCCCAAAGCGCAGTGTACGACGCTGGTCCCGGCGGGGATGTGTTGGCTGGGTAACTCTGGTCTTGCGGCGAGCCCGCATAGATGTGGATGCGTCCTTTGCCCCCGGATCCACCGACGAATTCGGTCGGATCGATTCCAACGCGCTGGAACAGGCACTCGATAGAATCGGCTCCGCCCGTGGAAATGGCGATATTCGGGATATCTCCTTCCATTTGGTTGCGAGGCAAGTGAAGAGTACCGTCCGGAATCGGGTTGTCAGTGCATGGTAGGACCGACGGAATGACGAATTGCATGCGCCACTTGCCGACTTGGACGACGAGCGGGACGTCCGCTCCGTCTGGTACGTTTGCAAGCTGGAAGTGACCGCTCGGGTCGGTGAGCGCCGAGGTGATGGGGTTGCCACTGTAGACTTCTTCACACGAGCCGCATGACGCTCCAACCGCGATAGGATTCGGTGTGATGCTGGGAACGAAGACCGCCACATCGTAAAGTGGGTCTCGCCCACGCGGGTCGAACACCGTTCCGCTTATCGTCGTTTCTCCTGCGTTCCCGCAGGTTGACACGCATGAGCCGGTCGCGGTGCAAATCCGCGGCGACGGAGGCGGCGTATTGCTGATCGCGACGACTGATCCAGAGATCTCGCTTCCGTTCGCGCTAGACGCATCCGGGCTGCTGACCGCACTCCCCGTCGCCGGGCCCGTGTCTGGAGATGACCCTGCATCGAAGATTGAGCCCAGAAGCACTCCAGCCGAACTGGTGCCGCATCCATGGGTCGATGCGGCTAGAGCGATCGATGTTGCCACGTGAACTAGGAAGAGCCGGCTTATGTCTCGCATGGGGTGAGTCCTCGAAAGCGACGGGGTGTTGAGATCGGAGGTGCCCATCCATCGGCCTGAGCGCTCGAAGAGTTCTCTACAAAGAACCGATCGCTACGCAATCGAGGGGCGATCGAGCATGCCCGTGGTAAATTCGCCGGATGTACCCTTGGAGTCCGCGACCTACCTCCGGCCCTGCCACGGAGATCGGACGCGGATGAGCATGGCGGGCGCCCCTGTCGAGATTCTCGATAGAGTCCGTTCGGCGGAGAGGCGGCTTCGCACGGTGCGTGCGATTCGCGTCGGAGCTTGGGCCCTATGTGCGGCTTGGTCGTTCGCGATCGCGCTGGTGGCGCTGCGCAAGTTCCATGGGATCGGGGAACGTGGAGTGCGGCAAGGCCTCGCCGGGCTGGCAGCGGCCGTCGTTGCTGCGACGCTCGTGGCGTATGTGTGGCCGGTCGCGCGCTTTGCCGGAGCCCGTGTGCTCGACCGGTTTCATGGTTTTCATGACAGGCTGGCGAGCGCTCTCGAGTTTTCCGAGATGTCCTCTGCAACGAGGACTCTCTTCATGGTGGCCGCCATCGACGATGCCATTTCGCTCGCGCGGACCGCGCAGCCGCCGCGTGCGGTGCCGCTCCGAGTCCCTCGAGCTTTCGGCCTCGCACTGTTGCTTGCCGGATGCTGCCTGTGGCTGTCGCGGTTGGAGATTCGAGAGCGCGTTTCCTCGACTGTCGAGCCGCATATGATCGACCCGTTCGAGCTTGCTCCCGACGACATCGATGAGGTTCGAGAATTCCTCGAGCGCGCCAAGAGCAACGGTGCCGGCGAAGAAGTCAAGACTGCGGCGGTCGAGATCGAACGGCTTGTGGACGATATCGCGGCGCATCGTATCGATCGCACCGAGACATTCCGACGGATCGAAGGGCTGGACAGGAAGCTATCGGAAGGCAGAGACGTCGATCCACAAGTTGTCGCGCGGATTCTCGAACGGATCGGGCATGAGCTCGAGAAAGCGGAACTCTCCCGTCGAGCTGGGGAAGCTCTGGCTAAGTCGAGACTCGATGAAGCCGCTGACGAGCTTCGCCGACTATCCGCGCACCTGCGGCGACCCTCGGATCGCCCGAGCTCAGCGTCGATCGAGCGGCTGCGTGGTGCGCTGGAGAAGGCCGCAGCCCAGGTCGCGCAGCGGAGACAGGAGCTCGACGAACAGCGTCGTCGGGTCGCCGACGACCTCCTCAAGCGTCGCGCTTCTGCGGCCGACGCAGGCGAGGAAGGCGAGCACAGTCTCGTCGACCGGCAGCAGCGGGAGCTCGAGAGGCTCGATCGGGACATCGCCGCGGAGTCGGAAGCCGAGCGATCGCTCGAGCAACTCGACCGCGAGCTCGAACAGGCAGCCGCCGATCTAGCCAAGGATCTCGGTATCAGCGCGGACGAGATCGGACGCAGTGCCGAGGATGTCCACCGCGTGGCCGGCGAGCAGATGACGCGGAGGGAAAAGGAAGAACTCCGCGACAAACTTCGCGAGCTGCGAGATCTCGCGAGGCAGCAGCCGAATGGTGCTGATGGTCAGCGAAGATTGGTGCAGGTTCGGCAGTTCGGGCGGTCGGCGCGAGGAGAGAGCGGAGGCCCGTCCGGCTCTGACGGTGTCGGGGGCTCCGAGGGCAGCGCGCAAGATCGCGCAATGGGTGAAGCGGACGGCGCGCCAGGGGCTGCGGGCGAATCGCCTCAAAGGAATGCGCAGGGTGGCGCTGAGGGGGCGGCGACCGGAGGAGAGACGTGGATCCTCGGCCCAAATGGCGAAAAGGTACTGATGTTGTCCAAAGGACCCCAGGGGCAAGGGCAGTCGCCTCCTGGAGCGGAAGGGGAGAGCGGTCAGGCAATGGGAGGCCGCACCTGGGGCAATGGCCACGACCCGAACATTCGAGGGAAGGCGACGCAGCTGAAGGCGACGACTGTGGATACAGACGTCTCAGGCGCGGACACCGGGCAAGGAGGATCTCGGCGCCAGGTCATCCACGGGGCGGCTCAGCGCGGGTTCGTCTCGAGAGCCTACAAGAACGTGTTCCGGGAATATGAAACCGTTGCGGAGGTATCTCTCGCGAAGGAAGAAATCCCGGGAGGCTATAGATTCTTCGTCAAGAGATACTTTCAGCTCATTCGTCCGCGTGATGGTCAGTGACGTCGGGAAGGATTCATGGACATCGAAACGCTTCGAACTGAATTATCGGCGTGCAGGCAACGAATCGAAGCTTTGCGCGAGGAGATAGCCAAGTCCATCGTCGGGCAAAGGGAAATCGTCGACGGAGTCATCACGTGCATGCTGGCGGGTGGGCACACGCTGCTAGAGGGTGTACCGGGCCTCGGCAAGACTCGACTTGTCCGCGCGCTGGCGTCGACCCTCTCCCTTTCGTTCTCACGCATCCAATTCACTCCAGACCTGATGCCAGCCGATATCCTCGGGACTACGGTCATCGATGACAAAGTCGGAGGTGGCAAGTCATTCGAATTCCGCAATGGTCCTATTTTCGCGAACATCGTTCTGGCTGACGAAGTGAACAGGGCGACACCGAAGACGCAGAGTGCACTGCTCGAAGCGATGCAGGAACATCGCGTGACCGTCGGCACCCGAACGCACGTGTTAGGCGAACCGTTTTTGGTCCTGGCGACTCAGAATCCCCTTGAGATGGAAGGCACGTATCCACTGCCCGAGGCGCAGTTGGATCGATTCTTCTTCAAGCTTCGCGTTCCATTTCCGGGGCACGATGACCTCCATCGCATTCTGGATCTCACAACCGGCGCGGACGAGGTCCTTCTGGAGGCGATCCTCGACCGTGAGAAGATCTGCGCAATGCAGCAGCTCGTGAGGCAAGTCGCCGTCTCACGCGCCGTTCAGGACTACGTCATCCGATTGCTGACTGCAACCCATGCAGACGGACCCAACGCGCCCGATATTTGTAAACGATTCGTGCGATATGGAAGCTCTCCGCGCGGAGCGCAGGCGATGCTTCTCGCGGCCAAGATCCGAGCCTTTCTCGACGGTCGGTTTTCTGTGGCGTTCGACGATGTTCGGGCCAGTGCTCACCCGGCCTTGCGGCACCGCGTCCTGCTCAATTTCGAAGGCGAAGCGGAGGGTATCCAAACCGACCAGGTGATCACAGCGGTTCTCGAGGGCATCGCCGACGATGCGCCTCGGGCGGACTCTCGCTCCGAGGGCAGTTGATCTTGGAGATGCGTCCTTGGCGGTGGAGGCGCGCCCAGCAGATCGCACCTGCGGTCGATGAGAACCTGTTCGACGATGAGTTCCAACGCAAGCTCGATACGCTGGCCCTCGTCAGTCGGCGCGTACTCGGTGGAAGACTGCGCGCGGAACGGAGGACCCGAAAAAGCGGCGGTGGCGTCGAGTTCGCC
>Ga0182030_10012601_pt1 | contig 16912 bp, 16 predicted proteins | sample 812S3MmetaG_FD_121299 | JGI IMG/M metagenome (GOLD analysis project Ga0182030, IMG submission 121299) | Permafrost microbial communities from Stordalen Mire, Sweden - 812S3M metaG (Illumina Assembly) | ecosystem: Environmental > Terrestrial > Soil > Wetlands > Permafrost | place: Sweden...
AGCGTTTGCGAGCGATCCAGACCAGTCCGATGATTCATACTTGTCACAGACCGCCCACAGGAGTAAATGTTCAATCCATGACCGACTTTTCACACAGCCTCTCGCCGGAGCCAACCGCCGTTGTCGCTGTCCGTTCCGCTGTCGCGGTTCACGCCGTTAGTCGGCGGTGGCTCAGCTTTTTTCGTTAGGGAAATATTTATGGCCCAATATACACTCCGAAAGCCGACATTCGATATTCCAAGTGCCGCGGATTTCCGTAAGGAATGGCCCCATATCGCTGATGACGGTTTGCAAAAGATCGTAAGCTATGAGATGCAATCATTTCAGTTCCATCGCGAACTGATTGCGAGGCTTCATACGCGACGATATGACGACTATCGGAAAAAGTATCAGATACAACCTCTTGACTTCACCCTAAGAGCAGGTTTGGCTAAGTCGGTTGTATCGTCTGGGGTGGCTATTTTAGAGGCTGTGCTTAGGGACTACGGCATCCAAAAATCTTATATCCCAAATAATCCTGCAAAGCGGCTGACTTTCGGTAAAATTCTGAACAAATGGCTGGACTCTGGAGACATAGAAAAAGCGCCAGTTCCTAAGCCATACATTGCCACTCACTTCCCGGCGCTAAAGAGTATTTGGGAGAGTCGTAATGACATCCACTTACATAAGTCGGTAAGCACACCAAAAAAGTTCTACGAAGACGTGATCCCGAGAACTGAAGCCGAGATTGAAGCATTACTGGCAATCATGGAGTTCCTAAAGAAAAACAAACCCTAACAAGTCACCGGAGCCAGAACATCTGTAGAATCCAATCCCATACAAAAGCAAAAGGCCACTCCGTCAAAAGAGTGGCCTTCGTTATTTCAAATTAGAATTTAATTCTTCACAGCCTTCTTCGCAGCCCAATACGCCTTCATTTTGGCGGATTGATTGGCTTTGGCGGCAGCACTCATTCCACCCTTTTTCACAGATTTCACCACAACCACAGCTTTGACCGCAGCCTTAACAGCAGCTTTCGGAGCAGTCTTGGCTTTTGCACCCTTGATTTTGGCCCATCTAGCTTTTTGAGCAGCGGCAACTTTAGCACGACCAGCCACACTCATCCCGCCCTTTTTCTTAACTACGGGAGCGGTCTTGGCCTTGGCTTGCTTGACTTTCGACCAGCGCAGTTTTTGTGCAGCCCGGATCTTGGCTAGGTGAGATGCGCTGAGTTTACGTTTAGCAGGTTTAGCAGGTTTGAGAGCGGCTTTGGATTCACTGCCAAAAATAGCAGCGAGTTCAGATTCGAGCTTAACGATCTTTTCTTGGAGATCGGCAGCAGTTCGTAGTTGGCTTGGTGTTAGTGTCGCAATACTCATAGTTCCGTTATTAAAGCACTGGTCTTATCTAATGGGAAGCAGAATTATGCCGCTATCCTTACTTTTCAGATCCTTCCACACACCATCAACACACTTCAATTTCAATCCCGCTCCAGTCCTCGTCACAACTTCAGTATAGCTTCCGCCCATCGTCCCATCAGTAACCCCTCCACCCGCCCCTCCTCTCAATCCCCTTCAAACACGTAAAGGGGTCAGTCCTGCCTTGACGCAAACCTGGTAAGTGATTAAATCCATTGCATGCCCCGGCAGCTACGGATTGAATATCCTGGCGCGATTTATCATTTGATGAATCGCGGTGACCGGCGTGAGCCGATCTTCAAGGATGATTTTGACCGCAAGCGGTTTGTCAGCGCCTTGGATGAAGCCTGTGCCAAGACCGGCTGGCAGGTGCATGCGTATTGCCTGATGAACAATCATTTTCATCTGGTGGTGGAAACACCCGCGGCAAACCTGGTGGCGGGGATGCGGTGGTTTATGAGCACCTACACCGCGCGGTTTAAACGTCGTCACAAGCTGTTCGGGCATTTGTTCAGCGGGCGTTACAAGTCGCTCATTGTGGACGGCAGCGGCAACGGGTATCTGCGGACGGTGTGCGATTATGTGCATTTGAATCCGGTGCGGGCGAAGCTGCTGCGCGCCGAACAGCCGTTGCGGGATTATGCGTGGAGCAGTTGGCCGGATTATCTCAAGCCGCCGGAAGAGCGTCCGCGCTGGTTGCGGGTGGACCGGCTACTGGGCGAACTGTGCATTCCCAAGGACAGCATTGCCGGGCGGGAGGAATTGGAGCAGCATTTGGAAGTGCGACGGGCGCAGGAAGACGAAGGGGAGTTGAAGAAAATCCGGCGTGGCTGGTGCCTGGGCCGTGAAACCTTCCGGCAGGAGCTGCTGGAGCAGGCGCACGCGATGGCGGGAGCAGAACGCGTTTCAAAGCTGGAATTGGAAGCCGAGGAACAACATGAATTTAACCTCAAATGAAGCCAGGACTGACCCCTTTATGACCCCTTTAATTTGCTTTTGGACTATATGTCTTGCGTCGTTTCTTGATATGACTTCCCAGGCGGGGGATAACGAAACCGCAAAGACAAACAAAGTGCAGGACTTGTATGATTTCGCGGGTGACATGGAAACAGTAAAAACAAAAATAGTGGAGGATTTATATGTCAGGGTGTTTGAATCGCATGGCACCACTAACAATACATCTGTGAATGATAAGCTTGCATTCTGCGTTTGGGAAACTAAAACAAACAAAAACGATGAAGTGACTGTCTATATGCCAACGACGCTTGAATATCTTTATCAAATTGAACTTCTCAACACCAACGGCTTTGCGCTGCCGAAAACGAAGTTGGCAGAAAAAGTCGGCGTGAAGTTTTTGGATTTAAAGCCTTTATTCGCCAATGACACCGGCTTTAAGCTGAAAATACAGCATATAACACCTAATCTTGGCGGGGAGTATATTTTCTTCCCACACAAATCAGGAGATTACAACGGAGAGCCATACTATTCCCCAAATGATTTATTTGAAATCAAGCAACCGGGGAATTATACGCTGCGAATTCAATTTCAATTGATTGTTGCTTCTAGTTCAAACATCTATAAGACCGCGCACATAGTTCGTTTTCCACCATTGGAATATCCGCTTGTTAAGTCTGACAATGCGCCCACCAATTCATTGCCCTAAATCCGCAGTTGCGCGGCCGGACATTGCTGATAGCATTTTTTTGCCTTGAACTAAATGAACCCGACACCCAGTCCATCCCGAAATAAAAAAATTCTTTGTTGCCGGTTTCGTTTTTGCTTAGCCGGCTTGGGCTTTTTGTTCCTCACCGTGGCGTTGACGGGCTGCGGGCTGCTGCGCTTTCCCCGTTCGATCCCCAAGGCCCAGGTGGATTCGTTTCAACTCACCAACCAGGCAACCGGTCCGGTCGCGCTCACCATCTTGCAGTCGCAAGTAATGCGGTTTGCCGACACTTATGTGGCCACGGTCGCCCAGGCCTGCGATGACGTTACGGCGAAGGCGACCAATTCAGCCGTCCGGCTTTCCGTGTTGCGCTGGAAACTCGGGCAGGCCACGTCCGCCTATACGGATGCCACCGGCGAAAATCCGGCGGTGAACGCGCTGGATCTGCTGGTGCTGACGACCATGGCCCGGATGGTGGTGGAAGATTATGGCGTGCAAACTTATGGCGACGCCATCCAGCCGCTGCTCGACGCGCAGCGCAATCTCGAGACCAATGTCTGGACGTTGGCCGGCGGCGTGCTCAAACCGTCCCAGGAAAAGGAGCTACAGGACTTGATCCGGGAGTGGCGCAGAAAAAATCCCGACCAGCGTTATGTCGGGCCGATCCGTTTTCGCGAGTTTGTGGCCGCCTTGGGCATGACGCCGACTAAGTCGAGTTCCGGTTCCGGCAGCATTTTCAGCCTGCTCTATCTTGACCCGCTGGCCGGTTTGGATCCCACCGCCGCCGCCATCCAGGAAACGCGCGATCTGGGCGAGCGCGCCATGTATTACAGCCAGCGGATGCCGATGTTGTTGAGCTGGCAGGTGGAGGTGCTCGCGTATCAGTTGGCCGGCCAGCCGGAATCGCAGCAGGTGTTGAACGACGCCAACCGGCTCGCCGCATCCTCGGAAATTTTTGCGAAGACGGCGCAGCAATTGCCCCAGCTTGTCAACGACCAGCGCCAGGCTGCCATTCAGCAGATTCTCGACGGGCTGACTGAGCAGGGCAACAAGTCGCGCGAACTGCTAACCGACACGCGCTTGACGCTGGACTCGGCCGGCGCGGCGGCGACAAACATCAACGCCGCTCTCCAGTCGCTCACGGCCTTTGTCCAATACGTTTCGCCGACGAATGCGCGACCATCGTCCGCCACCAACACTCATCCGTTCAACGTGCTCGACTACGGCACGGCGGCGGCGCAGGTCGGCGCGGCGGCGAACAACCTCAACGCGCTGCTCGCCTCGGTGAACCAAAGCGCGCCGCAGCTTGCACAGCTCGGCCAGCAGACGAAGGCCGATGCGGATGCGGTCGTGCGCCATGCCTTCCTTTATGGCGTGGCGCTGGTGTTGATTTTGCTGGCCGGTGCCGTGCTGGCAGGATTGATCTACCGAGTGCTGTCCAACAAGCTGGCCGCTGACCGGCGCAAGTTGCCCGATCCTTGACCGGTTCATGTCTGATTATTTTTTAATTCTTGCAATTCATGTCGCGGCAATCTGACAATCGGCCCATGAAAAAACTGGTTTTCCCGCTGTTGACTTCTGCCATCGCTCTAATAATGACCGGTTGCTGGACGCCACCCAACGCCAACGTCCAGCCGCCGGGCGAACCGCGCCTGATCCAGAGCGGAGTCTCGGCGAGCAATAATCATGTCCGGGCAACCGTGCAATCCATTGAGGCGGCCCAACGCGTCCTCAACCTCAAACTGGCCGACGGCACCGCGATCACTTGCACCGTCAACCCGTCGGTGGTGAACTTCGACCAAGTTCAGGCGGCCGACCCGATCAAGGTGGCCCTGACCGTGAAACTGGCGGTGTATGTTTTGAAAGACGGACGGTTGCCGGGGGCCGGCGGCAAGGAGGAGGTTATTCCCTTCATTGCCAAAGTGCAGTCGGTGGATCCCAGCTACCGCTTGTTGAAGGTGCAGTTTCTCAACGGCCAGACGGCGGAATTAAAAGCCAGCCTGGACACGAACCTGCTGGAAATGCAGGCGGGGGATGCTGTGGTCCTGCAAAGCGCGGAGGCGACGGAAATCCACATTGAGAAAAAATAACCCAGATTCGCAAACGTATTCCAACCCAACTGAATTATGATTATTAAAAATTACCGCCGCGCCGTTTCCTTGTTTCCCTGCGCCGGCATTACGGCTGGCGCGCTGTGGCTGATGACGAGTGTTCCCGCCGGGGCACAGTTGACGCCCTACCAGCAGAGTTACTTCAACGGCAAGCTTGGCGACCGGGTGGAAGCCGCGACCATTTTGGGCGGCGACTACGGGATTGGCGGCGGTGCCTACACCACCTCCGGCAACAACAACAGCAGCGCCAACATCACTGTGAACAAGTTTGGTGGCATGGGTGACATTTATCCCATCCGACCGCTGGGCGATCTGGGGATTGGCTGGCAGCCGCAGTTGCAGGGCAGCATGGGCTATCTCACGGCCAAGAATAATTTCCACAACCTCATCAACGGCGGTGATACCAGCGAAAATAAAACCTTTGCCATCCAGTTCGGTGGCGGGGCGCGGTTCTGGTTCAATGATAATTTCAGCATCGCCCCGACGGTCATGGGCATGTATGGCCATTCGGAAAACACCTACACGGCGGTCAGTCCCTTCGGGCTGGCGAACCAGGCCGAGGCCAGCCGGGAAGGCTTGATCAACTGGAGCGCGGATACCTGGACGATCCGGCCCTCCTTGAACCTGCAATACCAATACACCTGGCACCGCACTATCTTCACGCTGTCCTCCGAACCCACCTATTTCCATACCGAGAGCTTCAACAATTCCTCGTCCACGGCGGACTTCAATGGCGATTCGGAAATGTGGGCGAACAAGATTGACGTGGACTATCCGCTGGGCGTGGAATTGTGGGGGCATGAATTGCGCACGGGCGGTTATTTCAGCCGAACCGATCTGTTTGGCGGCCTCGAAAGCGGCTTGAACACGCACGACTATTATGATGTCCACGGGCGCATCGTGCTGGACTTTCTGGGCGAACTATGGAAGGTAAAATGGCTCGGCATCGGTGTCTCGCACCTGTGGGGCGGCAGCTTCACCGGCTGGAGCTACGGCGTGGACGCCGCCTTCCGGTTTTGAATTTAAAAATAATTTGTCCGACGATCCAACCGTCTTTGCCTTGACTAAGTTTGCAAAGCGAAACTAAAATAAAACCATTATGAAAACATCACAAACCAAAATCATTACCCTCAATCTCGCGCTGGCCGCAGTGCTGGCCGTCGTGGCCGGCTGCGTTTCCAAGAGCTACGACAAAGGTTCGGCCACGTCCGCCGCTTTGCAAGCCTCCGCCGATGCGGTGGCCCAGACTTCCACCAAGGTCAACGACGTGCTGGCCGCGCTGAACAACCTCACCTTCAAGTCGCAGGGCGACCTGCGCAACCAGTATGATGCGTTTGTTTCCGCCGCCAAGAATCTCGACAACACCACCCAAACGCTGGACGCCAAAGTCGTCCAGATGCGGGATGCCGCCGCCGCCTACGCCGAAAGCTGGACCAACCAGATTGCCGCCATCACCAGCGCGGATCTGCGCCAGCGCAGCACGGAACGCATGAATGAAGTCACTGCCAAGCTCAAGGAAGTGGATGCCAGCTATGAGGGCGTGAAAAATTCCATCAAACCGTTCACCAACGATGTGAAGGACATCCAGACCTACCTCGGCACGGATCTGACGGCGGGCGGGCTGAACACCATCAAGGACATCGTCTCCAAGACCAAGGTGGACGCCGTGCCGTTGCGCGATTCGATCAAATCGCTCCAGGCCAGCTTCAGCAATCTGAGCGCTGCGCTCTCCCCGGTGCTGCCCGGTGCGGCAAAATAAATTGCGGGACCGCCACGCGGTGCAGTTGGATTTCAACGGAGGGAATTTTCTATTCCCTCCGTTTTAATTTTGTATAGAGTGACGGCCGTCCCATCGGCCGCCACCGAGTGAATGGAATCATGAGCTTGAACCAGCAATCCAAGTCCCGCTCGTCCAGTTATCTGGCCCGCACGCAGGGTTTTCTCCGCACGCAACTGTGGGTCTGGCCGCTGGTGGCGGCCGGGCTGCTGGCGTTCGTGGCGGTGACGCTGCGCCTGAAAATGGAGGGTGCGATGAAGCAGCAGATCGCCTCCAATCTCCAGGTCATCCTCAATGCCAACGCCGAGGCGCTGCGCGCGTGGTCGGCCACCGCTAAATCCGACGCGGAAAATCTCGCGGACGATCCACCGCTGATCGAACTGGTGACGGCGTTGCTCCAAAAAACCGCGCCCGGCACGCCCGTCGCATCGCAACTGCTGGCCGCGCCGGAACTCGCGGCGTTGCGCGCGCAGTTGAATCCGTGGCTGGATCGCCGGGGCTTCACCGGCTTCGTCGTGCTGGACACGAACTGTCTGGTCATCGCATCGCGGCGTGACCAGCTCGTCGGCATGGCATCACCGCCCGGTTACTTGGAACAGTTTTCCAACAGCCTCGCCGGCCGGACCATCGTCACCCAGCCGTTTCCCAGCGTGGCGATGCTGCTGGATGCGAAAGGAAAATTGCGCGCCGGCGTGCCGACAATGTTCGCCGCCGCGCCGGTCAAATCGGCGGACGGCAAAATCATCGCCGTGCTCGGCCTGCGCATCGCGCCGGAAAAGGATTTCACGCGCATCCTCGCCACCGCGCGCGCCGGCGTGAGCGGCGAGACGTATGCGTTCGCGCGCAGCGGGCTGCTGCTTTCCCAAAGCCGCTTTGACGACGAACTGCGCCGGCTCGGTTTGATTCCCGATTCGGACGATGCCTTTTCAATTCTCACGCTGGAATTGCGCAATCCGCTCGTGGATTTGAGCCAGGGCAAGACATCGCCCAAACGCCGTTCGGAACAGCCGCTGACGCAGGCGGTGGCGGAAGCCGGTGCCGGGCACGCCGGTTTTAATGTGGACGGCTACCGGGATTATCGCGGCGTGCCGGTGGTCGGCGCGTGGCAATGGTTTCCGGAATTTGATTTTGGTTTGGTCACGGAAATGGACGTGGCGGAAGCGTTTCATCCGCTGCATATCATGCGCGTGGGCTTTTGGATCATCTTCGCATTGCTCGTCATCGGCTCGGCGGCGATTTATTTTTTGATGCGGCTGGCCAACCGCTTGCAGGCCTCGGCGCGCAAGGCGGCGTTGAAGGCGAAACAGCTCGGCCAATACGCACTCGACGACAAGATCGGCGAGGGCGCGTTCGGCTCGGTGTATCGCGCACACCACGCGCTGATGCGACGGCCGGTCGCGGTGAAACTGCTGGAGTGCGAGACGGCGGATCAGAACACCCTGGCGCGATTCGAGCAGGAGGTGCAGATGACCAGCCAGTTGACGCATCCAAACACCATCGCGCTCTACGACTACGGCCGCACGCCGGAAGGGATTTTTTACTACGCGATGGAATATCTAGAAGGTCTGACGCTCGACAAGCTGGTGAAAAGCTACGGTCCGCAGCCGGAATGCCGCGTCATCTCGATCCTCTGCCAGATGTGCGGCTCGCTCGCGGAGGCGCACGGCATCGGGCTGGTTCACCGCGACATCAAGCCGGCGAACGTCTTCCTGACGCGGCGCGGCGGGCTGCCGGATTTTGTGAAGGTGCTCGACTTCGGCCTCGTGAAAGCCCGCACGGCGGAAGGTCAGTTGGAGTTGACCGGCGCCAACACCACGCTCGGCACGCCGCTCTACATGTCGCCGGAAGCCGTGGAGCATCCCGATAAGGTGGACGCCCGCGCCGACATTTATTCGCTGGGTGCCGTCGGTTATTTTCTCGTCACCGGCCAGCCGCTATTCGATTGCGCCACGCTGGGCGAAGTGCTGATGCACCAGGTGAAACATCTGCCGGCGAAACCTTCAGAGCGTTTGGGCAAAGCCGTGTCACCCGAATTGGAAAAGCTCCTGATGCGTTGTCTCGCCAAAAATCCCGCCGACCGTCCGGCAGCGCCCGCGAACTTGCCGACGCGCTGGCGAAATGTCCGGGCGCGACGGACTGGACGCGCGACCGCGCCGAGGAATGGTGGAGTCGCCTCGCGGCGGCGCAAAGTGAAAAGACGTTGGTGATGCCGGCATAAAGCATATCCGAATCCAAGATTTAGAAAACGCGGCTTGATATTTTCACCGGGTTGTGAAAAATTTCACAAAGAATTTATGGCACATGTCAAACTCCACATCCCGGGACCGGTCGAAGTCAGCGAAAAAACCTTCAAGGCGTTTTGCTCGCCGATGATCGGCCATCGCGGCCAGGGTTTCAAAGACCTCTACGCGAAAATCCAGCCGCAGCTCCAGCAACTGCTTTACACGAAGCAACTGGTTTATCTGTCCACCTCGTCCGCGTGGGGCGTGATGGAAGGCGCGGTGCGCAACCTGGTTCAGAAAAAAGTCCTGAACTGCATGTGCGGCGCGTTCTCGGATAAATGGTTTGATGTTTCCAAGAAATGCGGCAAGCAGGCCGAGGCGCTCCAGGTCGAATGGGGTTCGCCCATCCGTGCCGAGGCGATTGACAAGAAGCTCGCCACCGGCGAATTCGACGCGCTGACGTTGATTCACAACGAAACCTCCACCGGCGTCATGTCGCCGCTCGCGGAAATCGCCGCGCTCAAGAAAAAATATCCCGACGTGATGTTCATCGTGGACGCCGTCAGCTCGCTGACCGCGCTGCCCATCAAGTTCGACGAACTCGGCATTGACGTGCTGCTGGCCGGCACGCAAAAAGCCTTTGCGCTGCCTCCGGGACTCGCGGTGTTTGCCGCGTCGCCGGCCGCGCTCGCAAAAGCCGCGACCGCCAAGGATCGCGGCTACTATTTCGACTTCGTTGAGTTCCAGAAAAACGCCGAGCAAAGCATGACGCCCAGCACGCCGAGCATCGGCCACGTTTTCGCGCTGTCGTCCAAGCTCGACGATTTCTTCGCCGAAGGTTTGGAAAATCGTTTCGCGCGCCACCAGAAAACGAACCAGCTCACGCGCGACTGGGCGGCGAAGCATGGTTTCAATTTGTTCCCCGAAAAAGGTTTTGAATCCGTCACGCTCACCTGCGTCAGCAACGGCGCGCGGCCTGGCGGTCGCACCGTGGACGTGGCCAAGCTGCAGAAGCTCGTCAAGGACCATGGCTTCCTAATTGACGGCGGCTACGGAAAAATCAAGGGCACCACGTTCCGCCTCTCGAACATGGGCGACGAGACCGAGGCCACGATGAACCAGCTTTACGCCGCGCTCGACAAGGCGATGACGCAGCTCTGATTTTGGTTTGGTTTGTGTTGAACCGGCAATCCGCAGGCACGGGTTGCCGGTTTTTCTTTTCGCCAGCATCAATTCCCGCCAGACTGAACCGTGCAAACCGACTCCGGCTACCAGCTCGTCCGCCTGAACAACGGCATCTGCTCCGTGCGCTCGCTCGCGGACGCGGAGACGTTTCATCCGGTCGTCGGCCCGGTCGCCGAGGCGGAGGCGCTTTACGTCAACCAGCTCCGGCTGCGCGAGCGTCTGCAAAATCATGCCGGTGAATTTGTCATTTGGGATGTCGGCCTCGGCGCGGCGGCCAACGCGATCACCGTCCTGCGCGCCACCCGGGATCTCGCCTGCCAGATTCGTCTCGTCAGCTTCGACCACACGCTGGAGCCGCTAAAGTTCGCGCTGAAGCACGCCGCCGACCTCGGCTATTTCGGCGGCTATGAAAATCATCTGGAACAATTTCTGCGAGAACATCGCGTCAGTTTTCAAGACGGCCCGCAAATGGTGAACTGGGAATTTCACCTCGGCGATTTCCCGGCGTGGCTGGCGCAAACCGTAGCGGCAGGCATCCTGCCTGCCGTAGAGCCGGGCGTCCCGCCCGGCGGAAAGATCATTGTTGGCACAACGAGCATGAAAAGTCCGTGCGCTGATCCGGGCGGCAAGATGCCGCCCTCTACGACAGGCGGGACGCCTGCCGCCACTCCGCTGCCACACGCCATTTTGTTCGACGCCTTTTCGCCGGCCAAAAATCCGGCGATGTGGACGCTGCCGTTGTTCACCAACCTGTTCCAACGGCTCGACCCGCAGCGTCCGTGCGCGCTGCCGACGTATTCGCGCAGCACGATTTTGCGCGTGACGCTGCTGCTGGCCGGATTTTTTGTCGGTGTCGGCCACGCGACCGGCGAGAAGGAGGAGACGACGATTGCCGCCAACGAGTTGAGTTTGATCGCCGAGCCGCTGGACCGCCGCTGGCTCGACCGCGCCCGCCGCTCGCACAGCGCCGAGCCGATGACGGAGCCGGTCTATCGCATCGCGCCGCTGATGCCGGAAACTTTGGAAAAATTGAGCCGGCATCCGCAATTTGCAAAATCGAACCATTGAGGGCGTTCCCGCCGGTCAAAATTTGCTGATTGACGGGCTGGCCCAAGATTAGTAATTGCCAACCATCCGCCAGCCAAAAACCGGTTGGTGGCACCAGCCCAAATCCACACAAATAAACAAAATAGAAAGAACCACCGCCATGAATCACGATCTTCTCTCCAACGGAGCAGGCTTAGTCAGCATACTCGTCATCGCGCTTGTTGTTTTCGCCATCTGGCTCCCGGCATGGTGTGGCTGCTTTTGGTGCCGCTGTTGAACCTCGTCTGGCATTTTTTTGTCGTAATCAACGTCGCCAAATCGCTGGGGGCTGAATTCCAGACGCGCGGCATGGCCGAGGAGCCGGAGCCGGGCAAAAAACTCGGCCTGACCATGTGCATCCTTGCCTGTTGCGGCATCATTCCCCTGCTCGGCGTTCTTTGTTCCCTGGGATCCCTCGTCTGCTGGATTCTTTATTGGGTGAAAATCGCCGGCTTCTCCGCCAAACTTGCGGAGCCGTCGGCCTGACTGGATTCATCATGCCAACCCGGTTGGTCAACCCGCCGGGTTTTTCATTTTCAACTTTTAACCGGTGCGGAATATTCCCACACTGTCCGCATAAATGTTTTTGTCACCGGCGGCGCCAAAGTAAAATCCGAGCTTGTGAAAGGTATTGTTAAATCTGGAGCGATGCTGTTGGTCTTGCTGACCCTGGCCGGTTGCGCGTCTTCAGGCGCGATCAAGCAGGCCACGCCGATCTCGACCAGCGTGCCCGTCTCGGTTGATTTTGCCCTGGTGCAAACTTCCACGGCGCTCACCGGTTTGGAAACTGAATCCGCTCTGCTCAATGATTTAGTTGTCTCCGGCCTGCGGGGGAGAAAAATTTTCGGGGACGTGGACGGGAATCCGGCGGTGGCCGGTTCCAGCGGCGGAATAAAAGTCGCCATCAAAATTTTGGAGATCAAAACGATTTCGCAGGACGAGCGGCAATGGGCCGGGGCGCTGGCCGGCCGGGCGCGCATTCTGGTTCAGGCCACGGTTACGGATTTGAGTTCGGGAAAACCGATTGAAACCTTTCAAGCGGAAGGGCTGTCCTCCGGCGGATCCAATCTGGCCGGCACCACGGACGAGGCGGTTCAACGTGCGGCCGAGCAGGTCGTGGCGGAAGTCATCGCCATCAGCCGGCGAACCGGCCCGTAAAAAATTTCCGGGCGACCGGGGCTGAAGAAGAGAATTCGATGACATCACCAACCGCCGGTTAAGACCTTGACAGGGCGGGCGATGGCTTATAAGAATCTGTTCCAGCCGATTTCAAAATTACCCCAAACGGGAAAATAAACCAATGCGCTCCGGTCATGCGCTAAAAACTCACCGAAAGAACCCCGCTTATGAACGAATCCCATCTTCCACCCATTGAGGCCACCCCGTCGCCCGACTACAAAGACCGATCTACCGGCCTGATGGTCTTCGGCATCCTGACCTTGCTGCTCGGCGTTCTCGCCGGACTGTTCGTGCCGTTGATGCTGTTCGGGCAGATGATGGCGGCCAAGGCCCCGGATGCGCCGCCGGTGAACCACGCCGCCCTGCTGCCGGGCATCGCGATCTATGGCGGACTGGCCGTGGTGCTGATCTGGCTGGGCATCGGTTCCATTAAGGCGCGGCGCTGGGCGCGGGCGCTGCTGCTCATTTTTTCCTGGAGCTGGCTCATCATGGGCGTTTGCATGACGGCGGTCATGCCGTTCTTCATGAGCAAGTCGTTTGCGAACCTACCCCCCAATGCCAAAACCGGCCAGCCGGTCATGCCGCCGGGAGCCATCACTGCGATGGTCATCGGCATGACGATCTTTTTCTTCGTGTTTTTTGTGCTCGTGCCGGCGGTGTGGACATTCTTTTACAATAGCCGCCATGTGAAGGCCACCTGCGCGGCGCGCGATCCGGTGACGCGCTGGACGGATGCCTGTCCGCTGCCGGTGCTGGGCTTCTGTCTATGGACGTGGCTGGCCGTGCCGATGATGCTGGTCATAGCTCTGACCGGTATGGCGGTGATGCCGTGCTTCGGAATGTTCGTTTCCGGCCTGCCGGGTGCGTTTTGTTGTCTGGTGGTCGCCGCCGGCTGGGGCGTGGCGGGCTGGTGGTTATACCGGCTGGACGCGCGGGGCTGGTGGCTCATCCTCGTGGCGATGGTGCTGTTCACGGTGTCCGCGCTGCTGACCTACGCACACCATGACATCAGCGAGCTATATCAACTGCAGGGTCTGCCGCCGGCGCAGATTGACCAGATCCAAAAGATGGGCCTGTTCGCGGGCCACCGGATGAGCTGGTTCACGGCGCTGTTCACGCTGCCGTTCCTGGGCTACCTGCTGTTCATCAAAAAATATCTGCGGAAAGGCTGAAACGGTTGAACCACGGATGAAACACGAATTCAAACCAAGGCCGGGCGGCCATTGGGAAAAGCGGCGGAGGGCCGCAATCCAAAACGCAGCCGCGCTGTTCGGCAACCCAGCGTAAACGCGAAGCGTCTTGGAGTGCTCCAGCCCTCTGGAGCTTTGACATTCCGTCGCGCGAAACATCTGCCGCACCATTTGGTTTGGCTCTGGCGACGAGGCGTGGCCGCCACACTCACCGGGCTGCCATCTTAAAGTGGCGTAAGGTTTGTTTTTTCGCCTCCCAGCTTCAGCCGGGTGCCAATGAAACGGCGTCACTCGATTGTGCGCGCATCAACAGGTTGATTTTCCATCGGGAAGTGATGGACAGAAAACGGGCGGCTCCTTGCGTGCCGCCCGCGTGTTTAACAAGTGAACATTTCACCGGCCCGCAGTCTGCCAGCCGCCGCCGAGCGCCTGGTAGAGCTGAACGATCGCCAGCAGTTCGCCGACCTGCGTCTGGATCTGCTGCTGCTGGGTCGGATAGAGCTGCTGCTGGGCTTCGAGAACTTCATAGTAGCCTGACTTGCCGTTCAGATAGCGCTGCGTGGCCAGCTCGACGGATTCCGCCAGCGCCGCCGCCGCCTGCCCGTCATAGACATTTTCCTCGGCCAGTTTCTGCCGCGTGATGAGCGCGTTCGACACTTCCTGAAAGGCCGTCAATACGGTTTGCTGGTAAGCCGCCTTCGACTCTTCAAACTTCGCCTTCGACGCGCGATATTGGGCGCGCAGTTGTCCGCCTTGGAAAACCGGGCCGCTCATCGTCCCGCCCAAATCCCACAAATTTCCCGCGCCGCCGGTGAAGGATGAAAGCTCGGGACTGGCCCGGCCCAGAAAAGTTGTCAGCCCAATCTGCGGAAAGAAATTCGCCACATTGACGCCGATGTTCGCGTTGGCCGCGATCAAGGATTGTTCCGCACCGAGCACGTCGGGCCGGCGGCGCAACAGTTCGCTCGGCAAACCGGCGGGGATCTCCGGCGTCAGTTGCGGCTGGTTGGTCAGCGAGTTGCGGACGATCGGGCCGGGGGTGCGGCCCAGCAAAACATTGAGCTGGTTCTCCGTGGTCGCAACTTGAAGTTCCAGTTGCGGAATATTGGCGGCGGCGTTGGCCAGCGCTGCGGCGGCGCGGTCGGTCTCCAGCTTGGAGGCGACGCCGTTGAACAAGCGGTCGTTGAAGATGCGATAGCTGCTGGCGTAGGCGTTGGTGGCGGCGCGCTGGATGGCCAGTTGCTGATCCAGTTGCAGCAGTTGGAAGTAGGCCGTGGCGACATCGCTGACCAGGGTGATCATCACGCCGCGCCGGGCTTCGTCGGTGGCGAGATATTGCGCGCGGGCGGCCTCGCTCGAACGCCGGATGCGGCCCCAGAGGTCAATCTCCCACGCGGCGCTCAAGGTGAGTTGCGCGGAACTTAATGTCAGACTCTTCGCTGAAGGCGAGGGCGTGTTGTAAATCGCGTTGCGACCGCGCCCGATGTCGCCGCCGTAACCGATCTGCGGGAAGAACGCCGAGTTGGCCACCGCCGCCTGCTCGCGCGCCTGTTCCACGCGGGCGACCGCCTGCTTGAGATCGTAGTTGTTCGTGATGGCGGAGCCGATCAACCCTTGCAGCAGCGGGTCTTGGAACACCTGCCACCACGGCAGGTCGCCGAGCGAGTTGGTGGTCTGGAGGTCAGCAAAACGAAATCCTTCCGGCGTTTGAACAGCGGGATGCTGGTAGTTCGGCCCGACCGCGCAACCGCCGAGAATGGCCAAGGCTGCAAACAGAAATAAACTGATTTTTATTTTGAACTTCATTTGCCTTGAGATACGCCTGATGGCGCGGAGGCGGTCACTATTCACCGCCCGGCCAGCGTCCAATTTCATCACATTGTCATGCACCGGCAGAACCAAGACAAGAAATTACGGGTGTTTGGCTTCATGGAAATCATCAAAACGGAATCGGTAAAGCCAGTTCAGCCAGGAGTAGCTGCGGATGCCCGACGTTTACGGCCTGCCGGAAAGCGAACCGCTCTGGCGCGCTGGACGCTAAATTTACCCGGCTGCCGGTTGCAAGATTGGTTCAGAAATTTAGCGGGGATTTAGATGACGTGATGGCCATGCCGCAAACCGGGTTGGGGAGCGGCGGCTTGACGGTTTCTGGCACAGTGGCTGCTAATCTCAGTGACCAGTCCCGCGCCGGGAACGATGTTAAGCCTAATTTTACATGTCAAAACCAGCACAAACCAAACAAATGTTGGAAATCGCCTTCAAGACCCTGAAGGTGTCACACAATTTCCAACCCGGAACTTACGTTCATTGGAAGCCAGGTATGAAAAACAGACAATGTCCTGCCTACAATGAACCGGTCATCGTGGTGGAATTTTTGCATATGCCTGTTTTTGACAGGAAATCCGCCGGAGAATCGGAAAGTCCGCTGTTTCGCGAGCCGCTGGATTTGGTCTTGGGATTTTTTGCCAGCCATGATGATAGTTTTGTCATGGCTCACTACGACAGCCGGAGATTCGAACCGATGCTTGCTTGACGTTCCACGGGTAAGGCAATCGAATTTACGCGCCACAATAAAATCAGAACACAAGGATGAGCAACAATCTTCCCGCGCCGGTTTTCTGGCGCAGCTAGTGCCGGATGGATCATTCCGGCACAGCCATCAATTGATCGAGTGACATCGGCTGCGGACGGACAAGGTCGGCGCGGATGGTTTTGATGTCGTCGGTCGTCACTTCACCCGCCTTGTTGCCCCACGAACTGCGGATGTAGGTCAGCACCGCCGCGAGGTCGGCGTCCGACAACGCCGCGCCCATCGCCGCCATGCTCAAGTTCCAGCCCTTGCCGCCGACGGTAACCGGCCCGCTGATGCCCGCGAGCGGAATATGCGCGAGCCGGTTGTGGCCGGCAGCGTTGACCCATTCCGATGCGGCCAGCGGCGGAGCCAGGCCGGGCTTACCCAGACCGTCGGCACCGTGGCAAATGCCGCACTGAATTGTCTTGCCCGGAACGATCTTGCCGCCAACTACCTTCGCGCCGCCGGTGGTGGCCAGGAGCTCGCCCTTCTTGATGCTGCCGGGCGGAACGTAAGCTACGAACCCGGAT
>Ga0182030_10012602_pt1 | contig 16912 bp, 14 predicted proteins | sample 812S3MmetaG_FD_121299 | JGI IMG/M metagenome (GOLD analysis project Ga0182030, IMG submission 121299) | Permafrost microbial communities from Stordalen Mire, Sweden - 812S3M metaG (Illumina Assembly) | ecosystem: Environmental > Terrestrial > Soil > Wetlands > Permafrost | place: Sweden...
CGCCGCCAATCAGGACGTAAAACGACCCGCTGCCGCTGCCGGTGAAGGTCGGGACGCAGGTTGCGTATCCTTGCTGGACGGTTCCTCCGGTGCTGGTAAGCACCGCCCCCGGGTTGGCGTAGCCACCGGGATAGGAGCAGGTGACGGTAGGAGAACTTTGCTGATTTAGGATGGTAACCGATACGTTCCCGACGCCGTTGCTGGCCTGATCCACGCCGGCCACCTGAATTTGGATCGGCTTAGAAAGGGTCGTCCCCGCGTTGGCGGAAAGATTGGCGTCGGTGAGACTGGTGGCGCCAAACGTGGGAGGGTTGGCCTCAATCACGGAAGCTCCCTGTTGGGTAACCAGCGATTGCGTCTCCGTAAACACCACCGAACTATTGTTCGACGCGGCCTGAATAGTGGACACGATATACGGCAGGGCCGAGGAGGAGAAGGGGTTTAAAAGGACCAGACTGATGTTTTCGGTGGCGATGCCGTTGCCTCCCGTCGGGGTCGTGGGGCTCGCCAAAGTGACATAACCATTCCCGCTCGTCAAAGTCCAGGCGATGGTTGCGCCAGCCACCGGATTGCCGTTGACGTCGGTGGCTTTCACCGAAATCGGCTGGAGTGCCTGTAGCGTGGCCGTAAGACAGACGCAGGCCACCTGGCCATTGCCGGACTGCACGGCCAAATGGGCGACGGCTGAGGTCTGCGCGGGCGCCAGATGAGCTCCTGACAAGGCCATCGTCAGGCTGGCGAATACGAGGGTATTAACTCTGAGCAAAACTACCTCCTGGTTCCGGGGAACGGGAATTGATTTGGATGGACGCGGAGAGACTTTTAGTGTAGCACTAATCTCCACGGACGGGCTAAGTCTCCGAAGGACCAAAAAAAAGAGGGGGGCCGAAGCCCCCCTCTTGCAGTTTGAAGCTAACCCGGATCTAGTGAACCAGATTTTCGATGCCGCTGGCTCCACCGAGGACGCGCGGGCTACCCACGCCACCATTGGAGAGTTCCAGAGCAAGGTAGCTGGACCACAGGTTGCGCAGGCCGAGGTCGGTCACGGCTGCATATCCATGAGCGTACTGGAAGTTGCAGACGGCGATCACGTACCCCTGGAAGTTGGTGAGAGTGGACGAGGCCATCACCGACATCACTTGTCCTGCGGGGACGATAGCGAAGCAATTCGTCCCAGGCAGCGGGTTGGAAATAGCGTCGCAGCCGGGTATCGTGGTCTGAAACGCGGTGTTACCTGCAGTGGCGACCGTTACTCCGTAAGCGTACAGTTTGCAGGAACCCGTCTGGTTTACAGTCCCGAACGGATCCCATGAAGTATTGGCCACCGCGATGCCGGTGTCAAAGCCCGCTGCTCCGGTAACGAACGGATAGAGCAACGTGGTCTGGCAGAGGCTGATGCTGGTCCAACGGCCTTCCTGAGTCTTCACGACCGCGAAGCGCGGCGTGGGAATCTGGCCCTGAGTAGCGTTGGTAGTGGTGAATGTCCCACCACCCGGTTCGGGAGCAAAGCTCAATTGGACGTCGTTGACTGACGCGCCGATCGGCAGATCGGTAATCGGCAGCCCGTAGGGGTTGGTCGTCGTCGCGCTGGCCGCCTTGTAGCTGATATACACGCTAAACTTCAAAACATCCTGCGCGGACGGGTTGGAGTTGGTGACTTCCCAAACCGCTGTTGCGGCGCCGGCGGAGTTGGCTGTCAGCGCGATGGCATTGAGGCCGTCGCTGCCTGTGGCGGTGCCCACCAGGGGCGCGAAGGCGGTGCCGTCGGGGGTCGCTTCACCACTCTGGGTGGCGACCAGTACGGCGTACGGAAGAACGGACGTGCCGCCAACCGGTGACGGAGCCGTAGGAGCGGACGTGGTCGACACATACAGCGTGAGGCCAGCCGGAACGTTGTAGAAGACCGCTTTCAGGCGGGTTCCATAGTCAGCCAGACCAGCGGTGTAGGTGACGCCGCCACTGGTAGCGTTCAGACTCGGGAAAATGAGCCCCGATTCCGAGTTGGCTGCGAAGCCGCCATACAGACCGCCGGGGATGTTCTGGTTGTTCCCGCTAGCGGCGGTGTTGGTTGCCTCAGCGGCATACGCCACATTCCCTGTGCTGTTGCCGGGGATGCCGTTGGCCGCGCCGCCCGGTACTACGCGGGTCTTGAAGCCGGTTGCGAAGCCTTCGGTGAAGACCAAGTTAGCGGTGATCGCCACACTTGCCGGGATGCACTGCTGGAACGGTGTCTTTACCGCCGCGACCGCAGCCGTCATTGCCGGACCAACCACGCCGATGTTGATGGCCGTGCCGGCGACCGGCAGGGTCTGGTTCGGGCTGGTGGAAATGATCGCTTGCAAGGTGCCGCTCAGATTGCCGCCCGGAACCGGAACGCGGACGTTGGTGACGCGGAAGGTGCGCGACACACCGCTGGTGGCCGGAGGAAGAACCGGAACGTTGTAGAACGTCACGGAATTCACACCAAAGTCACCGATTTTGCCCTGGTAAACGTTCTGGGCAGGGGTAGAGCCACCGGCTGCGGTCACTGCAACTTCATAGCCCCCGCTGGTGTCCTTACCAACGAACGCGTTGCAGGTGCTGCCGCCCGAAGCCTGTTGCTGGGCCGTGGTGCAAAGGGATTGCGGAGCCTGCGGCCCGTAACCACCCGTCGCGCCCGTGGAAATGTTGGCGCCGGCTTCATCGATGATCAACAGTGCTTCCGAACCCGAGCCGATGTAGCGGCTGGTGATCGGCACACTGGGCGCCATGTAAACTACGATGTTGGTGGTGGGGATCGAGGCGCCCTGCTGCAGCACCGGACCGCCCGTGCAACTGATGACGATGTCACCGGCGAGCTCCGTGTAGCCTTCCGGCCGGAGTTCGGGGGTGCCGGCGGCGGTCGCTACGCATGCAAGCAAGCTGTTCGCGCTGCCAGTCGCCACACCAACCTGTGCGCTGGCTGCACCCGCCATCAGGGCGAGTACGGCTAGCGCGATAATCCATCTGCGAAAATCTGCCATTTGCTTCTCCTTGTAAAGTGCGAAGTTGAATCGGTTGAAGTTCTCTTTCAACCTGAGCCTCAAATCGGGTCTCAAAGCCACTTTCACCTGTGGAACTTCTCCGTGTCGGGCGGAGAGTTCTTCCAGCGGCCACCAAGCTGGACGCCGGAATCTGCTGCTAAAAGTTTACCCGCGGCACGCGATTTTTGGGTATCTTTCCGTGCTCTTCGAGTACAAATACAAAAATGCACACTACAAACGGACGCGGTAAAAGATAGTCATAACTGATTTGCGCACTCCGTGTCAAGGGAAAACTCCTACACTTTCATGACCAACGGCACGCCCGCCAGCTCCAACCATTCACAACTGAACGAAACCAAGGCTCGCCCGATTTAACCACGCGTTGCCATGCGCCGTCAATGGTTTCACACCGAATGATCTCATTTTTTCGCATTAAAATGGCGTAAGTAGTGTGTCCACGGCTTGCGCCCCCCTCCAGGATCGGGGAAACACCCGGTACGGACACTTGCGCCGGCCACCGCAGCGATGGTACCCAAACAATACAGCATCCACAACACTACCAGCATTCCTGGCGGGATATACGGGCTTTTGAACACCGCCAGCCGCTCCACCGCCCCGCCGAGACCGACGCCGTGCAACTCCGCCCAGTGCAGCGCGCCTAAACTGCCACTGGCTCTATGCCGGATCATCCCCGTGTAATAGGGGATCGCCACGGCATGCACCGCGTAGAGATCGAGCAACGCGAACATTGCCGCACCCCCAGCGGCGATCCACCCCGACGCCCTGGCGGGCGCCAGCCGGCGCAACCCAGCCACCGACAGCGTCACCTCCGCCCCCACTACGGCGTACATATACCACCCCATCGACCCCGCCAGCCCCTTGCTTATATAAAGAAGAGCTACGTTGTAGAGTTGCCCCAGCCAAAAACCGAGATAAACCGCCAATAGAGTGAGGATAGCGGGCCGCCGGAGCTCGCGCACCAGCCCCACCGCCGCCAACGCGATGACGACATAGAATGCGTGATACATCCAGCTCCGCACGGTGAGCGAGCTCCAGCCTCCGAAATAAAGGTGCGAGAAGAAGATGACGTCAATGGCTTTGCCCCAGTGGATTCCGGCCGACCGGCGCAGCATCTCGCCCGCTCCCACGTGGCGCAGCATCACCGACTCGCTCAAGCCCGATAGCGTCCTGGTGCTCGCCAGGTTGTGCCAATACCACCAGCCGGCCACCAGCACGCTCAGGCATCCCGCCGCCAGCGCGCGGCCGGCGTCGCGGGCCTTCCACGCGCCGTACACCCACACGGCCAGCACCGCCGGAATTGCCGTCAGAAAATAAGCCTTGGTAAGCAGCCCCAGCCCCAACGCCAATCCCATGGCCGCCGCCAACTTGCGGCTCAGCCCCTGATTCACCGCCTTCACCGCCAACCACGTGAGCAGCGTGAAGAGAACCACCGCCAGACAATCGTTGCCGACGCGCGCCACGTCGAGCGCCAGGCCCGGCATCACCGCCACGATGGCGGCCACTCCCAGCGCTTCGCGGCCACCGCCCCACACCTGGCGGCCCAAAAGAAACACCAGCGGGACCGCCAGCGACGCCAGCAGCGAACTCAAGAATCGCAGCGCCAGCACTTGCCCCACAAGACCCGCGCCCAGCCCGCGGCACGCCCACAACGCCGGCGCCATCGCCCAGTAATAGAGCGGCGGCTGCAAGGCTTCATAGGCCGGGAATGCGCCCGTGCCGTCTTCGCTGCCCCATGCGGCCGGCATCGTCCGCAGCGCCGTTTCGCGCCGCTCACGCTCCGCGCTGCTCAGTTTCCAGAACTCGCCTTCGGTATAAGAAGGCGGCGCCAGCGAGCGCATTTCCCACGGCACGGGAGCGAGTTCGAACGACGTTTCGACATCGCGCGGAATGGGAGCCTGCCGCGATACCAGCAGTTGCCCGCGGTTCACCATCCGGCGGACGACGGCGAAGTGCGCCCATTCGTCGTAGCCCTCCCACAGCGGCAGCATGGCGGAATAGAACAGCAGCCGGACCGCGAACGCCACCCACACCACCACCATCCACCGTTGGCTGCGCACGGTAGCCATGATAGCCCGCTACAATGGATTCTTCACGTGAAATCTTCAGGACTCTTCATTACCTTCGAGGGCATGGACGGTTCCGGCAAAACCACCCAGATGCATCGCCTCGCCGCCCGCCTGCGCGCCCTGGGCCGCACCGTGCTCGAAACCGCCGAGCCCGGCGGGCCTCCCATCGCCATGAAGATCCGGCGCATCCTGCTCGATAATGCCAACCAGGAACTCAGCCCCACCACCGAGGTCCTGCTCTACTTCGCCTCGCGCGCGCAGAACGTCGACCAGTGGATCCTGCCCGCGCTCGACCGCGGCGAAATCGTCCTCTCCGACCGCTTCACCGATTCCTCTCTGGTCTACCAGGGCGCCGGCCGCAACCTCGGCGCAGACACGGTAGCCGCGCTGGAGCGCATCGCCTGCCGCGGCCTCAAGCCGCACCTCACCCTGCTGGTGGATGTCGATGCCGAAGCCAGCCTGGCGCGCGCCCGCGCCCGCAACGCCGCCGCGCCGCACTGCGAAACCCGCCTCGACGACGAGTCCCTGGAATTTCACCAGCGCGTCTGGGACGCCTACCACGCCTTGGCCCGCAGCGAGCCCGAGCGCGTCAAACTGGTGGACGGCCGCCAAGACCTCGACGCCATCGAGCGCGCCGTCTGGGATATCGTGAGCGCTTATGTTTGAGAATTTCTGGGGCAACGCGCACGTCACGCAAGCCATCGAGCAGATGATCGCCCAGGACCGCCTGTCGCAGACGCTGCTCTTCTCGGGTCCCGAGGGCGTCGGCAAAGCCACCCTGGCCCGCCGCCTGGGCGCGCGCCTGCTCGGCCATCCCGAAAAAATCGAGCAGGACGATCTCAGCCTCCCGCACAACCTCGAAATTGTCGCCGGCCGCGAAAAATGGACCGCTGAGAAGCGCAACGACGATCCCCTGTTCTTCTCCACCCACCCCGATTTCCTCAGCTTCGCGCCCGACGGCCCGCTGCGCCAGATCTCCATCCCGCAGGCGCGCCTCATCAAGGAGCGCGCGCCCTTCCTGCCGCACCACGGCAGCCGACGCGTCTTCCTGATCGACCACGTGGACCGCGCCAACGACCAGGCCGCCAACTCGCTGCTGAAAACTCTCGAGGAGCCGCCGCCGCATCTCATCCTGATCATGACCGCGGAGAACGCTTACGACCTGCTGCCCACCATCCGCTCGCGCGCCGTGCCCTTTCAGTTCGCGCCGCTCGCCGCGGACGAGATGCGCGAGTTCGTCCGAGCCCGCGCGATCGAGCAGCCGGAGCGCCGCATGGCACTCGCCGCCGGCAGCCCCGGCTTGGCCGTTTCGCTCGACCTGGAGGCCTACGACAAGCGCCGCGCGGCCATGCTGCTGCTGCTGAAAGTGGCCGCCGGAGCGGCGCCCTTCGGCGCCTGGATTCCGGTCTCCGAAACCATGGGCCGCGGCAAGAGCGACAAGCTCGACCTGTACCTCAAGGTGCTCTACGAGCTGCTGCGCGACCTGATGCTGTTGCACGAGGGCGCCGGCGAGATCCGCAATCTCGACATCCGCCGCGAGCTCGAGGCGCTCGCCGCCGCCATCCAGTTCGCCTGGATCCGCAAGGCCGTCGGGCTGGTGGACGAGATCGCGCAACTGATCCGCCGCAATATCCAGAAGACCATCGCGCTCGATGCGCTAATCCTGCGGCTTCGTGCAGCGTGAGAGCGTGTCCCAGAACTCCGGGAACGATACCGCCGCCGCTTCCGCGCCCTGAATGACCGATTCGCCATCGCCGAGCAGCGCGGCCACCGCGAAGGCCATGGCGATGCGGTGATCGCCCGCGGAATCGAGCGTGGCGGCGTGGAACTTCTGCCGCCCCGGAATCGCCATCCCGTCGGGCAGTTCCTCCACTTCGACGCCCATGCGCCGCAGATTATCGACCACCGTGCGGATGCGGTCCGTCTCCTTGACGCGCAGCTCGCCGGCGTCGCGCACCGTGAGCCCTTCTTCCGTGGCCGCGCCCAGCACCGCCAGCGAAGGAATCTCGTCGATCAGCGCCGTCGTGAGGCCGCCCTCGATCAAGCCGCCGCGCAATGCCGAGTGCTCCACTTCCAGGTCGCCAACCAACTCGCCCGACTGGCTCTCCAGGTTCGGCACGCGAATGCGCGCGCCCATTCCCACCAGGAAATCGAGCAGCGCGGAGCGCGTGGGATTCAGCCCCACGCCGCGAATGCTCAGCCGCGATCCCGGCACCAGCAGCGCCGCCACCAGGAAGAACGCGGCCGAGGACAAATCGGACGGCACCGCCAGTTCCAGGCCTACCAGCGTAGGCCGGCCGGCGATGGTGATCTTCTGCCGCTCCACGCGGAGGTCCGCGCCGAACTCGCGCAGTGCGATCTCCGTGTGGTCGCGCGAGCGCACCGGCTCGGTGATGGTCGTCTGCCCCTCGGCGTAGAGCGCCGCCAACAAAATGCACGTTTTCACCTGCGCGCTGGGCACCGGCAGGGTGTAATCGATGGCCCGCAGTTTGCCGCCCTGGATGCGCAGCGGCGGGAATTGCCCGTCGCGCGCGTCGATGCGCGCGCCCATCTGCCCCAGCGGCTTCATGACCCGCTGCATGGGGCGGCGGGAAAGCGATTCGTCGCCGAAAATGCGCGCCGCGAACGGCTGGCCCGCGAGGATTCCCGAAAGCATGCGGATGGTGGACCCCGAATTCCCGGCGTCCAGATCGTGCGCCGGCGCGCGCAGTCCGTCGAGCCCCTTGCCGTGGATGACGAACTCCGTGCCCGAGCCTTCCACGTCGATTCCCAGCGCGCGTACGCACGCCAGCGTGGAATGGCAGTCCGCGCCGGTGGAATAGTTGGCGATGCGCGTATCGCCCTCGGCGATGGCGCCGATCAGGGCGTAGCGGTGCGAGATAGACTTATCGCCGGGCAGCGAGAGGTTGCCCGAAAGGGTCGAAGCGGGTGAAATTCGCCGTGTGGTGTGCAAGCTCTCATTCTATCTTCCCCGGCTCCAGCTTCACCTGCGCCGAGCCGGCCGGCGGCAGATCCACTTCCTGAAACCGGTTGCGCGACCTCCACAGCCGGTCCATGCTCTCCGGCGTGGGATCGACCGACTCACCGGTCGCTACGACGTAATACTTGCCCGGCGGCAGAGTCTGCGACGTATACTGCCCCAATTGATTCGTCTCCCCCTGCACCAACCGGGCCGCCATCACACCCTCGGAGGGCGCGTCCGCGGGAATCACCAGCACCCCCAAGTCCGCCGAGGGGTTGCCGTCCTTGTCGGCCACCTGGACGTTTAGCGTGGCGCCATCGTGCGCCATCACCACGCGCATTCCCGCTCCGCTCATCGCCGCGGCGGTGCGCAACGGTTCGTACAGCACGCTGCGGCCCGAATAAGTCACGTCCTTGACGTAAATTCCCGGCGCGAAAATGAAAGCCCGGACGGCGTAATCGTCCGGGAAAACGCTGTCAATGGTGAACGTTTCCGGAATATCCACGCGCGCGCCTCCGCGCTCGTTGGCGAAGCTGGTGCGGAACAGCGGAGCAAGCGACACCGATACTTTGTTGGTCACCGGCGTTGCGGGCGGATCCACGTCCCACGCCACTTCGCCCTCCAACGGCTTGCCGGGAACAGCCATCACCCGCACACCTTGTAAATCCTGATCGGTAATGGTGACCTCCGTGACCCCGTAGTTCGGCGTTGGAGAATCCTGGGCGTCGTGTGCCGACAACCGGTAAACACCCGGATAGAGATCGCAGATGCGAAACTTCCCATCCGACGCCGTGATACCGCCGGGCGTCGCGGTGTACGTTCCGCCGCTGCTTGAAAGGCCGCTCGAAGGCTGCGTTGCCTCGATTCCAAAACGCAGCGACGCGGGGCCCATTGGCCCGATGGCCGTTCCCTCCACGCAGTACGAGGCCGATTTCTCCATCTCGATGTCCACGCCCTCGCGCGTCTCCCCCGGCCGCAGAGTCAAGGCCTGTGCGCTCTCCCGGAAAGGCGAATTCGGATACCAGGTGCGCACCGGAACGCGCCTCCGCAGCTTGGGATCGAGCGGCGCCTCGGAATGCGCCGGCAGATTGCTCTCTGCGTTTTCCGCCATCAGAAGATACGGCCGGCCGGGATTCACGCGGGTCAGCGTATATTCTCCCAGGTCGTCGGTGCGCGTGATCGATGGGCTGTAGTGGTAGCCCAGATTGCCCAGATAATATTCCCGCGAAATCAGCCGCACCCACACACCCGGAACCGGCTCCTTATTCTCGTCCAGCACCTTCCCTTCGATCGTCCCATCCACCAGCACCAGGAAGTCGATATTCTCCACGTCGCTCCCGTTTACAGCCACATGCCGCGTGAGACCAGGGCCAAAATGCTGCGCGTCGCGCGCGGCGATGCGGTAGGCGCCCGGCGGCAGGTCCGTCAACTTGTAGCGCCCCGAGGAATCGGTGGTCGATGCCACGTCTTTCGTGCGGCTGGTTTGGAGGATGGTGTTGCCCACCCAAGTGGCGTTCACGAATGTCGAAACGGTGTAATTGGTCAGCGGCTGCCCGGTGATCTTGTCCTTCACCACGCCGCTCACGGACGCGTTGGTGACGGCCGTTTGCGCCGCCAGCATGGCGGGCGTGAGGGCACTCAAGAACAGAAGCCTCCGCATCATTGCGCTCCTCCTTTCGACACCGGCAACTCCAATTCAGTGGGCACGCCGCCGGGCACATCGATCTCCATCATGTGCGCGAAATCCGCCACCCAGCGCGCCTTGGCCGGGCCCGCCGCCGGCTGCGCCGCGATCCGGTAGCGCCCCGGGCGCAGCCCCGCAAACTCAAAATGTCCCTGCTCGTCCGTAAACGCCAACTGCGCCGTGCTGCCGGCCGCTTCGGCATCGAGCAGCATCACCGCGTAATCCCGGGCGGTCGCCGTTCCCGCCCGCAGCGTTCCGCGAATCGACCCCGACTGCGCCAGTTGCAAAGTCACCGGACCGGCGGCGTCGCGGCTCAGGTCCACCACTGGCCGGTTCACCTGGTAGCAGCCCGCGTCCAGCCGGGCGGCCGACAAACTATACCGGCCGGGCGCCAGATCGCGCGCCGTCTGCGGCTTGTCGAAGTTGGCCTGCACCGAACTGCCACCCAACAGCCCCCAGGGATCGAGCAGCGTCAGCGTCACCTCGGTGGTCTTGGGACAGCCGTCCGGCGGCCCGCGCAACACCACGTCCACGGTCCGGCCCGCGCTCACCGGGACGCTGACGCCATCCAGGTTCTGGCCGATCACCTGAATCCGCGTCCGCCCGTAGACCGGATTCTTGTCGAGCAACGCTTCGAAGGCGCCGTATCCGCGCACCGGCCCGGCGGCAAACAGGTCGTAGGCGCCCGGCGGAATTTTCTCCAGGCGGAAGCTGCCGTCCTCCTCCGTCCACAGTTGCGCCACGGGCAACGCCGGCAGATCGGAAATCCCCAGCGTCACCGAATAATTCGTCTTCGGCGTTGGACCTTCAATCTTGCCGCTCACCGAAAAGCTCGCGCCCGATGCTACCAGGAAATCGATGTCGCGATAGTCTTCTCCGCCCGCTACGTCAAAAAAGCGAGGGTGCGAATTATCGGGGTACATCTGCGCGCCCGAGCCCACCGGCAACCCGGCCCACCACAGACCCACGGCATACTGCCCCGGAGGCAGATCGAAGATGCGGTACCGGCCGCCTTCTTCGAGCGCTACCTGCCGGACCGCCTTCAACTCTTCCGTGCCCGGTTGCTTCACCAGGACGGCGATCCGCGTGCTTCCCGACGTCCGCCCGGTGGGAATGGAGATTCGCCCCGGCAGCGGCCGGCCCTCGGTATCGCGGACCGTTCCGGCAATCACCGCGTACCGCACCAGCCTTACTACCAACCCGGTCGCCGGGACGCGCAGCTTCAGCGTAGTCATGATGTGGTTCGCCTTGGAGACGTCCACCGTATATTCGCCAGCAGGCAGACCGGACGCGTGGAACCGTCCGTCGCGCTCGGTTTCCAGGTCGGCCGCCAGTTCGCGCATGCCGGCTTTGTGAAAGCGCAGTTCGGCGGTAGCCAGTGGTTCCCCGGACGTATCCTCCAGCACGCGGCCGTCGATCTCCTGTGCCAGGACCGGGACAGCCACGGCCAGAAATATCATGGCCGCGCAGTTACTTCTTCGCATTCAGCACCTCCGGATCGGCCGCCACACTCAACTCGGCCCCCTGACGTCCCTCCGTGAAATCGCGATCGTGGTAGACCCACACCGGCCCGCGCTCCGCGGCCTTCAATATGTTACTCCCGCAAGTGATCTCCACATACTCGGTATCCAGTAAGAAGATCAACCGGCCCTTCTCCACGTAACCCGCCAGCCGGAACTTGGCCGATTCTCCCTATATTATTTTGCGCCCGATCCGGGAAAAGTTGCGCACTCTTTCATCCCCGGTTCCAGGGTTGCACGCCGGGCGCACAGGTTCCGCCGCGAATACCGAATCGGCGACCCGCTAAAAGGCCTGCCCCTGCCATACTGGGAGCATGTCAGCTCTCTTCACACCCCTTACGATTCGCGGAGTGACTTTCCGCAACCGCGTCGCGGTGTCGCCCATGTGCCAATATTCCAGCGAGGACGGATTCGCCAACGACTGGCACCTGGTCCACCTCGGAAGCCGCGGCCGGAGGCGCCGGACTGGTGATCATGGAGGCCTCGGCGGTGGAGGCCCGCGGGCGGATTTCCCCGCAGGACCAGGGTATCTGGAAGGACGATCACATCGCATTCCTGGCGCGCATCGCCGCCTTCGTGCGGCAGCAGAGCGCGGTGGCCGCTATCCAACTGGCCCACGCCGGCCGCAAAGCCAGCACCCGGCGGCCCTGGGATGGACCCGGCCTGGTCCCGCTGGATATCGGCGGTTGGCAGCCGGTGGCGCCCAGCGCGCTGCCCTTCCAGCCGGGCGATCCGGCGCCGGCGGAACTCTCGCGCGCCGAAATCGCAGGCCTCGCGGAGGCGTTCGCCGCTGCGGCCCGGCGCGCGCTTGCCGCCGGCTTTCAGGTGGTGGAGCTCCACTTCGCGCACGGCTACCTGGTGCACGAATTCCTGTCGCCGCTCAGCAACCGCCGCGCCGACGAATACGGCGGCTCGTTCGACAACCGCATCCGCTTCGCCTTGGAGACGGCCCGGGCGGTGCGCGCCGTTTGGCCCGACAGCCTGCCGCTATTGGTGCGCATCTCGGCCAGCGATTGGGTGGAAGGCGGCTGGGACATCGGCGAATCGGTGGAACTGGCGCGGCGCCTGCACCCGCTGGGGGTGGATCTGATCGACTGCTCGTCGGGCGGCCTGGCGCCGCAGCAGAAGATCCCGCTGGGGCCGGGCTACCAGGTGCCCTTCGCCGCGCGCATCCGCCAAGAGGCCGAAGTGCCGACCGCAGCGGTGGGAATGATCAACACGCCGCAACAGGCCGACGAGATTGTGCGCACCGGAAAGGCCGACCTGGTGCTGCTGGCGCGGGAATTCCTGCGCGATCCCTATTTCCCGCTGCACGCAGCCAAGGCGTTAGGGGAGGCGGTCCAGCCGCCGGTGCAGTATGGCCGCGCGTTTTAGAAGGTGGAGACCAGCCCGACAAAAAAAGAGCGGCCTTTCCGCACGAATCCCGTGGGAAAGGCCGCTGGAATCTCACCGCCGGTCGAAGTTAGCTCTTCTCCCGTTTGGCTTCGAATTCGGTGGTCGTCGGATCGCCGCCGCCCCGTCCGGGCCGCGTGACCTTCAGCTTCATCGTGTCACCGCTCACCGTGCCTTCGTACTTGGTGACGGTCGGATCGCCACCGTTGCGCCCCGCGCGCGACACTTCAAAATAGATGCTGTCGCCGGTGATTTTGCCGTTAGTGATCTGCTGGGCCGGGGGAGGGCCACCGGCGTCGGCGCCGCCGCCGCCGCCGCGGCGTCCGCCCATTCCCGGAACGGTACCGGTCAGCGTCGTGCCGCTAGCCGTCAGGGTAATAGTGACCGCGGTGGGGTCGCCACCATTACGGCCAGGTTGTTGATAGGTCCATTTGCCGGTTACGTCAGCCGCGAACGCGACTAACGCAACGACACACAGAATCGTCGTTACAAAAAGCAGCTTTTTGGTCATAGTACAACTCAAGGCGTAGGCTGGATGCCGAATGGTTACAGGATTTGTGCGGGTTTAATGCGGGCAGCGGCTGGCAGCAAAAGAAAGCGGCCTTCCCGCGTCTAGGACGGGAAGGCCGCCGGATTGCAGCCGTTTTCTCTAACTGCTTGTGAAAATTGAGGTTAGCTCTTCTCCCGCTTGGCAGTGACTTCCGTGACACGCGGATCGCCGCCGTTGAAACTCGGGGAGGTGATCTTGATCTTCAGCTCGTCGCCGTTCATCGTGCCTTCGTACTTGGTGGTCATCGAATTCCCGTTGAAATCACGAGTCACTTCAAAGGAGACGTTGTTGCCATCGACCTTGCCATTGGAGATTTCAGTGGCTGGAGGAGCTTCGCCGCCGCCGCGAGCGAAACCGGGGATGCTGCCGGTCAGCTTGGCGCCATCGGCCTTTAAAGTAATGGTCATCGGGCGGCCTTGAGCGCCGTTGCGACCGGGTTGTTCATACGTCCACTTGCCCGTTACGTCGGCCGCGAACGCGGCGAGCGCGACGAGAAGCAGAATTGTCGTTACAAAAAGCAGCTTTTTGGTCATAGTAAACCTCAAGGCGTTACCGGCATGGTTATGGTTACAATCGGACCTGGATTCGGGTTCCTTTTGCTTTTTGGGCAGCGAGTTTCGCCTCTCATTCGCCTCCTTATTACTACCGGCCCGCCCAGCGCGCCGTGAAAATGTTGAATTCATACAGCCCTTTGGCGCCCCGGTCGGAGCAGAAGACCAGCGTCTTGCCGTCCGGGGAGAACTCCGGAAACGAGGTAAAGCCCCCGAAACTGGTGACTTGTTCGAGCCCGCTGCCATCCAGGTTGATTTTATACAGTTCGAAGTGCCGGCTGTCGCATTCGTGCTTATTGGAGGCGAAAAGGACCTGTTTTCCATCCGGCGTAAAGGTCGGGGCAAAGCTGGCGCAGCCGAAATTGGTGATGGTGCGGGCGCCCGAGCCGTCGCCGTTGGCCACCACGATCTCCATTTTCATGGGCGCCGTCAGGTTGTCGGCCAGCAGCGACTTGTAGGTGGCCATCAGGGCAGCGGTCTGTGGATAATTGGCGCGCCACACCAGGTGGCTCCCGTCGCGCGAGAACGTCGCCCCGCCGTCGTAGCCGGGTTTGTTGGTGATCTGCTTCTTGCCCGAGCCGTCGGCGCGCATGGTCCATAGGTCCAGGTCGTGGGATGCCAGCGAGGTATAGACGATGGTCCCGGTCTTCCAGTTGACGGTGGCTTCGGCGTCGTATCCGGGAGTATCGGTGAGGCGCTTTTCGATCTTGCCGTCGTCGGTGGCCAGAAAAATGTCGTAGCCGGGGAAAACCCCCCAGACGTAGCCGCGGCTGCGGTCCGGCGCGGTGGGGCACGCGGCCGAAGCCAGGTGGGTGGAGGCGTACACGATGTGCTTGTTGTCGGCCAGGAAGTACCCGCAGGTGGTGCGCCCTTTGCCGGTGGAGACCAGGTGCTGGTCGCTGCCGTCGGCATTCATGACGAACATCTGGTCGCAATCGTACGGCGGGCGGGTGGTCTGAAAGATGAGGCGCTTGCCATCCGGCGCCCAATAGGCCTCGGCGTTCTGGCCGCCGTGCGTGAGCTGGCGGATGTCAATCAGTCGCGCCGGTTGGGCGGCCAGGGAACAGGCGGCGAGAGCGGTAAGGAGGATCTTCCACATAGGGGGTAATTGTTGCAGTATACGCCAGTGACGGTGTCAGTCGTCGAACTTCCACACTCGCTCCACGGTCCCCGACAATACCCACCGCAGGTCATCCGCATTGAAAAACTTCATCTCGTCGCGAACCACGGTGAGCGCCTTATCGTAGGTGGAGCGGTCCTCTATAATCGGCCAATCCGTGGCCCACATCAGGCGCTGGGGACCGAATGCATGGTACAGCCGCTTCACCAGCTCCTGGGCATCCAGCCAGGGATACGGCTGCCGGGAAAGCGACCAGGTATGCGAAATCTTCACGAACACGCGGGGATAGCGTTCGAGCGCGATCAGTTTTTCCAATTCCGCGGGTTGGTCCACCGGGCAATCGGCCATGTGGTCGATCACCACCGTCAACTCGGGAAATTTTTCCAGCAACAATCCCACGTCGGGCATCCGGCCGATCGGCGCCAGCACCGTCATGGGCACGTTCAAATCCAGGCAGCGTTTCCAGAGCGGCGGCATCAGCGGTCCGCGGAACCAGTCGCCCGCAGCGCCCCCGGACGGGCTCAGGCGCACGCCGCGAAACCCCTGCGCGGTCAGGCGGGAAAGCTGGTCGGGCGCGGCGGGGTCGAGCGGGTCCACGCGCGCCACGCCGTGGAACAGCCGCGGATAGCGTTTCAGCACCGCCGCCAGGTAGCGGTTGTCGTAGCGGTAATGAATCACCTGGACGATCACCGTCCGGCTCACGCCGTTGGCTTTCATCAGATCCAGCAGCATCTCCGGCGTGGCGTCGCGTGCCGGCACGTGCGCGCCGGGCGCGAAGGGATACTCCGGGTCGTGCTTCCACACGTGCACGTGGGAATCGACGATGGGGTAGCCGCCCGCCAGCGGGCTGAGCGCCGCTCCCGCCAACAAAGTTCGCCGCGAGATCTCAGACATATATCGGCTCCAGGGTGTCCACCACGTAACTGCCGCACCGCTGGTAACTGGCCAGCGGACCCTGGCGGGCGATATCCAGGTCCACAATCAGCCACCCCTGGTAGCCGGCCGACTTCAAGACGCGGTGACAGGCGGGGAAGTCGATTTCGCCGCCGCCCAGGTCGAAGATGGTGTTCCGGTCGAACCGGTCACCCTGGCCGGCCGGCCTTTTGGCATCTTTGTAGTCGGCCAGCATCAGGCGGTCCTGGTAGCGCGCGAGCGTCTTCGCCACATCGAATCCCGCCAGGTGCAGGTGCGCCGTATCCGGGGAGAGCCAGAACAGCTTCGGGTCCGTCAGGCGCATGCACCGGTCGAGTTCGTCCGGGGTCTGGACCATCTGGCCGATGTGGTTGTGGAGGCCGGCGCGAAACCCCATTTCTCCGGCCGCGCGGCCGATTTCGTTGAAGCTCTGGCACATCGACTCGAACGCGCCCTCGGCTTTCCCGGCGTTGCGATTGGGCGAGAAGACCACCAGGTGCTTCGCGCCGAGCTCCTTCAGGAATTCCATAGCCGCGCGCGCGTTGGCCACCATCTCCGCGCGCCGCGCCGGATCTTGCGCCGGCCCGTTAAAAGAGATGGTGACCACCTGGCAGCCGCGTTTGGAAGCCTCGTCGTGCATCTGGCGGGCGGAGATGTTGTAGGTCTTGAGAATTTGCGGGAACTGCGTCAGCCGCAGCCCGATGAAGCCGGTATCGCGCATGACATCGAGGATGTCGGTAAAGGTCGAACCCGGAAAATAGTTCCACAAGTTCGATCCGAGGCCCCATTTCACGTTGCGGTTTGCCGGCAAGCGCGCCGCCGCACGCCCCAGCGCCGCCGCCATCGATGCCAGCATCGCCCGTCGAGTCATACCGATATACTACTCCTGGCCGGGGAACGCCGCGCAAGGCGACGGCGAGCGCCGTATCGTAAGTGCCCGTCAGTGCCCGTCAAGAAACAACCGTACCCTTTCGCCAGGACCGCGCGGTCGCGGCTCGGAATCGGGTACTGAGATGGTATGAGAAGGCCGGTCTCCTCGCGGGAGCGGTAAACTCCCAATTGAGCGCACTCGATACGGTGCAAAAGGAGACCGGATATGAAAAAGAATAGCACTACTGCGAAGAAGAGCCCC
>Ga0182030_10012603_pt1 | contig 16911 bp, 19 predicted proteins | sample 812S3MmetaG_FD_121299 | JGI IMG/M metagenome (GOLD analysis project Ga0182030, IMG submission 121299) | Permafrost microbial communities from Stordalen Mire, Sweden - 812S3M metaG (Illumina Assembly) | ecosystem: Environmental > Terrestrial > Soil > Wetlands > Permafrost | place: Sweden...
AACGCCATGATCGCATCGCGCCAAACCTTCCAAAGCGCCTTGACATGAGACACGGTAGATTGCTTCGGCTCACGCTCGCAATGACGGGAGCAGGTTGGTTCGGCCTGTTTTCCCGCGTCGCCCTAACGTCACGCCGCCCGTTGCGCGCGAAAGGAGGGCGCCGCGAGCGGAATGCCGACCTCGAACGGGGTCGCATCGGCCCAGAAGCGGGCGGCGAATTTGGCGGCGCTGACGCGATACGGGCGATCCCAAGCGAAGCGCATCTCGGCGATCTCAGCGAGTTCCGGCGTGAACACGCCGAGCGCCCGCATCGCCCAGAACGGCAGGTTGCGCACCCGCAGCGGAACCCCGAGCGCGGCGGCGCCCATCGCCAGCAGTTCGCGAGGGCGGCGGATCGGCGCGCAGGGTAGGTGCCACGCCTGCCCGTAGGCGTCGTCGGGCGCGTCGAGCAGGCTGACGACGCCGCGCGCAAAATCCGGGACATAGGCGACGTCGTGGGGAATGTCGGCGTTGTTGACCCACATCGCCGACTTGCCGCGCGCGAGCGCGCCGAGGCCGGTGTCGCCGAGCACGGAGAGCGTCACGCCCGGCCCGTAGAAGTCGGGAGCGCGCAACGCCGCCAAGCGGATGCGGCCGGCCGCCGCCGCCTTTTGCCAGATCCGCGTCGCCGCCGAGCGCGCGGCGGGTTTTAGCGGAAGGTCGGACAGCGGCATGGTCTCGACCAGCGGCTGGGTCTGCGGGCCGTACATGTAGAGATTGTCGACGAACACCGCGCGGGCGCCGGTCTCGGCAAGAACCTCGACGAAATTGTCCATGATCTTCGGCCACGTATCGCGCCAGACCGGACCGGAATAGGGCAGGCCGATCGACAGCACGATCTGGCGCGCGCCCTGAGCCGCGGCGCGCAGCGAGGCGCGGTCGGTCACGTCGCAGGCGATAAAGGGGACGTCGGCGGGCAGGCTGGCCGGGCGCTTGCGCTGCGCCACGCGCACATCCTGCCCGCGCGCCTTGAGCAGCGCTACCGTCGCTGCGCCGACCGGGCCATAGCCGATCACCAGAACCGTTTCGTTGGGCATGAGAGCCTCCATTCCGTTCCGCGCGGCTTACCGCGGCCTTGCGCATGACGGAAATGCATTGTTATCATCCTATCCATGCGCGAGACGAATTTGGCCGGCGTCGACCTCAACCTGCTGCCGGCGCTGGAGGCGCTGATCCGCCGACGCAACGTGACCCGCGCCGGCGAGGATGTCGGCCTCAGCCAGCCCGCGATGTCGCGTGCGTTGGCGCGGCTGCGCGACCTCATCGGCGACCCGATCCTGGTCAAGGCGCCGGGCGGGCTCTCCCCCACGGCGCGAGCCGCCGCGCTGCTGCCGCAGCTCACCGCCGCGCTCGACCGGCTCGGAAGCGTCCTGCGCCCGCCCGCCTTCGCGCCGGAAGCGCTCGACCGCACATTCCGAATCGCCGCGACTGACGTGCAGGCGCTGCTGATCGGCCCGCCGTTACTGGCGAAGCTGCGCGCTGAGGCCCCGCGCGCAACCTTGCAGTTTGTGATCGTCGGCCCCGACGTGCGCGAGCGCATCGAAACCGGCGATTTCGACCTCGCCTTCGCGACCTCGACGACGCCGCTGCCGCCGGGCGCGCATAGCGAGCCGCTGGTCGAGGACAGGCTTGCGCTCGTCGCGCGGTTCGGGTCGGCCGCGCCGACCACGCTCACCGACTACGCGCTACGCGACCACGTCACCGTCGCCATTTTCGGCGACCGGATGAGCGAGATCGACGCCGAACTTGCCGAGGCCGGGCTGACGCGACGCATCGTCTTCACCACGCCGCATTTTCTCGTCGCGCTGGCCGCGGTCGGGGCGACCGACTGCGTCACGACGCTGTCGGCGGCGCTGGCGCGTCGCTTCGCTCAAGACTTCGGGCTCGCGCTCTACGAGTCGCCGCTGCGCGGCAGAAGTCTGCTGTTGACGATGGTCGTGGCGGCGACGCGCGCGCAGGACCCCGGCCTCGTCTGGCTCAAGGCGAGGATCCGGGAGGCGGCGGCCGAGGCCTATCGCGAATAGACGCCGGCAGAGGGGCAACGGGGGCCATTGGAGCCGTCTGTAAAAATTTGTTATAAATATCAAATACTTATAATATATGGTCGCCTCTTCATGGCGACCGCTTACAATATTTGTGTTTAGGGGGACTTGCGGCGGCGACGCGCATCGCAGCGTGACTTCACCGGACGGGCGGCCGAGCGGCGCGACTTTAAGCCAAGAGAGGCGGAGAGGCTCACCTTTTGGCGCCTAAGGCCACGAAAGGTAACGATTTAGAAACGAAATTTCCGCCCCTGGGCAACACCCAAATTCTCCTGGCGCCACAGCCTTTTTCGGCGCGACAGGCGACGACGCTCTCGACTATAGAGCGCCGTCGCCACGCGCCGGAGAGGCTCGAATTGTCTGCTTATGTTCTCGACGGAACGGCCATTTCCGAAGCGACGCTGACCCGCGTCGCCGAGGCGGCGCAGAGCCTCGGCCTCACACCGGGCCTTGCGGTCGTGCTGGTCGGCTCGGACCCGGCGAGCCAGGTCTATGTCGGCGCCAAGGGCAGGGCGGCCAAGCTTTGCGGTTTCCACTCGCTGCAGTTCGACCTGACCGAGAACACCGGCGAGGCCGAGCTGCTCGCGCTGATCGACAGGCTCAACCGCGATCCCGAGATCCACGGCATTCTCGTGCAGCTTCCGCTGCCGAAGGCGATTGACGCGACGCGCGTGCTGGAGGCGATCGATCCGGCCAAGGACGTCGACGGCTTCCATCCGGTCAATGTCGGGCTTGCGGCGTCCGGCGTGTTCGAGCGCGCGCTGATCCCCTGCACCCCTGCCGGCTCGATGATCCTGATCGATCGCGCCTGCGAGCGCTTGGGGTCCAAGCTCGACGGCGCGGAGGCGGTGGTCGTCGGGCGCTCCAACATCGTCGGCAAGCCGATGGCGCAGCTTCTGCTCGCCAGGAACTGCACGGTGACGCTGGCGCATTCCCGCACGCGCGATCTCCCCGCCGTCGTGCGCCGCGCCGACGTGCTGGTGGCCGCGGTCGGGCGGCCGGAGATGGTGCGCGGCGACTGGGTCAAGCCGGGCGCCATCGTCATCGACGTCGGCATCAACCGAATCCCCGCGCCGGAGAAGGGCGAGGGCAAGACCCGGCTGGTCGGCGACGTCGCCTACAAGGAGGCGGCGCAGGTCGCCGGGGCGATCACGCCCGTTCCCGGCGGGGTCGGCAAGATGACCATCGCCATGCTGATGGCCAACACTCTCACCGCCGCCGCCCGGTCGCGCGGGCTGCCGGCGCCTAAATTCTGATCGCCGCTGCGTTAGCCAAATCGTCGCAGCCCGCGCGACTTTGGTCGATATTACGCTTCTTTAGCCCTGTGTGCGTTGCGGCGCGGCGCCAATTCTGGCAAGAGGGCGCCCGATCCATAGGCTGGCGCTCGCAAAAGCGCCGCCTTTCCCACAAATTCGGGGGGCCTGACGCAATGCAATGGGAATTGTGGCTAATCATACTATGCGGGCTGCTGGCGCTCGTATACGGCGTCGTCACCATCACCCAGGTGATGAGCGCTTCCGCCGGTTCCGCCAAGATGCAGGAGATTTCCGGCGCCGTGCGTGAAGGCGCGCAGGCCTATCTCCGCACGCAATATCTCACCATCGCCCTCGTCGGCGTTATCGTCGGCGTCGGCCTCTTTTTCCTGCTCGGGAAAGAGGTCACGATTGGCTTCGCCATCGGCGCGATCCTCTCAGGCGCTGCGGGCTTCGTCGGTATGAACGTTTCGGTGCGCGCCAACGTGCGCACGGCGCAGGCGGCGAGCGAATCCCTCGCGGCCGGCCTCGACATCGCGTTCAAGTCGGGCGCGGTGACCGGCATGCTGGTGGCGGGCCTCGCTCTGCTCGGCGTCGCCGGCTACTTCTTCGCCCTGACCGGCCCAATGGGCCACGCCCCTGACGACCGCGTCACCGTCAACGCGCTGGTCGCGCTCGGCTTCGGCGCCTCGCTGATCTCGATCTTCGCCCGTCTCGGCGGCGGCATCTTCACCAAGGGCGCCGACGTCGGCGCCGACCTCGTCGGCAAGGTCGAGGCCGGCATTCCCGAGGACGATCCGCGCAACCCGGCCACTATCGCCGACAACGTCGGCGACAACGTCGGCGACTGCGCCGGCATGGCCGCCGACCTGTTCGAGACCTACGCCGTGACGGTGGTCGCGACGATGGTGCTCGGCTCGATCTTCTTCGCCGGCGGCGCGCAGCTGCTGAACTCGATGATCTTCCCGCTGGCGATCTGCGCCGTCTGCATCATCACCTCCATCGTCGGCGCGACCTTCGTCAAGCTCGGCTCCAACAACTCGATCATGGGCGCGCTCTATCGCGGCCTGATCGTGACGGGCCTCTTGTCGATTGTCGGTCTCGCCATCGCCACGACGCTCGTCATCGGCTGGGGCGAGATCGGCACGGTCGCCGGCAAGTCGGTAACGGGCCTCAACCTGTTCATCTGCGGCATCGTCGGCCTCATCATCACCGGCGCCATCGTCGTGATAACCGAGTATTACACCGGCACGGGCAAGCGCCCGGTTGTGTCGATTGCGCAAGCTTCGGTCACCGGCCACGGCACGAACGTGATCCAGGGCCTCGCCGTCTCGCTGGAATCGACGGCGCTGCCGGCTATCGTGATCGTCATCGGCATCATCTCGACGTTCCAGCTCGCCGGCCTCTACGGCACGGCGATTGCGGTCACGACCATGCTCGGCCTCGCCGGCATGATCGTCGCGCTCGACGCCTTCGGCCCGGTCACCGACAACGCCGGCGGCATCGCCGAAATGGCGGGCCTGCCGAAGGAAGTGCGCCAGTCGACCGACGCGCTCGACGCGGTCGGCAACACGACCAAGGCGGTGACGAAGGGCTACGCCATCGGTTCGGCGGGCCTCGGCGCGTTGGTCCTGTTCGCGGCCTACTCGAACGACCTCAACTACTTCTCCGCCAACTCGGACAAGTTCCCGTACTTCGCCGGCGTCCGCGTGTCGTTCGACCTGTCGAACCCCTACGTGGTGGCGGGCCTGATCTTCGGCGGCCTGATTCCCTACCTGTTCGGCGGCATCGCCATGACGGCGGTCGGTCGCGCCGCCGGCGCGGTCGTCGTCGAGGTTCGGCGGCAGTTCAAGGAGATGCCCGGCATCATGGAGGGCACGCAGCGGCCCGACTATGGCCGCGCCGTCTCCATGCTGACCCGCGCCGCCATCCGCGAGATGGTGATCCCCTCGCTGCTGCCGGTGCTGGCGCCGTTCGTCGTCTACTTCGGCACGCTGGCGATCTCGCAGGACAAGGGCAACGCCTTTGCCGCGCTCGGCGCCTCGCTGCTCGGCGTGATCGTCAACGGCCTGTTCGTCGCGATCTCGATGACGTCGGGCGGCGGCGCCTGGGACAACGCCAAGAAGTCGTTCGAGGACGGCTTCACGGATAGCTCCGGCGTCAAACACTTCAAGGGCTCCGACGCGCACAAGGCGTCGGTGACCGGCGACACCGTCGGCGACCCCTACAAGGACACCGCCGGCCCGGCCGTGAACCCGGCGATCAAGATCACCAACATCGTGGCGCTGCTGCTGCTGGCGATCCTCGCGCGCTGAAGGTAGCCAGATCAAGCAACGAAAAGGGCGTCGCGGTCGCGGCGCCTTTTTTATTTGCAGGCCATGCTGGAAACGGCGAGCGCTGTCGTGAATAGGGGAAGATCCATCCGCAGAGCATTCAAGACACGGCAGGCAAAGGGCTATGCAATCTGACCCGTTTGCTTCCAGGTCGCCAAAGCATTTGTGATCTTCGCGCTGATGTAATATAGTGGCTCACATTACATGGCGTGCTTACGTAAAGGGTTGTTGCACTACGCCGATTCGGTTCGAGCGTCCGGTCGAAATCCTTATCGGCGAGCAACGCCTTGCTGAACGAGAATTTGGCGTTGTCAGATGCGCACGCAAACGTGGCTCTTAGAGACACATCCGCCTTCGCCGCAGCCGTTATCGCGTTTATCCGCTGTTATGCGCTTGCTGCGTTGGCGCGAAGCCGCGCCCCGGTGGTACGACTGGCTTATGGGGACAGCGCTGGGGCTGCTTGCTGTCGGACTGCGACACATGACGATGGGTCACGATTACAGGCTGACCTACATCATGTTTTTTCCGTTCTTAACCTTGGCGAGCGTGATCGGTCGAGCGGCGATGGGCGCCGCCGTTATCGTTGTGACGGTCGCCTATGTACGGCTTTTTCTAACTTGGAATGGCTACAGCACGCCCTATTTTCATTTGGCCGCTTATGCGACCTCGGCCACGGCGGTCGTCATGATCGGCAATGGCCTCATGCGCGTGCTCGCCGCCGCCGAGGCCGATCGGCGGCGGGCGCAGGCCTCGGAAAGCTTCCACGCTTCGTTGGTTCGCTCCTCAAACGACGCCATCATCACCAAGTCGCTTGACGGCCTCATCACGAGTTGGAACCCGGCGGCGCAACGCATATTTGGCTATCGCGCTGACGAAGTGCTCGGCCGGCCGATCACGATGCTGTTTCCGGACTCCTTAGTCGCTGAGGAGCAAGTCATTCTCGACAAGATCAAGCGCGGCGAGCCCATCGAGCACCGCGAAACGCGGCGGCTGACCAAAGACGGGACAAAAATCGACGTATCGGCGACCATATCGCCAATACTCAACGAGGCGGGAAAAATCGTCGGCGCCTCCAAGATCGTGCGCGACATTACCCGCCAGCGGCGCGACGCTGACGCCTTGCGCGTGAGCGAGCTTCATCTGCGTTGCGCGCTCGACGGCGCCAGGGCGGGCTCATGGCTGCGCGACGTGCCCGGCAAGATTTCCTATTGGTCGCCGCGCTTCATCGAGATGCATGGACTCGACGCCGTCCTGCATCCGCCGTCGGTAGACAATTGGCTGGCCAACATTCATCCTGACGACCGAGCGCGGACCCTGCAAGTGTTTCGCGCCGCGATCGATGGCGACGCAAGCGAATATTTTGGCGAGTATAGAGTGACGCTCCCAGGCGGGGAGGAACGCTGGATAGAGATATCCGCAAAAATAGAGCGGCTCCCCAACGGCAACTTCAGTCGCGTGGCGGGCATCTGCCTTGACGCGACGGAGCGCTACAAGTCGCTTGAGACCCTCAGAAGGACAAACCTCGACCTTGCGCGAGCCAACGACAGCCTGAAAAAATTCTCGTCGATAGCCGCCCACGATCTTCAGGAGCCGTTGCGCAAGCTGGAGCAGTTCAGCAGTCTGCTGCAAGAGGAATGTGGGCCAAGCATCGCGGGGGACGGCGCCTTCTACCTCTCGGTCATCAGCGACGCGGCGCGTCGAATGCGCGCGCTCATCAACGCGCTGCTCGATTTCTCGCGCGCCGGCAACCGGCCGCTGACGCTGAGCCCAATCGACATGAATGAGGTGATGCGCAAGGTGCAGAACAATTGCGCGTCGGCGATCGAGGAGGCGGACGCCTGCGTCGAGCTTGGCGATTTGCCCACCTTGTACGGCGACGCCGGCCTGGTCGCCCAGCTGTTTCAGAATCTTGTCTCGAACGCGCTCAAATACGGCAAGCCGGGCCGACGCCCTGTCGTGCGGATCGCCGGGGAAGCGCAGGGACAGAATGTCGTCTTTCGCGTGAGCGACGAGGGCATCGGCATCGCGCGCGAAAATCAGGCGCTCATTTTTGAACCTTTCACGCGCTTGAACGCGCGCGAAAAGGTTAAGGGAACCGGAATCGGGCTGGCGTTCTGCCGCACGGTTTGCGAACGGCATGGTTGGCGGCTTGAGGTCCTGAGCGAGCTTGGCGGCGGCGCCGAATTCGTCGTCACGGCGCCGCGCGGCGAAGGCAGGTTGGCGGCGTGACACAAGATTTACCCCTGGTCGCAATGGTCGACGACGATGAGGTGGACGCTTTCCTCCTGCGCAAGGCGTTTGCCGGCGGCCGAGTCCCGGTCGAGTTCATTCATCACCTCGGCGGCGGCGAGTTGATGGCGGATTTCGCGGCGGCTGACCGCGCCGGTCAGACCGGAGCGCCAGCGAGGCTGCCGAACCTCATCCTGCTGGACATCAACATGCCGGCGATGGATGGATTTCAGGTGCTGCGCGCAATACGGGCCGCCCCGGCCACGCGCGCGGTCCCGGTCGTCATGTTCACGACCAGCAATCTGCAAGACGACGTCGATCTCGCTTACCGCGAGGGCGCCAATGGCTATTTCGTCAAGCCGGGCTCGATGGGCGAATTGAAGCGATGGATCGAAGCCGTCGACGAATATTGGTTCAGTCTTGTCAAGCTTCCCACCTGAAGTGGGGTCAGAGCCCGGCAAGGCGGTGGCGCGAATCGAGGGGCCGCGCGGGAGCTGGACGCCCCCCGCCGCAGCCATTTTCATTTTCACGGCGGAATTAACCCAAGCTGAGTGGGTTTCCCATACCCTTGCGGCAACTCGCCAAGAAGGGGGCGCTTTCACGATGAACCATGTTGTCTGGCTGCTGTTTTCCTTCAACGGGCGGCTCGGGCGGCTCGGCTATTTCTCGGCCTGGCTTGGCTTGACGCTCTGCGGCGGTGCGTTGCACGCTGCCAGTTTTGGGCAATGGTTGCAGCCCGCGGCGGAGTGGCCCGACCTCATGGTTCTGCTGCTCCAGGCGGCTTTCGGCTTCGCGCTCGCCTGGGGTCACTTCGCGATCCAGGCCAAGCGCTTCCACGACTTCAACTGGAGCGGCTGGTGGGTTCTGGCGCCCGGCGCGGCCATTGTCGGCATTTTCCTCACTTGGATCGCCGGCCTGGGCGCGGGGAGCGGCGCCTCGACCATCTTCGGACTCGGCCTGCTGACCCTGGCGGCGGTCGCGTTCATCGCCATCGTCGGCCTCATGCTGTTCTTCCGTGGCGGGACTGTCGGTCCCAACGACCATGCTCCGCAGTCCGGCCCGCCGGAGGGGGAGGCAAGCCCTAGCGCCTGGGCGCAACGCATCCTCGACGATCCCCTTGCCGCGGCGGAGCGGCTGCGGGCGCAGGAGTCCTCGAGCGCTGGCGCTGCCGTCGCCGGCCAGCCCCGGCCGGCGACGGGGTCGAACGAGCGTGTGTTCGGGCGCCGCAACGCCCGGGCCTGATGGCGCAACGAGCCCTCGCATGGGCTGTCGCGCGAATCGAATATGCGCGCTACAACGCCGTCCAATCCAGCGACGAGACGGTCCATGCGAATTCTGCTCACCAATGACGACGGCGTGCACGCCGCGGGCCTGAAGCTCATGGAGCGCATCGCTTCGCGCTTCTCCGACGATGTGTGGATCGTCGCGCCGGAGACCGACCAGTCCGGCGTCGCGCATTCCTTCTCGCTGTCGAGCCCGCTGCGGCTGCGCGAGATCGCGCCCAAGCATTTCGCGGTGCAGGGCACGCCGACCGACTGCGTGCTGATGGCGCTCAAGCGCATCCTCGCCGACAAGAAGCCTGACCTCATTCTCTCCGGCGTCAACCGCGGCCAGAATGTCGCCGAGGACGTCACCTATTCCGGCACCATAGCGGCGGCGATCGAGGGCACGCTGCTTGGCGTTCCCTCCATCGCGCTGTCGCAGTCCTATGGCGGCGTCGAGGGGCGCGAGCGGCCGATCTGGGATGCCTCGGAGAGCTTCGCGCCAGGAATCATTGAGAAGGTGCTCAAGACCGGCATTCCGCCGGGCGTGCTCGTCAACGTCAATTTCCCGCCCTGCGCGGCGGCGGACGTGAAGGGGATCGCCGTGACGGCGCAGGGGCGGCGGGACGCGGAGCTGATGCGCATCGAGGAGCGGCGCGACGGCCGCAACATTCCTTATTACTGGCTGATGTTCCAGCGCGCCGGCTTCACGCCGGGCGAGGGCACCGATCTGGAGGCGCTGGCGGCGCAGAAGGTTTCGGTGACGCCGCTGCGCATCGATCTCACCGACGAAGCCGAGCGGCGCCGCTACGCCGGGGCTTTTGCGGCGGAATGAACCCATGACCGTCGCGGCGACCGAAGGCCAAGCGCGCGACCGGGCGCAATTTCTGCTCCGAATGCGTCAGCGCGGCGTGGGCGACGTGAGGGTGTTGCGCGCGATGGAGCGCACGCCGCGCTCGTTCTTCGTCGCGCAACGTTACGCCGATATCGCCGCGCGCGACATCGCGCTGCCAATAGGCGGCGGCCAGACCGCGCCGCCGCCTTCGACGACCGCGGCGATGATCGAGGCCTTGCGGCTGGAGCCGAAGCATAGCGTGTTGGAGATCGGCGCCGGCTCCGGCTATGCGGCGGCGCTGATGGGCCAGCTCGCGGCGGACGTGCTGTCGATGGAGCGCTGCCAGTCGCTCGCGGTCGAGGCCGCGGCGCGGCTCGCCGCCTTCGGTCTCGATAACGTGCGCGTGCTCTACGCCGACGGGCTTGCGCCGAGCGTGAAGGAGACGCGCTTCGAGCGCGTGCTGGTGCATGCGCTGATCGAACCGCCGGCGCCGCGGCTGACGCGCTGGCTCGCGCCCGGCGGCGTGCTGGTGGCGGCGGTCGCCGAGGCCGAGGGACAGCGCATCGTGCGGCTGAGCCTGAAGCCCGACGGGACGCTGAAGGTCGAACCGCTCGGCGCAGTGCGCACGCTGACGCCGCTGGTCGTCGGCCTCATGCGGGCGCTGTGATTTCTCGATATTTGCTCGATCCTCGATACAAAGGATTCATCTTAAACCTCGCCTTAACCGGCTTCCGTCATCTTCGCTTCCGAAGTGGGTTGCGTCAGGTGGGTTTGAGCCGATGAGAGAGGGCGTCGCATCGATCGTCAGGAGAAACGCTTTTCGTTTCGCCATGACGGGTATCGTGGGGATCTGGCTGTCGGGTTGCGCCGACGCCACGCGGTTCGCCGACGGCGGAAATCCGTTCTCAAATCCGTTCGCGAGCGCCCCGAATCCCGACGTCGGCGCCCCGACGCCGCGGGTCTCTTCGACGCCGCTCGCGTCGTCCAGTTCCTATAACAAGAACTACGCCGCCGCCGCGCGGCCGAGCCCGAGCGTGGTCGCCTCCGCGCCGCTTCCCGCTCCCGAGGCGACCGGCTCGATCCACCCGCGCGGCGAAGCTGTCGGCGGGTCGTCAACGGGCTGGACGGCGGTCGGCGGCTCGCCGGTCATCGTCGGCGAGTCCGACGACGTTGGGACGATCTCGCGCCGCTACGGCGTGCCGGAAGCCGCGCTGCTGAGCGCCAACGGCCTGCATTCGCGCAGCGACGTGCACGCCAACATGCGCATCGTCGTTCCCGTCTATAACGCGCATGGCGACACGCATGTCGCCAAGGCGGATGACGAAACCGCCAGGCCGCGCCACGCCGCCAAGGCGGACGACGAGCGCGAAGCCGCCAAGCCGCATCATGTCACGAAGCGCGAGGCGGCCGACGACGATTCCGACGACGATGCGAAGGCTGCGCACAAGAAGCATAAGGCCGCCAAGACCGACCGCGACGACGACGATGCGGACGCCAACGACGGCAAGTCCGAGCGCAAGGTCGCCAAGGCCGACAAGGCGGAAAGAAGCGAGAAGGTCGCCAAGGCGGAGCCGGTCGAGAAACCCGCGAAGCCGACCAAGCCTGAGAAGCTTGCGGCGGCGCCGAAGCCGGCCAAGCCCGACGCGCCGCAAGTCGCCAAGGCCGATCCGCCCAAGACGGCGAAGCAGCCCGAGACCGACAAGACTCCGATCGGCGCAACTTCGGCAACCGCTGACGCGTCGGGGCAGGCGGCTGAGAACGGCCAGTTCCGCTGGCCGGCGCGCGGCCGCATCATCCAGGGCTTCAAGTCCGGCGGCAACGACGGCATCAACATCGCGCTGCCCGAGGGCACCTCGGTGCGTGCGGCGGAGGATGGCAAAGTCGCCTACGCCGGCAGCGCGCTGAAGGGCTACGGCAACCTCGTGCTGATCCGCCATTCCAACGGCTTCGTCTCGGCCTACGCCAACAATGGCAGCCTCGACGTCAAGCAGGGCGAGACGGTCAAGCGCGGCCAGGTGATCGCTAAGTCCGGCGCCACCGGCGACGTCTCCTCGCCGCAGCTTCATTTCGAGCTGCGCCGCGGCCAGACGCCGGTCGATCCCACCAGTTACCTCGCGGGTCTCTAATCGCGCGAGAACGAGACGCCGCGGTCCGGACCCCACGAGACATGTGGTCCGGACCTGGGGCGGACATCGAGGGGCGGGTCCAACGAAAGGCCCGCTCCTCTGCTTATGCGCCGCCCCTTGCGAGGGCCGGTGCGATATGGTCCGCAGGGAGCCATGCCAAGGCCGCTGGACCGTTTCGCCATTCTACTGATGACTGGGCTCTGCGTCGCCTGGGGCGGCAACCAGGTCGCCGCCAAGATCGCGCTCGCCGATTTCCCGCCGATGACGCAATGCGCGCTGCGCAACGGGATCGGCGCCGTCCTGGTCGGCTTTTATGCTCTGACTTTCCGGCCTCAGGTGTTCCGCCGCGACGGCACGCTCGGGGCGGGCGTGGCTGTGGGCGTGCTGTTTGCGCTCGAGTTCGTGCTGCTGTTCCTCGCCGTGGCGCGCACGACGGCGGCTACGGCGGTCGTGTTCCTGTTCACGGCGCCGTTCTTCGTCGCCCTCGGAGCGGTCGCGTTCTTGCCAGCCGAACGGCTGGCGGGGCGGCAGTGGCTCGGCGTGGCGATCGCCTTTGTCGGCCTGGCGTTCGGGTTCTGGCGGCCGGGCGCGGGGGCGAGCTACCTCGGCTGTGCGTTGGCGCTGCTTGCGGGCGCGGCCTGGGGCGGGACGACGCTACTCATCAAGGCGACGTCGCTGCGCGCCCTCGATCCGACCAAGACGCTGCTCTATCAGGTCGTCGTAGCGGCGCTGCTGTCCACGCCGCTCGCCTATGGGCTCGGCGAAACCCTGCCGCTGCATCCGTCAGCGGCTTCGGCAGCGGCGCTGCTCTATCAGGCGGTGTTTGTAGTCGGGGTCACCTATCTCGCGTGGTTCTGGCTGCTGAAGCAGTACCGCGCCCCGGAGCTGTCCGCGCTGACTTTCATCTCGCCAGTCGTGGGCGTGCTCGAAGGCTGGGCGCTGCTGGGCGAGACGCCGACGCTGGCGTTCCTGCTGGCGCTGGCCGGCGTGGCGGCGGGGATCGTGCTGCTGAGCTGGCCGGCGCGGGTTCAGGCGCCGATCCGCACGCCGAGCCGGCCGGCGAGATCCTGAACGAACTGCCACGCCGTGCGGCCGGAGCGCGAGCCGCGCGTCGTCGCCCATTCGAGCGCGTCGCGCTCTATCTCCTCGGCGGGGGCGGACAGATGAAAAGCGGCACAGTAGCCGCGCACCATGTCCAGGTACTCGTCCTGGCTGCATTTGTGGAAGCCGAGCCAGAGGCCGAAGCGGTCGCTGAGCGAGACCTTCTCCTCCACCGCCTCGCCGGGATTGATGGCGGTCGAGCGCTCGTTGTCCATCATGTCGCGCGGCAGCAGGTGGCGGCGGTTCGAGGTCGCGTAGAACAGCACGTTCTCCGGCCGCCCCTCGACGCCGCCCTCCAGCGCCGCTTTGAGCGATTTGTACGAGGCGTCGCCGCCGTCGAACGAGAGATCGTCGCAGAACACGAGGAAGCGGTGCGGGTCGGACCGCAGCCGCGCCATCAACGCCGGCAGGCTTTCGATGTCCTCGCGGTGGATCTCGATCAGCTTCAGCGGCCTCGCATCACCTCGCATGGAGTTGACGGCGGCGTGGGCGGCCTTGACCAGCGAGGACTTGCCCATGCCGCGGGCGCCCCACAACAGCGCATTGTTGGCCGGCAGCCCGCGTGCGAATCGCGTCGTGTTTTCGACGAGCATGTCGCGGTTGCGGTCGACGCCCTTGAGCAGCGCGATGTCAACGCGGTTGACCTTGGCGACCGGCTGCGCGGCTTCGTCGGCCGCGCGCCAGACGAAGGCGTCGGCGGCGCGGAAGTCGGGCGCCTCGGACGGTTTGGGGGCGAGGCGCTCCAGCGCCTCGGCGATGCGGTTGATGAGCGCAAGAGTGGAGAAGTCAGCCATTGCCCCGCCCTTTGCCATAAACGCCGCGCCGGCGCGAGCCGCTCTGTAAAAATGCGGCTTACAATGCTATATGCGAGCGAACGTCCCGGGCCTTGAACCCGGAAACGGGCCGAGAGGGTGCAATGGCTTCGCGACTGGCGCAAAGGAAGTTGATGAGTCTGACCGAGGCGGCGGCCTCGCGGGTCAAGGAAATCATGGCCGACAAGCCGGCCGTGGGCCTGCGCGTCGGCGTGCGCAACGGCGGCTGCGCCGGAATGTCCTACACGATGGAGCTGGCCGAGCGCGTCGAGCCGCTCGACGAGGTGATCGAGGACAAGGGCGTCAAGGTGCTGATCGACCCGAAGGCGGTGCTGTTCCTGCTCGGGGCGGAGATGGACTTCAAGTCGGACCGGCTCGGCTCGTCGTTCAGCTTCCACAACCCGAACGAGACCTCGTCCTGCGGCTGCGGCGAGAGCGTCGCCATCACGCCCGCCGAGCCGGAAGCGCTCGAAGCGGCGGTGTGAGGAACGCGGAGGGGCTCAAGCCTTTCCGCCCTGACAAGGTCTTAGCCGATCAATAGTGCTGGCGGCATTGTGCAATTTCCAGCCTTTGTTCGACGCCCTTGCCCTCGACGCGATAGACCAGCCGGTCCTCTCTTGTCAGGCGGCGAGACCAGAAGCCTTGCAGGTCACTTCTCAGCGGCTCCGGTTTGCCGGTCCCGCGAAACGGAGCGCCGCGGTATTGCTCGATCAGGTCGTTCAAACGGGCGTGTATCTTGGGATCGTGGTTCGTCCAGTACAAGTAATCGTCCCAAGCGTCGTCAGAAAAGACGACTTTCACGGGCGCACGATTTTGCGCTCGACGCCCTTTCCCTCGTTCAACTGAGAAATCGAACGCCGCAGCCGCTCGGCGTTGCGGGGGGTCGAGAGCAGGTGCATCGTCTCCTCGATGGAGTTCCAGTCTTCCAGCGAAACGATCACCACCGCTTCGGCTTTCTGACGCGTAACGACGACCTGGGTGCGATCCCGAACCACCTTGTCCATGACGCTTTTGAGGTTCGCCCTGGCCTCGGTGAAGCTGACGACGTCCATTGCCGATCTCCTTCGGCGCCATCTTATGTACAACTATCGGTACATATTCAATAGCGTTCAGCCTCTCGGCTCCCCGGGCATTGGACGCGCGGAGATCGTCGTGATAGACGCGCGCGCCGTTGTAATAGCGGCGCCGCGACCCTAACTGCGCGGTTGAGAGAGGCTCCTTTCATGATGTCGGTGCTTATCGTCATCCACCTTTTGGTGGTGATCGCGCTGGTCGGCGTGGTGCTATTGCAACGCTCCGAGGGCGGCGCGCTGGGAACGGGCGGCGGCGGCGGCTTCATGACCGGACGCGGCCAGGCCAATGCGCTGTCGCGCGCCACCGCCATTCTCGCGACGTTGTTCTTCGTCTCGGCGCTGGCGATGTCGATCCTGGCCGGCTGGAGCCGCACTCCGCACTCCGTGTTCGACGAGAACGCGCCCGCGAAATCCTCGAACGAAAAGCCGGCGGAGCCGAACCTGCTCGACCAGCTCAAGGGCGCCGGAGCGCCGACGACGCCGGCGCCCGCGAAGTGAATGCCTGATGCCGCTGCCGCTCGCCGTCGCAACCTATTTCACGCTGTGGTGGGTGGTGCTGTTCGCGGTGCTGCCGTTCGGCGTGCGTTCGCCCGCCGAGTCGGGCGCGGACCGGCCGGCGGGCGTCGACGCCGGCGCGCCGGTCGCGCCGAATCTCGCCCTTAAGGCGCTGGCGACGACGCTGGTTTCGGGAGTGCTGTTCGCCGCGATCTACGCCTTTGCCGCCTACGAGGGCTGAGGCTTGCCATCGTTTCGCAGCTCGCGCCTGGTTCGCCACAGCCCCGAGCAGATGTTCGACCTCGTCGCCGATTGCGATAAATATCCGCAGTTCCTGCCGCTCTGCGCCGGCATGAAGACGCGGCCGCGCGGACACGACGCGAAAGGCAATCCGATTGTCTATGCCGAAATGGAGGTCGGCTACAAGGCGATCCGCGAGCGCTTCGTCACCCGCAACACGCTGGACCGAGCGGCGCTGAAGCTGACGGTCGAATATGTCGAGGGACCATTCAGCCGGTTGCGCAACATCTGGAATTTCATTCCCGATGCGCAGGGCTGCAAGGTCGAGTTCTATATCGACTACGAGTTCAAGTCGCGGCTCCTGGCGGCGTTGATGGGTTCTATGTTCGATGCGGTGTTCCGCACCTTCGCCAGCGCCTTCGAGGCGCGGGCGGACAAGGTCTACGGCAAGGGCGTGGCGCCGCTGGCGCGTCAGTAGGCCTCGGGCGGCGGCGGATCGCAGCTCCAGCCGTCGAAGGTCGGGTGGAACACCGTTCCGGTCGGGCAGTAGCGGTTCGCCTGCGCGGCGTCGGGCTGGCAATTGCCGCCGGCGTCGAGGTGGTAGCCGGCCGCGCAGGCGATCGGGAAAGCCGAGCCGAGCCCCACGGGCGAGCGGGCGAGGGCGGGCGCGACGCCGAGCAAGGCGGCGGCTACGAAATAAATGGCTCGCATCGCAGATCTCCGTGCGGACGTTGCGCCCTGCTTAACTGGGAGTCGCGCGCGGAAACCGCAAGCGCCTACTCGCGCGCCGCCTGCTCCAGCATCGCCAGCGCCTGAACGACGGCGGCGAGCCGCACCGCGCCGCGGCCAAGATCGCCGAAGCGGCGCTCCGCTGCGACCGTCTTATGCCGGGTCGCGCAGGCGAAATGGACCAGGCCCACTGGCTTGTCAGCGCTGCCGCCGCCGGGCCCGGCGACGCCGGTGATGCTGACGGCGATGTCGGCGCGGGAGGCGCGCAACGCTCCTTCCGCCATCTCGCGGGCCGTCTCCTCGCTGACCGCGCCATGCAGGCGAAGCGTCGCCGCGGCGACG
>Ga0182030_10012604_pt1 | contig 16910 bp, 22 predicted proteins | sample 812S3MmetaG_FD_121299 | JGI IMG/M metagenome (GOLD analysis project Ga0182030, IMG submission 121299) | Permafrost microbial communities from Stordalen Mire, Sweden - 812S3M metaG (Illumina Assembly) | ecosystem: Environmental > Terrestrial > Soil > Wetlands > Permafrost | place: Sweden...
ATTTCGGCGACCGCCGCCGGAACGCAAACGGCGGCCTCGCTTCCCGGCGCCGACTGGTCGAACAACGCGCTCGTGTTCGACGGGTTGCGGTCATGTTTTTGAATTGATTGAAATTAGCCTAGTTTCAATGTCTTAGAATGGCCGGCTATGGGAAAAACTAACCTCGCCGCTATGGGAAACGGCATTTGCCAAGGTCGGTGTTTTGGTCCAGTCTGAGGTATGAGCAAGACCAAAATCCGTTACGTCGTTACCGTCAAAGGGTCGGCCTATCTTCACTACCAGAGAACCTGTCCGGCGGATGTCAGGGAGGCTGTCGGTCGGCGGAGGTGGGACATCAGCCTTAAGACGGCGGTTCTCCGCGAGGCGGAGGTATTGGCACGCAAGCACGCCGTGAAACATGACGAAGAAATCGCCAGCCATCGCGCCGCTGCTGCCCGTAAGGCAGCGCCGGACCCGATGCAGAGCGCCAGTTCAGCCGAGCGCGAGCGCGTAGGTGACTCGGGCGGCGTGTCAAGTCACCTGACATACCTGGAGCGACGAGTCCGCGACGCCATGCACCTGGAATCGGAAGCCGAGACGATTCGGGAATGGGCGGGGCGCGACGGACCGGCGCTTGAGATGGTCGATCCTGAAGAGGATCAAATTCGGCTGGCGACCGTCGAGGCGGAGGCGTCGGCGATACGAGCCATGATCGATAGAGAGGCCCCGCTAGTGCGTCACCTGGAGTCGGCTGGCGTGATGGTGGCGGCGACCTTGATGGACGCTGTGGAAGCGCCTGTGCCAGTCGTGGCGAGTGTGGTGATCACGACGCTAACCGATGCGCTGCATTCGTGGGAGCGTGTCAGGAAACCGCGAATGCCACAGCTGTTCCGTAAGGCAGTAGAGATTTTCAATGAGATGCACGGCGTGGCGTTGCCACTGGCGGAGATAGGTCGTCAGCATGTGCGAGAGTTTCGTGATCATCTGGCGGCGATGGACGTGAGCTATGAAACGTCAATTGGGCGATGGCGTTGCGTTGCGACGATCTTAAGGCACGCCGCTTCGGAAGACATGATCGATACCTCGCCGATGGCGGGGCGTGAGTATGTGGCGAGGAAGCAGAAAGCAAGCGATGCAAGGAAGAAGAAGCGCCTGACTTTTAGCGTCCCGCAAATAGAGCTGTTATTCAAACTCGCGAATGAGCTTGAGGCGAGCCGGGAGCATCGGGACGTTGATACGGGATGGTTCATTCGCTTGCTGCTCTTCACTGGCGCACGTGGGGAAGAGCTGGCGCAACTACATGCACGGGACGTGACCACGATTAACGGCGTGGCGTGCATACGTATTCATGACGAGGGCGCGAACAACATTAAAAATAATGCGTCGTTGCGTGACACGCCGTTACATTCTGAATTGTTGAAAATGGGCTTTCTGAAGTTTGTGGAATCAAGGAAGGGTGCGCCGAGAATCTTTAGCAGCCTCAAGCCGGACGGGAAGGGGCGTATATACTCGGCGATGTCAGCGCGGCTTTGTCGGTTGTTTAGGAAGAACGGGATAAAGGATTCCAGGATCGTGCCGCATAGCGCCCGACATACATTAACGGACTGTCTTCGAATGGCTGGCGTGCCGGCGGAGGGACAAGACGACATCATCGGGCACGCATCACGCGGAAGAGAGACCTCCGACAGATATGGTGATCAACAGGTCGTTGTGCTGGCGGGGTATGTGGAACGTGTCAACTTGTTTGACATGAACCGGCAGGTGCGAGAGTTCGTCGAGGATTGACGGCGACGACTCACCGCGATTTTAGGAGCGGCGGACGAACAGAAGACTCCGCTCGACCTTCAATTTTTATGGCCGGAAGGCCAAAAAGCCAACTTTATATAAATTTTGGCTGAGATTTGCTCCAAGAATTAGACCAATTAGACCACTACCCCCTTCATATGAGTCAGAGAATTTTTTTTAGGGAGAGTGTCCAAAAAATTTCGCGCGCTACGTATAGGGGGGGGACTGGTCTAATTGGTCTAATTCCTGCCCGTTCGCGCCAGCCCCCGCCCACTTTAGCGCGCCTGTTAGGCGAAGTCGGACTTTGCTTCCATGTATGAAGCAAAGTCCTCTTCCGGAAAGAAGCCATCGTCTTCTTCCCGCATGTCTTCCCAGTCCTCTTCCGTCAAACCTCCTAACATGTCTTCGGCGGCGAGGACCTCCTTGGCGACAATGACCTGATCATCGCGCCATAGCCCCTTGTTGTCGGTTCCACGCTTGCCGGTCTCCAGCGTCTCGCTCATGATGCGGAACGAACGCCCGCCTACCTCCTCGGTAAACGTCTTGCGCGTCATGTGGCTCATGCGCGTTCCGAGAGACCGGGCGCGGTCGGCGGCGTCATCGCCACTTAGCCCCTTGATGGTTAAGTCCATCTCCGCGATCACGGTGTATATCTCCAACGCCGTGAGCGTGGCAGCCCCGTATCTGTCGAACAACGCGGGGAGAAGTAGTTTCCAATCTTCATCCTCCGCCGCCGCCGCTTGCATCATCACACGGCGGTTTTCCAGGAAGCCCGGAATTTCGAGACATTCCAGAAGTCCCCCCATGACGCGGGAGTATCCCGCGAAGGATTTCAGGACCTCGCCCTTCCACATTGGCTTATCTAGCTGAATCCAATAGCGAATCATCGTCAGGCAAGCCGCGACAAGCTCGGCGCGGTTCGCTGGGACGTATCTTTCCAAGTCGTGCGTGAACCCACTGCGATTCGTCACGTCCCGCGCGGCGTCCATAAAGATCAGCAAGCATCGCCGCCCGACCTCACGAGACGCGCGCATGTTGTTGCCGGATAGGACGGTCGTGCAGGTCACTGGAAATCGCACCTTTTCCGAGCGGCCTAAAATGCGATCCTCCCAGACGCCACACGTCGCCCAATTCGAGAGCGCTGAGCCATGTAAGTGATTGTTAACGTTGTCGATCCACACGACAGACTGACTTTCCATACCCGACGCGGTTAGTTGCTTTTTCAGCTCGTCATTGTCCTTCGCTTCCGTTTGCGCGCCAATGATGCGACCGTGAGGGATGTAGAGCACCATCTGGATCATCAATGTAGCGCCAGTGCTAATGTCCGGCTTCTGGGTGAAAATTAGCGGAATGTTGCCAGGGAACATCGGACGCATGAACTGTTGCAGCAACAGCGCCATCGTATGAGCGCGCGAGGAGTCACCCCTGTCGTTTCCCTTCTTGGCGTCCGAGAATGGGAAGTCCGGGAGGACGTGATTTAGGATCAAGTCGCGGGCCTTGAACGCCTCTTCTTTCGTAGGGCGCTCTGGTATCGGCGGGAGCACGAAGTCTTTTGGCGGATTATAGAAGATGCCAGATTTCGCATGATAGCCTGGAGTCGCGATCAATGAGCCTTCAGCATCGAAAACCGGCGACGCGACAATTGCCTTCAGCGGCGGGAAGCTGAATCCCCATTGCGTGTCAAGCTCCTCCGCGACTTTTTTATCCGCCGCGACGCCTCTCGGACCATTCACCCATTGCGCGGCGGCGTTCAACTCCGACCACAACACTCCCGCGTCCATCAGTTCCGTTTTCTGACGCCCATCAGGATCAGGAAACGTTAGGCGCGTCTTCTCGTTACCGACATTGAAGAAGCGCATCGCCGCGCCTTTGTTGGCGGCATTCATGCTCGCCTTGCACATCTCGACCATGAAATCGAAGTCATCTTTCATAACATCGAGTCGTGGCTTCATGCCGCCGTCGTGAACGCTGGCGGCTTCTTCCTTCCGCTTCGCCCTCTCCTTCTTCGCGGCTCGGTCACTAGCAGCCCTGTCGGCATGTTCATCGATGGCCTTGCCGACCTTCACCGCCGTTAGCCCCGTGAGTTTAACTAGCTTATCGACGATGGCCTTGCGCTTGATCGGCGGCATTTTTACGGAGCTGACCATCTTGTAGGTGCGCTCGAATTCCTTCGCGTCTGTCTCTGCCGTGAAGCTCGCAACGATCTCCTCGACACGTGTCGAGATGACCTTGATGCGCTCGGCTTCCTGCTTGACCGAAAGCCCTATGAATTCTCGCGCGTCGGCGATGCGCTGATCTAAGTAGAAGTCCTTCGCGTAGCGCTTCGCGTTGCGTCCATCCTTACACGGGGCGGCGAGGATGGCAGGAACCAGCAGCTCCTTCGCCTCGTCATCAGATACGCCGAGCCCGTCGCGATGGAAGAGCGAGCAGAGCGCCTGATAGATCGGTGTGTGGAAGCCGTCGTATCCGTCGCCCTCCTCGCCGATGCGTGCGAGGTATGCCTCTAGGCCAGACAGCTCCTCGCCGTCCCTGATCGTCCAGCCGCCGGACAGAATGTCGTCAGCCGCTCCCGTGAACGCGTCGAACGGGTCGGCGGGACCATCCTCCCCCTTCGGAGCCTTCTCGCCCTTACTGCCCTTCGCTGCCCTATCCGCCGCCCTTTGCTCGGCGGTCTTCACGCTCGCCGCCTTCATGGCTTCGATGAACCATTCCGGAAGGTCGGCGGACTCAACCTCGCCCGGCCCATAGCCCGGAACCCACATATACCGGCGAAGTGACTTGTGGTTGCTACCCGGAGCGACGATGTAACCACCGGTTCCGCGCGTGTCTATGCCAGCGCCGATGGTGCCGGCGCTGATCGTCAGTCCCTCCGCTTCGGCTGGAGTCTTGAAATAGAGGTGCAAGCCATCGCCACGCCCGGAGAACGCCATCAACGTCTTAGGAAGAGCGCCGTGCTTGGCCTCCAGCGCGCGAAGAGAATCCATGCCGACCTTGCCATCAAGATCGACCACATAGATGCCGGACGACTGACCCGTGGCGATGGCGATGTTAGCCGCCGGGTGCTTTCGGGGGTTGCTCCAAAGCTCCCTGATCATGTCGGCGTCGTCGGTGGCTTCAGCCTTCCACTTGCTCCTTGGGTGCTTCCCTGGACTGTTGGAGCAGGCTATCTCGCGGTTCGGGTCGCCATCTTTCTTGGCGTGATAGCGACTCCAGCCACAGCATGAGCATTCCCACTCGCCACCACCGAACGGACGCTGAGTCATGTAATGAACAGGGAAAATCTTGAAGCCAAGTTCGCCCAATGCAAGCGCGTGCTTGCGCATGGCAACGACGCTGTTATGCGGGTTGAATTCAATGGTCTTGGCGGAGTCGAATAGAGCATCGAGTCCGTTAAGAATGCTCGGCCTTGAGTCGTTACTCGACTCGGACTCGACTCCAAGCTTTTCGTCAGAAATAATTTGCGCTGCGCCGTTGATTTCAGTAGACAACTCGGTATTCATTTGATATGGTTCTTTCGGTGATTGAAGGCCCCCGGCGACATCATTGTTGCCTGGGTATGGTGATTGAGGTAGACTTCGGCACGGCGAGCTTTGGCGGCTCACGTGCCTTTTTTATCTGTCTCGCGTGGCTAAAACTAGAACAACGCGGGCCGTTGTTATCGTCCAATTCGTCGGAGTCATGCTATACTTATCCTAGGGTAAAAGCAACGAACTCCGGCGTTGCTTCGCCCTTTGCGCCCGCCTTGTCTGTGCCCAGCAAAACGGGCGTTTCTGCTTTGCTCACAATAGCTCGCGGGCCTCTATTTGCCGCGCCATTTTATCGAGATGTAGTCTTATTCGCCCAAGCTTTGGTTCTTGGTTCAACTCCTCGCGAACACGCGCCAGAAACTCTTCGTTGGCGGTAATTAACTTTGGGCTGTGATCACTGCCGCAGGAGTATTTCAATCCAACTGCGTAGATGATGCCAGTTTGGCCTTCGAATCCTCTTTGAACGCGAACAACGCGCCAAGCCGCCGTGTAATTCGGCGCTTTCTCGACAACAAGTAGCGCAACGTCTGGAGCTGATTTGAACATTAGCACTTCCAACGCCGCGCCAACGTCATCAAGCACGTCCAGAACCTCTTTAGCCGCAAACTCAATCCAGTCAAACCAACCATCGTCGCCCCATGCGACGGAACTCTTCAAAGCCATTACTCAATCTCCGAGTGGTGCCGTTAATTAAAATGCTGCCGAGTGCCACGCGGCAACGCGCCGTTGACCTCGCCGTTTGTTAGCTTTCCAGTGAGACAGCGCGGTATTTTGTGGCGCGTCCAGAATCTCCTCGCGTGTCGCGCCGGCGCAACCAAGTCTCCGACGCAGCTCAGCCATGAAATCCTCGTTTTGGACTTCATCCCGCAAGTCGTCGATCCGGAATTTCTTCCCGCGAAGACCTCGCAACGCCCAACCACCCGTCACCACCACGAGCCCAAAACGACGGTCTGGCGTGCGACCTTGGACGATGATGGTGGCTTCTCCACCTACTGGAGGAGCCACGAATTCGCCGTCCCCAACGCTGCTAATTGACCAGCTTCCGCCGTTCGACTCGATGACATCGCGCACGGGCGCGAATGGAGCGGAGCTGAAATGCTCCGCCATCTCGACTACTGTGCGCGCTGTCAATGCCCGCCTCCCGTAGCTGGCGTGCGAGAAAGTGACCGCCCGAGCTTTTCAACGAACGCGCGATAAAACGCGGTGCCCTGCAAGTCGGGACCGGCGGTGGCGCTCCCAGCCCGCAGGCTAGAAGACCTATCAAATTCCAATTTGTCGGAATACAAGACGACCGAAAATGGTTCGTCAACGCTCGGATTTACAAGCAGAATCGCGTGCGGGAGAGCCGCTGTTTCTTCAAAAACCGTCGTAACGATCACGCCAGAACCGGACCAGCGAATCAAGTCTGATATTTTTGGATAATCATCCGCCAGCCGTTGAAGCACGGCGGCGCGACCCGCCTCGTCACGGTTGAAGATAGCATCGGCGTGCTGCCAATCGCCGGGTTGTAAGTCGCGGCTCATGACTGCCCTCGCGCGCTTTCATTTCCCAGCGCGATTTTTTCTTCGGGCGACAGCCGCGAAACCTCCGACGCGCTCAGCCCGCCATAGGCGCGTGGCTTTGCGTCTGCGTTCCAAAATAGACCCGGATCGCCACGCGCTTCCGAGGCAAGGTCAAATTTCTTATCGCCCGGTAAAGCCCGGAATTCCTGCAACGTGTAACCGCCGAGTTTCGCTGCGGCCTCTTCCTCGGTCGGCAGCACAACCGCCCCGGTCAAGTTGACCGGGGCGGCGACGCCGCGCCCCAAACCAACCACGCCATCGATGGCTGTGGGCACGCTTTCGCCCAAAAATGTGAAGCTGCCATCTTCCTTCGGCGTCGCAACGTCCTTTAGCTTCTTGAAGTGGTCAACAACCGCCTCAATTTGCGGGGGTGTGAAATCTGGGTAGCGCCGATGCAGATCATCTCGGATTGAGAGAGTGTAACGTAGTTCCTCTGAAGGATTCATAGAACAAATTCCTTTGAATGTAGTGGGGTTAAATGGCTTCGACGCCGAGAAATTCGCGGGCGTCCGGCAGGGTCAACATCTTGCCAAGCGCGACCTGCAAATCATTGTCTTTGAACGTGATTTTACCATCGTCCGCGAACCTGATAACGTTCTCGTTATCGACAAGAAACTGTAGCAGGGCGTCACTTTTTCGCGGCGCGTGCTGCCAATTTTTCGAGCGCAAGAAGTTTTCGATGGCGGTCTTTAGAATCAGAATATTGGAGGAGTCCATATATAATACCTTGGTTTGGAGATTAATGGTTGGGGGTTAGGCGCGCGAATTCTTGGCGAGCCATTCGGAAATCGCGGCATCGGTAAAATGCATACGCCCGGCGATCAGCGTGTAAGCCGGCCCTTCGCCGCGTTTACACATTCTGCGGAATCCGTTGGTGGTTAGCCCAAGCGCCTTGGCAAGCGGAGAGAGCTTTCGCATCGGCGGGATTTCGAGTGGCGTATTTTTGAAGTTGACTCGACTGTCAGGAAATGTGATGGTGGCAGCGTCGGTCATGGAGGGGTTATCCTTTCATATAGAGAGAACAGTGCGTCGGCTTGTGCCCGAATGGGTATACCGCAAATGTTAGGTTAAAAGTTGGTTGATGTCAAGATTTTTGACCATGTGGCTCATATATGAGCATATACGCTTGTCCTAAATTTTAGGGCTAGCGCTATTTTTGTTGACAAAGTGGTTACGTGGCGACTATAAGGCTTTTATCGCAATGTCGCGATTTTGTAAAGGACTATTAACACATGCCGTCTACCGCGCCTACTGAAACCTTCAATACCTGGAAACACAACGCCATCGCCATGTCGGCGGCATTAGCCGAAGCCGAAAGAGTTATGGTGGGGAGCATGCATTTAGAGGCAATCGCCGAAACGCTGTGCGAGGCGATATACAAAGAGTGTGAAGGCTACATAACGCCATTCATCCCAAAGGGCGCGGACGATTCCTTGCGCGAGGCATTCCACAACATAATGTCCAACAGCTTCCACGGCACTATCCACGCGGATGCCGCGTATTTTGCCCGGCTTGATGCGGCAATGGCGGAATTCCGGCGCGATTACCTTAGCCGCTGGCACGGTGAAGTCGCCGCGTAAAAGAGTGCGAGGTGGAGGTTGCGGACTCCACGCGACCTTTCAAATTTAACCTGTCACAATAAATGACATGCATTATGATCGCTAACCATATCAAGGCTTTTAGATGCTCGAAGAACGTATTTTTGGAATGCCGTCCAGCTTTTGGGACCACATGCCTAGGCAAGAACGTCGTGACTGGGCCTTAGCCGTCGCCCGCGATACCAGCGACCACGTGTCAATATGGCGTGGCCTCGCGCAGGATTGGTATGTGTGGGATTTTATCCGGCATGACCAATGGAAGCCGATCTTCAAACGCGCTCGCGCCGCCTGGACGTTGGACGTGTTTAGCGACGCGCAGCGCGAGATGTATGAAGCGCTCCCGGATAAGCTCACGATCTATCGCGGATGTAACAAGGACATTCGCCACGGTCATCGCCGTCTGTCTTGGACATTAGACCAGGATGTCGCTCATTGGTTCGCACGGCTCGGCGGCTGGCGAAACGACGACGGTGTGCCGGTCGTCTACACGGGCGCGCTTGACAAGAAAGACGTGGCGCTCGTCTTCGACGGTCGAGAATATGAGATCGTCCCATTTGACGCTATGGCCATACGCGACATTGCGGCGGTGCCACTGGACGAGCTGGCGGCGAAACGCCACGACCGACGAAAAAAATCGACTGATTGGTGCGAGGGTGGCGAGGAGCAGGCAAAACGCCGCCGGCGGAAACTCATTCGAGATTCACTGAAACTCGCCGCCTAGTTTGCGCTTAAGCTCCGCCGTGGTATTGTAATTCCGCGAATAAGCGCAATGTCAATATGGATGACAACGATGCAAACCGATTCTATTATTTATGACCAAGTGTCAAAAGCGGAAGATATATTATCAGGGCAGCTCGGCGTCGTGGAACGGCTTCAGGAAGTGCTAGGCGGGGTGCATAGCACACCCGGCGATGTCGTTCTCAGCATCGTCCAGGGGCGACGCTTGCTTGCTGATATAGGCGCGGCGCTTGACCGGGTGGACGCTTTGTTTGGCGGGTGAGTCTTTTATAAAGGAGAAAGTCCGGCTGTGACTCCACCCGACCTTCTCCGACTAATTATTCCCGTGCCGCAAGATGCGCGATATGAAGTAGCGCCGATTTCATGTCAGCTTGCAATTAAATCAAATGAAAAATAAAGTTGAGTCATAAAATCAATGGTGTGCTAATCCAGCCGTGTTATGAAATTTCTGCGAATGTTTCGCTGCGTAAGTTTAGGATGACGGTGATGCGAACTGATTCCACAATTTCAAACACTGTGTCCAAGGCTGAAGAACTCTTCGCGTGGCAGCTCGGAAGCCTAGAGGCGCTTCAGGACCTGCTCGGACGAACACACACCGACCGTAGTGACATCGTGTATACCATCTTCAAGGCACGTCAGATGCTCGCCGATACCGGAGCGATGTTAGATAAGGTTGAGGCGTTGCTCGCCGTAAAAGCCGAGCCCCTTTCGACTAACCATTGCGTGCCGATAGTCGTGCAAGAGTCTGATTCATTTGCGTCGCAATCTGTCCCTTGTTCAACCTGAAGCTGTCGAAATTTTTGGCTGTCACGTTTGTGTGAGACTCATTATTGATCGTCGTATGGTTGCCGCGTTGCCCGTTGCCTGACATCTCAACCCGGATGCTGCGACCACGACTGAGAATCACACCGCCGCGTTGTCATGCGAGTTCGCTTTGGCGGAGTCGGTGCGGCTGACCACGGTGAAAGCGCGTCCGTCTCATGCGAGCTGCGGCAGTGCCGTTATTGACCCGGGGGCGGAACCTAACACCCGCCCACGGCGTGGCAGGAGTCGCGGAAGCGGTGATTATGGAACGTGAAAGGGCATAGAAAGCCCTGAAACTATCGGCGCATCATCCTACGCTCACGACAGCGCTAGTTATCCTTTAAAAGGATGCTAGCCAGCACCGTGACGAATAGAGCAACGAGAGAAACCCCTAAGAAAGCTGAAGCGATATAAATCGCCTGATCGAGCAGCGGTAATTTTTCAAGCACGTCCGCCTTAGCGCCAAAGGTCAGAATCGCTCCTGCGGAGAGAAGCAGCGCGTCCTTGGTGTTGTCCAGCCTAAAAGAGAACCACGCAAGGGAGAGGCCAAATATTAGTCCAAATAAAAACAACACCCTTACCGGCTTTAAGCCATATCCGGCGGCAAATTCCCAAAGATAACCGCCTATTTTTTTGGTGCTGTTGAGACGTGTATATGCCTGATATTGCTTATATAGATAATATCTGGCCATATTAAATATCTCTCCTGCAAGATATCCATCCTTTATTCCTCGATATATACATGAAATATGGTCATTTTTGAGATCACAGCTAAACTCAATCGCCTTTGGCATTAAGCCAAAAATAAGTGGATTGGTGGTATTTGAAAACAATACGCTTTCGTCGAAGCAGCAGCTTTTGAATATATTCTCAGAAAAAAAAACAATCAGAAAAAACTGTTTCTTTAAAATCACAATTCGTGAATCCGTTACCTTCGACAAAACTACAATTCTCAAACGAGCACTTCTCCAGCTTGCATCCATAAAAAGACGCCAATGCAAAAAGACAGTTCTTAAACTTCACATTATATAACCTCGCAAATGTGAACCCTGTTTGTGGAAAGCATGCGTTTTTAAATGTAGAGTGCCAAAACTTCGCATAGGAAAAATCTATATTCTCAAAATTATCACCCGTTGGAAACTCAATGTCTTCACCAGAAATCTGAATCCCAGCTAAATCCCAGTAATCATGTAAAAAAGCAAGTTCGCCGTTCTCGAACTTATACTGAAGGAAATCCTCACCGGCTCCCTCTCGAATAAGGGACAGCACGCGCTCAAATACCGCGCGCCCGATATAGTCTTCCCAGCGCTGTTGCAATTGCTGGCACTTCTTGCGATCAAAACTCGGTAATAAGTCGATCCGCGTAAAGGTCATTGGCCACCATTCAATCTCGCAATCAGCCGCTGACGTTATAGCTGCGGCCAATTTCCGCAAGCGTTTCCTCGCCGTGGTCCCGGCGTTTGGTCGCTTCCTTCTTCTGGTGCGGGGTGAGTTTCGGCGGCCTTCCCATTTTCACACCTCGCGCTTTGGCGCGGGCGCGGCCTTCGGTCGTCCGGCTGCGGATTAAGTCGCGCTCGAACTCGGCGAGCCCGCCTACACCGTGAGCATGAGCCGCCCGTGTGAGGTCGTGGTGTCCGCGCATGCGTCGGTAAGGGAACGGAAACCCGCGCCCTTGTCGGCGATCTGCGCCAGCGCGTTCGGGAGGCCGCGTGTCGAACGTGCGAGCCCGTTCGCATGTCCGCTGTAGAGGCGACTGCGAACAACGAGCGCGTATCGTCGCGCCCGCCGTTCTTGGCGGTGATTGACCCAAAGCGGTCACCCCACCAGCCCGAAAGCTGCCAGTCGTGCGTCCGGCCACGAGGCAAGACCCACGAACCAGCGGAACAGAAGGTCGAACTCCAGCCGCTCCATCAGCTGGCGCTCCGAGCGGATCGAATAGAAGGCCTGCAGCAGCATCGCCCGCAGCTGCTTCTTCGGCGGGATCGACGGCCGGCCCAGCGGCGAATAGAGCGAGGAGAACTCCTTCTCGAGCGCCGCCAGAGCTTCGTTCACGAGCTGCCGGATCGCCCGCAGGGGATAGGTCTTCCCAACCCGCGCCTCAAGATCGACATAGCTGAAAAGCGCCCTAGATCGCGCGTCCCCGCCTCGCATGATTCATCGTCTCCCGCACCGCCAAGGGAGTGAATCAAACCGAGATTCCGAGGGCGAGAGACTTTTTCAATAGCCCGCTAGAACGGCTTTGGTGAGCCCTGCCGCAATTTCAAGACGTTCCACAACGCCACGCCGGTGCGATGGATCCGCCCTTTTCCGAATGTGCAGAGACTTTCGGCGAGCGGTTTGAGCAGAATCGAGGGGACGTGTTTCGCCCAGCCTGTTTTGATAGGATGAAGGTGCGAAGGAATCAGGGCAGCCATCGACTTGATGCGGGCCTCTTCGGAGGAAGCAAGTGCGAAGAACTGGTCAACGAGCTTGTCGCCATAAGGCGTGGCCATTGCGAACTGCCAATATTCAGGTTGGAATAAGCGAGGCTTCCCTAGGGGTAACCAAGGTTTCGAGAGTCCCGCGAAGTGGATAATCCGAGGGGTAGTGGACAGGTCGGACAGGTCGCAAATCTCAGCAATGAAGTTCCACTCATAGCCGATCAGCAGTGTTCTGTCGCCCAACGTGAAATTGAGCGCGTCCTGATCGACGGCTAGAGTGATCATGTGCTTTCGAAGAAAGTCGAGACAACGGTCCTTAACGTTGGACTCGCGCCATTTTTTTAAATCAATCAGCATGACCCCAGCGTTGAAATATGCCCCCTTGATGCCTAAGACATTTCGGTAATAATCGGGGATGTTGACTTTCGTCACCCCCGATGGGTGCGTTTGATCGCCGTCCAATATCTGGGAAAAAACTTTGTCCTTTACTGCGGCGATTACTTTGTCTTCAAGGTCTATATCATAGAGATCGCTTAGGCTCTCGCGAACAAATGTGTCTGCGTCCAGATAAATAACGCGATCGCATTGCAGCAGCTGGCCGGCGCAGAGCCTCATGCAAGTAAGATGGTTGAAATAAGCAGCTGAAACACTGCGGTCGAAGGGGTTGTCGATGTCCTTGCAGACAACAGAGAACGACGGCGAGGAAAGACCCACGACCAATCCGGCGAAGCGTTCTTGGAAACCGCCGATGCAGAAGACGTGAAATTTGACCGGGTGCTCTGGGGTAGCCGTCCTAGCCAAAGATGCAGCTAGAATGGCGCCCTGGATAGCGTACCCCTCGTCAAAAAAGCTGACGACGTTAATCACATTCATGATTGAATGCACCCTTCCAAAGTTTGCGGAGGACTCCCTGACCCGTAAGGGGTAGAGCTATGGGGGATTTTGGGTGAAGGCGTAAATCAAGCGTATTGATTTCCGTGTGGATTTGACCCGGGCGGTTCACTGAAAACTGACCCACCTGGATTTATGGTTCGATATTCATGTTGACCTCCTATTGCTCCATAATCCGATAGACCGACGCCCTGCAGACACCGAGTTGCTTTGCGATGGCGGAAGCAGCGAGTCCTTATTTTGTTATTTCTATCACCTTCGCACCATAAATTGCTAGGGTCTTCTGGATTTTTAGGCCGGGAAGCTTCTGGCTTTGGCCCGGCGCTCGAAGGATGTTAATCAAAGCCGGCGGCTGCTGTCGCTGGTGGCGGTCCGCGACGGCAAAGAGCGGGGCGAAGCGGCCAAGATCGGCGGCATGGATCGACAGACGCTGTGCGACTGGATTCATCGCGTCAACGCCGCCGGGCCCGAAGGCCTCCTGGACAATCGGACGGCTGGTCCCAGGTCGCGTCTGTCTACGGAGCAGTTGGCTGAGCTCGCGCGCGATCCGGGCCGGCATGAACTATCACTTCGGTTGGCTTGCCCCGGCTTCGGTGCTCGCCGAATGTTGATCCGATTTCGGCGGGGGCCCTCTGATCTTCTCGAAAAGACAAAGCCCGGCCTTGCGCGATAAAAAACGGCGACGAGACGTTTGGCCGATGTCCGGTAATGGCGCATCGCCGACTCTGACTAGTCGCCAAAAAGTCGCCCACGTGGCGTCCGGTTTTGCAGTCGCGCCGCGCTTCCCGATTTGCACAGAGCAAAGGGCTCACTCCCCGATCTTCTGGGGTTCGCGCTGTCACCCTTCAGTAGCTGGACCGGGATGGAGCGCCGCGTTGCCCTGCGAGGCGTCAGCCATTTTCCGAACTCAACGTATTGATTCTAAAAATTATTCTTAAACATATTCGGTTGTGGGGCGATTTCCCCAATTTCAAGGGTTGGCGGTAATTCGTTCCGTGGCGGAATAGACTAGGCGTGTTTGATTCTTGATGCCCAGAAATTTCCGTCCACGCCGTTCGAGATAACGGAAAGGAATCCGCGAGGCGGCACTACGACTTCGACGCCGTGATATTTGCCGGCGACCGGGAAGTCGCTGGTGGTCGCATCGACGGCGGTGGTGTCCACATGCACATGGAAGTCAACGTCGCCCCAGAGCCTGATTCTAAAGGATTGGGGGGTGGTTTCGCCGGCGTCTGGCGTGGATGAATCCACTTGATGGGTAACGGCGGTCGATGTCAGGGTATTGGTGACGGTGGGGCCTAGGAAGACGAGTGCGGTCATTGTAAGGAATCCTTAAAATAGGGTTAAGCGATAGTGCCTAGGCATGGCGGAGCGCGGCTTTTTGCTTGGAGTCGATCCAGTCGCGTAATGCGCGAAGCGTGATAAACCGACGCTTGCCTAGTAGAAAATAGGGTGGCTGTGGAGTCATATTGTCGAGAGTTTTGCGGTTCACGCGCAGCACCGCGCAAACTCCGTTGGGTGACAGCAACAGTTCGCTATCGTCACTTTGTGACGGCGGAAGTAATTTAGTTCTACTGTGTGTCGCGCCAATCATAATTAACTCGCCGATTCTAAAAAGAAAAAAGAAAGAGTTGGGCGCGCCGGACACTTCCCACCATGTCCGGCGCGCGAGGAAGGGCCTAATGCTGCTCAGAGGAGCTGTGCGACATGCCTTAACACACAATGTTTCGAGCAACAACAGCTGCCACCGCCGGTGGAGCCGGACAAGGAGTCTATGAGGCAAAACTAATGACAATATTTGCTGCGGGTTAATGCAGCGGAGTCTTTGGGTTGTTTCGCGCTTGTTCTTGTCTTAGACACTTTCAATACTGATATTATTGCATATTTACCAATAAATTACAAGCTTTTACTACGTATGGTCCACTTTAAATGTAAGGTCGCCGCACCCGAGGTCGCAAAAGGCAGGCCAGGGACTGCCGGGCGTCTTGGGTCCCTCGCGTTAGCCTTAAGAATAAAGGTTAAAGGGGGGTGGGTGGCTCGCGGCGGAGGTCGCTCGACTCGGCGGCGTGATCGGCGAGGCGCGACCGCATTGCCGCGACTCCGCTCGACTGTCGCGCCGATCCCTGATCACGGAGATCAGGTATTGCGCTCACGCCGCCACCGCTGATTTCCGCTCCTTGGCGATGACTGCGATTGTCGCACGCGAGCACTCCACCGTGCGCTGGACGGCGTTCCAGGACATGCCCTTGTCGAGCAGCTCGTTGATCTTGGCGTGTAGCTTCTGATCCACTGGACGCCCTTTGAAAGCGCCTGCGGCTTGGGCTTTGACGATGCCTTCTGCCTGCCGGCGGCGACGATCCTCATAATCTTTCCGGGAGATTGCGGCGAGCATGTCCAGCAGCATTCCGTTGATGGCTCCGAACATGCGGGACGTGAACTGGTCTACGTCAGCCTTCGCCATCACCCACGACGTGGGAAGGTCCAGGGCGATGATCCGGATTTCCCGCGCCGTGATCTCAGCCTTGAGTCGATTCCAGTCTGCTTCGTTGAGTCGCGACAGGCGGTCAACCTGTTCGATCAAGATTGCGTCGCCGGGTTCGCAAGCAGCAAGCAGTTCGAAAAGCTTCGGGCGTTGGAGGCTTGCACCGGATTCATTCTCTGTGAAATAGGCAGCGATCTTGAGACCGTGCTCCTTGGCGAAGGTTTGCAGGGCTCCTTTGGCGCGGCTGGCGTCTTGCTCTTTAGTTGAAGCTCTAAGATAGGCGCGGACGAACATTTGAAACTCCATAGGTGCGGTTTAACTGGTGCAATAATATGGGGTCTGTTTTAAATAGTCAAGAGGTATTATTGAACCAATTTCCAGGCGGTCTGGGAAGGTCCGGCTGGCGTGGACAAGAAACGGACCGACTTAGGGTTGAGTCAATAGATTGAATACAACCGTGAGTTTTCCGCGCAATTGCGCGGAAAAGTCCAGATGGTGATTTCTGTAGGGCGCAACCCTGACTTTTCTCAGATTGATCTGAGAAAAGTCGGCGAAGGCGGAGGGCTTCAATCGCGCGGAATTCCGCGCAATTGAAGGGGAACTTGTTAGGATTCAGGGAGTTATAGTTTTGGAGGCGAGTCGAGGTGAGTCAGAATGCGGGGGCGTTTACCTTACTCATTAAGGTTAATGCGAACATAGCGAGAACGAATGAGAACAAACAAAGGATATAAAGCAAATGACATATCTATAAAAATGACCGCGAGGTCACTTTAGCAGTGTGACATTTATGTCACACTACCCGCTTTGAGGCTTGAAAATTGCCGCGTGTAAGAAAGAATACTGCTTTTTTCTCACGCAAAACCACCCATTCCGCCACGGAAGGGCAGGGCGGTTTTTTAGGGTGGCACTAGGGGAAAAACTTAGGGAAATCGGGCAAATCCCGTGATCCTAAAAAACTTGTAAGTAGGTGAAATGTAATGAAATAGACAAACAAAAGGAAGAACGCGCTCGTGTTCGACGGGCTTTTGACGATCGCGCTGAAGCCTGGTTCCGGCGCCTATGTCGCGTCGCAGGCGAGCGGGACGGCAGGCGTGGGAACGCCGCTGACGGCGGATGGCGCGGGC
>Ga0182030_10012605_pt1 | contig 16909 bp, 9 predicted proteins | sample 812S3MmetaG_FD_121299 | JGI IMG/M metagenome (GOLD analysis project Ga0182030, IMG submission 121299) | Permafrost microbial communities from Stordalen Mire, Sweden - 812S3M metaG (Illumina Assembly) | ecosystem: Environmental > Terrestrial > Soil > Wetlands > Permafrost | place: Sweden...
AGGAATTCGCGCAGCGAGTGCCCGCCCTCAAGGTAGTCCATTAGGTTCTTGAACGGAACCCGCGTACCGCGAAAGCACGGTGTTCCACTCATGACCTCCGGATCAATGATTATCATTCGCTCGACCGTCATCGCTTTCATTGTACCGTCTGCAAAGAGGCATGGGCAGGATCACCAATGGGCGTTATACGTCCGAGTGCCATCGGACAGATATAGCAACGTCGAACTTGCAGGAACAATCCGGCTAGGTTCCGCCCATCGATGGGGTATGCTGTCCGAACGAGCGGCCCACAAAAATGACGTGGCCGTAAACTGCCGTGGGATGACAGGAAGCCACTCCGGATCCGCAGCATGAATCACCAAGATGCCCGCCGCCGCTGCGGAAAGTCAAGCGAACCGCGGTTGGCTAGCCGAGGCTCCGCTAGCTGCGGTTCAGCTTAGCTGAGGCTGGCCAGTCCGAATTGCGTTTCGCGAAAATCGACGTAACTGTTCGCCGCCGTGATGAGAACAACCGCGATCAGTGAAACCAGGGTCTCGTCGAAGCCAAACATCCGGGCCAAGTTTCGAAGCGTCAATAAGGCGGCGGCGGTGGCGAGGTTGGTCCAGGTCCATTTGCGGGGAGCATAATCATCGATCCAGGTGGTTCGTTTGGACACGCGAATCCAGTAGCGCTTGCCGCGCAGCAACTGGTGCGCGAAATCGACAAACAATAGGGTCCAACACGGCCAGACACTGGCGTTGTAGGCCAGCCAGAACAAGTCGCTCACCAGCAGCCAGAGTAGCGCGGTAAGGAACTGCGGGAGATCGGAAACGCAGGCAGCCATCCAACACAGCAGAGTTCCGTGACCAGCCATGAGGATGAAATCGCAGAGGAAACGCAGAATGACCTCGCGCCAGAACCGGGGCTCTTTAGCGGTCAGGCTGACCCACGACGGCCGTGTGTCCCAGGTTGCCGTGAGGTAGCGGAAGTTTCCAATCACCCACCGGCACAGATACATGCAAGTAACCGCCGAACAGATGAAGATCCGGCATGCGGCGGCCATGCCGGGGGCGGAACTGGCGGCCCTTTGGAGTTCGGTGATGAGGACTGGCACACTGAGAAAGGCCAAGCCACCCCACGCACACCGCAGGATCTCGGCCAGAACGCGCAATCGGTGAATGCGAGTGGCCATGTCTTACATATGCATCCGCAAACGTTACAGCCCGGTGAACGTAGCATGAATGTTATGACCCGACCTATGCCGGTACCGGCAGTGGCACAGACTCCTCATCTCCCGATCACTTCCCCCAGTTTCGCCAACACGGTCCTCGAGGTGAATGGCTTTTGGGAACGCCGTGTCCGGGCTGAGCAGGTCGCGGTCCATGACGTCGGCATCGGAATCGACAGCCAGCCTAAGTCCCGCAATTCAGGGCCAGTTTAGCATGAGATGGGCGCGTGTTTCGGGTTTGCTCACCGAGCCCGTTGCTGCGGGGAAACGCGCCAGTTCCCAGCAATCCATCTGGCTGTAATGTCGCTATTTCGGACCTCTGCCGCTCCGGGGGCCCCAAACGGCGTTCGGGGAAGCGTCGTGCCAGCGCAGCTCTTAACTGAACCGTATTGGGACTTGCAGCAACCCGGCGTGTCACGACTGGTGAGCGTGAAATTCCGCGTCGAGGCGGCTTCGGCGGCGTAAGTCGGCTCGGAACACCACGCTCCTGAGGGGTTCCCCCGCCCCTCAAAGAGCTGGAGTCTGACCTGCCCAGCGGGCAATCGTTGAAGGCACGGTCGGATGGGCCAGCCGCGCCTCTATGTGCACGACAACGGCGGAGGGTTCGAAATGCAACTCTCCCGTGCCTTGCTCGGCGTATTTCAGCGATGGCACAAGTCGTCCGAATTACCCGGTTCCGGATCGGGCTCCCGGTCCCAACGCGTGAAGCATCGCCCCTGCGGGCGCGTCTGGGCGGAAGCTTTGTCCGGCCAGATCGCCACCACCTATTTCAGGACCGGAACCGGCGATGTCGGCTAAACGAGTACCGGGTCAAGCCGGTAGGTTAGGTTGAGCTTGCGCACAGGTAGGGCTGCCCCCTGATCCGCGGCCGACGCCCCCCGCCGGCCTGTTCGGTAACAGGGAATTTGTACCGCTCGGCGTAAAGCGCGTCCAGGGGGGGGCTCCGCACGGACGCCACAAAGGTGAAACCTGCTGAAAGCCGTTCCCCAGGAAGATGGAAACCAAAACACCTGGTTGCAGATAAGCGATGTGGGCATTTACGCGTTACTCGCTGGAGAGGATTCCCTTCGCGAATGAACTAGGGATAATCGAAGACGGCCAGGAAGCCCTGGATTACTTGCGGCGGCGCCTGTTCCGGTGGGAATGTCTCCGGCTTGCCTGCGCTGGTTCAGTTGGATCTGAGACTTCCCAAAGTACCTGGGCTGGAGGTAAACTTCAGGCAGTTCGCTGTCATTGTCGAGAACTTGGACCGCTGCTGGCTGGCCTGGAACGCCCGTCCAGCCCGCCCAAAAGGAGCACTTATGAGTGGTCCGTTACGCGTCCTGCAAGTAGAAGATTCCGAGAACGACGCAGCTTCGATCGTGCGTCTCCTCGAGAAGGGCGGGTACGATGTGCACGCGGAACGCGTGCAGGATGCCGACGCGATGCGCGCCGCCCTTGCCGGCAAAGAATGGGATGCGATCGTCGCCGAATACCGTCTGCCGCAGTTGGACGCTCCCGCGGCACTCGAAGTTCTGCACCAGACCGGCCTAGACCTTCCGTTCCTGGTGGTCTCCGGCACGATCGACGAGGAAGTAGCTGCCGCCTTGATGAAAGCGGGCGCGCACGACTACCTCATGAAGGGCAACCTCACCCGCCTGGCACCGGCCGTAAAACGGGAAATTCAGGATGCGCAGGTGCGTCGCGAACGGCGCCAGGCGGAGCAGGCTCTGCGCTCCGCACTGTCAGCCGCGGAAGAGCGGGAACGGCTGCTCCATGCCGTTATACAGGCACAAACCGACGGCGTTTTCGTTTGCGACGCGGGGGGAGCGATCATCAGGACGAATCCAGCGGCCAGAGCATTGTTCGGATTCGATCCTACGGGCATGCCTGTTCAGGACGCGATGGGGAAATTCCTGGCCGCCGACGACGTCTCGGCGTGCGCAACCTGCCGTGCCTTGCGAGGCGAGACCGTCGTCGGATGGGAGCACTTCTCCGGCGGCCATACGATCGAAACTTCGGCCGCGCCGATTCGCGATCGGGAGGGCGAGATCGCCGGCGCGGTTACCATCTGCCGCGACATTTCGGAACGCAAACGGGATGAGAACGCCCTACGGGAAAGCGAGGAGACGCTGCGGCAGCTCTGCAATAGCGCCATGGACGCCATCGTCATGATCGACGAAGAAGGCCGCACGATTCTCAGCAACCCCGCGGCCGAACAGATGTTCGGTTACGCGCCCGGCGAAATGCTGGGCCGGCCAATCCACAGCCTGATCGTACCTCCCGCCATGCAACCAGCCGCCCAGGCCGGCATCGCGGATTTTATGAAAGAAGGGAAAGGTCCAAACATAGGCAAGGTTCTGGAGGTGGCGGCGCACCGCAAGGACGGCAGTGAGTTCCCGGCGGCGCTGTCGCTGGCGGCGATTCAGCAGAGGAACGGCTGGAAGGCGGTCGGAATCGTCCGGGATATGACCGCCGCGCGGGAAGCCAATAAGCAGATCGAGGAGGCCATCGAACGCTACAACTCGGTTGCCGAACAAAACCGCACCGTCATTTGGGAAGTCGACGCCACTGGCATGTACACGTACCTGAATCCGGCGTCGGAATTGGTTTGGGGGTATCGGCCGGAGGACCTGGTCGGCAAGAAGCGTGTTTACGATATCATTCCCGAGGAGGAAATCGAGGCGCAACGGACCAAAATTTCTGCCATCGTCGCACGGAAAGGAAAATTCGAGGACTTGGAGCGGCCCGTCCGAACCAAGGACGGCTGCACGGTCTGGATCTGCAGCAACGGAATGCCGATTCTCGGTAAGAACGGCGAACTGTTGGGATACCGTGGCGCCGCCGTGGACATCACCGGCCGCAAGCGGGCCGAGGAGGACGGACGGCTCATCGAACAACGGTATCGTTCGTTGTTTCGGTATATGATCAACGGGTTCACGTATTGCCAGATGATCTATGACGAGCAGAACAACCCCGTGGACTTTATCACTCTCGAAGTGAATGAATCGTTTGAGCGCCTGACCGGCCTCCAGGGTGTGGTGGGAAAGCGGGTTTCCGAGGTCGTTCCGGGAATACGCCAGGCGATGCCCGAATTCTTCGAGGTTCAGGGCCGGGTGGCTTCCACTGGTGAGGCCGAGACTTTCGAGGTGGATTTCAAGGCGATTGGACGATGGCTGTCGGTTTCGGTCTATAGCACGGAAAAAGGTTACTTCGCCGCCATTTTTGAAGACATCACCGAGCGCAAACGGAACGAAGCCGATCGCGATGCGACCATGGCGCTTTTGCGGTTGCTCAATTCTCCCAGCGATTCGCGCGAACTGATTCGCGGCGCCACCGATCTGCTACAGGGGTGGTCGGGCTGTGAAGCTGTGGGCGTAAGGCTGCAGGATGGGGACGACTTCCCATACCAGGAGACCCGCGGGTTTCCGGCGGAGTTCGTGGAGGGAGAGAACTATCTGTGCTCGCGGCAGCCTGATGGGGAGCCGGTTCGTGACGCGCAGGGCAATCCGGCACTGGCTTGCATCTGCGGCGATGTACTCTCCGAAAGGTTCGATCCACAGTCGTCGTGTTTCACCAAGGGTGGCGCCTTCTGGACCAACAACCTCACCGAACATCTGGCCCGAACCGACGACGCCGGCGCCCATGGCCGGCGATACCGCTGCCACCGGCTGGGATATGAATCCCTGGCACTGGTTCCGCTGCGCAGTTCCGGCAGGACTTTCGGCCTGTTGCAATTCAACGACCGGCGGCCGGACCGCTTCACTCCCGAACTGATCGCACAGATGGAGCGCACCGCGGCCAGCCTGGCGATTGCCTTGGAGCAGAGGAGGACTCAGCAAGCCCTTCGCGACAGTGAGGAACGCTATCGGCTCATATCGGAGAACACCGCAGACGTCATTTGGCTGCTGGATCTGGATGCCGACCGGTACACCTATGTCAGTCCATCCGTGCAACACGTTTTTGGATACTCGCCGGAAGAACTCTTGAACCACGGTGTGGCCTATACCCTTACTGCCGAATCCCTCAGCATGGCGATGGTCCAAATTGCAGAAGCACGAACGGCTTTGAACTCCGGCGAGATCATTGCCAAGCAGGTGCTTCAAACGGATCAAGTTCATAAGAACGGCTCGGTAATTCGCACCGAGGTTTCTTTGACTATGCTGCCCGAACGCGAGGGCCGTGGTATCCAAGTGCTCGGCGTGACTCGCGACATCACCCCGCGCGTGGAATCGGAGGCGCGTTTGATGCAGGCCCAGAAACTGGAATCGGTGGGCCGACTGGCGGGGGGAGTGGCGCACGATTTCAATAACCTGCTGACCGTGATCAACGGGTACAGCAGCATTGTTCTGCGCAAGCTGTCGCCTGGCGATCCGCTGCATGACGCTGTCTCGGAGATCGCAGTCGCGGGGAAGCGCGCGGCGGCACTCACCTCGCAATTGCTGCTACTCAGCCGGAAACAAGTGGTTGAGACAAAGGCCGTGAACCTGAATGACATCATCGTCGAGGTCGAAAAGATGCTGGGGAGAGTCATCGGGGAGCACATTCGCCTCCAATCGATTCTTGCCCCAGACCTCGGCTGCGTGCTGGCGGATCCGGGACAGATGCATCAGGTGCTGATGAATCTCGCGGTGAACGCGCGTGACGCCATGCGCAACGGCGGTACCCTGACCGTCGAAACTGTCAACTTGCGGCGCGAGAGCGGCGGCGCCGAACCGGATCCCGGCAAGAAGCCCGGGCGGTACGTGCGGCTGAAGGTCACCGACACTGGTGTCGGGATGACCAGAGAGGTGCAGTCGCACCTTTTCGAACCTTTCTTCACTACCAAGAAGGAAGGAGAGGGGACCGGCTTGGGGCTGGCGACGGTCTATGGGATCGTCAAGCAGTCTGGCGGGACAATCGCCGTGACGAGCGAACTGGGTCAAGGTACCACGTTCCAGATCGACCTGCCTCAGATCGAATCCGAGGGCAGGCTCGTGGATGAACCCAGAAGAGATGAATCCGCTGTGCGTGGCACGGAGACGATCCTTGTAGTGGAGGATCAAGATCAACTTCGCAGGATGGTGGGGCGAGTCTTGCGGGGCCACGGGTATACGGTGCACGAAGCGGCAAACCCCGGCGAGGCGCTCCTGTATGTGGAACGGCACGCGGGTGCGATTCACTTGTTGCTCACCGATGTAGTGATGCCGGGCATGTCCGGCGCCGAACTGGCCGGACGGCTGAGGCGGTTAAGGCCGGACATGGCGATCGTTTTCATGTCGGGTTATAGCGAGCAGGCGATGCTGAACCGGCAGGAACTGGATGGAGCCTATCTTGCCAAGCCATTTTCTCCGGCGGCACTGACGCTCAAAGTGAGGGAAGCGCTGGGGGAAACTCCACGCGCAAAGCGGGCGATCCTGGTGGCTGACGACGAACCAACGGTCCGCGGCCTGCTGCGCAACATCCTGACGGGTGCGGGATATCGCGTGCTGGAAGCGAGGAACGGGAAGGAGGCGGTGCAAAAGATCGAGAGCTGCGAAATCGATCTGCTGATCACGGATCTGGTAATGCCTGAGCAGGAGGGCCTGGAAACGATCCTGCTCTTGCGCCGGGTTCGCCCCAATCTCAAGATCATCGCGATGTCCGGCCAGTTCACCGGCCCGCTTCTGGATGCCTCCAAGCGATTCGGAGCGCACAGTTCGCTTGCCAAACCGATTCAGTCCGACGTCCTGCTGGAAGCGGTCGCTCGCGCCTTTGCTGGGTAGCTTAGGCTGGATAGATGAGGCTGGATAGACGGGGCTGGATAGCGTCGGCGCGACAAATGTTAAAAAGGGCGACCCGTTTCCGAGTCGCCCTTTTCGTTTCGGAGGAGGATGGTACTTACAGCAGACGGAAATTCACTTCGATAGTCGCTTCCACAGTGACGGGTTTACCGTCCTTCTTGCCGGGGGAGAACTTCCACTTGGCGACAGCTTCCATAGCTTTCTCGTCAAGCCCCAGGCCCAAGCTCTTCACGACCTTCACGTTGGTAGCGTGGCCGGAGGGATCGATCTGTACGTAAAGCATTACCGTCCCCTGGTGCTTGGCTTTGCGCGCTTCTTCGGAATACTCGGGCTCGGTCTTAGAGAGCAACACGGGAGCTGAAACGCCGCCGCCGACGCGGAAGACGCCGCCACCGACGCCACCGCCATGGCCGGGACCATAGCCAGGGCCGTCGCCGTTACCCACGCCGCCACCCTTGCCATTACCGATGCCGCCGCCGGAACCCTGTCCGTTGGAAGGCGTCATGTACTTAGACAGCGGATCCCCGTACAGCGGATAGTCGACATTGGCAACCTGTGTATTCGGGTCGCCGATGAGGGTTGGCTCCATCGCCAACTTCGGATTCATGTTGTTGTACACGGCGACAGGCGGAGTGAACTGCTTCAGCGCGAACTTGGGCAGTTTGCCGTAGCTGGCTGGGAGCGGAGACCGATCGCCGCCGCCACCGCCGCCTTGCGAAGTCTGCGCCTGGGGCTTCATTTTCACTTCGGGTGGAGCGGTATCGGCAATGTACGTCAGGACTGTCTTCTGGACCGCCTGCTGTACGGTCTTGCTGGCAGTGAGAATAAACACCACTGCTACGATCGCAATCTGGAAGCCAGTCGACATCATGAAGGACTGCTTCTTGCGCCCGTAGAGTCCCCAAATGTCCTTCACCGGGATCGGCTTGGAGGTCACCTCGAGAGGTGGCAGCTTAGGTGGGTTGAAAAATTCTTTTAGGTTGCGGACGAACGTTTTATACCAGGGATCTTCAATCTCGGCGCAAAGCAGCCGGGAAAGATGATCATCCGGGGTATTCACGTTTGGGTCATTGGGTTGCGAATGGTCTGCCATTATGTCCACCAGCCCCTCTGGGTCAAACTGCTTGTTGGCTACGACTATGGGACGTCTCCAAGCCCGCCGTAGTTACAGGTTTTGGAAATACGCCGCACCGGCTCTTGCCAATAAGCTTAGCACGATTTTTAACGGCACGCCATCTATCAATAAAGACGTGCTTTAACGTCAGATGTCTGAACTATCGGCGGAGATTCCAAAAACTGTAGAGTCCCCACTTGCCAAACAGAGTGTCCAGTTGGGCAACGTCAAACTGATGAAAATTGCTACAGAGAGTGGCGCTTCGGCGCGGGGAATCGATTGACATAGGAGAGGTTACCGGAAACCCCGGATGCTCATCTTCACACACCACCAGAAGAGGGTGGTGGCCGAGCGGAAGTTCTGTGCTTTTCGTGGCCTGTACTCCCCTCCCGACGTGGCGCAGGCACTCCTGCCTGCCGGCGCCGACATTCTTGTCGGCGCGGGCGAGCGCAGCTCGCCGGGACAAGCTAAAGCATGTCCCACCTAGCCGTCAAAGATTGTGCAATCCGGAGCGACCCCGGTGGAGGACCTCTCAAAACGCAAGTGAAGAGGTGTAACGCGGTCCGGGGGGCTCGCCACAGCGCGCTTGTTATCCAGCCGCCTCCCCATCCTACTTCCGCACCTCATCCAGCGCATCCCGAGCGTCAGAAAAGTCGGGTTTGAGTCTCACCGCCTCCTGCAATTGCTCGATCGCCTCGCTGGTCCGCCCGAGGTTGACCAGAGCAACCCCGAAGTTGAACCGTGCATTGGCGTCGTCCGGCTTGAGGTTGACAGCCGTGCGAAACTCGACGGCCGCCTCGGGCAGCCGATCCATCATCGCCAGCGAAATCCCCAGATTGCGGTGCGCGTCGGCATTGTCCGGCTCGAGCCGGATCGCCTGCGACAATTCGTCGGCGGCCTGTTCCGCGTGCCCGGCCGTCCCCAGCATGATTCCGATGCGGTAGTGGATGGCGCCATCGTCCGGCAACGCGACTTCCGCCAGGCGGAGTTGTGCCAGCGCTTCGTCGAGCCTGCCCTGCTTGCCCAAGAGCTGGCCTAATTCGTCATGCGCCAGGCCGGAGCCCGGCTGGATGCGAACGGCTTCCTCCAGTTGGCGCGTGGCGCCCGCGACGTCGCCGTGCTCGCGGAGTTCATGCGCCAGATTGAAACGCGCGACGTAGTTACCGGCGGTCACATCCACGGCGCGATGGAAGAGCTTCACGCCGTCTTCCCAATAACCGACTTGCATGGCAGTCACGACGGCGCACGCGGCGCACGCCGTCACCGCGAGCACGATCTGCGCCCGCGGCCACGCGCGCAGCAACTCGGCGCCGCCCCAGGCGAGCATGACCGACAGGCCGATCATGGGAATGTACATGTACCGGTCGGCGCGCGCCTGCTGGCCGGCCTGCACCAGCCCGATCACCGGCGCGAGCGTCACCAGATACCACAGCCATCCGACGATCAGGTACGGCCGCTGGCGCGCCATCCATATTGCCGCCCCTGTAACTGCCGCGAGCCCGATCGCCGCCAGTGCGGCCGGTACGCCGAGCGGGCCGGTAGGGTATGGGTAAAACACCGCGAGTCCACTGGGCCAGAACATTTTCCCGATGTAAGCGGCGTACGATATCAGCACGTTCTCCACGCGCAGACCGAGGGGGATTATCACCAGCGACACCACTGCTTTCCCCTGCGCATGAGCCACGTAGGTCACCACCGAGACAGCGGCGGTAAGCGCCAGGAACGGCAGCTTTTCCTGGATGCGGAAACCGCGCGCGAACGGCCAGTAGTCCAGCAGGATGAGCACCAGCGGCAGGCTGACGAGCATGGGTTTGGCCATCAGCCCGAGGGCGAACGCCACCAGAGTCCACGCGTAGCGCGCCGGGCCGGGACGCGCGACGTACCTGGCGTAGGCCCCGAGCGTGAGCATCCAGAACAGCGCGCCTAGGACGTCTTTGCGCTCGGCGATCCACGCCACGCTTTCGACGTGCAGCGGATGGAGCGCAAAGAGCGCCGCCACAAAGGCGCTCGGCCAGCGCGCCAGCGTAATGCGCCGCAAGATGGCGAACAGCAGCAAGGTCGCCGCCACATGGATTGCGAGATTGGTGAAGTGGTGCGCCCCCGCGTCCAGCCCGAAGAACTGGCAATCGAGCATGTGAGAGATCCACGTGAGCGGGAACCAGTTGCCGGCAAAGTAGGTGGTGAATGCCCAGACGACGCCGTTCCACGTGACGCCATCCCTCACGTTGGGGTTCAGGGCGAGATAAACGGGATCGTCATAATTGACGAAGCCGAACCGCAGCACCGCCCCGTAAACCGCGAAGATCGCGACCGTGAGGATCGCATATATCCAGAGATCGCTCGGCCCTCCTCTTCTCGTCGACCGCATCGCGGGGACCTGCTGTTTCGACGTTTTCATCGCGCGCAATAGTCGAACAGCAACTGCCACTCGGCCCGCTGCACTGCAAGCGCCTGCCGTTCCAGTTCCGATCCGGGGCGCTGGCGCGCCTGCTCACAGATCTCGATGAATTCTTCGGGCTTCCAGCGCGGACCTACCGGCAGTCCGATCGCGGCCGCGGCATCTCGCAGGGTGGGGAAGATCGCGTGCGCGCCCACTTGCCGGAACCAGTACCCCGAATTCCAGGCATCGGGCTCCTGGCGATGGACGATGGCGTGCCAGTAGCTGCCCTCAGGACCGGCGACATCCTGGGCGGTTTCGTGCGCCTCGGTCCAGCAATCGAAATAGAGATAGAGGCCGGCCAAGGCGGCTTCGGGCGCCCTCGACCGCGGGAATAACTGGCGCGCGCCTGCCTGGCCAATCCCCGCCTGGTGAATCCCTGCCTGGAGAATCCCCGCCTGGCGAATCAGGGTGCGCGCCTCATCTGAGCCAGCGCCTGCCGTTGCCAGCGGCATCAGGCGCTCGCCGTCTCCATCGAGATGCAGGATGGCAGCCACGACACTGCCGTATGTCTGGGGATCGAAGCCCATGCCACTATCTTCTCTCGGGTCAGCACCCGAGCGCATTCCGGACAAGAATCGGCTATAATCGACGGGCCTGATGATACGCCCTCGCGCCGGGGTGGCCCGGCCGCCTGTACGGTGGCCGGCAACGATGATTCTCGTGACGACCGCAGCGGCCGTGCTCGGTCTACTATGGGCCCGCCCAAGCCTGCGTCAGACTGCGTCGCCGCGGCTGACGATCGCGCCGTCCGAACTGCCGGCGGATGGCTACTCTACCGCGACACTGGCAATCGATTCCCAGAGCCTGGAAGCGCCGCGCGTATCGTTCGCCGACAATCCCCACACTGCGACCGTCGAGCGGCTGACTCGCACCGCCGCGGGCTGGCAAGCCAAGCTGCGCGCCGGTGTCTGGCCTGCGCACACCACGGTGCGCGTCGAGATTCCCGGAGCGCTGCCCGCCGTCGCCATCCTCACGACCAAGCTCCTGCCCGGCGACTCCGAAGGCGATGGCACTCCCGATTTCCTGCGCCTCGACGCTGCGCGCGACCGGTCCGCCTTTCGCCGCTGGTTCACCTTTCTCGCCGAAGCGCAGTATTTCCAGCAGCCCGCGTCGCGGCCGGCAGAAATTGTCGACTGCGCCGCGCTCATCCGCTACGCTTACCGCGAGGCTCTGCGCGGGCACACGGGGAGTTGGGCCGCCGAAGCGCATCTGCCGCTGGTCCCGCCGTTCGAATCGGTGGCGCGGTACCAATATCCGTTCACGCCCCTGGGGTCGGCCCTCTTCCGCGTGCGCGATGGGAGTTTCCGGCCATCCGATCTCGACGATGGCGCGTTCGCGCAATTCGCCGACGCGCAAACCATTGAGCGCCTCAACACCCACTTCGTCGGCCGCGGCCTGAACCGTGCCCTGCCTGGCGATCTCCTCTTTTTCCGCCAGGATTCCGGCGACATGCCCTTCCACAGCATGGTCTATGTGGGCGAAAGCCCCATTGCGAAGGATGGCGCGCGCTACGTGGTGTACCATACCGGACCGCAAGGCTCCGGCCCCGGCGAAATCCGCCGCATCAGCCTGCCCGAACTGCTGCGATTCCCAGAGCCGCAGTGGAGGCCTACGGTAGCCAATCGTAATTTTCTGGGAGTGTATCGCTGGAACATCTTAACGGAGGCATTATGAAACGGAGTTCGCTGGCGCGGGTGGCGCTCCTGCTGGCTATTGCGGCGGCCGGACTGGGCCAATCGGAAGACGAACCGTATTTCTCGCTGCGCAGCAGCCATACCTTTGGCTCGAACTCCGGTGGCTCGAACTCCGGTGGCTCGAACTCCGGCGGTTCCAACAGCGCTCCCAACGTGGCGCTCAGCGCATCGAACGTCGACTCGCTCGACTTCCGCGTCTACCGCATCAACGATCCCGTACAGTTCTTCCAGCAGCTCGAAGACCCGCACGAGTTCGGTGGCAGTGTGCCCCGCCCCCCGCACCAGCCGTCGTTCCTCGAGACGATCCACGAGTGGAAGTCGACTCTGCGCGCTACCATCCGCCGCTCGGTACGCGCGCAGTTCACCGAATCGCCGGTGGCGCACTTCCACGATCTTCTAAAGGGCAAGAACGCCGCCGCGAGCCAGACCCACTATCCGGAATCGCCAGTTTTGAACCCGCGGCAACTGGTGCTTTCGTTCAGCCACAAAGTGCAGGGTCACGACCGCTGGGCCAACGAGAACGTTGACCTCGACCTCAAGCAGCGCGGCGTCTATCTGGTGGAGGCGGTCAACAAGGATCTGCGTGCGTATACCATTCTGGTAGTCTCCGACCTGGTGATGACCACCAAGACGGGTGGGCAGGGGCTGGTAGTCTTCGTCGCCGACCGCAATACCGGCGAGCCGGTGCGCGGCGTACAGATCTCCTCTCTGACGCGCGATCAGCGCCTCAGCTCCATCGAGACCGATGGCGACGGTATCGCACGCCTCAAAACTCCCGGCGAGGGTGTCGACGACCTGCGCCTGGTGGCCCGCAACGATGCCGATTGCACCGTCAACGCGCTCGGCAATCGGCCCGATCTCGGCAGCAGTTGGGAAGGCTACATTTACACCGACCGGCCGGTGTATCGCCCCGGCCACACGGTCCATTTCCGCGCCATTCTGCGTCGGCGCAACGTGAACGGGTACGATGTTCCCGCCGGCAAATCGCTCTCTGTGGAGATTCAGGATACCGAGCAGAAGCCGGTCTATCGCAAGACGCTCACCACCAATGCCAACGGCACGCTGCACGACGAATTCACCATCCCGGCGGGCGCTACGCTCGGTACCTACACGGTGGCGGTCCACACCGGTGGGGAACAGAATATGGAGGGCAGCTTCGACGTGGAGGAGTACAAGAAGCCCGAGTACGAAGTCCGCGTCACGGCCTCGAAGTTCCGCATTCTGCAGGGCGACACCGCACAGGCTACCATCGAAGCGCGCTACTACTTCGGCGAGCCGGTGAGCGGCGGCAAAGTGAAATATTCGGTCTACCGGTCGCGCTACTGGTTCCCGCTCTTTTACGATCCCGAAGACAACGATGAATTCGCAGGCGACAACGCGCAAGATGCCGACGATACCGGCGGCGATCAACTCTCCGACCAGGAGGGCAAGCTCGACCAGGACGGTCGACTCACTATCACCTTCCCCACCGCCATGAATGAGCATAAATACGACTATCGCTACCGCGTGGAGGCGCACGTCACCGACGATGCCGGCCGCGACATCATGGGCCACGGCGGACTGCTCGCCACCTACGGCAGCTTCGTGCTGAAGGTGAGCCCCGATCGGTATTTCTACACGCCCGGCAGCACTGCGCAGCTCACCGTTCAGGCTCGCGATTACGACAACAATCCGGTGCAAACGCGCGTGCACGTGGAACTCCTGCCGTGGGACCGCAAGGCGCGTGCCTATGGAGATGCCAAAGGAGGCTCGGATGTCGACACTGGAGCCGATGGCACAGCGAAGGCCGCGCTGATCGTTCCCGCCGCGGGTTCGTATCGCGTGCGTGTGACCGCGAAGACGCCGGAGGGCCGCGTAGTGGAAGATCTCGCGTCCATCTGGACGAACGGCGGTGGCTTCGAAGACTTCTACGGCGACTCCGCGCGCAAAACTCTGCAAATCGTCCTCGATAAGAAGACCTACCATCCGGGCGAGACCGCGCAGGTCCTCATCATGGCGGGCAAGCCCAACACGCCGGTTTACGTCAGCCTGGAAGGCCGCGACCTGGTGTCGTACAAACTGATCCGTTCGCAGGATTCCACCGCCATTTTCGAGGTTCCCATTACGGCGGCGAATGAGCCCGGCATCTTCGTCTCGGCGCAGTTCATTCGCGGCGGGAATCTGTATCGCGGCAACAAATATATAAAGGTACCGCCGGTGGACCACCAGATGAACGTCAACATCACCACCGACAAGCCGCAATATCAGCCCGGACAATCGGCGCAATACAGCATCAGCGCCACGGCGGTCGACGGCAAGCCGGTGCCGCTGGCCGAATTCAGCCTGGGAGTGGTGGATGAAGCGATCTACGCCATCCGCCCCGACGAAATGCAGGATCCGCTGGCCTACTTCTTCTCGCACGAATGGAACCGCGTGCAGAGCGAGGATTCGCTCGATTATTACTTCAACGGCGAGGCGGGCAAGCGTCGCATGCAGTTGGCGAGACTGCGGCCGCCCTCCAAACTGGCGCAGCTCAAGCCCGAGCATCTGGTGCAGCCGAAAGTCCGCAAGGCCTTCCCCGATACCGCCTTCTGGGCGGCCGATCTCACCACCGACAAGTCCGGCAACGCACATGCCAAGGTCGATTTCCCCGATTCTCTGACGACGTGGCGCGCCACCGCCCGCGGCGTCACCCGCGACACCAAACTGGGCGCCGCCACGCTCAAGACCATCGTGCGCAAGAACCTGATCGTCCGGCTCGCGGTGCCGCGCTTCTTCGTGCAAGGCGATGAGGTCACCATTTCGGCGCTGGTCCACAACTACCTGGCCAACCCCAAGAAGGTGCGCGTATCGCTCGACCTCAAGGGGCTCGACACGATCGATGGCGCCACCAAAGAGATCGAGGTGCTGAGCCGCAGCGAAGTGAAGGTGGATTGGCGCGTGCGCGCGCAGCAGGTCCGCAGCGCCACACTGACGGGCAAGGCGCTCACCGACGAAGAGTCCGACGCCTTGGAGCTCGAACTTCCGGTGAATGTGCCCGGCGTGAGGCTGTCGGACTCGAAAGGTGGAACGCTTTCTGCTGGCGCTTCGGCGGCTTACGACCTGACCTTCCCAGCCAAAGTCGCGCCCGGTTCGCGAGCGCTGGCGATTCAGATGTCGCCGTCTATCGCCGGCTCGCTGTTCGGCGCGCTGGAATATCTCACCTCGTTCCCGTACGGCTGCGTGGAGCAGACCATGTCGAGCTTCCTGCCGAACATCATCGTCACCGCGGCCGTCCACGACCTGGGACTGAAGAGTAGTCTCGACCCCGTCGCCACGCAGCAGAAGATCCGCGCCGGGCTCGACCGCCTCTACAGCTTCCAGCACGAAGACGGCGGCTGGGGGTGGTGGCAGACCGACGAGAGCCATCCGTTCATGACGGCGTACGTGGTGGCGGGGCTGGCGCAGGCGCAGGACGCGGGCGTCGAAATCAAGCAGGACGCCATGACTCGCGGCGCCGCGTGGGTGGCCGCGGAGTTCGTCAAGGATCCCAAGCTGGCGTTCGATCTGCGCGCCTATCTGCAATACTCGCTGGTGCTCGCCGGACATTCGGACGGGAAGGGCCTCGGCGAGGTGTATGCGCAGCGCGCCAAGCTTTCCCCATACGGGATGGCGCTGCTCGGGCTGGCGCTGGAGGCGGCGAAGGACGTGCGTGCCTCGGACATCGCCGGCGCACTGGAGCGATCCGCGCAGCAGGACGCTGACCAAGCCTGGTGGCCGGCCACACGCGACGAGATGCTCGATTTTTCCGGCGACGTAACGCCTGAAGCGACCGCCTACGTGGTGAAGTTCCTCTCGCACCAGAAGGCGGGGAGTCCGCTGTTGCCTAAGGCAGCGCTCTGGTTGATGAATCATCGCAATGAGGGCTATTGGTGGGCGTCCACCAAGGAGACGGCCATGGTGATCTACGGGCTCACCGATTATTTGAAGGCATCGAATGAGCTCAAGCCCAATCTCACAGCCACGATTTTCATCAACGACAAGCCTGCCGTGACGCGCAAATTCGACCAAGGCACCGGGCTCACGTTGCCCGAAGTGGTGCTCGATGAGAGCCAGCTCGCGCCCGGAGTGAACCACGTGCGCGTCACCTCGCAAGGCGCCGGCCGACTCTACTACTCCACCCGCGCTGAGTATTATTCCACCGAAGACAAGCTGCAGAAGACGGGCAGTGTCTCGCTTAATATTCTGCGCGACTACTTCAAGCTGGTGCCGCAGAAGGACGGCGAAAAGATCGTCTACGACACTGTGCCGCTGAATGGCCCGGTAGCCTTGGGCGACATCGTGGCGGTGCGGTTGACGGTCACCGGCTCGGAATGGAAATACCTACTGGCCGAGGATCCCATCCCCGCCGGTACGGAGTTTATCGAGCGCGACGACAGCTACGAGCTAAAGAGCCGGCCGCCCTGGTGGGAGTATTATTTCACGCGGCGCGAACTGCATGACGATCGCATGGCCATCTTCGAGACGTTCTTCCCGCAGGGGCAGCAGACCTATTTCTATCTGCTGAAGGTGGTCAATCCGGGCATCTTCCAGATGAGCCCCGCGCGCGTGCAGCCGATGTATCAACCCAGCTTCATGGCGACCACCGAGAGTCGCCGCCTGGAGGTGAAATGAGCCGCACCGCTCGCTGGCTCTGTCTGTTGCAGTTGGTGGCGAACGCGGTCCTGCTATGGCTCGCGTACCAGTGGCTGGCCA
>Ga0182030_10012608_pt1 | contig 16908 bp, 14 predicted proteins | sample 812S3MmetaG_FD_121299 | JGI IMG/M metagenome (GOLD analysis project Ga0182030, IMG submission 121299) | Permafrost microbial communities from Stordalen Mire, Sweden - 812S3M metaG (Illumina Assembly) | ecosystem: Environmental > Terrestrial > Soil > Wetlands > Permafrost | place: Sweden...
GTGCCGGTGCCGGTGCCTGCGACAGTGCCGGTGCCGGCGCCCATCAGAAGTAGCCTTCTTGCTTGCGCTTTTCCATTGACGCCGCGCCGTCCTTGTCGACGCCGCGCCCCTCACGCTCCGAAGTGCTCGCCGCAAGCATTTCGCGGATCACTCCGGGCACGTCATGCGCGTCGCTGACCGTGGCGCCGGTAAGCGGATAGCAGCCGAGGGTGCGGAACCGCACCTGCACAGTTTCCGCTCGATCGTCCGGACCCATCGGCAGTCGTTCGTCATCGACCATGATCAAGCGCCCGTTGCGCCTCACCACCGGCCTCGGCGCCGCCAGGTACAAGGGCACGATGGGAACCTCTTGCAAGTGGATGTACTGCCACACATCGAGTTCGGTCCAATTCGACAGCGGAAATACGCGGATGCTTTCGCCGGGGTTCTTGCGCGCGTTGTACAGAGACCATAGCTCGGGGCGCTGATTCTTCGGGTCCCAGCGGTGCTGCGCGGAGCGAAACGAAAACACCCGCTCCTTGGCGCGGCTTTTTTCCTCGTCGCGCCGGCCTCCGCCGAATGCGGCATCGAAGCCGTATTTATCCAGGGCCTGGCGCAGCGCCTGGGTGAGCATGATGTCGGAATAGCTCGCGCCGTGGGTCCAGGGCTTGACGCCGGCTCGCTCGCCTTCCTCATTGGTGTGCACCAGAAGCTCCAGGCCGAATTTCGCGGCCGTGGCATCGCGGAATGCCAGCATCTCGCGAAAATCCCAGCCCGAGGCGATCTGCAGCAGCGCAAATGGCGGCTTGGCCGGGGCAAACGCCTTGAGCGCGAGGTGCAGCATCACCGAGCTGTCCTTGCCCACCGAATACAGCATGACCGGCTTCTCGCATTCCGCGATCACTTCGCGGAAAATGTGGATGCTCTCGGCCTCCAGCCGCTGCAGGTAATCGAGCGCCGGCATTTACGCCGTGTAGCGCGCCGGGGTTTTCAGGCGGATTTCTTCAGCCGTCACTCCAGGCGCAATTTCGATGAGCTTGAACGGATCCTTGCGCGTGGGCCGCGAGAAAACCGCCAGATCGGTGATCAGCATATCGACGACATTGGTGCCGGTCAGCGGAAGCTCGCAGCGCCTCTTGAATTTCGGATCGCCGTCCTTCGACGTGTGGTCCATCACCACCACCGCGCGCTTGACGCCGGCCACCAGATCCATGGCGCCGCCCATTCCCTTGACCATCTTGCCCGGGATCATCCAATTGGCGAGATCGCCGTTCTCCGCCACTTCCATGGCGCCGAGTATCGCCAGATCGATGTGGCCGCCGCGGATCATGCCGAAGCTGTCGGCGGAGGAGAAATACGAGGTCATGGGCAGCGCGGTCACGGTCTGCTTGCCGGCATTGATCAAGTCGGCGTCCTCCTCGCCCTCGAAGGGGAAGGGACCGGTGCCGAGCATCCCGTTCTCCGATTGCAGCACGACCTTCATGCCGGGCGCGATGTAGTTCGCGACCAGCGTCGGTATGCCGATCCCCAGATTCACGTAGAAGCCGTCGGCCAGTTCCCGCGCCGCACGCGCAGCCAGATCCTCACGCGACCACGGCATTGGATGTCTCCGGGCGTTTGCGCACGGTGCGCTTTTCGATCAGTTTGGTGTAGTACGAGCCCTGGATGATGCGTTGCACGAATATGCCCGGAGTATGAATGGCGTCCGGGTCCAGGCTTCCTGGCTCGACCAGCTCTTCGACCTCCGCCACCGTTACCCGCGCGGCGGTGGCCATGTTCGGATTGAAGTTGCGTGCGGTCTTGCGGTAGATGAGATTCCCCTCCGTATCACCTTTCCACGCCTTGACCAGCGATACGTCGGCAACCAGCCCCTTTTCGAGCACGTACGTCTCGCCCTCCACCGTGCGCGTCTCCTTGCCCTCGGCGACCAGGGTACCCGCGCCCACCTTGGTGTAGAACCCATAAATTCCCGCACCGCCGGCGCGTATGCGCTCCGCCAGCGTGCCTTGCGGATTGAACTCGAGCTCCAATTCGCCCGCGAGATACTGGCGCTCGAATTCCTTGTTCTCCCCGACATACGAGGAGATCATCTTGCGGATCTGCCGCGTTTGCAGCAGCAATCCCAAGCCGACGCCGTCGAGGCCGGCGTTGTTCGACACCACGGTGAGATCGCGGACTCCCGACGCATGCAGGGCATCGATGAGCCGCTCCGGAATGCCGCAGGCGCCGAAGCCTCCGCACATCAGGGTCATGCCGTCAGTCACCACGCCGCGCAGCGCCGATGGGGCGTCGGCATAGACCTTGGAACTCGATTTCACGCTCATCAAGCGCTCCCCTAGTAGCGGTATTGATCGACTTTGTATGGGCCTTGTTTGTCGACGCCGATGTAGCGCGCCTGCGTATCGGTCAGCTCGGTCAGCTGGGCCCCGAGCTTGGACAACTGCAATCGCGCCACCTTTTCGTCGAGATGCTTCGGCAGTACGTACACGCCGATGGGATATTTCTTGGTGTTGCCGTAGAGTTCGATTTGCGCCAGCACCTGGTTCGCGAACGACGAACTCATCACGTACGACGGATGTCCCGTGCCGCAGCCGAGGTTCACCAAGCGGCCCTCGGCCAGCAAAATGATGCGTTTGCCGTCGGGAAAGATCACATGGTCCACCTGCGGCTTGATGTTGTCCCATTCGTACTGCTTGAGCGCCGCCACTTCGATTTCGTTGTCGAAATGGCCGATGTTGCAGACGATTGCCTGGTCCTTCATGCGCTTCATGTGATCATGCGTGATGACATGAAAATTGCCGGTTGCGGAGACGAATATGTCCGCCTTGTCGGCCGCGTAGTCCATGGTGACGACGCGATAGCCTTCCATCGACGCCTGCAGCGCGCAGATCGGATCGATCTCCGTGACCCACACCTGCGCCGACAATGCGCGCAAGGCCTGCGCCGAACCCTTGCCCACGTCGCCGTAGCCGCACACCAGGGCGACCTTGCCCGCGATCATCACGTCGGTGGCGCGCTTGATCGCGTCCACCAGGGATTCGCGGCAGCCGTACAGGTTGTCGAATTTCGATTTGGTGACCGAATCGTTGACGTTGAACGCCGGAAATGCCAGCTGGCCGTCTTTGGCCATTTGGTACAGCCGCTTGACGCCCGTGGTGGTCTCCTCGGTCACTCCCCTGATCTTGGCGAGCCGGGTCGAATACCACTTCGGATCTTCCTTCAGTTTGACCTTGATCGCGGCGAACAGGCATTGCTCTTCTTCGTTGCCCGGCGCGGCGATGAGCGACGCATCCTTCTCCGCCTTCGCGCCCAGATGCAGCAGCAGCGTCGCGTCGCCGCCGTCGTCCAAAATCATGTTCGAGTGGCCGCCGTCGGGCCATTCGAAGATCCGATGGGTGTAGTCCCAGTATTCGGCGAGCGACTCGCCCTTGACCGCGAACACCGGCGTGCCTCCCGCGGCGATGGCGGCTGCTGCGTGGTCCTGGGTCGAGTAGATATTGCACGACGCCCACCGCACCTCGGCGCCGAGGGCGTTCAAGGTTTCGATCAACACCGCCGTTTGAATGGTCATGTGCAATGAGCCCGCGATGCGCGCGCCGCGAAGCGGCTGCTGCGCCGCGAACTCATGCCGGATCGCCATCAGTCCGGGCATTTCGGTTTCGGCGATCTTGATTTCCTTACGGCCCCAATCCGCGAGCCCCAGGTCCTTGACCAGGCAGTCGGTGGGAAATTTGATTGCTGCATTCATGATCGGATTCTCCGCGAAAGATGGCGCGCTTCAGGCCGCGCGAGTGGTTTTGAATTCAGCGGCGAGCGTCTTCGCCTTGTCGGTACGCTCCCAGCTGAACTCCGCTTCCTTGCGGCCGAAATGCCCGTAGGAAGCGGTCTTTTGATAAATGGGCCGGGCCAGATCCAGCATTTCACGCAGCCCGAACGGCGTCAGATCGAAATGGGCGCGCACCAGCTGGGTCAGCCTGTCATCGGACAGTTTCCCGGTGCCGAAGGTTTCCACCATGATGGAAGTCGGCTCGGCGACGCCGATTGCATAGGAGACCTGCACTTCGCAGCGCTCGGCCAGACCGGCGGCGACGATATTTTTGGCCACGTAGCGCGCGGCGTACGCCGCCGAACGATCCACCTTGGAGGGATCCTTTCCGGAGAAGGCGCCGCCCCCGTGGCGCGCAAAGCCGCCATAGGTATCGACGATGATCTTGCGCCCCGTCAAACCGCAATCGCCCACCGGGCCGCCGATCACAAATCGTCCGGTCGGGTTGATATGGTACTTGGTGTGCTTGTCGATCCATTTGGCGGGCAATACGGGCTTGAGGATTTCCTCGATGACCGCTTCGCGCAGCTGTTTGGTGCTGATGCTGTCCGCATGCTGGGTGGACAGCACCACCGCTTCGAGCCCCACCGGCTTGTCGTTCTCGTAGCGCAAGGTCACCTGGCTCTTGGCGTCCGGCCGCAGCCACGGCAGCTTGCCGCTCTTGCGCACTTGGGCTTGGCGCTTCACCAGGCGGTGCGCGAGCGTAATCGGAGCGGGCATCAGGACGTCGGTTTCGTTCGTGGCGTATCCGAACATCAGGCCCTGATCTCCCGCGCCTTGCTTGCGCGCGTCCTTGCGGTCGACGCCTTGCGCGATGTCGGGAGACTGCTTGCCGATGATGTTGAGCACGCCGCAGCTGGCGCCGTCGAATCCCATGTCCGAAGTGTCGTAGCCGATGTCGAGCACGGTTTTGCGCACGATGGCTTCCACGTCGACCCAGGCGCTGGTGGTGACTTCTCCGGCGACGATGACGACGCCGGTCTTGACCATGGTTTCGCAGGCGACCCTGCCCTTGGGATCGGCCGCCAGAATGGCGTCGAGCACGGCATCCGAAATCTGATCGGCGACCTTGTCCGGGTGACCCTCGGAGACCGATTCCGAAGTAAACGAGAAGCTTCTGCTCATACGTCGATTCCTCAAATTAGCCAAAATTGTCCCGGTACCGGCGGTCGAAGTCCGCGCGGGTGAAGGCATGGTTTTGCGGACCCCGCGACTCGACCTTGATCGCGCCCATCAGCGAAGCCACCCGCCCGGTGGCCTCCCAATCCAAGCCCCGCAGCAAGCCGTGAATTAGACCAGCGCGATAGGCATCCCCGCAACCCGTGGGATCGACCACCGCGCGCGGCTTGACGCAGGGCACGGTGATTTGGCGTCCCTGCGCGTAAATCTCCGAACCTTCCGCTCCTCGAGTGACGACCAAGGCCTCGACCTGGGAGGTCACATCAGAGACCGTGAATCCGGTCTTTTGTTGCAGCATCCCCCACTCATAATCGTTGACGGCCACCCAGCGGGCCTGGCCGATGAAGGTTTTGAGCTCCTCGGCGCCGAACATCGGCATCCCCTGGCCTGGATCGAAGATGAACGGAATCTTCGCGGCGGCAAACTGCGCCGCGTGCTCGATCATAGCCTGCCGGCCGTCGGGCGCCACGATGCCGAGCGCTATCCCTCCGCCCGCATCGCCGACCTTGTTGAGGTGGGCATGCTGCATGGCACCCGGGTGGAACGCCGTGATCTGGTTATCGTCGAGGTCGGTGGTGATGAAGGCTTGCGCGGTGAAGGTCCCGCTCACGGTCCTTATCCAATCGACGGCAAGCCCCTGCCCGATCATGCGCTCCCGGTACGGGCCAAAATCGTCGCCGGCGGCGGCCATCGCCACACCTTCATCGCCGAGGAGTTTCAAACTATAGGCGATGTTCGCCGCGCAGCCGCCGAACTCGCGCCGCATGTCGGGCACCAGGAAGGACACGTTCAGGATGTGAATCTTGTCGGGAAGAATGTGCGACTTGAATCGGTCCGGAAACTGCAAAATCGTGTCGTAGGCGACCGAGCCGCAGATGAGCGCGGCCTTTTTCCCCATCGAATCCTTCAACATCCGCGCATCCGTTTGTTTCTAAAGCCCTATTCTACAGGCAAATAGAGCTTCCCCGCCTGCCGAATAGCGACCTGCACGGGCCTGGGCGTGCCCGCGACGGCCCAACAGCGCCCCAGCGGCACCCCAGCGGCACCCCAGCGGCACCCCAGCGGCGCCCCAGCGGCGCCCAAATGACATGGCCGCCACGATTATTCCGACGAATGGCGGTAGTATTGGCCGCACCTTAGGTGGAGTCCGCTCCGGGTGTTCCCTCTGACATCGCCTGCCAAATCCTCGCTCCATCATCCGATGAAAAGGTCGGCGTTCTGATCCTCGGGCGGGACCGTTGCGGCACCTGGGAGAGCGCCAGCCGCTACGAATGGCTGTCGACCAACGGTCTGGGCGGCTTTGCCTGCGGTACCGTCGCCGGTGCCAACACCCGCCGATATCATGGATTTCTGGTCGCGAGCTTAAAGCCACCCGTCGAACGCACCACGATGGTGGCGAAGATCGAGCTGCGAGTGCAGTACCTCGGACAGGAGTCGGATTTATCGTCCAATGAATTCGCGGGCGGTACGGTCAGCGGCCTGGGCTTCACGCACTTGGAATCCTTCGAGGTACGCGAAGGCATTCCGACCTGGCGGTACGCGGTGGCGGACGCGCTGCTCGAGCAGCAAATCTTCATGGCGCCCGGGGCCAACATCAGCTATTTGCGTTTGGAACTACTGCGCGCATCGGCGCCGCTGCGCGTCAGGTTGAGACCCTTGCTCACCTATCGCGATTATCACAGTCTGGGCCGCGGCGCTCGAGCCTTCCAGCTCGATGACGATGCCGGACAATGCAGGGTGCTGGCCTTCGCCGGCGCCCGCCCCTACCGATTGGCGATGAGTCACGGCCGTTTCACAGCGGCCCCCGAGTGGTACTGGAACTTCTGGCATCGCGTGGAAGCAGAGCGCGGGCTCGATGCATTGGAAGACCTGTTCATGCCCGGCACTTTCGCCGCCGACCTGGATCCGCAGCAACCCGTGTTTCTGACGGCATCCGCCGAAGTCGACGAACCGGCGGCCGGCGCGGCTGTACTCGATGTCCTGCTGGCGCGATCTCGGGCCTTGTCCGTGCCGCTGCCCAAGAGCGCGCCGGCGTGGATTCATACGCTCGCCCGAGCCACCGACCAGTTCATCGTTCGGCGCGGCGAAGCCGACACCGCTTTGCCGGACGGCGCCGCGGCGATGAGCGTCATCGCAGGCTATCCCTGGTTCACCGACTGGGGCCGCGACACCATGATTGCCCTGCCCGGCCTCGCGATTTCGCTGAGACGGTACGATCTGGCCGCCGGGGTCCTGCGCACATATGCCCGACTCGTCGACGGCGGTATGTTGCCCAACTGCTTTCCCGACGCCGGCCAGGGGCCGCAATACAACACCGCGGACGCGACGCTATGGATGTTCCAAGCACTGGACGACTACCTGCGGGCGAAGCGCGATCCCGATCTCGCCCGCGACCTGTTCCCGGTCTTGATGACCGTCATTCACGCGCATTGCGATGGCACCCGCTATGGAATTCATGTCGATCCCGCCGACGGCCTGCTGCACGCGGGAGAGCCCGGAACCCAGCTGACCTGGATGGACGCCAAACACGGCGACCGGGTATTCACGCCGCGGATCGGCAAACCGGTCGAGGTCAATGCGCTGTGGCTGAACGCCCTGGATGTCGCGGTTCGCCTCGCCGCGCAGGTGCGAAGTCCCCAAGAGAAGCGCTTCTGCCAGTCGTTGCTGACGCGGGCCGCTTCCGGCTTCGGTCGTTTCTGGAATGAACAGGATTCCTGCCTGTACGACGTCCTCGACGTCGATGGCGGCACGAGTCACGACGCCCGCGTGCGGCCGAATCAAATTTTCGCGGTGTCGCTGCCGTACTGCGTCTTGAGCGCCGACCGCATGCGCGCCGTGGTCGAGCGCTGCGCCCGGGAACTCTTGACCAGCCATGGACTGCGCAGCCTGAGCCCCAAGGACCCGGGCTATGTCGGCTGCTACACCGGCGATGCCGCGCAACGCGACGCTGCGTACCACATGGGCACCGTCTGGTGCTGGCTTCTCGGACCTTTCGTGCGCGCTCATTACCGCGTGCATGGCGATGCGCGCAAGGCGCAGGCATTTCTGGCTCCGCTTGCGCAGCAGCTCGACAGCGCCTGTCTCGGGACTTTGGGCGAGATATTTGATGGTGACGCACCTCACAGTGCGCGAGGCTGTTTCGCGCAGGCTTGGAGCGTCGCTGAGATACTGCGTTCATGGATCTACCTCGAGCGCAAGATCTCGACGATTTGAGGACCGTGTCATGAACACCGAGCGCGAGCGGCTGCTCGCAAACGTGCCGGGCCGCGACGGCTGGCAGCATTGGGGCCCGTATTTGAGCGAGCGCCAATGGGGCACGGTGCGCGAAGACTACAGTCCCGGCGGCACGGCTTGGGAATACTTGCCCCACGACCATGCACGCAGCCGCGCTTATCGATGGGGCGAGGACGGCATCGCCGGAATTTCCGACGCCGATCAATTGGTGTGCCTGTCCCTGGCGCTCTGGAACGGGCGGGACTCGATCTTGAAGGAGCGCCTGTTCGGAGTGTCCAACGCCGAAGGAAATCACGGCGAGGACGTCAAGGAGCACTATTTTTATCTGGATGCGACGCCTACGCATTCCTATCTGAAGATGCTCTACAAGTATCCGCAGCACGCCTTCCCCTATGAAGACCTGGTCGCCGAAAACGCCCGGCGCGGCACGGATCTCCCGGAGTACGAACTGCTGGACACCGGAATTTTCGCCGAGGATCGATACTTCGATGTCTTCGTCGAGTACGCACAGTCCAAGCCCGGCGACATCCTGATGAAGATCACCGCATGGAATCGCGGCGGCGCGGCCGCGGTGCTGCACCTCATCCCCCAACTGGTCCTGCGCAACACGTGGACGTGGGAACCCGGCGCCGCCAAGCCGGCGCTGCGCGCCGTCGGCGACGGCGCCGTCGCCATCGCGCCGGACGATCTGGGCATGAGCCGCCTCTACTTCGACGGCGACGCGCAATTGCTGTTCACCGAGAACGAATCCAACGCTTCCCGGCTCTGGAACATCGAAGGCGCCGGCTATTTCAAGGACGGCTTTCACGAACGCATCGTCGGCGGACGGCGCGATCGGGTGAATCCCGCGAACGCCGGCACCAAGGCGGGCGTATGGTTCGAATCGACCATACCCGGCGGCGGCAGGCTGGAATACCGCCTGCGCCTTTCGCGGCGCCTGGTCGAACGCCCATTCGAGAATTTCGACCAATGCATGAGCGCGCGCCGCGGCGAAGCCGATCGGTACTATGCCGATCTGCAAAAGGACATGGTCTCGCAGGATGAACGCGTGGTGCAGCGCCAGGCCTTCGCCGGACTGATCTGGAGCAAGCAGTTCTATTATTTCGACGTTCCCCGCTGGCTCAAGGGCGATCCGGGGCAGCCGCCGCCGCCGCAGTCCCGCCTGCACGGCCGCGACATCGAGTGGCGCAATCTCCACAACGCGGACATCGTATCGATGCCGGACAAATGGGAATACCCCTGGTATGCCTCCTGGGATTTGGCGTTTCATTGCATTCCGTTCGCCCTGATCGACGCGCAATTCGCGAAGCACCAACTGGTGCTGCTGACGCGCGAATGGTACATGCATCCCAACGGCCAGATTCCCGCCTACGAATGGGCATTCAGCGACGTGAATCCTCCGGTGCATGCGTGGGCGGCCTGGCGCGTTTATCAGATTGACCGCAAGCAGAACGGCGGCACGGGCGACCTCGAATTTCTCGAGCGGGTGTTTCACAAGCTGATGCTGAACTTCACGTGGTGGGTGAATCGCAAGGACAATCTGGGAAGGAATATATTCCAGGGCGGTTTCCTGGGGCTGGACAATATCGGCGTCTTCGACCGCAGCGCGCAGCTGCCCACCGGCGGCTACATCAATCAGTCGGACGGCACCAGCTGGATGGCCATGTATTCGCTCAACCTGATGCGCATCGCATTGGAGCTTGCAGAGCACAATCATGTCTACGAGGACATCGCGAGCAAGTTCTTCGAGCATTTCCTGAATATCGCCGAGGCCATGAGCTGCATGTACAGCGCCGAAATCGGCCTGTGGGACGAGGAAGACCAATTCTTCTATGACGTGCTCAACCTGCCGGACAACGAAAAAGTGCGGCTGCGCATCCGCTCCATGGTGGGCTTGATCCCGCTGTTCGCCGTCGAGACCTTGGAGCCGGAGATGCTGGAACGGCTGCCGGGGTTTAGAAAGCGCTTGGAATGGTTTTTGAACCACCGGCCGGATCTCGCCAACCTGGTATCCCACTGGCAGTCGCCGGGCCGCGGCGAGCGGCGCCTCCTCTCGCTGCTGCGCGGCCATCGCATGAAAAGGCTGTTGAAGCGCATGCTGGACGAATCGGAATTCCTGTCCGACTACGGCATCCGCGCATTGTCGCGGGTGCATCTCGACCACCCCTACGTGCTCAAAGTGGGGAGCATCGATCAGTCGGTGCACTACACGCCGGCCGAGTCCGACTCCCGGCAATTCGGCGGCAACTCGAATTGGCGCGGGCCCATTTGGTTTCCCCTTAACTTCCTGATCGTCGAGTCGCTGCAGAAGTTTCATCACTACTACGGCAATGATTTCAAGGTCGAATGCCCCACCGGCTCGGGGAAATATCTCACCATCGACGAAGTCGCCGCGGAATTGTCCCACCGGCTGTCGCGCATTTTCCTGAAGGACGCCAAGGGCGAAAGGGCGGTGCTGCGCCATCAGCCGCAACTGCAGGCCGATCCGAACTACCAGGACTGCATCCCGTTCTATGAATACTTCCACGGCGATACCGGCCGCGGCGTCGGCGCATCGCATCAGTCGGGGTGGACTTCGCTGATCGCCAAGCTGCTCATGCCCCGGGCGCATGACTGAAAAGCGGCTTTGCCTAAGCCGGCTGCCGGTTTCTTGATAGCATGCGCGTCGAATGATCTGTATCGGGAGAACAGCGATGACGACCCCCACTACGACGCTCTTCGCATGCGCGCTGGCCCTGGCGGGCATCGGCCTGGCGGAGGCGCAGGAAATGCCCAAGACCTTGGTCGAGGCGGCCGGGATGGAACAGGCGGATCGTCTGCCCATCACGGATTTCTATTCCACGCCCTTGAATCTGGCCGCGACCAAGCCCGGGGACCTGTTGCGCAAGGAAGCCTTCGCCGGATACTCCCTTCCCAAGGGAGCCACTGCGGTGCGGATTCTGTACCACTCTTTGGACGCGACCGGCCGGGACGTCGCGACGTCGGGAGTGGTATTGATACCGGCCGGGACGGCGCCGGCGAAGGGCTGGCCCGTCATCGCCTGGGCGCACGGAACCAGCGGCGTCGCGCGCCTATGCGCGCCCTCCGCCATGAAGGACGTGTATTACGGTGCGGAGGGACTCATGCCCATGGTCGCCGCCGGATTCGCGGTGGTCGCGACGGACTATCACGGATTGGGCACCGACGGTCCGCACCAATACATCAACAAAACGGCGCAAGCCCGCGATGTCGTCTACTCGATTCCGGCGGCACGGGCCGCGGAGAAGAGTCTCGGCGCGAAATGGGTGGTCGACGGCCATTCACAGGGGGGTCTGGCCGCATGGGGAGTGGCCGAAGCCGAATACGCGCTCAAGGATCCCGGCTATCTCGGCGCGGTATCCGTGGCCGGAGTGGCGCGCGAGGTGGATTTCTTCAGTCATTTGAGCAACACCCCGGGCGTCGGCTTTTATCTGGCGTTCATGGCCGCCGGCATCCACGCGAGATATCCCGAATTCGATCCGCGCGAGCTATTGTCGGACAGCGTGCTCGAACACTATGCCGACGTCACCACCAAGGGTTGCTTTTACTACGGCTATGCGACCTACGCCTCGGCGCCCAGCGGCACCCTGCTGCGGCCGGAATGGGACAAAAGCGTCTGGATTCACCGCTTTTTCGAGGGCAACGCCGTGGCCCATGCGCCCATCGGCGGTCCGCTGTTCGTCGTCGCCGGGGAGGCGGATCAAACCGTGCCCATCGAGGGAGTGCGCGCTGCCGTCAAGCAAATCTGCGCGGCAAAGCAGCCGGTGACATTCCGCAGCTATCCCGGACTCGACCACGATCCGACCATGGAAAAATCCACGCCCGATCAGCTCGAATGGATCAGGGCGCGATTTGCGGGGAAGCCCGCGTCGTCCAACTGTGCCGCGGGCGCCACCTAGAATCGGATCCGCGCGGCCTCAGCCGCCTTTATGGTCCGTCTGCCATTTCTGGACGGCGGCCATGGTGTTCTCGACGTGTTTTTCGGGACTCATCGCCGTGTACTCGTAGATGATCTTGCCAGTCGGCGCGATCACATAGGACGTGCGGTTGGCGTATTCAGGCTTCGCCGCGAGCACGGCGTCGTAGGCCTTGGTGATGCTCTGATCCGCATCCGAAGCCACCGCGAACTTATTGCGGCATTCGCTGACCGAGAACTTGTTGAGCTTGTCGATGGGATCATGGGAAACGCCGATGACGGTGGCGCCCAATGCCTTGAATTTGTCGGTGGCCTCGGCGAACTCATGCGCCTCGATCGTGCACCCCGGCGTGAATGCCGCGGGATAAAAGTACAGCACCACCGGCCCGCTCTTGAGCGCGTCCGCCAGCGAGAACTTGAACGGCTTGCCGGCGAGAGTCGCCTGGGTCGTGAAATCGGGGGCTTGGGTGCCGGTCGTCAAAGCCGCGTAGAGCGGAGTGGCAAACACGGCGATGCCGCAGGCAATTGTCATTAAGCGCTTCATGGTAGGGTTCCTTTGGAGCCGAATCTGCTCGGCGGCTTTGAGTCTGCGCCATCCCATTTTTGCTCGCAAGCCGGCCGGGACTTGAGGCTCGGCCCGCTCGCGGCTGCGACTGCAGAGTGGTTGCCGTCAGGCCGAGCTTCTGGAAACCAAAATCACGCCGACGCAGATCAGCGCGATACCGAGCACTTTGGCGGCATTCATGATTTCACCCATCCAGAGCACCGACACCGCCGCGACCACCACATAGCCCAGCGACAGCATCGGATAGGCCGTGCTCACCGGCGCCTTGGACAAGGCCGCGAGCCACACGCACAGGCTCGACCCGTAGCAAACCATGCCGGCCCAGAACGGAAGGCTCTTGGCCAGGATCATCACGCTGTTGCCCAGGGTATCGGCGCTGAAGTCGGAGAAGTGCGCCAGCGGCCGGGTAGCCACCTTGAGGAGCAATTGCGCCGCCGCGTTCAAGCCAACGCCCGTCAGTATCAACGCCCAGGTGACGATGCTCATAGCCGCGAGACCAGGACCCGGTTGAAACTTCGGGCAAGTACGCGCATCGGCACGCCGCGCTCCGTGAGATCGTCGAACATAGTTTGCTCCATCACCGCAAAGGCCCGCGATTGCGGCGTCCATCGGCGCACGAATTCCGCCGGATCGGCGATCTCGGCGTCGGGCGTCTTTCCCAAACCGTAGTCAAGCTCGCCACGATACGCCACCAGCGTGACGGTCCGCCGCAAATAAAAGGTGAGCGACTGATCGTAGGTTCCGACGCTGTAGAGCGGCGCATCGCGCGAGCCGGCCGGCAGCGCAGCCGCGAGGCCGATCCCGGAGTAGATGGGCGCGACCAATGCAGCGGCTCGGACGAGCAGCAGCCATGCAAGGCACCAGCCCGCCGCCAGGAATACTCCCGCGCGCGTCGTCCGCTCCGCGCGCTGCACGAGGGCGTAAGCGCCCGAGGCGGCGAGCAGCAGCGCGATCTGTCCCGCCGGCCGCGCCAGCGGCAGAAAATAGCCGCTCCGCGCCGACGATGCGATGACGCTCGGCCAATTGAGACTCGCGAGGCCCAATCCCAATCCGGCGATCAGCGTCGACAGGGCGGTGAACAGGAAATCGCGGGCCAATGCGCGCTCCGGCGTAGCCGCGATCAGCAGCGCCAGTGCCGGCATGCCCGGAAGAATGTAGGGCATGAGCTTCGAATCGGACAGGGAGAAGAATACGGCAACGAAGACGATCCAAATCCATAGGAACAGCGCGGGATCGAATTCCCCGGAAACCCTCCGCCGCCATCCGCTCTTGAGTACCCGCAGCGCGGGCAGCGTCCAGGGCACGCTCCCTGCCAGGAACACGGCCGGGAAAAACCACCAGGGCGCCTCGCGGTCGGCGCTCGAGGTCAAATACCGCGCCACATGTTCGTGAACGAAAAAGAATTGCAGGAAATCCGGGTCGCGCCGCGCCGCGAGCCAGTGCCAGGGAACGGCAATGACCAGAAACAACGGCAATCCCCACGTGAGGCAAAGCCTGCGCCAGGGCCCGAAATCCCGGGAGTAGGCGCTGTAGAGAATGAGGACCGCCGCGGGTATGGCAGCGGCCACGGGACCCTTGGTGAGAACGCCGAGCCCGGTGGCGGCCCACGCCAGCAGCATCCATCCGCGGGGCTCGTCGCTGCGCTGCGCCAGCAGGAAAGCGATGAGACTCAGCGTCATGTAAAAGGTCAGGCTCATGTCCAGGGTGAGCAGCTGTCCCAAAATCACGAACATCGACATGCCGCTCAATGCCGCCGCCGCCCGCCATCCCGCCTCCCGGCCCCACAGCCGGCTCCCGGCCAACCATACCAATGAGATCGTCCCGAGCGCCGTGAGCGCGGCATACAGCCTCGCGGCGAATTCGCTCGGACCGAGCAATCGATAGCTCAACGCCGTGGCCCAGTACTGCAACGGCGGCTTCTCGATATAGGCCAGGCCGTTCAAGTGCGGAATCACCCAATCGCCGCCGCTCAACATTTCGCGCGGAATTTCCGCGTAGCGGCCTTCGTCGGGATTGAACAGCGGCCGGGCGCTCAAGGTCGCCAGCCAGATCAGCGCCAGCAAGGCGGCCAAGCCCCGGTAGATCCATGCCTCGCCCCGCTGCGGCGCCGAGGCCTCGTTCACGCCCCGCCAACCGCGTTCATTGGGGTCGCGGCGCCAGGCGCCTGAACGGCCAACATTCCGGACCGCCCCGCCACTTCCCCCATGACGACCCGGCGAGCCGGCAGCGGCCGGCGCATCGCGCGCTCATGGACCTTCGCCATGCGCACGATCTCGGCACCCGACTCCTGCCACTTGATCAGCAGGGATTCAAAGGCTCGGAGCAGCAGCATGCCTTCGAGTTCGGCATGCAAGGTGAACACCTGCGCGTCGCTGTCCTGCGCCGCTGCTGCTGCCGGTGCGGCGGCGTATGCCGCTGCGGCAGCCGGTGCGGCCGATGCGGCGGCGGTGCGGGATAGGCTGTATACCGCGTCGGCTATGGTCGACTCGTCGACTCCGCCGACGCCCAGAATTTCATCGAAGGTGGGCAGCGTCGTGGGCAGTTGAGGGCAGCTGCTCGCACCGCGCGCCAGCAACGGCAGAAACGGCGCTCCGCCGCGCGTATCGCTCGCATATAGGAGCCCGTATTCACGTTCCAGTTCGAGGGCGTAGTCGTTGATCTGCCAGCCGGCCGCCGCGTGCGATCGGGCCGCAAATCCGAACACGCGCTCGAAAGCGGCCATGCCCCGTTCGAACTCCTCGCGGGTCCAGGCCGCCGTGGCTCCCGCCACGTAGTCCTGCCATCGGACATGATCGTAGGTGTGCAGTCCCACCTCGAACCCCGCGTCGTGCACGCTTCGCATCACCGAAGCCGCGCTTCGCCCGATATCCGGACCCGGCAGCAGCACGCCGTACAGCAAGGTCCTCAGGCCATAGTGTTTGAGCACCGAGGTGCGGGCCACCTTGCTGGCAAACCCCTTGCGGAAAACCCGCCGCATGGCGCGGCCGGTGTGGTCGGGCCCCACCGAAAAATAGAACGTCGCATCGGCCCCGTATTTTTTCAGCAGTGCCATGAGCCGGGGCACGCCTTCGCGCGTGCCCCGCAAGGTGTCGACATCGACCTTGAGGCCGATGCAAGCGCCCTCAAGCATCGCGGGACAGCAGCGCCGATGCCGATGGCAGGCTGTGGGCGTAGGAATCGAAAATCGCGTTCAAGGCCGTGCGCATGTCCGTGCTGGGGGTCCAGCCGAGTTCCGCCGTGGTGTTCTTGATCGAAGGCAGCCGCGCCGGGATGTCGGCATAGCCCTTGCCGTAGTAATCGAGCGCGGAAATATCGACCAGCTTGGTGTGGCGCGCGGTCGGAGCGTATTCCGGCCTCGAGAGGGCGACCTCGAGCATCATCTCCGCGAGCTTGCGGATCGAGTAAGAATTATGGGGATTGCCGATGTTGTAGATCTTGCCGTCCGCGATGCCGCCGGGATTGTCGATGATCTTCGTCAGGCACACGACGGCGTCGTCGATGAAGGTAAACGCGCGCGTCTGCCTGCCGCCGTCCACGAGCTTGATCGATTCGCCGCGCACGATATGCCCCAGGAACTGCGTGAGCACGCGCGAACTGCCCTCCTTCGGATCGTCCATGCTGTCGAGGCCCGAGCCGATCCAATTGAAGGGCCGGAACAAGGTGAACTGCAAACCCTGCTCGCCGTAGGCCCAGATGATGCGGTCCAACAGCTGCTTCACGCAGGAATAAATCCAGCGCTGCTTGTGGATGGGGCCGAGCACGAGTTCCGTGGTGTCTGGATCGAACTCCTTGTCCCGGCTCGCCCCGTAGACCTCCGAAGTCGAGGGGAAGACCACGCGTTTCTTGTACTTGACGCAGTGGCGGATGATGGGCAGGTTGGCTTCGAAATCGAGCTCGAACACCCGCAGCGGCTCGCGCACGTAGGTCGCCGGAGTCGCGATGGCCACCAGCGGGAGTATCACGTCGCATTTTCGCACCTGGTACTCGACCCACTCCAGGTTGATGGTGATGTCGCCTTCCACGAAATGAAACCTGGGATTGGCGCGCAGCGTATCGACGCGCTCGGATTGCAGATCCATGCCGTAGATGCGCCAGTTGGTGTGAGCCAGGATGTACTTGCTCAGGTGGTGGCCGATGAATCCATTGACGCCGAGAATGAGAACGTTTTTCAAATTAAACCCCTACTCACGA
>Ga0182030_10012610_pt1 | contig 16906 bp, 10 predicted proteins | sample 812S3MmetaG_FD_121299 | JGI IMG/M metagenome (GOLD analysis project Ga0182030, IMG submission 121299) | Permafrost microbial communities from Stordalen Mire, Sweden - 812S3M metaG (Illumina Assembly) | ecosystem: Environmental > Terrestrial > Soil > Wetlands > Permafrost | place: Sweden...
GGTGATGGGGAGGTTATTGGATGTAAGCATGGAGGGGTAAGGCTGAGGAAGGTGAGGTAAAGTGGGGTTCAAGTAGTGTGAGTCAGCGGCGAGGCTGAGGTGTAGCAGCCTTGTTTCTACCATGAAACCTTGGTCGGTACAAAAGAACTCAAAGGGGCAAAATGAGTCTTTTGCAACACCTGGGATATAGTTCTCTCTTCTATTGAGATGGGTAATGTGAGTCGTGCACGTGTTGCCTTTCCATTTGTGGCTACCTAAGTCGAGGATGGAGTCCACCGCTCGGACAACTCTGACTATTTAAGATATTAACTATGAAGTATAACAATGGCTGAGAAGATCCTCCCTCTGGCCGTGAAGGGTGCTTGATCAGGTGAGAAGGAATACGTTCAAGTGCCAAGTGAAGGAACAAGGGGTTTTTCATTTTTGGTCTATTCAGATACCCTCTCTGTTCTCTTTATGACACTTCTCAAAATATTATCATAAAAACTTTTCTTCGAGACCCCCATTTTTAGTTCTAAATTAATGTTTGAAGATTTCATCCTTGTTGTTACAAAGCAGAAGCGTACGTATATCAATATACTTCCTTAACCCTAACCACCTTCTCCCCCCATTCCCCTGAACAAAGTTCCAACAAGAACAAACCCACCAATATAACCATTAGCCACTACCCCAAAGATCCTAATCCTGAAATATTTAGAACTTGCGCAAGAAAAGGGACACGGCAACTTTTGGGTATTCTATTCTGGGGGCTTTGGAGCGAAGGTCACGTTTAACGTTGTGGATAGCGGATCGCTTGAGCCGAGATTCGAACTTGAAGATATGGATGATTAGATGAAAGGTTTGCTAGAGGTGTGGCTTGGGGGTTGCGGTTGAGAGGACGCGTGTGGGATTGACTGAGGAGTGGAAATAACAGACATTAATAGCGTGAGCTAGGATATAAAGCCACTGGAAGAGGAGGAAAGGGTAGATTTTAAAGTTATTCATCCTGATTCATGATCTACTTAGAATGTCCATCTTGTGTTATGTTAGAGAACAGATATCCAGAATACCAGATCAATATAATAGCGGCAGCCAAAAAATCAAATGAAAACTTTCTCGATACGAGTGTCGTTTCTTGTTGAGTAGGAGATGATCAACTAGAGGTATAAAAAGTAGCGAGTCAGCATGCACTAGCCCTGCCATCGATGACATGCGATCTCAAGGCGATCTACACATACTAGCTTAGGTCGAAAAGAAAGTTCCTGGATACAATGCCACCACAAGTAGCACTGCTTCTCAATCAAGGATTCAACCCTTTAATTTGAATGGTGTACCGAACAGTCGCAGGAATGAGAGAAAAGAATACCTAGGCTTTGTGGAAATATATTCCGTTAACGCCCGGTCAGAAGTTGTAAGACAACTCTCAACTTTCAAGCACTCACGGAGCATTTACATTTTCTCCCAGAAAAAAGATTCCGCACCACCAACCAATTCACCTCCATCCCACCACTTACACATTTAATCTCGTATCCTCCAATAGCAAGCCATTCATTTCATCTCAAGTCCTATTCGGCACTCATATGCCAAGCCGCCGCCAATTTAGGACGGGTATCTTCGTTTCCGCAACGAAGATCGACATACCCCGCCAATTAGGGGACCCTAGAAACGCTATTTCCCGCAGTGTCAAATGAGGAATCTAAGCTTAATTGAACTATAGCTAGACGTCCTTTTTCAACAATTATGAATTACTGGGAAGTTGTTCAGATTTCAGCTCTGGAGGTAGCTTTGGGAATCAGCCAACTTACCTGAGGAGGATAAACCGAGAAAAAGCCCCCATCAAGCAAACCATAGATGCCTATCCCTTCCGACAGATTTTGGGATCCCTACTCATGACTTTCGGTGTGAGGCCTAGTTGGGAAAAGGAAGTACCCGCATAATCCATATTTGTCAACTGGTTTTCCCCAAACCCACCTATTCCGGGTCGGATCTTCACGCCCTATTAGAATCCGGGGTAGTCTGCCCTCAATTCCCAATAGTGCCTCATTTGGTGGTGGCGGAAAACCACACCGACATCTACCAAGGGAAGTCATCCTCCTCCACGAGTCAGTCTTCATCATTCATCAAATGATGCCCTCACTACACGGAAGCCCGGCCCACTCGTCACTTTGCCATTAATAATCCACCGTCACTTGTCGCAAGGATTCCACAGGTGTCATCTGCCGGTGCTGAGGCTGTCGGTATTCAAACTCGTCATTTTAAAGTTCAATCCAAGCTGGTGGCTTGAAATTTCATCCCATATTCTTATTCCCATGGCTGTTGTCTTCACTAGTCTTGGCTCGCCTCCTTCCACCGATGTTAGTAGAAGACCGGCAAATGAAAAGGTGTGCCCTCCCAGACCATCTCGAACAATGACCATCGGCGTTGAAAAGTGAGGGGGTGCAGGATCACCGGTGTCATTCTGCACTGCTGATCTACCGGGCCAGAGGAGTGGGATTCCAGGATATAAAGGCCATCTCAGACCCCTGTGTCACAACCGTACCAACTCAGACTATTCAAAATGTTGAGCCGCGCATTCATCACGTCTCTCCTGCTCGAGGCCTCCATGGTCTCGGCATTTCCTAATATCGCAGAACAAGTCGCTGCTCAACGACTTGCTGAACGTAATGCTCTCCTTTCCTTCTTTCGTTGACCGGAAGCTAAGAGCCCATAGGCATCGCCCCCGTGTCTTCTTTCCCTGAGTACCCAGGCTCCCCCGCGCATGCCACATACTCCAAGTTTGATCCTGCTGCCCAACTTGTCTTCACCTCCGGAAACCACAGCTGGATTGCCCCAGGGCCAGGTGACATCCGCGGACCTTGCGCCGGTCTTAACGCAGCCGCAAATCATGGCTACCTCCCACGAAACGGTATAGCCACTGCTGAAACAGTCAACACCGGACTATGGGAAGCTTTCGGGCTTGACAAAACGGCCACGTTATTCCTTCAAACAGCAACAATGTTTTTCGATGGCGATCCAATAAGTGGTAAATGGAGTATAGGCTACCATTCCGAGGATACCGGATCTTTGGGTCCATTAGACGGCGTCCTCGGCAACGAAACCGGAATCTGTGCTTACGGTCATCTGAAGACAGAAGGTGACGCATCAATCACCCGCGGTGATTGGCTCGCTCCAGACATGAACAGCAATTGTGCATCCTACCCAGTTTTCGCCCAGCAACTGCTTGATTTGGCGAAGAATATGACAGGAGGCAACTTGACGCCGCAAGTCCTGGCGGAACATCAATACCAGCGAAAATTGCACTCGATCGCCACGAACCCCAACTACTTCTCGCCAGCATATGCAGGAGTTGCCTTCACCTTTGGAGCGCACATGTTTGCGTACGAGTTGCTTGCGAACCATAGTGCGGAATACCCGAGGGGTATCTTAACGCCAGAAGTATTCGAGTCGTTCTTCTCTTACACTAGAGATGATGACAACAACCTCGTTTTCACCTACGGCCACGAGAGAATCCCAGACAACTGGTATAGGCGTGCAGACGATGATGCCTGGACTTTGGCCGACATCCTTATCTCCACTGGCCAGCAATGTCTTGCTTACCCCACAAATTGCCAAGTCGGTGGCAATACGGGAGAAGTCAATTCATTCTCCGGGGTCGACCTCGGGGATATCACTGGAGGTTTTATCAACAGTGTTACGGATTTGAGCGATCCTGAGAGGATGGGATGTTTCATTTCACAAGCAATTCAGGCTGACGTCCCGAGTTTCTTGGATAACGTCTTCAACGGAGCGGCATTGACAGAGGTTATGGGGCTGGTAAACACACAGTTGTTGCCGGCTCTTGCGCCGCTTGGAAGCTGTCCAAATCTGCCGAAGGGAAAGTCGGTGATGGAGTATGGGCAAGGATTCCCAGGAGCGCAATTCGCGAGTCAGGGCCCCAGAAACCCGTATTAAATGAGGGACGGAAGCAACGATGATATGATTTGGGTAATTAGTGGGAAAGAAAAGGAGATACCCAACCTTTGATGTATATATACATACGAGAGAAATTGTAACCAATTGTAGGATCATGTTGAAGAAGTTGTGAATAAGATGCCTAGGTATATTTTGCATTGGCTACTATGGAGCTAGGAAAGGGTACATGATGATGTTCGCTCCTTGCATTTAGCCGTACTCTTCGAAGCAATGAATGAAACGACAACGCTGGAGCCATGGAATGAAGGCCGCGAAATCTTTATGGCTACTAAGCTCGGGCATGAGATACTACGGTAGGCCATGTATTAGAAAGATCCTGGGAAAGCAACATCAAAGGTTGCTTTCGATCAACCAAAAGTGACGCGGACTACCAATCCTTAGTCGATTTAAATGGGGGCTCTTGAGTAGCTCATGAACACATACCTGTGGATTAATTCCCATTCCCAAATCTGTCATTGAAGTCGTCCCAAGTCAAAGGAATAAGGTGTGGCCATTTCCAATTTACTAAGATAGGATCAACAAACCGACCTCGACTAGATAATATATGTTGTTTCAGCTCGTCCTGTGATTTTCCCATCCAAACTTCTCGCAAGTCAAGATTTGACATGAAATAATTATTGACCGGAAGATACAAGGAGCGGAGATTCTTGAACCATATCGCAACGGCCACGACATTTTCGGCGGCAGCGGTTATCGCTACTGATTTAATAGAGTCCAAGTCTGGGAAGCCTTCGCGTCTTACCCATCTCAAAGCGGCAAGGTATGGGAACAGGACGATATCCTTCTCCGGGTCGAAATATGTTGGATATCCAAACCTCGACCCAAATGCAAGTTGGTACCCTTTCAATGCGATTTCCCGCGCATCATGGCAGACATGTAGCATTGCTGGAATATCAGACCAGGCTTTTATGACTCCCAATTCGCCGTATCCTCTCCCTGTTGCACGGTTGTAGATTTTCTCTGTCGTATGTATGATACGAGGACCTGGGAGAGCAGCAGACCAGATCATGTCTTGCACTTCCTTCGGTAACTCTGGAAAGTGTTCAAATGATGTGGGTGTTGGAACGACCTGCGCGGGATTTGGGCTTCTGTCATCGGTCTCAACCGTCGAGCCGCCCGACGCTTCAACCCTCGCGGGAAAGGTCATGGCCATTGATGGATAGATGGAGATTGATATGCATTCGCGATGCAACATCGATATCTTTCATAGAATTCGTGAGGCGGCAATTCATTGATGAAATGGCAACTTTGATCGGATTGTTGGTTGTTGAGATGTCGTCGGAAGAAAACGCAATGGGACTCGCTTACAAGTACATCGCATCCCAAAAGCAAAAGAAAACTCATCAGCGGCCTTTCTTATATACGAGTCCCAATGAACCACATACAACATGGTAGGAAAATATACACGTCTCAACTCTGGTTCAACGCCATTTCGTCTCTCCTGATGGGCATTGTGCTCTCGTTGCTCTTCTTCCACTTTCCATTTGGATAATGACTATGCTTCCTCGTGTTCCATCATATCCACATGTCTCCCTATGGACTTCCGAGTCAATCAGTGCATCGAATATGATATTCTAAAGTACTCCCTGGAAAGTTCCTCGAAGTTAAAAATAGAATATGTGTGTCTCGAAGCTGAGATCATATCCAATCATGGGTCATTACATTATGTCTAGTGTCCTAAAGATATTCAACAATGAAAAGTTATCTCATAGATGAAAGAGTTGTCGTTGGTACCAACAACAGGCAGAGTTTGGAGGCTGAAGAGTGGATTTGCGGTGATCATACCCACAAAAGGACTTAGCCCGAGGAGGACAGAGCTTATCCTCCACATCCCCACTCTTGGTATCTCCATTTCGGGGGATGGAACGATACATCGCATCATGCTCACAGCGATCAAAGATGCAATCATGCAGCAACCCTGAAGGCACCGCAGAGTTGGCAGCGGGTTTCGTTTCTCAGTCTCGGGCTTGCCGAGGATGATCAACCTGAGAAGCGTCGATCAGTAAGTATATGTAATACTCGAAGCCCTTGTCTCTCTCCGTTTTGAAAATTTCGCATTATAATATCGTTTCCGCCCCTCTGCTTCGTAAACATGGGGTCAGCAGAGAAACAGCAAGCTGCAGGCGGCGAGAACGTGAACACAATTCACGAGAGTGGGGTCGAAGAAGCTGGAGAGGTATTCACCGCAGAAATCAAGGCAACGATTCAAAACGTGGACCACGATGATGCTGCCGACTTGTTTGCAGGCTCTGAAGATACTTTTCAGTATACCTGTAAAGAAGCTACTAAGGTGCGGTGGAAGTTGGACTTGATATTGCTCACCATGGTCTGGCTTCCCCACTACCAGCGGGAGAAAAGCTAACATCAAACTAGATGACCATAACATATCTGTTCTCAGCTATTGACAAGGTGGCATTATCAGAAGCATCCATTTTTGGTATTCGCAAAGACGATGTGAGTGTTTTAGTTCCTTCTGAAGTTAATTGCCATCTGGCTAAATTCGTAGCACCTGGTGGGCCAGCAATATTCTTGGGTAAACTCCATCTTCTATTTTGGATATTTAGTTGCACAGTATCCAAGTTCCATCCTCATGCAGAAACTGCCAATCGGGAAATATCTTGGCGGCATGGTCCTGTTGTGGGGCATGGTCACTACTACTATGGCTGCAACAAATTCATTTGCGACCTTAGCTACCACCAGGTTCTTTCTAGGTGTGTTTGAGACTTGCCTTTCTCCTATCCTCACGGTCTTGGTAGGTCAATACTGGACTCGGAAAGAGCAAGGGTTACGCGCTTGCGTCTGGTGGGCCGGAGGCCCAATTGGCTTTTTCATCGCGGATTCGATCACTTACGGTGTCTCTGGTGATAAAATCGGAAGCAAATACGCTACCTGGCAAGTCATCTTTCTGATCTTTGGGCCGCTCACCATTGGCTGGGGCATCATTCTCTTCTTTTTTGTGCCCACATCGCCGATGACCGCATGGTTCCTCTCAGAACGGGAGAAGAAAGTTGTAGTAATGAGGGTAGGTCTCTCAGGCCCCGCTTTCTGTACAAAGCTAATAGCTTCAGGTCATCAAAAATCATACAGGAATCGAGAATCGTCGCTATAAATTGTACCAAGTCAAAGAAGCTCTCAAAGACCCCCAAGCATGGATGTTGTTCTCCATCGGATTCCTTCAATGCATCCCAGGAGGCGGGTTGACTGCTGTAAGATGGATCCGGGCTCCATGATCTCTCACATACTAACACAACCAGTTTGATAAAATCGTCCTGACAGGCCTTGGATATTCCGACCGTCAAGCAACATTGATGTCTTTTCCAGAAGACGGCATACAACTATGTTCTGTCGTTGTCGCTGGAATCTTCTCACAACTGATTCCAAACTCCAGATGTGCTCTAATGATAATTGCCAATACAATCGTCTTGATCGGTGCAGTGCTGGTCAACAGTATGTTCTCGGTCCACCTTTACAACAGCAGCTAATATAATAAGCTCTGCCCCAATCACATCCTCTGAGCCGGCTCGGCGCATTCTACAGTGAGTCTTCAGTCAATCGGTTGAAAACCTGCGCTGACGTTCTTGCAGTCCTCTTCGTCAATACCATTCCCTACATCATGTGCCTAAGCCTAATGTCTTCTAACATCGGCGGCTTCACCAAGAAAGCCACCGTTGGCGTACGTTCCTGTTCCTCTCCCCAACCCCTCTCCCCCATACTAACATCTCTCAGGTCATGATGTTCATGGGCTATTCCGTCGGTCAAATCATCGCCCCTCAATTCTTCCTAGCTAGCCAAGCGCCCAACTATAACACAGGCTTCAGAGCCTTCTACGTTTGCGTCGCACTGATGATTGTAATCGAGTTCGGCATGATGTAAGTATTCTTAGTTTTAATGTTGGGATATTGAGAAGCTAATATTCGTAGTGCATACTACTTCTTGGAGAATAAAAAGAGGGATCAAAATGCTGCGCAAGCAGTACCGGGGACGGAGGTTGTGGCGTATGACTTTTTGGACTTGACTGATAAGGAACATGTTGGGTTTAGATATGTATTATGATATATCATTGTGTTTTATGAAATTTGGCGGCAAATTTCAGGAGCTATGTCATTGTAATGGTGAGAGTCTCTGAGAAATAACCCCCAATTACATAACTCCCAGTAATCCACTGCATCTGCTTTGTGCAAGCTTTTCGTGTTCACCGAACCCCAAAAAACCCCTGATTTTAGCTATATATTGTGGAGAGGTCAAATATAACCTATAGAAAAGAAGATAAAGTTCTAGATATAAAGTAAGGGTATTCCGGCTCCCAGAAGCCATTCAAAAGCCGCGCAATATTCCTTCGATATGGTCAGCGAGATATTGATATGCTTCAAATTTTCATTTTATCTAGAAAAGAGGCTCTAAAAGTTTTTTATAAACCCAACTGTTCTCGACACGTGCTCTCCTTTCGCACCTTCCTACTCAAATCCGAATTCCTACCCCCTTCACTCTTTTGACCTATCTAAGGAGCACAGAAATCAACCGGCTCTCCAAGGAGACTATCTTTCAGGATTGTCGAAAATCCTTTCGCCGCGGGGTCGAAACAACGCTTCTTCCTATCTTCCGGGCTGACTGGCGTGTCTGGGAAACCCTTAGGATACTCAATGTGGAAGACAGGTTTCTTATCCGTGATGAAACCCTGCAGTTTCGAGCATTCGGATCCTAGCGCTGGATTATCGTTGTCAATCAGGGTTTCAGAGCACTCTTCGTTGACCTGCCAATTCATAATACTCCTCACTTTGTCGGCGAATTCCAAGCCATTTTTGAGACCGATCGAGAGCCCCCGGTTGCGTGCTTCGAAAGCGAGGAACTCAACATATTCCTCTGCGGTAGTCGTTGTAAGGTTAAATCCCGATGGGTCCGGATCTGTGTTATTGCCTCCTTCTACGAAGTACCCATCGACATTGTCCGGATCAACACCATCGCACTTAATATCCTTCGCTTTCTGAAGACGAGTCTTCATTAGCTCTCGCACTTTTGGACTTCTAGTATCAAACCAGTACTCTCATTCCCAGCCTTGCAATGGCTTTCCGTAATCGGTACCGTTTTTAAGGCCCAGGTTGCCGTAGTCTGTGCGCCAAACTTCATAGCTGCCGGCAGAGAAATAGCAGATGACCTTTTTGTTGAACACATTGTGAAGGTCGCTGATGACCGTGTTGTTGAGGTTGTCAAGCAGATCGATATCGTAAACTTCCACATTATAGTCAAGCTTCACGACTGGGTCACGGATTTGGATTTGCCAAGTGGTTCCGGCCGTTGGCTGCCACAACGCTGCCGCAGAGGTAGCTGATGGGTAGGTCTGAGCCACCGGTCCCGCAGAGGATGACCCGAATATAGCCAGAATCACGGAGAGACGAATAAGTGGATGCATGGTAACTGAAGTCTTTGTTCACAGTCGATGAAAAGAATAGTGTGAAGGAGATCTTGGCCAAGGGTATAGGAGGAAAGGCTTCTTAAGATCTTTTGATAAAATCTTGATATAATCGGAGTAGGACAGAATAGAGGACGGTCTTAAGAGGATATGGATGATGGGTGAAAGAATACCTCCCCAAATGTGGATAAGCTCCACATTATATAATCGTCATCAAAAAAGCAAACGTAGCATATCAGCCAGGCCGACCACCACTGTTTTTCCCTTGGCCGTTTCTGTGGAGGCATCAAAGCCGTGAGCATGGTGCCAGGAAGGATCTTTGCAAACTTCCTTTCTTGTTACATTGCCAAGTATTAATCAACCTTGTGCCCTTGTGCCCTTGTGCCATTGCCGCATATCTCCATGATATTGTGAGGAATTTTTGGCCAGCTCCTGGGCACCGAGCAGTGCTGACTCGTGCTAATTCTAGGCTGAGATTGTTCTTTATGACACTAACAATTCTTTTTATCCCGATTTTCGTAAAAGTTGCTAAAAACACTTTTTGTATCTCGTAAAAGGGAAACGAATAGAGCTGATTTGACGAGCCCGGGTGCACGGGTTTGTGTGCACGAGGCTTTTTATATATAAATAAAGATTTAACGCTTTCAAATTATGTAAGATTAATTCACTAAAAGGTATTTAACCTATTTTAATACTTAGGTTTAAATTTTTGAATCGCTATTATTATTCGTTATTTCACCCGTTTTAATAATGTTTGCGAATTTGGGGGTTTAAAGCTTGAAAGTAACTTCGCAAAGCCTGGGAAACGCCCGGTGCGCACAGACGTGCACCTAGGCTTGTAAAGTCCGCTGTAGACTCCACGGAGTCCAAAACCAAGTAGTGTTTTTATAGTTAACGGAGATTCTTTAGATTTGTTGGGTTGTGATGCAGGGGGTTCGCTAACACTCTCATAAAAGTATTTTGATAAGCTCAGCTGTACGACGTGGGGCTCGCTTCTCCATAAGGGAACCGTGCAACATAAGGCTGATTCCCCCCGCCCCCCTGCCCTAATACGGCAAAGATCCCATCGGCAGATGGAAGCAGTATTGCTGACGATCCCGAAAGGGAGCTGTCTCTCGTCGTCCTAGCCAGGTTTTAAGGCCGGAATAGGAGTGATTCATTTCCTCACCCCTGAATTCTCGGCGCGCTGTCATCATATTATCAAATACGAACGCCGCTATTGGCACGGCGCAAAGGACATCAAATATGCGCCAAGGCCAACCCCAAAAGCCTGAACCTTGGCTTTCTTCTTGCCGCCAGCTCCGTTTATCATATGACTTCGAATTCTTGCGCCTGGCATTATTAGAACCTCAGAGTTTTTCTATCGAAGGACTCATATCACTTCCTTGAGCTTACCTCCGATGCAAAGTGTGAGTTATTCATGGAATCTCACCGTGGAGCTTCAAGATACAACTTCATCCATCTATAGCGAAGAGGGCTTGGCCTTGACCGAATATTAAATCTCTATTGCAAAGGGGAGCTGGAGAGCCACGCCGTATTACTGGCTGTTTTTCTGTTTCTTTCTCTCTCTAAGCAATGCTAGGCTATAGTTCGTCTAAATTTCCAATTCAAGATATTTACGCCAGTTGCTATTCCCTCTTTAGATCAATTAGTGAACAATGAGTCTGCTTTTATACGCATGTTCCTATTGTATATTGATCAGAAGAAAGGGAAACATAGAGTTCATTGGCTCTTCCTACAAGGCCACATTATCAAGCATAACGCTCTAGGGGAACGTAGGATTAAACAGAACTGCCAAGATCTCGGCAAAAAGTGCCTAATGTTGCATTATACCTTCTCTCTTGACCGAAAAGAAGTTGTTGTTCGGTTGGAAACTTCCTTACTAATTGCAATCTATGCTTGACGTGGAAAATGCAGCACTGCGGCTCAAAGGCCGTTAATGGGGTGAGATGAGTCTGAACAGTGACCAAGATGATAATGTGTTCCTAGCCCCGGAGGTCCAGACTGAATCACGAGTCCCTCGATTTGACTAGCTAGATGAGGGGAGCCATGAATAGGACAGCTTGCTCGGGCTAGGGCTGTAACTCATCGATCGATCATATGAATATTACAACCTTGGTGCCTTGATGTTGAAATCTATTTAGCTTCTTATCAGGGCGCCAAAGTTGGCGAACAGGCAGTAATTGGAACTCATTTGAACCCTTATGGTTGAACAAAGTATAAAACGTTGCCAGAAGCCGTATTTCTTTTATAAACAAAGTCATTAAAACCCCTCATTGATCTACACTAGGCTTTTTAACCTACCGTTGTCCTTACTGCGACTAGTTTAATTGGATCAGACGTGATAAATTTGTCCCGTTCTCGGCGTGGGACATTTATCCACGTTTCTGACGTGAATGCAGAGATGATATTGTATTACTGCCCATCAATTCTGTGGGTAATCATATACTGTTTTTGAACTATCCAACAATTCTATATTTGAAGCTCCTTGGGAACCTCCTCACAATATCTAGGCTTGAATTTCAGCGTTGTCACACCATGACCACTTGATTTGATCTTGCTTCCCAAATTGCTGCAGACTGAGATAGTATAGGAACTGATAGAAACTTCTTCCTCGAACGCGCGAAGACTATCAGATTGGAATTATGCGCCCTAGTAATCGAGAAAGCAGCTATGGTGGTGATGCTAGACCATTCCCGCTACAGATATCTAATGCTAGGCAACGGGCAGTGCTTTCCTTGCTAATGTTGCGCTATTCGTTTCTTCCACCGAGCTGTACACCAAGTACTGATCTGGTATCAACTATTATTACATTCTATATAAAGCGAAGTTAGACCTATTACCAAGGAAATGCTTCGATCCAGTCATATCCATAGAGTATATCAGGTATTAAAGTACTAACTTTAAACTTTGATCAAATATCCAGAATAATATATCTGGTCATTAAATTTGTGTTGGTATATTGTAGACTATTTCATAATTTGGATTTAATTAATATTAATATTGATTAAAGATTTTTCTAGGGTTTTGAAGTAAATTTTATTTTATTTTAATATAATTATAAATATAAAAAGTAAAATATTAATTATGAAACAAAGTAAAAATTAATTTCCTTTTTGTTAAATCTAAGTAATCTTATTAGTTAATATAAGCGAAAACTAGCGACCAATAAGAAATACAACATCTATCGTATCTAAAAGATAAGCTTTATGATTGTCCGGTTAAGAAACGGCCAAGGGAGATCGAGATCTTGGGGAATGGAGTCTCGAGGAGCTGGAGCGCGCTGGCATTGATTTGGAAACCTGGAGGAGGGGTAGGAGATCTGATAAGGGGCAGTATGAGCTCCCAAATCAGAAAGCCCTGGTACCGCATGCCGCCTAGAGAAGCCTCGGCTAGTGTGAAGTTAAACCGTGGGTCCATTTGGGCTTCCGCTCCAGACACATTGAGCATCACCTGTTTCTTTTCTAGAAATAAGAGGCTTCGGCGAATTTGCAATTCTGATCTTGGACTGCAGATTCCGAACTCAGCTTGAGCAATATTTTATAAATCTAGGCATTGGCTCTGATATTTGACTCGGATTAAGAACCAGCCTTGGACAGTTGGCCGTTGTTGAAATACCAGATCGCCGTTTCATGGCTGATTGCCATGTGTTAATCGGACTATTGTCTCCGGTGGGTTGCTTGTCTTCTATCACCTAATGCAATTCCAAAACATGTTCCAATGTTCGAGTACTTTAGGGGCTAAAAAAAGGCTCGGCTAAGACCTCCAAAGTCTCTGCCGTCTTTGTGCACCACCTTCCCGTTCTTGATCTGACGTCCGAAGTGGCGGGCCCTATATACAACGCCGACCCGCGAGCGCGGCACGCCAAAACAATAGCGTCTTCATCGGCTGCACAGTCGAATTCCAAAGGTTCTCGAGAATTTCAAGGTTTTCAATCGTATGAGTTTGATTGCGGAAGAAATCTCTGCATGCTAACTCGTTGCCGAGCACGTTATTGAAGTTCCAGACCGCGCTGCGTTTGCTCCGGGCTGGACATGACTAGCGTTAATTTTTGACCACATTCGCCTTAACCTCGGGCAGAAACGTGCCTAGCGCTCTCCTGCCACAATAAATCCTTGACCTGTCCCGCCCCTTTTAGTCAAAGCGAGACAAATTGCCCCATAAAGATGCGACTATCAAGTGATGGTCGTTTTAAGAGGTGGAGGAATCAGGATGAGGCTTACAAGTTGCAGGGTAACGCACACTATGATCGTCGAAAATTTATTATCGATGTCGCATGCAAGGCACCATTCGGCAGGACCAGAAATGCGGGAACAGGTCCTGGGATAAACATATGCTTATGGGAAATTTATATCTAAGCAGCATTTTCTCCAGTTTTTTAATATTGTCCATGATGAAAGTCGATGACGCGTTTGCGTCTTAAGCTTATTTTCGACTCATTTCTCTCATATGTCCTCTGGCGAATTGCACTTGCTCTATCTTTTTTAAAATTCTCTAGGTCGTAACGGGCCGCAATCATGACGGTACCAATAGCAGGTCGAGGACCTCAGGTTAATGCTGTATATGGAATGTTTCTTGCACTCAGCACTGTAGCAATTGCATTAAGATGTTACTGCCGCGTCTTCGTCGTGAAAAGTTTTGGGGTTGACGATTATTCTGCGGTAATAGCGTGGGTATGGAAGCTCTTAATCCCCTTCTTCGCGAGGATACCATTGACAAGCTGAGAGATATTCTTCGTCCTCTTCTGCGCCTTTGCCATCACTGGAGTTTACCACGGCACAGGACAACATGCTGATGTTCTTCCTCCACAAGAGATTCCCGTGGGTCTGAAAGTACGTTCCACCCGCTTCTCAAAACTGCCGATATGGGTTCGAAACTAAAAATACCAGTGGTGGTGGGCTTGCGAACCAGTCTACGTTCTCTCAAATATGTCCCTCAAATTCAGTATCGGCATCTTCCTACTCCGCATCGCCGTCGACCGCCTTCACCGCATCATAATTTACATTGCCGTTATCGCCGTCGAAATATATGGGGCATTTTACTTCTTTCTATTTGTCTTACAATGCCATCCCTCTGCCTATTTCTGGACACGGTATACAGGCGGCAAGGGAACGTGTATTGATCCAGGAATCACTGTGGACGCGACGTATGGGTATTCAGCGGTTAGTTGTGCGGTGGACTGGACGCTGGGGATATTGCCAATTTTTATAATTTGGAGATTGCAAATGAATCCTAGGATGAAGATAGTGGTAGGGATGATCTTGGGCGTCGGTGCTATGTGTGTTCCCCCATCCTATATGCACAGGAATTATTATATGATCATTTTCAAAGAACCTAGCTGATGATCCGTAAACAGAGCTTCAACGGCAACCATCATCCGCTTCCCTTACGTCAAGAACCTCGCCAATCAAGCCGACTTTCTATATGCCACCACTGACGTCGCCATTTGGTCATGCTCTGAAACGGGTATTGGCATCACAGCCTGCTCGGTCGCCACCCTACGTCCACTTTTCCGCACCTTCTTTGGCGGCAGTAGTAATGCTGCTGGTGATTCGACTGCAGAAGCCCGAGCAGTTCCCCCGCCTTGGCCAAAAAAGCCGGAGAGGCAAAACAATGGGTATATGCGGAGCACTGGAGATGAGGAGATTGGATTGAGGACTGATATTGGGAAGAGCGTGGATGTGACGACGGTTGTGAGGAGTGGCTCGAAAAGTGCAGCGAGTAAAGGGAGTAAGAGTACCGGGATTAGTGCGTATGACAATTTCGCGAGGGAGCACAGTGATAGGAGTGCGGGATGGGAGGGTAATGGGAGTGATAGTAAGTTGAATGAGATCAGCAGTGACGAGGAGGAGTTTCATGCAAGAGAAACAAGAGGGGGTGAGAGGAGCCAAGAAGGATGGGGCAAGGGAATAAGGGAAGGTGCTATACAGACTAGAAGTTCTAGCTAGGAAGCTAAACTATGTTTTTTCATGTTCAAAAGTCTGTTCGGTTGAGAGAGTCTGCCCTTAACGTTCACCACTGAAAAAGAAAGCTTTAGACTCACCATACGGAATGACTCAAGGTGATGCATCATATCATATAACTTGAGAATGCTCTCTGACCTATAAGTATTCAGTAAGAATCTTCAGCAGAAGCACACACAATCCTAACTCACATAACATACCTCCATATAGGAAAGTAGTTTTGTCCTCCAAAGTGATTACAAAACTAGCAGTCTAGCACCCCGCTAAATGTATGTCTAGATAAAATAGCAGGGAGAGCAAATAAAGGCTCCATGGTTCACTACTCTCAGCTGCAGTAGAAGCACAACGACAATATATCATCAAGTGAGAGAGCATAATATGGTGACAGCGAAGCGTTTCGAAATTTTCGATATGCAAGAAGACCCTATACGCAATAACGAAATTCTGGCGCAAAGGCATCAGCTTTGGAATGGTAACAAAGAAAAGGGGAAGGATGTACAGTCCTCAAAGGTGACATTGTGGCTTGGTCCTGAGAGGAAAATAGCGAGAGAGCAATCGATTTCATTCAAAATTTCTATGAGAAGTCAATAGAGGTTGAAAGTTGGATTAAAGACCTGAGTTTAGGAGCCTGGATTTCCTCCAACTGGTTCAAAGTGTCTTTGATTTCGAAGAAATATTCTCAGGAGTGGCAGGCCGTGCATAATATCTTGCGTCGTTCTTGGTGGAGACGCATTTGGATTGTCCAGGAGATTGCCGCTGCAAAGCATGTTGTCTTCTTGTGTGGATCTAAAGTTCTTGCGCCTTCCCATCTATCACGGTTCTTGAATCTTTTGGTAGCGCATGGAGCGATGTATATCCTTCTTGTGGTTGGGAAAGGGGGGAAAGTCAGGTGATCTAGACGAGCCCCTTTTTAGTCGATAGGTCTATGATTAAATAAACTATAGTAATATAATAATATAATATATTATAAAGAATTCAAAGACTATCTAGAAAGGGATAAAAGCCTTTCATATATACTAATTATAATATATTTAAAAGCTTTTATAATAGTAGCAAAGTTATATGACTTTGCTACTTAGAAATGTCTAGAGGTTTCTAGTACTACTAATACTATACTATAGTAGTATGTAGATATTTCTAGAATGTACTAATTATAAATAAAACTACACTTCTGAGAGAGCAAGAGGGGCTTGTTCTTGATTAAGATACGTTTTCTCTTGCTCACTCTTACCTTCGACTTGAAACTTGGAAAGTGGTACCTCTGTTGCAGACATTGTACCGCACAGGTATGGCATCGTTATTAGAGCCACGAGATAAGATCTACGCGGTTCTGAATCTTGCGCGAGATAGTGAGGTGGTTATTCCTAATCCAAATTATTCGCTATCGATCCAAGATATCTACACGCCATTAGTAGTCTCTACCGTCAAGATAACAGAACGCCTCGATATTCTCAGTCTGGCTGGGCTCCCCGTGTATCCAAAAAGCTGAATACTATTTTGCCGACGTGGGTACCAGATTGGACATATCGAGTCACAAATATAATCAACTCTTCTATTGGAGCTGTGAAGCCTGCCTGGGTAGATA